>JACCEB011838219.1_pt1 | contig 10999 bp, 9 predicted proteins | sample 7454761 | NCBI WGS metagenome assembly JACCEB01 (sample SAMN15323454, study PRJNA562643) | freshwater metagenome | isolation source: river surface water | place: USA:Blue River Watershed | collected 2017-08-18 | reverse complement strand
GGGGCCGAAGTAGCAATCCTTGCGACTACCACCGATGGCATGGGCCTAACTGGTGAAGGCAAAGGCATTGCAGCCATTGCATCTGCGCTCGTCATCAAGCGATAGAATTGCCTAATGAGTTCGCTCCATCTTTATGACACCCTGACGCGAACCACCTCTCCGTTTGTATCTTTAAAAAAGGGTGAAGTCGGCATCTATCTATGTGGTGCAACAGTGCAGGCTCCTCCACATATTGGCCACGTTCGTTCGGGTGTCAACTTCGATATTTTGCGACGTTGGATAATGAAGAGCGGATATAACGTCACATTTATTCGTAATGTGACTGATATCGATGACAAGATTTTGCATAAGGCAGTCCATGAGGAATCACCTTGGTGGGCAGTTGCCATGAAGTACGAGCGGGCATTTACCGAGGCATATGCTGCGCTCAATGTCTTGCCACCAACGTATGAACCTCGTGCTACTGGGCACGTTACTCAGATGATTGAACTCATGGAAAAGTTAATTGCAAAAGGTGCGGCTTATGCACCCGGTAATGGCGATGTTTATCTAGAAGTGCGCAAACTTAATTCTTATCTCACGCTTTCACGTCAGAAGCTTGATGATTTGCAACCAGCTGCAGATGCTGATGAGACTTATAAAAAAGATCCACGTGATTTCGCGCTATGGAAAGCTGCCAAGCCCGGAGATCCGTCTTGGCCAACACCGTGGGGACCAGGACGTCCGGGATGGCACCTTGAGTGCTCTGCGATGGCACATGCTTATTTAGGTGAAGCTTTTGATATTCATGGTGGCGGCTTAGATTTAATCTTCCCGCATCACGAAAATGAAATTGCCCAATCTGAGGCCGCAGGTTATGCCTTTGCTAAGCGCTGGTTACACAACGCGTGGGTTACTGCATCCGGTGAAAAGATGTCGAAGTCGCTAGGCAATTCTCTGCAAGTTCATGAGCTGTTAAAAACAGTTCGCGGTATCGAACTCCGATGGTATTTAGGATCTGCCCACTACCGCTCAATGCTTGAGTTTTCCCACGAGGCGCTCGCTGAATCAGCAACTGCGTTTCGACGTATTGAAAGTTTCTTAACTCGTTCTGTTGAAATATTGGGTGTTGCTCCAACACCAGTTATTAGCGCAGCTTTCCGCGATGCCATGAATGATGACTTAGCTGTGCCAACTGCGCTGGCATCAATCGCTGAAGCGCTCAAGACTGGTAATAGTGCGATTACCGCAGGGGATAATGCTGTCATTGCATCAGCGGCCAATGAGATTCGTGGTGCGCTAGAAGTTCTCGGTTGCGATCCTTTTGATCCAGTATTTAAAGTACAGAGCGTTGGCGAAGATTTCACCGCCGCCCTTGACGGCGTTATTAAATTAGCGCTGGCACAACGCACGGCAGCGCGTGAAAGAAAAGATTTTGCAGCATCTGATGCAATTCGTGATGGATTATCTGCGCTGGGAATTACTATTGAAGACACTGCACAAGGGCCACGTTGGTCTATTTCTAGAGATGGACAATAACAATGGCTGGTAATGCAAAACCAAGAGGTGCAGTTCGTAAATCTAAGAAAGGTCCAACTGCGGGATCTGGTGGAAACAATAAACGTCGTTTAGCTGGTAAAGGGCCAACTCCAAAAGCAGAAGACCGTCCTTATCATGCAGCTGCCAAGCGAAAGAAAGCTGCAGAGCGAGCCTCATCAAAGAGTCCGGCAACTGCAGCGCGTAAATTCCCTAAAGGTGATGCACCTCGTGGTGAAATCGTTGCAGGACGTAACGCTGTTTTGGAAGCGCTCCGCGAATCAGTACCAGCCACAGAATTATTAGTAGCACGAAGCATTGATGTTGATGATCGCGTTGCTGAGTCGCTGCAGATTGCCCTGAATCACGGGCTATCAATCCGTGAAGCTCATCGCGCAGAAGTTGAGGGTATTTCGCCAAATAGCCAAGGAATTATCTTGGCAATTAAGCCATTTCAGTATTCATCTTTTGAAGAAATCACACAGCGTGCAAAAAACCCAATGCTCTTGGTGGCGCTCGATGGCGTAACAGATCCACGAAACCTTGGAGCGATTGTGCGATCTGCTGCTGCCTTTGGTGCATCTGGAGTATTAATGACTGAACGTCGCGCAGCTGGCATGACAGCATCTGCCTGGAAATCTTCAGCAGGTGCAGCTGCTCGCTTACCTATTGCACAAGTGACCAACCTGGCACGGACTATCGATGAAGCAAAGAAGATGGGCTGTTTTGTCGTCGGTTTAGATGGTGAATCGGATGTAAAGATCTCTGAGATGAAGGTGGCAACTGAGCCGCTGATGCTGATTGTGGGCTCAGAAGGCAAAGGTTTAGCGCGATTAACACGTGAAAAGTGCGATTTAGTGGTTTCAATTCCTATCAGTGCAACAACTGAATCTTTAAACGCATCAGTGGCAACTTCAATTGCACTTTATGCAGTCGATGAGGCGCGTCGCAAAGGTTAAGTTATGGCATTCCAAAGATTTATCGTTTGTGGAGATTCCTACTCCGAAGGAATGTCCGATGAAATCATTGATGGCAAATATCGTGGATGGGCAGACCGTGTTGCAGATGTGATGGCTGAGGCACACGCAGATTTCACTTATATGAATTTAGCGGTGCGTGGAAAATTAATTGGTCAGGTTGTTGAAGATCAAGTTCCAACAGCGCTTGCATTCGTCACAGGATCAGATACATTGGTTTCATTCCATGCTGGTGCAAATGATGCTCTGCGCCCGGGATATCAAGCATCGATTGCGATTCCGCTCTACCAAGAAGCGGTTCGCCTCATCGCCAAATCTGGCGCAACTCTGATGCTCTTTACAGTGCTGGAAAAAACAGGCAATAAAGGAAAAGGTTCTGAAATTTGGGAGAAGAGATTTTCAGAATTCAATAAAGGCGTCCGTGCGGTTGGTGCAGAAGTTGGTGCAATTGTTGTGGATGCCAATGAAGAAAATTTCTTAAGTGATCGTAGATTCCTTGCCTTTGATCGACTTCATCTTAATTCTGAAGGTCATCAGCGGTGCGCAGATGCAGTTCTTGAGAAGCTAGGGCTGCCATTTAATCCTGCGTGGCGCACACCGCTACCACCTGCGAAAAAAACTCCGTGGATTATTGAAAAGGCAGTCACCGTTGCTTGGTTCTTCGTCTTTGCACTGCCATGGATTTTGCGCCGTATCCAAGGAAAATCATCGGGTGATGGACGTGCTGCGAAATATCCAAATCCTGTTAAATGGCCCTTACGCTCCACGTAAAGCTATAAGTACCGCCAGATACTAGGTATTGTGCGAGAGTATCTGGACCACAGGAGGCAGTACCAAGACCACGATGCGCAGCATCGATTGTCACAACTGTATTTCCTGTTGGACGAAGTTCGACATCGTGCGTTGCATCTGCAAGTTCGGTTGCTCTAAATGGGTTAACGCTTACCTGTCGTGGTTTATCAAGATCGATTCTGATTCCATGTCCTGAGGTATCAGTCAGAGTAAACCAACGTACACCTGCATGTCCGCCATTTTCTTGTGGGCGAACATAAGGAATGTACTGTTCAAAAACAGAGGATGACCATTTGCCAACTCGTCCGATTTTACGATCCGGATATGTTTCATTCGGTCCGATGCCAAGATATGTAAATTGAGATAACGAACCATCTATTTCAAAGTTAATACCTACGCGAGCCAAGTCGCTAAATTGCTTAGGCGTCGAGATTGTCTCTTTCACTGAGTAGCCATTTGCAATAGGCGTGACTACTTGAACTTGCTTGATTTTGAATCCAGTGCTGGTCTGCCAGAGGCTAGTTACTTTGTAGGACTTTGCGGATTCAGTAATCATGCAATCGATACGTTCCAAGTCGCGCACGCCGTACTGATCCCATGTATCTGCAAAGTGCGCAATGCGATCATTGTCAGTGGGTGCTCGCCACAAAGTTGGTTGTGGTGCTATTACACCGAAAGGTAATTGCAATTCGCCCGCGTCATTAACGGCTACCTCGAAGAGTTCGCTGGTTTTTGCTGAAGGTAGCGATAACTTACGAGAGGTAAGTGCAAATTGCGACCATGCAACTTCGTATCCAGCGGGCGCCCAATCAGTGCGGTGTAGATTGAAAACCGAGAAGTTAACAAATCTTTCTCCGGGTCCATCTATTTTGGTGAGGAATTTCGAAGTTATTCGAATCTTGGCGCTTTTACGGGGGGCAATCTTTGGAAGTTTGATTGTGCCGCTATCAATAACCTGGCCGTCACGGGTGATGTTCCAGGTGCAGCCAAAATCAGTTAAATCCTTGAAGAATTGGCGGTTAGTAATTGTGAATGATCCCGAACCGGCTTTTGTCGTAGAAAAGGCAACAGGAGCTGCAAGAGCTTTAAATTCATGCATGGCAGGCTTTGGTGTGCGATCTGGAAAGACCATGCCATCGCAGACAAAGTTTCCATCGTGACGGGTTTCTCCAAAGTCACCACCGTAGGCAGATCTCTTCGAACCATCAGCAAGCGTCTGCTCAATTCCATGATCCCAGAATTCCCAAATGAATCCACCTTGTAGACCAGGGAGTGAATGAATTGCATCCCAATACTCTTTAAGAGTTCCGTTGGAATTTCCCATTGCGTGCGAGTACTCGCACATAATTAGCGGTCGATCTTGTTTGCCTGATTTAGCATGGCTGACAATTGCTTTGATTGATGGATACATCGGGCAGATGACATCGGTGAGTACATGTCCACCACGCCAATCGCCATTTATTGCACCTTCGTAATGCAATGGGCGAGATGGATCCAGTGATCGCGCAAAGGCTGCGGCAGCATAATGATTTGTGCCTATTCCCGATTCGTTACCAAGTGACCAGAAAATTACCGATGGGTGGTGCATATCGCGTTGCACCATTCGCCCGACCCGTTCCACAAATGCAGATCCATATCGAGGATCATTGGAGATTGAGTCATAGAAAGCATGAGATTCAATATTTGCTTCATCGATAACGTAGAAGCCGAGTTCATCGCAGAGCTCTAGAAACGCTGCATCATTTGGATAATGTGAAGTACGTACTGCGTTGAAATTCCAACGTTTCATCTCAAGTAAGTCTTGGCGCATATCTTCACGGGTTAATACACGACCTGTGTGGCGATTGAAATCGTGACGGTTGACTCCATAGATAAATACTCGCTGGCCATTTACAAGTAGATCTCGCCCTCTAACGATGACGCTACGGAAGCCAATTTTTTGCTGGGAAACTTCAACAACGTGCCCGGTCGGGCTCACTAGTTCGATGCGAAGCGTGTAAAGAGAGGGTTTTTCAGCGCTCCATGCGCTGACCTTAGGGATAGTTGTTTCTAGAACAATATGGCCAGGCCAAGGTGATTGCAGTGGCTCACGCAGTCGCTTGGCTGATTCGGGCATGGAGCCATCCCAGTATTCACCGGCAAAATGTTTGCGATTTGCTTCTTGGAGTTCAGCCGACATTTCAGTCCATAGCGGAGTTTTATGGGATTTATATGTGCCAGAAAGCTGAGCGCTCTTCACTTTTGGTAGCTCTTCAATCGAAGTGCGCAATGAGTAACCATCCACGCTCTTGCCATTGATTGAACCAATAATTGCATCAACCTTTAGAGTCCCTGTGGTTCCATCAGATTTTAAGCCAGCAGTTGTCGCAAACTTTTCGATATAAACATAATCTGTTGCATACAACTTCACAGAACGAGTGATTCCACCATGCCACCACTGATCTTGATCTTCTATGTATGTGGCATCAGACCACTTTGTTACTGAAATTCGTATGACATTTTTGCCATGTTTGATAAATGAAGTGATATCGAATTCAGCTGCCAGACGGGAATCTTTTGTGAGTCCAACCTCATCACCATTGACAGAGATAAGAGCGACAGATTCGTACCCACCTAAATGTAAAACTATGCGCTTGTCATCCCAAGATTGCGGGATTTCAAAATCACGTTCATAAATACCGGTTGGATTTTCATCTGGAACTTCAGGTGCCACGTGATCCCAGGGCATTTGCACGTTGGTGTAAATCGGTTTATCAAAGCTATCTGGCTGCATCGTCCACAATCCAGGAACAGGAATCGATGACCATCTTTTACCTGGTTGATCTTTCGGCGAACGTAAAAGTTGGAAGCGCCATGTGCCATCAAGGGAGAGCGATTCAAAATGCTCAATATTGAGCATAGGCAAACGATTTATTGAGTTTGTTTCGGGGCTCATCCAGTAGTTTGGCAACACGCCCTGAATACTGCCATAATTACGCCCGCAGTACGCCTCCCTAGCTCAGTGGTAGAGCAGCGCACTTGTAATGCGCAGGTCATCCGTTCAATCCGGATGGGGGGCTCCAGTTCCACTCCGTATCAATACAATTTGTATCAGTACAAGGGGAGTTAACAATGTCTAACAACACATTCCCTCACGATTCATTTGATGATCTCCTGGCGGCAAACGCTGAATATCAAAAAACCTTCAAGTATTCGAACTTAACCGGAGCAGCAGCGCGCGGACTTGCCATTGTCACGTGTATGGATTCGCGAATAAATCCACTTTCAGTCATAGGGATGCGATCTGGAGATGTAAAAATTCTTCGAAACGCTGGAGCAAGGGTTACTGAAGACGTTCTGCGAACCTTGGTTCTTGCCACATTCTTGTTAAATGTGAATCGCATCCTGGTCATGCCCCACACTGATTGCAAGATGGCCGAAAATGATGAGGCTGATTTTCATAAGATTATCGACGAAAAATATGGCGTGAATACGTCGAGTTTGGAGTTTCGTACTTCACGAGATCAACGGGGCGCTCTAGCAATTGATCTCAACAGAATTCGCTCCTACCCGCTTTTACGAGAAGGCGTAGTTGTAGCCGGTGCTATTTATGACGTTAAGACAGGCGCTATTGAGCCATTTGAAGGTTAATTTGTCGCTGGCGGATTCGTTCTGCGAATCGGCATCTTTGTTACGGGATAACTCAAGTCTTCCAAAAATTCTCTTATCAATAACTGAGCAAGAGCTGGTTTCTCTTTTATAAACTGATGAGATGTTCCGGGAATTATCGCTAGTTGCCCCAATGGAATATTTTCAAAGAGGTCGATGGTGTGGTTATGAGCGATAACGTCATCATCACCGGCCATCACCAATACTGGGCACTGGATATTGAGTAAGTCGGTGCGCTCTAGGTTTGGTTCGCTGCGCCAGATTTCAATCATGCGAATGATCTTTTCGCGCAAAGTTTCAGGAGCGTCTGGTGAAGTCTGGTTGTATTCATCTTGATCTTCAGCCGAGATGTTTCCATCAAAGTCAGGAAGCGGCAGCGTTCCAGTGTGATGAAAGTTTGCACCCAATGTAATTACTGAACGAACTAGATCAGGGCGCTTGATTGCTAGCAAGAGAGCGATGATTCCACCGTCGCTATACCCGATGATATGTGCCGGCTCTTTCACAATTGTTTCTAGATAAGCAATTGCTTCTTTAAGTTGGAAATCAAAATGCATGCTGCCGGGACGATCACCGGTAAATCCATGCGCTGTACGGTCATACCCAAAGACATGAAACTGGTCTTCAACAGCGGGCAAGATTTGTTCTTCCCAGTGAGATGTTTGGCTTAAACCACCATGGAGAAGAACAAGAGCTTCACCATTGTTTTCCCATTCGTAACAGTAGAGCTGATGCCCATCAACTTCGCGATACTGAGGCATTAGTTATAGCGAATCCATAATGTGTCTATTGCCGCGATCAAATGTTAAGTAGTTCCATGTCCAGTCAGCCATAGTGCCAACTTTGTTGCGTCCACCCAGGAGATAGAAGAGGTGGAGCCAAAGCCAAGCAAACCACGCTGGAGCACCTGCCATACGAAAACGTTTTACTTCAACGACTGCCTTGTGGCGGCCGATTGTTGCCATGGAACCTTTATCTAAATACTTAAATGGTTGCAGAGCTTCACCTTTATGGGCTCGCAATATCTGCTTTGCAACAAATCTTCCTTGCTGCATAGCAACTGGTGCAACCATTGGCAAGAAGCGACCATCGGCGTCTTTTGCTCCTGCAATATCGCCAATTGCCCAGACATGTGGGTAGTGACTTACGCGAAGTGAATCTTCGACATCAATTCGTGAACCTACAAGTGGCAAATTGAGATTTGCACCAGTGGGTTCACCCTTTACTCCAGCAGCCCAGATGGTGATTTCTGCCGGAATTGGATCGCCTTCTTTCACAATAATCTTTCGTGATTGAACCTCTCGCACTGCAGTCTTAGTGCGGACAATGACACCTAGTTTTTGCAGATCCGATTGCGCCCGTGCAGAAAGTTTTTCGCTAAACATTGGAAGAATTCGTGGTCCGGCTTCGATTAAGTAGATATCAATATGTTTAGCAGCATGCTCCATGTCATTTTTCAACGGACCGCGCTTGAGTTCAGCCAAAGCTCCCGCCATTTCGACGCCAGTAGGGCCACCACCAACTACGGCGATGGAAAGTCGAGTGTCATCTTCAAAGCGGCACAGGTCTTCAAAGCGGCGCATAACGGCGGCACGGATAGTGATTGCTTCATTGACGCTCTTCATACCCAGCCCGTATTCAGCAACTCCGGGAACGCCAAAGTCTGCAGTTGCAGATCCAAGTGCGACTACAAGATGATCAAATTCCAAAACTTCTGATGAATCTAGTTTTACTGATTTATTTGTATGGTCTACCGATATCGGAGAACCCATTCGAAACTTAACTCCAGATTTGCGTAGCGCGCCGCGAATTGGGTGGACCACGTGGTCGGCGGCAAGTCCGGCCGTTGATACCTGGTAGAGCAGAGGCAAGAAAGTTTGAAAGTTATGGCGATCAACGAGAGTGACATCAGCGTCTTTAGCTAAGGCTCGGGCAGCGGTCAGCCCGCCAAAGCCCGCACCCAATATCACAACGCGAGGTTTAGTCGCCTTTGAAGTAGAAGTCACCACTGGGTAAGTCTAGGCTCTTGGCTATGGATACGCAGAATCAAGGCAAATTGTTCCTTGTTACTGGCGCTTCGGGTTATGTGGGTGGCCGGTTAGTTCGCGATTTGTTGAGCGATAAAAAACGTGTTCGAGTATTCGTGCGCGATGCAAAGAAAATTCAAGGCCAGAATTGGGCGCATGCTGTTGAAATCGTGGAAGGCAATGCCAGTAATTCTGCTGACTTAGATCGAGCACTGACTGGAGTTCATACCGCTTATTACTTGTTGCATTCAATTAATGCCGCTGCAGATTTTGGAGATATTGAAGCCGAGATGGCGCGCGGATTTGCGCTTGCTGCAGAGAAAGCTGCAGTGGCGCAAATTATTTATCTTGGTGGAATCGCCAATGATGAAAACCGTAGCCGCCATCTGACATCACGCATGAATACGGGCATGCATCTAGCATCTACTTCTGTTCCAGTTCTGGAACTTCGCGCTGGCATCATTATTGGTTCAGGTTCAGCCTCCTTTGAAATGTTGCGTCATCTCACTCACCGCTTACCGATCATGACTACACCAAAGTGGGTTTCAAATCGCACTCAACCAATCGCAATTCGCGACGTCCTGTATTACTTACGTAAAACAGCGAATTTGCCTCACCCCGAAAATCGCATCTGCGATATTGGTGGCCCAGAGGTTGTTACCTATGCAGAGATGATGCAGAAGTTTGCTGTGCTATCAGGTTTACGGAAAAGAAAAATCATTCAAGTTCCTGTTTTAACTCCTAAACTTTCAAGTTTATGGATTGGTTTTGTTACTCCTGTTCCGACTTCATTAGCGCGACCTCTCGTTGAATCACTTATTAGCGAGGTGGTAGCAGACCCTAAGAAGAGCATCAGCGAAATCATTCCGCTGCCGCCAGAAGGGCTGCTGACCGTTTCTCAAGCAATTCAATTAGCGCTCACTCGCACAGCTGAAAACTCAGTTGATACTCGTTGGTCAGATGCTGCATTTCCAACCGCTCCGTGGCAGAAGGCGCAGGGTGATCCTGATTGGGCTGGTGAATTAACACTGAAGGATCATCGTGAAATTACAACTGATGTCCCGCTTTCAAAAGTATGGGCGCAGATTGAAGGAATCGGTGGAGAGCACGGATGGTTTGGTTCAGGTTGGCTCTGGTATCTGCGTGGACTTCTTGATCGCATGGTGGGTGGAGTAGGGCTTCGTCGCGGAAGACGTGATCCACGATATTTACGTATCGGAGATAGCTGTGATTTTTGGCGAGTGGAGAATATTGTTAAAGAAGAACATCTTCGTCTCTACGCGGAAATGATTCTTCCCGGAAAAGCTTGGTTGGAATTTAATGTGAAAGTGGTTGAGGGCAAGACATTTGTGACACAAGATGCGCTCTTTGCACCACGTGGACTCGGAGGCCAGCTTTACTGGTACTTAGTCTCACCATTTCACTTCTTCATATTCCCGACTATGTTGCGAAATATTGAAAAGGCAGCGCGAAGGTCATAAAGACTTGGCAAATCCCACAGTTGGACCAATTTCCAATCTAAGATTGTCACTATGTCCGCGTTGGAAAATCCAGAGACCCAAGGCTCAACCTTGACCGATCTCGAAACTCGCATCCTTGAGTTCGAGCGCAATTGGTGGCGCTTTGCTGGAGCAAAAGAGACTGCAATCAAAGATCTCTTCGATCTGACCGCCCCTCGTTACTACCAATTGCTCAACGACCTCATCGATCGTGACGATGCCCTTGAGGCCTCACCGATGCTGGTCAAGCGCCTGCGCCGCCTCCGTGAAGCGCGCATGGCAGCTCGTACTACTCGTTAACACCTAACCGCCTCAGGGCCTGGCCCTTTCGGCTCTCAGTTCGTTTTGCGCCTGGGAATAAGTCCAACTAGATTTGGCGTTAGCACTCACAGGCCGAGAGTGATAACCGTTCGGCCGACCCAGTTTCACTCGATAAATAGGAGCTAACAACTATGGCAAAGCAGATTGCCTTTAATGAAGAAGCCCGCCGCGGTCTAGAGCGCGGAATGAACGTCCTCGCTGATGCAGTCAAGGTAACCCT
>JACCEB010483969.1_pt1 | contig 11001 bp, 12 predicted proteins | sample 7454761 | NCBI WGS metagenome assembly JACCEB01 (sample SAMN15323454, study PRJNA562643) | freshwater metagenome | isolation source: river surface water | place: USA:Blue River Watershed | collected 2017-08-18 | reverse complement strand
TCCCTCGTTGCACTTTGGCTCGCCTGCTTTGCAGCCATCGTGCTGGGGGGGCTGGTCAAGGGGACTCTGGGAGTGGGGCTCCCACTTGTAGTGCTCCCCTTGTTGTCGCTTCTTCTTCCCGCACCGAGAGCAATGGGGCTTCTTGTCATGCCGGTCCTGCTTTCGAACCTGTGGCAGGCTATTGAAGGCAAGAAGCTGAAAGAAGGACTGCGGCGTTTTGGCGGCTTGCTGGTCTGCCAGTTCGTCGCGACTCTTGCCGCTATCCATTTGACGAGGAACCTGTCTGTGCAAGGGTTCAATGTTCTGCTGGCAGTCGTGGTGATGGTCGCCGTCGGAATGATGGCCCTCGGAGCAACTTTTCGAGTGAATCCCGGTCAAGAGCGGTGGATGGGGCCTCTGGTTGGCGGGGTCGCAGGTGTAATGGCCGGCGTCTCGACATTGACCGGCCCCATTCTCATTGCCTATCTTTTGGCACTCAAGTTGCAAAAAGACGAGTTCATCAGGTCCATCAGCATCATCTATCTTCTGGGCTCTGTTCCCATGTATGGGACCATGATGTGGTATGGCCGCTTTGGTTGGGAGGAGGTCGCTCTTTCCTGCCTCGCCCTGATTCCCATGTTCGTCGGCCTTCGAATGGGAAGATTGCTTCGTCATCGGCTCAGTGAAACCGTGTTTCGACGTCTGCTGCTGGGGCTGCTGACCGTGCTCTCCGTGTTGCTCATCACCAAGTAACCACATCTGACCACTTGGAGCAGGGGAGAACTGTTTCCTTTTTATGAGTAACGTGACCAATGAATTCAACAATCAATTGGGATGATGGCTACCTTCTTGGGTTCACACCCATGGATTTGGTACACCGGGAGTTCGTCGACTGTGTGGCCGCGCTTCAACGGGCAGAAGAAGCCGACCTGGAGGGCGTACTCAACACGCTTGCCCGGCACTGTGAAGTGCATTTCGAGATGGAAAACCGCTGGATGCGCGAAACCGACTTTCCTGCCAGCGAGTGTCACATCAACGAACACGCCGCCGTGTTGAAAAGCATCCATGAGGTCGGGCAACAACTGGCCAGCGGCAACGTGGCTGTGTGCCGCCGACTGGGTAGCGAGCTGGCCACCTGGTTCCCTGGTCATGCGGACTACCTCGACTCAGCCTTGGCGCACTGGATGTGCAAACGCACACTGGGCGGGAAGCCTGTGGTTCTGCGTCGTAACATCAGGAGCAACGAGTCTGCTCCTGAGCAAACCTAAAACATATCCAACACTTTTTCACATGAAGACCTTTGACGAACAAGTCCACGCGGATGTCCAACGCACACTAGAAGAGGATGTGGGCACGGGAGACTTGACAGCGGCGCTCATCCCAACGGATCGCAGGGCAGTTGCCACCATCATCTGCAGGGAGTCCGCCGTCATCTGTGGTCGTCCCTGGGTCAACGAGGTGCTTCGTCAAACTGCTCCTGCTGCGCAGATTCACTGGTTTCTCAATGACGGTGATGTACGTCGTTATGTGCCGCCGCATTCGATGTCGCAGGCGTGCCATGCAGTCTACCTCAACCTTTTCTAAAAAAGCTAAGCAATCTAATAATTTAATTAGCTCTCTAATAGAATATTGATTAAGGTTCGGTGTGTCAAGCGCATCGAGCCGATTCGAGTGAGAGGAGAAACCCTTGAGCTGCTTGCAATCGCGTACGAACCGGCAACGCGAAGGCGTGAGCACAAATCGGGAGGAATCCAAGCGGACTGAATTAGGCGCTTCGGAAAATGTCGATTGCACGCCGCAAAGCGCTCTCCTTCGCCACTTAGTTCTTCGCTATCAAGGGCGTTTATAGTGAGTGCCTTGCAGCAGCCCGGCTATGCTTTCGCCGGGTCACCTACCTCTGGCATCTGCCCGGTATCTTGGGGAAGCCCAGCCGTCGACGTAATCAAATAGGTTTTTGACGCTATTCGAATAGGCCGCAGCGCCACCTGTGTTCATGCAGTTGGCGCAGGGCGTGAAGCCATGCGTTGCGCCTTCAATGAACACCAGATCCTTGTCCTTGGCCGCCGAAGCATCAAATTCCTCTTCGGAGTCCCGGATGAACAGATAGCCTCCCATCCCCATGACAAGGGTTGGCACTGAGATCGCACCTACCGCGCAGATCGTTGAGTTGTTGCTCGAACAATGGTCGATCCCATCCAGCGAGTTTGTAGAGCGCACCGCTTGGGTGGACAGGAACGAGCGCAGCGATAACTGCTTCGTACCGCGGTTGAACGACATCGTCGAAGCCAGCGTATCGAGCTCCACTGGGCTCACGGTTGTCACAAGCTGGCGGTCGATCGAGCCATCGTTGCGGATTAACTTTTGAGGACGCTGGGTTTTGCGCAGTGAAATTTGCGGATCGAGGCTATGCAGCTGCGATGCTCCGCCAGGACCTGCTCCCGGATTGCCGCCATGCGGAATCGCGAATTGATCGTTGTCGGGGAAAGGCCCTTTGCCGGCCGCAATGTCTTTGGTGCGGCGATCAGCTTCGGCGATCAGCGAATTCATGCGGCGCGACTGGGCAGCAAAATAACGCGCTTGGAAGTCGGGTGAGTAAGTCGAGGCGCCCGCAGCGTTATAGCCATTGGCGGGGCTGTAAGGATCAAGCGCCGGATCAAAGGCGCCCGGCGTTTCGCGCAACACCGATCCATTCAGGCTACGAAGCAAGATGACCGGAACACCTGGGTGCGCATCGGCGAGGATCAGACCGTCGGCTGGGGGAAGATTCGCTAGGTCGTTATTGCAGGGAACGATCTTGCGCGTGTCCTGGCAAAAACCGATGCCTTTCTCCGCTACGGCTTGGTAAAAACTTAGGGTCGGCCCGCCGCCGCTATGACCGAAGAGGATCACTTTCTCGATCCCCGGCTGCTTACGCAAATATTCGACACCGACCTTTACGTCGAGTGCAATGCGGTCCCAATCGACCTGGAACTCGTTGTTCTCGAAGCGGGTGTTCATGCAGAAAACCGCATACCCGCGCTTGGAAAGCTCCGAACAACCAATGTGGCTCAAATAATTGCCCGTGCGATGCACGATGAGAAAGGCCACCTTCGGATTGGGATTTGCGTCGGGCGTGTAGTACAGCGCCTTGACACCGCCACTCGTGTAGTAAGTCGGGCGGCTTTGGGCCTGAGCAGCGCCGCTTGCGCACGCAACAGCTGCGAGCAAACAGGCCACTATCCTGATTGGGTTCATTGTCTTGTCTCCTGAACGGTGTGAACCTGGTCAAAAAGTCGTTGAGATCCAAGGCCTGGCTCGAGAATTACTGACCGCTGAGCGAACATGTTTGAACTGGCTGCAAACACTCAGTGCGGTTGCGTCCAAGACGGCTCAATATGTCAAAGCGGTGGAGGGTACTGTCGCGAGCATTCTGGACACCAGAAAAACGATACCTGGATTGCGGACGGCACAAAAATATGCCGTGCGATGTGGAGGCGGAATGAACCACCGCATGGGGCTTTTCGATGCGATCTTGATAAAAGAGAATCACATCGCTGCGGCTGGAGGGCTGACTGCTGCGTTCAATGCTGCGCTCAAGGTCGAGTCTCTTGTCTCGTTCATTCAGGTAGAAGTCGAAACCCTTCGGCAACTGGAGGAGGCCCTCGACGCTGGCGTAAAGATGGTGTTGCTGGACAACATGTCTCTCGAAGACATCAGAGCCTCAGTGAAGTTGGCCAAAGGGCGATGCAGTCTGGAGATATCTGGTGGAGTCGCCTTTGAAAACCTTCGGACGTATGCCGAAACGGGTGTGGACCGAATCTCTGTCGGAGCGCTGATCAAGGATGTCAAAGCCGTGGATTTTTCCATGCGTTTCCAAGACAAACCCGTTGAGCAATAGTGAGCCCAGGTTTTCAAAAGTCGGGAATTGTCCTTGGATAACGTTGAAGTCCGCTTGAGAACCTGACCGTCCAAGTACCAGGGGACAGTTCATTCCCGGAGATGGCATGGTCCGCCCACCTACCGTGTTGCTGCTGAAGTGAGGCACCCCTCCTGAGTCAGGTGGGGCCTCGCAGAAACGGCATCAGAGTGCCAAAGTGGAGGTTCTTGCAACCACCTAAGCCTGGAGGCCCCGCCATGCAATCTACAGCAAACCTGCCCGTCATTGGTCTGGATTTGGCCAAGACAGTGTTTCAGTTGCACATCGTCGATATCGAATCGGGTGAGATCCAACGCCGCCAAATCAAGCGCGCCAAGCTCGCCGAGTTCTTTGCAAAGTGTCAACGCAGTCTGGTTGCAATGGAGGCCTGTGGCACGTCCCATCACTGGGCACGGGTGATTCGATCCCTTGGGCATGAAGTCAAGATGCTGCCTGCCCAACATGTCAAAGCGTTTTTGTTGCGCGACAAGACTGATGCCATGGACGCTCAGGCGATCTGGGTGGCCGCGCAGCAGCCGCACATCAAACCCGTGCCGGTCAAAACAGAACGACAGCAAACCTGTATGGCCCTGCACGGCATGCGCCGCCAACTCATGAAGATGCGCATCATGCAAACCAATGCCCTGCGTGGCATCCTGGCCGAATTCGGCATCGCGTTGCCGGTAGGGTACAAACAGTTGCTCAAGACCGTTCAAGTCGAGCTGGCCAAAGCACAGCAGGCTGATCAGCTGAGTGCAGATCTGGTGGTCAGCGTGCAGGAGCAACTCAAACGCATTGACTCCCTGCAAGACGACATCGACCTGCTCGGCCAGCGCTTGCGCATCATGATCAGACAAGACCGACAGATGCAGGCAATTGAGCAGATCCCTGGCGTTGGGGATTTGACGGCATCGGCGTTGGTGGCGGCCGTCGGTGACTTCACGACGTTCAAATCCGGTCGGCAGTTTGCATCGTGGGTTGGACTGGTGCCAAGGCAGGTGGGCACAGGGGGCAAGACGCAGCAGTTGGGCATCTCCAAACGGGGCGACACCTACCTGCGCACCCTGCTGATTGCGGGGGCCAGAGCTGTCGTTACCAGGACAGAGAAATCATGTTGGATCACCCAACTGCTTGAGCGACGTCACTTCAACGTGGTGGTGGTGGCACTGGCCAACAAGATGGCGCGCACAGCTTGGGCGATCCTTGCCAAAGGCGTAGCCTTTGACAAGGTCAAATGGAATCCGCTGGAAACAGTAAGCGCGCGCTGAACACCACCGACCGTTGAGCAACATCCCAAAGCCAATCTGCTCACACCGTTTTGAAGGAGAGCCTGCAAGAAGCACAGTGATGGAATGAGGGTCAACCCAGGTTGGAAACATCCCGATGAACCGCCCGTACCGTGAGTACAGCCCGGAGATAGGAGCTCTGACCGCGAATAGCCATCATGGGCAGCGACACGATCGCATACACAGCCCGAATGTAAGGCAGCAAACCTTTCAAACCTTCACGATGCCGAATCTTGCTTTCCTTGGGCGGACCATGTAAGCGGTTCATTGTCGGCCGCGACTGAGTGATTGCTCTGACCGAAGTACTGACGTCAAGCATCAAGTACAAGGCAGCCCGAGCGGCAGGAAGAGACGCAGATCATCATGGATTTGTTGGCTGCGCGCTCCTGCTTGGACAGCAGTTGGTCGCGGTGATCGATATCGCCCGAGATGACCTTGGTCTCGCAGGCGCCACACACGCCCTCGCGGCAGCTGTGGTCGGGGCTGAGGCCCGCCTCAATGAGTGCGTCGAGCAGGGTCACACCGGGCGGCACCTGGACCGTTCGGCCGCTTCTGCGCAGTTCCACGGTGTAGCCGCTGGCGGGAATCGCGGGTGCGGTCGTCGGGGTGGCGGCAAAGCGTTCCAGGTGTACGTTCTGCTGGCCCAAGCGCTCGCAGGCGCGTTCATAGGCATCGAGCATGGGGCCGGGGCCGCAGCAATAGAAGTGGGTGCCCGGCGGATGGTCGGCGAGCAGGCGTTCGAGGTCAGGTGGGCCACCTTGCTCGTCGTCGAAATGACATCTCAGAGAAAGTCGGAAGTCGTGAGTCTCAACCAGCGCTTCACCCTCGGCCAGGAAGGCCGCCTCAGAGCGGCTTCGCGCGCAATAGACGAGCTGCGCCTCGCGCCCGAGCGCTGCGAGGCGCCGCAGCATGGCGTAGACCGGTGTGATGCCAATGCCCCCGGCCAGCAGCACGCTGCGTGGCGCGGCCTCGTCCAGCCGGAAGTGGTTGCGCGGCGCACCGATGGCGATGGTCTGGCCCACGCGAAGCTGCTCGTGTACGAAGCGTGAGCCGCCTCGGCTGTGGCGGTCGTTGAGCACCGCCACAGCATAGCGATGGGTCTCGCCCGGATTGACCAGGGAGTAGCTGCGCACCAGGCCGTTGCCCAAGTGCAGGTCGATGTGCGCGCCGGCCTCGACGGCGGGGAACGCGGCGGCAGGCGGCACCGGGCGCAGTTCGACACCGACGATACCCGGGGCTTCGTGGCGCATCTGGAAGACGAGCGCCTGCAGAGTTTTTGTGACCATGGCTTACATGATGTGCAGGCCGCCATCGACCATCAGCGTGGTGCCGGTGATGAATGAGGCCTCGCCGGATGCGAGCCAGAGGATGGGCCAGGCGATCTCGGCGGGGTCGGCCCAGCGGCCAACCAGCGAGGTGTCCTTGCGTTCGTTCTTGAGCTGTTCGACGCTCTTGCCAGCATGGTTCGCGCGGCCGAGGTGGAAGTCGGTCAGCGTCGAGCCCGGGCAGACGGCATTGGCGCGGACACCGTGCGGTGCCTCCTCGAAGGCCAGCGTGCGCGTATAGGCCAACTGCGCAGCCTTCGTTGCATCGTACAGCGCCATGCCCTTGCGGCCGGTGACCGCGTAGCATGAGGACACGTTGACGATGCTGCCGACACCCGAGCGCCTCAGCGCCGGCAGCGCCGCGCGGCAGTAGTTGGACATGCCCACCAGGTTGACGCCGACCATGGCCTGCCATTCGTCGGGCGTGGCATCGGCGGCGGCGCTGTAGTTGCGCATGGCCGCGTTATTGACCAAGATGTCCAGTCCGCCCCAAAGCGTGGCGCATTGCGTTACCGCCGCGTGCGCGGCCGCCTCGTCGGCCACGTCGGCCGCGACGCAAGCCAGCCGCGTGCCAGGCTGTGCCTGCTCGATCGCGGCGCGCGTGCGCTCAAGGGCCTGCGCATTCGCGTCCACCATCAGCACGGCCGCGCCTTCGCGGCTGAAGATCGAGGCGGCGGCTGCACCGATGCCGGCACCAGCGCCAGTGATCAGCGCGGTGCGCCCCGCCAGTCGGGAAGTGCTCATCTCAGTTCACTCCACCTTGGCGCCAGTGCTCTTGATGACCTTGCCCCAGCGCGTGATCTCGGTGCCGATCCAGTCGCTGAACTCGCGGGGTGTGGTGGCAACAACTTCAAACTCCATCTCGTGCAGCCGCTTCTGAATCTCAGGCGACTTCAGGATGCGGACGATCTCCGCGTGGTAACGACCAATGATCTCTGGTGGCGTGTGGGAGCAGACCGGCGAGACTGTCGCGCTGCTGGTGCACCACGGCCGGGAGCGGGTCTGTGTGGCCGAGATGCCCAGCCCGCAGCCGCTGAGTTTCAAGCGCGGCGTGGGCCACAGCGAGAGCGTGATCCAGGGCGCGAGCGGGCGAGCGATTCTGGCTTTCGTGAAGGACGCGGCGAGCTACCTCGATGGCAAGGTGCCGCCCAATCAGCAGCCAGCCTACCTCGAAGGGCTGGCCCGCATCCGCGAGGCGGGCTATGCCATCAGCCGCGACGAACTCATCAAGGGCGCCGTGGCCATGGCGGTGCCGTTCCGCGCCGCAGGCGGCAAAGTCATGGGGTCGCTCGTCGTCTACGGACCTAGCGCCCGTCTGGACGACGCGCGGGTGCAGCAGATTGTGGCGCTGCTGCTGGACGCCTCGCGCGAGCTTTCAGCGAAAGCCGGCGCGACAACCGATTGAACTCTGCCAATTGGCGCAAGGGTTCACGCTGCGCGCTCAAGCTTGTCGAGGCGCACCGATGGATCTGCGATCACATCTGGAGACGGACAAGTCCCCTGCTTGAGCCAGCGCTTGGCGACCTTGATGTCCCGCGGCGCATTGACCGAGATCACGCTGTGCAATCGCTCGCCCGAGAACTGGAACACGGAGAACTGGCCCGACTCCACTGATCCGCGCTGAATGCCTTCCACATCGTTCAGCGGTATCCCCAGCACCTGTATGTTCAGGTTGTACTGATCGGACCAGAACCAGGGTATCTCGTCATAGGCCACGTCTTCTCCGGCCAGTGTCACTTTTCGGCATAAAGGAGCCAGCTGTTTTCGGCACATAGGAGCCAGCTGGAAGCGCTCAAACTGACATCTTTCGGGTTTGGATTTTGCCTTTATTTGGCGTCTTTTTGTGATGCTGAATTCTTGGTTTTTGTCGGCATCGTGGTCGCCATCTGGCGTGGCGTTCTGTACGACTGCCCATCCAGCGTCAGGCAGTACGCGTTATGCCGCAGCCGGTCCAACGTGGCACAGGCCAGCAACGGGTTACCCGGAAAGGCCTGATCCCATTCTGTGAAGTCCAAGTTGCTGGTCACGATTGTGGCCGTGCGCTCATAGCGCTCGGCAATGAGGTCATGCAAATCCTCGTCCGCAGGCGCGCGCAGCGGCTTCAGGCCAAAGTCATCAATGATCAACACCGGTATCCGGCTGAGCGCTTGCAGTTTGCGCTCATACGCATTGGTGGCCCGCGCCGCATGCAGTGTCTGCGTCAGGGCGGAGCAGCTGGTAAACAGCACATCTATGCCCTGACGAACCGCGCAGTGCCCCAGGGCTTGCGCCAGGTGGCTCTTGCCGGTACCGCTGGGGCCCACGATCAGCACGGGCGAGCACTCGCGCACATAGCGCCCCGTAGCCAGATCGTGCACCAGAGCGCGGTTGAGCTGGGGCAGTCGTTCAAAGTCAAACTGTTCCAGCGTCTTGGTGGACCTGAATTGGGCTTTGCGCACGCGCATGCCAAAGCTGTTTTGCTCGCGGCGGGCGACCTCATCGCCCAGCAAGATGGCCAAGAACTCGGTGTAGGCCAGTTTGGACTCAATCGCTTGGCGGTTTCGTGCCTCCAGCGAGTCCAGGATGCCGGACAAGCGCAGTTGCTTGAGGTGCGGAACAAGTTCCGGGATAGGGGTCATGGGATGCTCTCCTTGGGGGTTAATGCAGCAAGTCTTGCTGCGAGGGTTGAGAAATCGTTCGGGAATCAGCGGCGGCAAACAGGCTGGCTGCGTTGCGTGCAAACCGGGTCTTGGCGTAGACCGGTGCGCTGCTTGTCTGCAGCATCGGCAGCCGATCAGCGTTGGTGCTCAAGATGGTCTTGACCGTGCGGTAATAAGGACTGCCGTGGGCCATGGCACGCTCACAGGCACTCTCCAAGCGGGCTTGGCCATAGGTTTTGGCCAAACCGATGACGCCCTGCGCAGCTCGCAGCCGCTCCAAAATCTTGTCGCTGAGCAACCAGTCAATGACCTGCTGGCAGTGCGGCCCAATTTGCCCGGCCTGCTCGCCTAGCCACTGGCGGTCACGGGCAAAGAACCACTGCGCCTGGGCTGGCAAGTGATCCGGGGTGGTCACGCGCTGGCCCTTGCGTTGGCCGCGCGGATGGGTGGCCACCAGCAGATGGTCCAGGTACAAGGCCACGCAACCATCGTTGGCCCGCAGCCACAGCGGTTTGCCCACCATGGCAAAGGGCACGGAGTACAGCACATGCTCGAACTTGATGTGGCAGTCCCGGTGCGGGATGACTTGGCTCCATACCCCCAAGTCAGGCGCTTGCGCAGGCAGGGGTTTCAAAAACGGCTGCTCCAGCGCAAACAGCGCCAGGGGTTGCTGTCGGGTGGTGCCGTGGGTACGCTGGCCTGCTTCGTGCAGCACCCAGGCATTGGCTTGGGCGTTCAGGTCGGCCAGATCCCGAAACTCGCGGGTGGCCAGGAAGTTGCCTTTGACGTACTTAACGCCCGACTCGACGATGCCTTTCTTCTGCGGGTCATGGGGTGGGCAAGGGTCGATCTTGAAGTCATAGCCCTCGGCGCACTCGGCATACGAGCGCTGGACCTGCGGGTCAAAGCGGCAGGCCTTGATGATGGCGCACTTGGCGTTGTCGATGATGACGCGCTCGGGCACGCCGTTGAACCACTCGAAGGCGCGGCGGTGGCAGCCCAGCCAGGTGGCCACGGTCTGATCCCAGACGAACTCCACGTACTGGTGGCGTGAGTGGCACAGCGTCATGACAAAGGCCCAGGTGCGGCGCATCTGGCCATCGGGGTGCGTCAAGAATGGGCCAGCGCCGAAGTCCACCTGAGCGGCCTCGCCGGGCTTGAAGGACAGGCGCACGGTCAGGTCGGTGCGGGGCTTGGCCTCGTGGATGTCCCGCATGATGCGGTAGACGGACGAGTAGCTGCCTTGGAACTGGTGCTCGCGCACGAGGGCGGCGTGGATGGCCTTGCCTTGGACGCCAGCGTCCATCCAGCGCTCAATGAGGGCACGCCAAGGGTTGGCCTTGGAGACGGTGCTGGCGGGACGCTTGGGTTTTGTGTTCAGGCTTTGGGCGATGGTTTGCACATCGGGCAGTGGTGCGGTGGGCTCCAGCCAGCCCAGGCTCAACGCCAGAGCGCGAAAGTCGGCGACTTTGACGCGGCCCATGAGGCCCAGGCGGGCGATCTCGCGGTCGCGGTCACCTGCGCGCAAGCGGATTAAAACGTTACGGTATTCATGCATCTCGATCTTTCTGCGGCCCATCAGTCACTCCTGAACAAATGGATCAGAAGGTAACGACAGTTCGCCGCGTTCGAGATGTCTGCCAAGCGCCTGTGGCTGGCTCCTATGTGCCGAAAATCAGCTGGCCTGTAAGTGCCGAAAACGCACTGGCTCGTATATGCCGAAAACGGGGTGGCTCCTAAGTGCCGAAAACGGATTGGCCTCTATGTGGTGAAAAGTGACAAGGTTTTACATATAGAGCCATTGGGCATGTCTGGCACAGGCTTTGCATCCTGGTTGACGTCACACCCTTCGGCATAACTTTGCCGGCAAAGTTATG
>JACCEB010871279.1_pt1 | contig 11006 bp, 7 predicted proteins | sample 7454761 | NCBI WGS metagenome assembly JACCEB01 (sample SAMN15323454, study PRJNA562643) | freshwater metagenome | isolation source: river surface water | place: USA:Blue River Watershed | collected 2017-08-18 | reverse complement strand
CGCCACCGCCAGCGGCCCCGGCCTCGCGTGGTCCGCGCCCGCCGCCTGGACCGCCAAGGCGCCCGGCTCCATGCGCAAGGGCAGCTACACGGTCAAGGCGGACGGCGTCGCCGGCGAAGGCGACCTCTCCATCACGGCGTTTCCCGGCGACGTCGGCGGCGATCTTGCCAACCTCAATCGTTGGCGCGGCCAGCTCAGCCTCGGCCCCGTCGGCCCGGCCGAATTCGAGGCTGCCGTGCAGCGCCTCGAGCGCAACGGCCTCAAGCTGATCGTCGTCGACATTTCCGGCGGCGGCGCCGGCGCCCAGCGTATCCTCGGCGCCATGGTCCCGCACCAGGGCGCGACCTGGTTCTTCAAGCTGCTCGGTCCCGACGCCCTCGTCGCCAAGGAGAAGGCCGCCTTCCTCGCCTTCCTCGACACCGTGAAGCCCGCCGCCCCATGAACGACACGGTCCGCCAGTTCCGCAATTTCTTCGTCTCGCTCCAGCTGACGGTCATCCTGCTCGCGCTCGGCCTCATCCTCGTCTTCGTCGCCACGCTCGACCAGGTTAACCTCGGCATCTGGGCCGTGCAGGAAAAATATTTCCGTTCCTTCATCGTGCTCTGGCGCGTCGGCGACATCCCGATCCCGGTGTTTCCCGGCGGCTACTTTATCGGCGGCCTGCTGCTGATAAACCTCACCGCGTCGCATCTCTACCGCTTCAAGTTCACCTGGAAAAAGTCCGGCATCCAGCTGACGCACCTCGGCCTCATTCTCCTCCTCCTCGGCGAACTGCTCACCGGCCTGCTCCAGGAAGATTTCAGCATGCGGCTCGAGCAGAACACGCCGCGCAACTACTCCGAAAGCTTCCGGGAAAACGAACTCGTCGTCGTCGACACCACCGATCCCAAGCACGACGAGGTCGTCGCCATCCCCGAGTCCCACCTCCGCCCCGGCGGCTCGATCCAGCATCCGAAGCTCCCGTTCCGCCTCGTCGTCAAAGACTACTTCCCCAACTCCGACCTCGGCATGCGCAACGGCTCCGCCGCCACCGGCGGCCCGCAGGCCACCGCCGGCATCGGCCTCACCGTCAACGCCGTCGCGCGCCCCCTCACCTACAAGCAGGACGAACGCAATATTCCCGCCGCCTGGATCGAGGTCGTGGGCAGCAACGGCCCGGTCGGCACGTGGCTCGTCACGACGCTCGCCGGCACGCCCACCTCGCCGCCGATTCTGCGCGCCGCCCAGACCTTCGAGCACGCCGGCCGCACCTACACGATCGCGCTGCGCTTCGCCCGCGCCTACAAACCCTTCACCCTCGAACTCCTGAAGTTCAGCCACGACCGCTACTCCGGCACCGAGATTCCGAAAAACTTCTCCAGCCGCATCAAGCTCACCACGCCCGGCGGCCAGGACGACCGCGAGGTGCTCATCTACATGAACAACCCGCTGCGCCACGACGGCTACACGTTCTATCAGGCCAGCTTCGAACCGGGCAACGACCAGGTCACCATTCTCCAGGTCGTCCGCAACCCGTCGTGGCTCATCCCCTACATCGCCTGCAGCATGATGACCCTCGGTCTGCTCGTGCAGTTCTGCATCCACCTTTTCGCCTTCATCGGTCAACGCCGCGCGCCCCGCCCCGCCCACGCATGAAAAAACTCCTCCCGCTCGCCGCCCTGATCCTCGGTCTGGTCTACGTCGCCGGCACCCTGCGTGCCCCGAAAAACCCGGGCCCGCTCGACGTCACCGGCTTCGGCCGCCTCCCCGTCCTCGTCAACGGCCGCCTCAAGCCCCTCGACACCGTCGCCCGCAGCTCGCTGCTCCAGCTCCAGGGCCGGCAGCGCGTCGTCACGCCCGACGAACGCAGCCTGCCGCCGGTGGAGTGGCTGCTCGACGTCTGCTTCCGTCCCGAACTCGCGGATACCTACAAGACCTTCGAGATCACGCACCCCGACCTGCTCGCGGTTTTCGACCTCAAGACCGACGACGGCGACGGCGGCAAACGCTTTTCCTACAACCAGCTCAAGGCCCGCCTCGCCGAGCTCGACCGCCAGGCCAAGCTCGCGCAGCCGGTCGACGCCGCCGTGCGCACGCCGTTCCAGCGCGCCGTCGTCCAGCTCTACGGCAACCTCGTCCACTACGACCGCCGACTGAAGCCCGCCTTCGTCGCCCCGGGCCGCCCCGCCTTCCTTGACGAACTCCAGAAGTTCCAGGAACAGGTCACGGCCGGTGTCGCCGCCGTCCGCGCCAAACAAGCCGGCCAGCCCCATGACGAAGCCCTGCTCAACGCCATGACGGAAATCGGCGAGCGCTTCGTCGACATGGCCAACAGCACCAACCTGCTCGCCGTCCCGCCCGAGCGCGACAACCCCGACGTGACTGCCTGGAAGCCCGTCGGAGGCTCCCTGCTCGAGACCTTCCGGTCCGGCCGCATCGAGGCCGCCGCCCTCGCCTACGCCGGCTTCGGCTACGCGTGGCGCCAGCAGGACACCGAGAAATTCAACAAGCTCGTGGAGCTCTACCGCGCCGACCTCTCGCGCCGGTTCGCCCCGCAGCTCGCCAAGTGCGACGTGGAGGTCCGCTTCAACTCCGCGCAGCCCTTCTATTCGAGCATGACGCTCTACGCCCTCGCCGGCTTCCTCGCGATCTTCTCCTGGCTCGGCTGGTCCGTGCCGCTCAGCCGCAGCGCGTTCTGGCTCGTCGCCGTCGCGTGGGTCCTCGCCACCGTGGGTATCGCCACCCGCATGTGGCTGGAAGGCCGGCCGCCCGTCACCAACCTCTACTCGTCCGCGCTCTTCGTCGGCTGGGGCGCCGCCGGGCTCTGCCTGATCCTCGAGGCGATCTACAAAAACGCCGTCGGCAGCGTCGCCGCCGGCGCCATCGGCTTCGCCACGCTGCTCATCGCCCACCATCTCTCGCTCTCGGGCGACACCCTCGAGATGATGCGCGCCGTCCTCGATTCCAACTTCTGGCTCGCCACGCACGTCGTCGTTGTCACCGCCGGCTACTCCGCCGCCTTCCTCGCCGGTTTCCTGGCAATCATCTACATCGTGCGCGGCGTGTTCACGAAGTCCCTCGACCGCGGCACCGCCGACGCGCTCACCCGTATGGTCTACGGCATCGTCTGCTTCGCCACGCTCTTCAGCTTCGTGGGCACGATCCTCGGCGGTATCTGGGCCGACCAGAGCTGGGGCCGGTTCTGGGGCTGGGATCCGAAGGAAAACGGCGCGCTCATGATCGTCATCTGGTGCGCCATCATTCTCCATGCCCGCTGGGGCGGAATGATCCGCCAACGCGGCCTCATGACCCTGTCCATCGGCGGCAGCATAATCACGAGCTGGAGCTGGTTCGGCACCAACATGCTCGGCGTCGGCCTGCACAGCTACGGCTTCACCGACGCCGCCTTCGTCGCGCTCTCCGGCACGGCGGCCCTGCAACTTGCGATCATCGGCATCGGCTGTCTCCCGCTCGCCAAGTGGCGCAGCTTTGCCGCCGCGGCCGCGTCCGCGCCCGCGGGACAGGCACCGGCCCCGGCCCGGAGTTGACCGTGACGCCGGCCGCCTTGCGGCCGGACCCGGACCACGCTCAGCGGCCGAGCAACTCCTCCGCGTGCGCCAAGGCGCTCTTGGCGGTGCGGTCGCCCAGCATGCGCGCGAGTTCGCTCACGCGTGCTTTGCGGCTGCCTTGGATCGGCTCGATCGAGACCACCGCCCGGTCCTTGGATTGGTCCTTCGTCACGACGAGGTGACAGGTCGCCTGCGCCGCCACCTGCGGCAGGTGCGTCACACACAGGACCTGGTGATTCTTCGCGATACCCGCCATCTGGGCGCCCACCACTTTGCCGATTTCGCCGCCCACATTGGCGTCGACCTCGTCGAACACCAGCACCGGCACGTCGTCGAGGTCGGCCAGCACCGTCTTCAGCGCGAGCATCACGCGCGCGAGTTCGCCGCTCGAGGCGATCCGGCTCAGCGGGAGCGCCGCTTCGCCGACATTCGGTGAAAACAGGAACTCCGCCGCGCAATCGCCCGCAGGGCCGAGCTCCGGCAGGGACGTCACCCGCACCTGAAAATCGGCTTTTTTGAAACCCAGCTGGCCGATGCTCCGCGCCGCCACCTTCGCCAGCTCCTTGGCCGCTTTCTCGCGGACCAACCGCAGCGCCTGCGCCTCCTTTTTGGCCGCCTTGTGCGCGTCCGCGATCTGCTTCTCCAGCCGGATGAGCGTGCCCTCGAGGTCGCCCTGGATCTCAAGCCGGCGACGCATCTCGTCCCGTGCCGCCGCCACCTGCGCCACGTCCCCGCCGTGTTTCCGTTTCACCTCCAGCCAGGTGTTCATCCTCGTCGACAGGTCCTCCGCCTGGTCGGGATCGAACTGCAACTGCTGGCTGAGGTCGGAAAACTCCGCGCCGAGGTCGTTCAATTCCACCACGGCCGAGGCGAGCCGGTCGACGAGCGGCTTGCTCGCCGCATCGATGCCTTCGAGTTGCCGCGCCTGGCGCAGCAAGTCCGCCAACCGGGCCTGCACCCCGTCGTCGCCGACCAGGCCGCCCGCCAGTCCGCCGGACAGCGCGATCAGCTCCTGCGCCCGGTTCATACGCTGGAAGTCGCGCTCCAGCGCCTCGATCGCGTCGGCGCCGAGATCGAGGGCATCGAGCCGCGCCAGCTGGGCTCCCAGAAACTCGATCTGGTCCGGCGTGAGCTTCGTTTCCCGCGTCACCCGCTCGCGCTCGGCCGCAAGCTCACGCCAAGCGTCAAACTTGGTCCGATACGCCGCCAGGACCGGCTGGGTCCGTCCGTAGAGATCGAGCAGCTCGAGCTGGCAACTGTCCTTGAGCAGCCGGCGCGGTTCGCTGGGCCCGTGGAAGTCGATCCAATGCTCCCCGAGCCGCTGGAGCGCGGCGAGCGTCGCCATGCCTCCGTTGACCGAGATCCGGGGCGCCTTCTCCCGCGGCAGGCTCCGTTTCAGAATCAGCACGCCGTCCTCGCAGACCGGGAGATCCAACGCCGCCAGCACGGCGTCGACCGCCGCGGCATCGGCGAAAAACAGGCTCGCCTCCACCTCCGCCGCGGGCGCGCCCTGCCGGATCACCGTCTTGTCCGCCCGCTCGCCTGCCAGCAGGCTGAGCGCCCCGAGCAGGATGCTCTTGCCCGCCCCCGTCTCGCCGGTGACCGCGGTGAAACCGGCCTCGAAGTCCAGCGAGACTTCCTCGAGCAAGGCCAGATTGCGGATGCGCAGCGATTGGAGCATGGCCGCATACAGGCACAAAAAAACCGCCGGCAATCAAGCGGCGGCTGCGTCTCGGATGGTGGACCTTACTGGACTCGAACCAGTGACCTTTTCCATGTCAAGGAAACGCTCTAACCAACTGAGCTAAAGGTCCGGAAATCTGAGGTCGGCGAGTAACGCGGGCGCACCCGGACAGCGCAAGGAAAAATCTTTCCGATCACGCGCGAAAATATGCCGCCGCCGCGTCCCGATCCCGTGCGATCTGCGCGCGCAGCGCCGCGAGGTCCGCAAACTTCGTTTCCGGGCGCAGAAATTCCCGCCACTCCGTCCGCAGTTCGTCGCCTTCGCCAAAGGGACAGTCGCCCAGCACGTGGACCTCGATGCGCGGCGCCACCCCGCTTTCCACGGTCGGCCGCACGCCGAAATTCGCCACGGCCGGCAGCTGTTCGGCACCGTCCCGCCGCGAGACGCGCATCGCGTAAACCCCGAGCCGGGGCACGAGACCCGGCGACCACGGCAGATTGAGCGTCGGAAACCCGATCGTGCGGCCGAGCCGCTTTCCCGGCGTCACCCGGCCGAACGCCACATACGGCGCGCCGAGCAAGGCATTTGCCGCCGCGATCTCGCCCGCTTCCAGCAGCTGCCGGATGCGGGTGCTGCTCACCGCGTCGCCGTCGGCCGTCAGCCGCGGCGCGCTCACGACCGCGATCCCCGCCGTCCGTCCGCTTTGCGCGAGCACCTCGACATTGCCGAGCCGCCCGCGGCCGAACCGGAAATTGTCCCCCACGTAGACCGCCGCCAGGCTAGGCAGGACGGATTTCAGCCACGGCAGGAACATCTCCGCCGGCACCGCCGCCAGGTCCGGGGTGAACGGCTGGGTGATCACGGCGTCCACGCCCAGCGCGCGCAACGCCCGCACTTTCGTCGGCACATCCTGAATCAGTCGGGTGGGATTCTCGGGCCGGAACAGCGCGCTCGGATGCGGCCAGAACGTCAGCACGCCCGCACTGCCGCCACCGGCCCCCGCCGCGCGCACCGCGGCGCCAATCACGGCACGATGGCCGAGGTGCACGCCGTCGAACATCCCGATCGCGAGGTGCAGCGGGGTCTCCCCGCTCAGGTTCCCCGCCACGTCGCCGAGCCTCGACGGAGTCACGCCCATGACCGGTTCTTGCCGCATGCCGCCGTCGCCCCGATCCGTCAAAGCGCGATGCTCGGCACCGCGTCGCGCGGTGCGATCAGGCGCTTGTCGATCTCCGGCAGCGTCATCGCCTGGATCTGGTCCAGCGTGAGGGCCTGCGAAACGTGAAACTTGTCCGAGGCGGTGCGCCGCAGCGCCGCGAGGTGGGCGCCGCACCCGAGCTTTTGCCCCAGATCGTGCGCCAGCGTGCGCACGTAGGTGCCCTTCGTGACCTTCATGCGGAAATCGAACTGCGGCAGGCCGAACCGCGTGATCTCCCAGCTCATCACGCGGATGAAGCGCGGCTCGCGCTCCACTTCCTCGCCCTTCCGCGCGCTCTTGTAGAGCGGCACGCCGTCGATCTTGATGGCCGAATACATCGGCGGGGTCTGGTATTGGTCGCCGTGAAAGGTCTGGATCGCCGCCTTCACGTCGGCCTCCGTCAGCGCCGGCACCGGCCGCGTCTCGAGCATCTCGCCGTCGGCATCCTGGGTGTCGGTCACTTTGCCGAGTTCGACGGTGCCTTCGTATTCCTTGTCGAGGCTGATGAGATACTGGGACACCCGCGTCGCCTTGCCGACGAGGATGATCAGCAGCCCCGTCGCCATCGGATCCAGGGTCCCGGCGTGGCCGATCCGCTTCATCCGGAGCTTGCCGCGGAGCCGCGCCACGACGTCGTGCGAAGTGTGGTCGCGCGGTTTGTCCACCAGGAGGATGCCCTCCATTTCTTTGGGCTGCATCAGCATGACTCAGCGGGCGGCGGCCCCGTCGACCGCCGCGATGCGCTCGGCGAAGGCGGCCACGAGCCGGGCCTCGAGGTCCCGCGCTCCGTCCGGCAGACTCAGGCCCGCCGCGCAGGCGTGGCCGCCGCCGCTGAAGCGGGCCGCCACCGCGTCGACCCGGTAGGCCGGATCCTTCGCGCGCAGGCTCGCCTTTACCGAACCGTCCGCACGCTCCTCGATCAGCGCCCCGATATCCACGCCCTCGATACTGCGCGCGTAGTCGACCAGCCCCTCCGTGTCCTCGGAGGTGGACCCGGTGGCTTCGAAAATGCCCGGCGGCAGCCGGCCGATGCAAACCCGGCCGCCGCATTCCATGCGGAGCGACGCGAGAAAATGCTGCAGCAATTTGAGCTTCCCGACGGATTCCCGCTCGTAGAGTTCGAAGCCGGCCTCGGCGGGGAGCGCCCCGCGGGCGACCAACTCGCCGGCGAGCAGGAAGCAGCGCCGCGAGGTCGAGTTGAAGCGGAACTGACCGGTGTCCGTCATGATGCCGGCATAAAGCGCCTTCGCGCTCTGTGCATCGACCGGCAGGCGGAGATCGAGCAACAGACCGGCCAGAATCTCGCAGGTGGCCGCCGAGTCGCTGTCGACCAAATTGACCGCCGCGTAGCCGCCGTTCGAGAGATGGTGGTCGATCACGGCGACGGGCGCCTTGAAATGCGCCTTCAGGCGCTCGCCGGCCCGCGCGTGGTCGGCGCAGTCGACGAAGACGGCCACGCGGTCCTCGCCGGACCGCAGCACCGCGTCGGTGTTGTGGAACGTCATGCCCGTGACCAGATACATCAGGCGGCGCGGAACCGGATCGGGGTTCACGCAGATGACGTCGACCCCCTGCGCGGCCAGAACGCGGGCCAAGGCGACCTGCGAGCCGATGCAGTCCCCGTCGGGCCGGGCGTGCCCGATCACCGCGACCTTGCGCCCGGCGAGATCGGCCAGCAGGCGGGCGAATGCCGCGGTAAACTGGGGATAGTAGACGTCCATCGGTCGATCTAGACGCCGTCGGGCTTCGGCGGCGCCGGCGGCGCAAGTTCGTCCATCACCTGCAAAATACGCGCCCCGCGGATCGCGGAGCGGTCGAGCACGTATTCGAATTTCGGGAGATACTTGAGCACGATGCGTCGCCCGACTTCGTCGCGGATTTCGCGCGCGATCGAGCGCAGCCATTTCAACTTGGCCTCGGCGGCTTCCTCGTCGCCCACCACCGAAACGAACACGCGGGCGTCGCGCAGGTCGGGCGACACCCGGACCTCGGTGATCGTGACGGCCACCGCCTCCGACTGGTGGCGCTTGCGCAGGATGTCGCTGATCTCGCGCTGGACGAGTTCGTTGACGCGGACGGTGCGGTTGCTCATCGGGTTTTCAGGCTCGGTCTTTCCGACTCACGATTTTCTGGGACGGAAGCCGGCCGGGCGAAAACCTCGAATCGCAAATACCGGATCAGAGGGAGGCCCTGACTTTTTGGACTTCGTAGCACTCGATGACGTCGCCGGCCGCATAGCCGTTGAAGTCGTCGAGCTTGATGCCGCACTCCAAGCCGGCGCGGACTTCGTTCGCGTCGTCTTTGAAGCGCTTGAGGGTGCCGACCTTGCCCTCGTGCACGATCTCCTTGCCGCGACGGAGGCGTGCGGCCGCGTTGCGGTTGATCTTGCCCTCGGTGACGAGGCAGCCCGCGACGAAGCCCTTGGCGAGGGGGAAGACCTGGCGCACTTCGGCCGCGCCCGTCTTGATCTCCTTGATGTCGGGATCGAGCAGGTCGGCCATCATCTCGCGCACCTTGTCGCCCATCTCGTAGATGATTTCGTAGGTCTCGACACGCACCCCGTGGTGCTTGGCGAGCGGGGTCACGCCGTTTTCCAGGCGGGTATGGAATCCGATGATGACGGCGCCGGCGGCGCTCGCCATGAGCACATCGTTCTTGGTGACAAGCCCGACCTCGATCGAGACGATCTCCAGCTGCACTTTCGTGCTCTTGATGCCCTCGAGGATGGTGCGAACGGCCTCGGAGGACCCGAAGACGTCGGTCTTGATGATGACTTTGAGCACCTTGGCCTGCGTGGCGGCGATGTTGGCGAACAGCTGCTCGACCGAAACTTCCTTCGGCGCGGCGGCCAGCGTGGTGGCCTGCTTGCGGAGGCGCAGTTGCTCCTCTTCGGCGATCTTCTCGGCCTCGCGGGCGTTTTTCACGGCCTTGAAGGCCGCACCGCTGTCGGGCGTTCCGCTCCAGCCGATCACGCGCACCGGCGTGGCGGGCGTCGCTTCCTTCACGTTGTTGCCCTTGTCGTCGAACATCGCGCGGACCTTGGCGAAATTCGGACCGCTCACGATCGAGTCGCCGACCCGCAGCGTGCCGCGCTGGACGATGACGGTCGCCAGCGGACCGCGGCCGAAGTCGATCTCCGACTCGATCACGATGCCGCTCGCCTCGGCCTTCGGGTTGGCCTTCAGCTCGAGCACGTCGGTCTGGAGCAGAATCATCTCGAGCAGCTCGGTGATGCCCTGGTTCTTGATCGCGGCCACCGGCACGGTGATGGTTTCGCCGCCCCAGTCTTCCGGCGCGATGTTGCGCTGCTGCATCTGGTTTTTGACCTGATCCAGGTTGGCGCCCTTCACGTCCATCTTGTTCACCGCAACGATCAGGGCGAAGCGCTCCGGATGGTTGGCCTTTTCCGCGAGGGCGATCTTCAGCGCCTCGTCGGTCTGCGGCATGAAACCGTCGTCGGCCGCGACCACGAGGATCGCGACATCGGTGACGCTCGCGCCGCGCGCGCGCATCTTGGTGAACGCCGCGTGACCCGGCGTATCCAGGAAGGTGATCTTGCGGCCGTTGAATTCGATCTGGTAGGCGCCGATATGCTGCGTGATGCCGCCGGCTTCGCCCGCGGCGACGTTGGCCTTGCGGATCGCGTCGAGCAGCGAGGTCTTGCCGTGGTCGACGTGCCCCAGAATGCACACGACCGGCGGCCGCGTGACCAGGTGCTTCGACTCGTCTTCCTCGGGTTTCTTCTCCGCCTTCTTTTCCTTGGCGGCCTGCTGGGCGGCGGCGTCGCCGCGGTGCTTGATCTCGAGCAGGAAGCCGTATTTTTCGGCGACCTTCTGGGCCACCGCCTCGTCGATGTTCGAATTCATCGCCGCGAAGCCGACGAGCTGGTTGAGCTCGGAGATCAGCTTGAACGGCTTCAGGCCGAGCGCCGCGGCAAAATCGCGCACCACGATCGGCGGTTTGAGGTGGAGGATCTTGATGTCACCCTGGACGGTGATCTGGACCGCGGGGGCGGCGGCCGGCGCCCCGGCGGGACCGGGCAGGGGCGGAGCCTTCGGAGCCATCCCGGGCAACGGCGGCGGCATGCGGCCGGGCATCGGCGGCAGTGCGGAGGGAGCCTTCGCCATCGGGGGAGGAGCGATCGGCGCGTGCGGCGCGGGCGCCGAAACCGGCAACGGGGCCGGAGGACGCGAAACCACGGGCGCGGGCGCAACGGGTGCCGCTACCGGCGCGGGCAACGGCGCGGGCGCCTTCACCGGCAACGGCATGGAAACCGGCGCGGGGGCCGGCTTCACCGCCGGAGCGGGAGCCACCGGCATCCGCACGATCGGCGGCGGGGCCGAGACGGGGCGCACCGGCACGATCGGAGGCGGCGCCGGCGGGCGGGAAACGACCGCGGGCGGCGCCGGCACCGGCGCCGGCGGGGCCGCGGGGGCCGGGGCGACGGACGCCGCCGGATTCGAAGCGGCTTTGATCGCCGCCGCCTTGGCGGCGGCCGCAGCTTCCTTCTCCTTCTCGATGTCGAGTTTGGATTTTACGAAGACACCGGTCGGACTGAGGACCTTCGGCGGACCGG
>JACCEB010876043.1_pt1 | contig 11008 bp, 13 predicted proteins | sample 7454761 | NCBI WGS metagenome assembly JACCEB01 (sample SAMN15323454, study PRJNA562643) | freshwater metagenome | isolation source: river surface water | place: USA:Blue River Watershed | collected 2017-08-18 | reverse complement strand
TTTCAGTGAAAAAAGTATTCAATTTTTACAGAAAATAGGTGATTTTTGTAACAAAACTGAGAACATTACACACACGCGCAATAAAAAAACGGACTAAGCCATTTTTTATTTTGTTTTTATACACCATTTTCTCATTTAAGATGTCAATTATTATATTTTAAAATGAACAATCCGACCTGTTTGTAATTTAATTGACAACTCAATGGTTAAATTATTTACTCTAACCATATTAAGTATTTCTTTGAGTGTTCCTGTCGCATCCTTGTTTTGAAACGACATATTTATATGTCGGCACCACTTATAACCATCCTCGCCACTTTCATTTGTTAATTTGAAATTAAATGTAGTGTTTTGTAATATTCTTTGGGCTGGCATAGATTTCCATATATTAACTAAAACAGACCGATAACTTTTTCTATTGATAGGTAGGATTTCTTCTCCTCTTTTGATTAAACATTCTTTAATTTTTGAATATTCAAGTTGTGTCGCATTAAGTTCATTTTCTGATATATATTGTTTTCTTGGTGTAAGTATAAGTTCTCCATTAATAATTTCCTGAGTATAGTTTTCAATATTTGGAATACGGATTAGTTCAGTCATTTTGTTAGTTGTAGTTGTTGCGTATAATAAAATATGGTTATTTTGTTTCAATTCACTTTTCAGTGAAAAAAGTATTCAATTTTTTACTGAAAACAGGTGATTTTGTAACAAAATGAGAACATTACACGCACGCGCAATAAAAAATGGACTAAGCCATTTTTATTGTTTTTTATTTTGTTTTTATCATAATCACTTTACATATCGTGATAGTTTGGTGTTTTTAGTTTACTTCTATCTCTAAGTTGTCTGGTAGAGACGACTATCGGTTTAAGTACTGCGGGAACGACGGGTTCGGTGGCGACAGTCGTTGGTTGAACAATCGGTCTGCTAGAATAAATTCGTCTATACGGTTTCGGTTGGTCAATCTTACTTCTATCCCTAAGACGCATACTATTCTTGTATTCAGTAGTTTGCCAGTCAACTGTGTTCTCTGAACGAGAAAGCGCGAGAAGAGCATTTGCTGCTTCCAAGTGACGAGTAATACGAGATGACATATTCAATTAAAACTATAATAGTTTTGTAATTAGTTGCAATTCACTTTCAATGAAAAAAGTATTCAATTTTTTACAGAAAAACAGGCGATTTTCGTGACAAATGGAGAACAATGCGTGCGCACAACAATAAAAAACGGCCTAAGCCATTTTTTATGTTTTTTATATTTTATTTGAAAATGTCTTTTTTATTTGGTTTTGATTAAGCAGATGTTTCGGTTTTAGATTTCTTTGATACAGTCTTCTTGGCAGCCTTTGGCTTCTTTTCAGCAGGTTCTGCCGCCTCAGCAGGCGCAGCCACTGGCTCCGGCTCAACGACGGCAGGCGCCTCGGCAACTGGCTTGTCAGAACGAGCAAGGTGAACAAGTTCATTTAAGAGTTCTTCTTGAACATTGTTTACTTCCTTATTCGCCTTCTTGCGGGGTTGGCGCTTAGGTGCTTCGCCATCCTCAGTCGTTGTCTTCTTGGCGCGAGATTGTCTGGGAGGCTTGTTCGCCTTGGCAATCTCCTTCTTTCTATCCGAAAGAACCTTCTTAATCGTCTTTTTGTTTTCCTTGGCATTGTTCAAGAAACCTTGGACTAAAACCTGTTGTTCTTCTACCGCACCAAACAACTTAATCTTTTCCAAATACGCGGCTTTATCCATCTGAAAATCCGCACCGAGCACATTCTCCATCATATAGTACGCAAACTGAATGAACTTACCATATTTATCAGGAAGCGAAGGCTGACGCGGGGTCTTAGGTGCCTTGGCGACCACATTCTGAGTAGTTTGAGCAGCAGGAGATGACATTGTAACTGTGATAACTATAACTAGTTTTGAGTTGATGCAATTAGGTATTCCTAAAAATATTTTTCAATTTTTTACGTTTTTACGGTGTTTTTTGATACATTTTGCTACACGAAGTGAACGATATGTTGCCAAGCATTCCAATATGTTCTCAACAATATCATCTATTATGTAGTAGATTATATCGCGTCATTCACATATTTCGCACTTGAACAGTCGTATTTATCCACGGAAACCTTTTTTGAACCCCTTGGGTACAATTTGCTGCTGGCTTTTGGTTCCAGTGCGTCAGGGTTTAATGCGCTTTCTATGACCAAAATGTTGTTGGTTTTTTGCGATTACAACATTATCGTTTTGAGAATAATTTTTATTATAGTTATTTGTATTTTGAGAACCACACATGTCGTCATCTTCGTCAAAAAAGTCTTCTAGACGAGCCTTGCGCGAAAAGGATTGAGATGGACACGCTTCGGGCATACTATGTAAAGTAATAGACAATACTCTTTATACTGTTCACTCACAATGAAAAAAGATACAATGTATACAGTTTCCTTTTTTATTTTGTTTTTGAATTTTATCTCGGGTTTACAAGCGACCCGCCCGTTTCATTTCAGCCCTCGGAATTCTAGCATCTCCGTGCGCGCGATTATCGTGTCTATCTTCCCACATATAGTTAGACGCAGTATTCTGACCACCGCAGTGTCTTGCGATGATATGCCCAGCGTCTTTACGGTCCATCCTATCGTAGGCTTGCGGCGTATTCAGTCCCATCTCCTTGTACTTGTTATAAGCATAATCACGCACCGCCTGATTATTCTTTAATTCGCCCGCTTCACCATTTCTGATGCCACGATTGATTGCAATGCTGTATTTTCCGTAGGACATTCTTATGTTTTACTTAGTTGGAATACATTATATGATAATTAGTTTTTCAATTTTTTACGCAATATTGCTACGATTATATGATATTGAACGCAGCCAGTTTCTGTCTTAGACGTGTGGAAGCGGACCGCAAAGAGGCGGATGACAATTTCAACTCTTCACTTGCGTGTTGAATAGAAATCACATCTACGTCGTTTGACATAGCAATACTTACACCATATTGGCATAGTGTATTCCAGTTGTCAATCGTTTCAACTGATTTTGCAATAATGTTCTTTTCTTCTGCGGACAATGCAGCAGCGGATAATGATAAATCGGTAGGCGACACGAAGTGCTCTATATATTTCATCGCACAATTGACCTCTTCCATCACACCGTCAATAACGATTTTGGTCTCGTGAGCCGACTTGGGCAATTGAATAGCCGTAGTAGACAAAACGGTCTGTTTAAAGCGACCAAAAACATCGGACAAATGTACTATTCTACGGAGAGCATTGGAAATGCTTGTTAAGAAATTAATGTCGGTAATAATATTGACATTCTGCAATTTGATAATGAACCCATTGAATAATTCACTCAGGTCATCCGCGGCTTGTGCAAAGTCATTAAAACCAGTGATGTCAACATCTAACTCCATTTGTTTTGTCTCATTTGCAATTCTGGATGCAGCGGTAAAAAGAGCGCTGTAATCATCAATCGTACCTTTTCCGTGGAAATCGGAGCAGTGCAATTGACCCGCATACATTTTGATTTCGTTCAATAAAATATTGGCGGAACTGTCAACTATCATGTCGTTATAAGTTTCAATCGTTTGTGACAAATCTTGGTGGATTTGAGGGTCATATAACTCAGGTTGAGTTGTATCAAATTCTGTACTGGTGATGGCTGCACCAGATGCATCTAATCCTTGCGTATTATTTATTTCATAACCTACGCCAACAATTGTTTCACTTGAAAGAGTAGTTACAATTACTGGTATGCTAAGAGAAAGGTCAAACACGTTGCTTCCGCTATTACCACTGATGTCGCTGTTTCCATTGCCATTGCTTCCATTGCCATTGCTTCCATTGCCGCTTTGTGGGCTATTGCTACCGCTACCGCTCATTAGCAATATATTATATAATATTATAATTTCGGTTTAAAATATTATAATTCTACTAAACCGCTGCATATATGGTCACCGTAATTTTATATTTGTAATCACAATCATTACAATGTAACTAATCTTACTACGAATAATAATCCGTTTTACTTTTTGGAATATAGGGCTGCGGCAGTGGACGCAACTAAGTAGTATGTATATGGACTAGTAATCAGATATGAACTATTACTGTTATATGGGTTTATCATATTATAAGAATATGTATTCATATAAGGAGAAATTATTGACGGAGTGGTGTATAATTCCATATAGGGTTCCACGCTCGGATACGAATTGATTACCGGCGGGTAATAGTATGGGATGTAAGACATATCGTACTATATCATACCCGTGTATAATATGCCTTGCAAATATAATAATTTCATTGTAATCTGCATAGGTGAAATGTAATACAAATATGGTGTATACCACACGAATGTATTATCTAACGTCCGCGGTCCCAGTCTCGTCCGCGGTCCCACCAACGATGACCGTCTCCGTGTCCCCATCCGTGTCCCCATCCGGGTCCATATCCCCAAGCAGGACGATAACCCCATCCTGGTCCATAAACTATCGGCGTATATGCCGGTGCATATGCTGGAAAATAGTGCATATATATATTACTATAAATAATATATATTGCAAAAAATTTTACTAAATGGTTACCATAATGGTAAGGAGATTGCACATAATTTCACAACATTACACTATTACTTACTAATTTCACCTCATTGGCAACAGTAATTAATCAATTACACATTGTTGTAGGAAACTCTCTTCATCTTTACCCTCAGAATACTTACATCAACATATATCACATTTCTCATCACACGTTTATTATATTGTGCTCTACTCGTCACACGTTTATTATTAATCTAATTTCATATCTTATTTACTTCACATTGTTGTGTCAAATGAAATGGGGGTTATACACATTTGATTACGCATATTCGCCGCATTCGTTTTCGTATTCAAGCCGTGCTTTCTATTACATCCGCGTTTATGTGCCGCCAATGCTTTCAAATTGTTGGCATTATATGATTTACATAAATCGCATTTCAATCCAGATTTTACAATCGGCGCGGAGTATTTGGTAGACAAGTATCTGTCCAAGTAAGGGAAGCGAATTTCGTCAATCTGAGCAAGAACCTTCTTCTGACTTTCCTTGAAAACATCAATAACCGCCGTTTTTTGGGTGATAAACAACTGATATTCGTTGTTGATGTTCTCCAACAAATCTTTCGGGATAGTAAATTCATCGGTACATCCGGATTTTACAAACTGGCGTAATTGATTATATAGATTGTCAATAATGCTTATTGCGACTTCTATCTTACTTGACGAATAATCCGCGTTATGAACAAAGACAACCACATTATTATTGTGTAGTTCAATCTGATAATCACTCTTACCCGAAATACCGCTTTGTTGTGATAAGAATACACCGCAAACGTTATCATCGCTGATAAGTGTCATAAACTGATGAGTTTCGTCCGCAATAACGTTGCATTCGCTGTCGTAACTTTGAATGTAGACCGTTGGGCGACGCATACGTTTCAATACGAGCGAATTATTAGACATACCCAATTGTTTGAACGAAATATCGGCGCTGTTGAACGTCTTGGTTAACATACCAATCATATGCTTGTCACCCTTATCGCTTGCTTGATTGTGTTTCGCATTTATCAGATTACTGACATCCGACACCAATTTTGAATACACTTCGGGAATTTCCGCAGAACGGTTCGCCGTGATGTTTTTGTTGATGCGGTCTTCGCTAGCAGAAATGAACGAATATATGGGTTGTTGTAGGTTTTGCAACATAATCGTCGTTTTCAATTCCAAATTGTTCATATAATCTTTTACAGAGAGAGAACTGGCGGTGTCTACAAGACGCTGAGTATCATTCGTAATGGATTTATAAAATACGTCTAACGATTTTGTAATATCCTTGTAAAGCGCATTGTTCGTGTTCGGGATAACGGTGTGAATTGTATCTACCATCTGACTAACTAGGAGAGAGTTGTTATTTTCAATCAATTCGCCTAGCAACTTTCCGTCGTGAGTGATATTGGAAGAAACAGTAGTTTCAAAGTTATTTAATAGCGCCTTTGTAGCATTATTTATATTGTCCAATGTAGAAGATACGCGGTCCAGAATATTAGAATTTTCCGCAGTGGGTTGATTACTTTCAAGTAATTCAACAATCATACGATTGACTGCATTTATACAGATGTGTGGGTTGCGTTTATAGAAATCTACGACCCGGGTATCTTTTATTATAATATCACACATAAGCGCTTATATAATATATACATATAAAACATTCGGTTTATATGTATTTTTTATATATACATGACGTAAATTTTACATAGTTAATTCACTGATAGTATCTGTTTTATCATTCATAGGAGAAAAATTATTTACCGAAGAACAATATTTTGAAAGTTGGAAAAGAGGCATAGACGAAGTTGACTGATTTTCTACCACAATCATCGGTTTTTGCATTAATTCCGATATTTCTTTGTTTTTGTTTATAATTTCGTTTGTCAGATTTTCGTTGATTTCTTTCAATGAATGAATAACATTGGTTGGGTTCTCAATATCTGTGACAATATTTGATTGTTTCAAGTTAGTAATATCCATTTCTAATTTTGCAATATGGTTTATTAATTCGTTATATCTTGTTTTCAAGACAAAATTCTCATAACAGATTGCCTCTACCAAACTTTGGCGGTTCATAATAAATACTATGCATATTTTTCAATTTGCCTAAATAATTGTGCATCTGATGATAATTACGTGTGCGTCTATATTTTTAATTTACAAATAGTAACACTGTATTACAACAGTAACATTTGTAAATTACAAATCATTACAATTATTTACTTGGTGTGCTTACCATTTATGGTCTCATTCATTTAGGATTACAGAATAAATTTGTCTGGGAAAAATTTTCTATACTAGTATTATATGTCAATGAGTGCAAACGGACAACCCACTTCGCCATTCCAGCAATGGCAAAACTTTTACCCCCCTTACGCTTTTATGCCCGATCAGGAATCTAAGGTGATCGACGCTGTCACAAACACTGAACGTAACTTAACTGCTGGTCACGCCAGTGTAACAAAGGATATTCACCAGACCACTCTTGGTCTGCGCGATGCCGTTGAGAAAGGTACTTATGCAAACGGACACGCTATTGAGAGAAACGCTAACCTCCTTGGTACTGCCATTGAGCGTAATGGCGGAACAATTATGACTGCGATTGAGAAGGTCGCAGGTGAGCAACGTATGACTACCACGGTCACGGATGCTGCTAGTCGTCAGGCTGCTGCTGATAGCGCACGTGATTTGGCAATTGCCATTGAACGTAATGGTTCTAATGCAGTAAATGCATCCCAAGCGGCTAGTGGAACTCTGCTTGGTTCTATTGAGCGAAATGCAGGTGAGGGACGTGTTACCACTGTGACTTCGCAAGGTTTCCTTGATACGAAAATTGCTGATACCCGCCACTCTATTTTGAATGCATTGACTAATTCAACTGGCGAAGTACACGGCGAAATAGTTCAATCTAGTAACATATTATCTAAGGCTATTAATGACAGTGCTTGGGAGACCCGAACTGCATTATCTACCGGATTTTCTGGCTTAGTAGTTGGGCAAGAGAAGACTAAGTCGGACTTGTCCAGACAGGCAGGTGATCAATATGCGTCTTTAATGTTAGAGCAACAGAAAATGGGACAGTTCTTGTCATCCAAGCAGGATAACCAATTCGCAATGACCCAGATGGAAATATTGAAATCCAAGTCCGAGTTGGCTGCCCAGTCTGCCCAGCAGTTCTCTATCAGTCAGTTGGAGCAACAGAAGTTGGGTGCTCTTGTTGCTGCCCAAATGGCAGAGGCGAAATACGATGCTCTTAAGAATACTCAGGACCTCGGCAAACAGATTATGGAGTGCTGCTGCTCTCTCAAAGAGAAGAACGATGAAATTGAGAGTAATCGTCTGCGTGATGGTCTTGCCGCTGCAAACAACGACAACAATATGTTGAAGGTGCTTGAACAAGCCCGTCAGGGTTCTGGACCTCTTGGTAACGGTCTTTTGGGTGCTTACGGTTACCCTGGTGTCGGTCCCTACGGACCTGGTCCTTGGGGACCCAGTTACAGCGAGGGCTATGGTAATGTGCACGTATATGAGGGACGTGGTCGTCGCAAACATTGCAGACGTTCTCGCTCTCGTTCTCGTTCGCGTTCTTCCGACCGTTGAGGGTGCGAGGGGCAATTAAGTAGTTCCGGTTCTTCTAGTACAAGTGATACTGAGAGTACATATTCAACACGCTCTGGTTCAAGTTCAACGTCAAGTTCTAGGTCAGAAAGCAGTGTTAAAACTGATAAGTCTAGACAAAAAGGACCTAAACATCAAGAACACATATGCAAAATAGACCCTAAACTGTTTATTCCGGGTCCTCCGGGACCAACTGGTCCCGCTGGTCGTGATGGTAAAGACGGTAAAGACGGTAAGGATGGCAAAGACGGTATAGACGGACAATCACTTGGGATTACCGGTCCTAAGGGTGATACTGGCTCTGCTGGTCCTACTGGACCAACTGGAAATCAAGGTCACGAAGGACCTACTGGTATGCAAGGCGTTAAAGGCGATACTGGTGATATTGGTCCAACTGGAAATCAAGGTGCAACTGGTATGCGTGGGGCGCCGGGTGAAGCAGGGTTTGATGGTTCAACTGGACCCACTGGTTCCAGGGGAGAACAAGGACCTACTGGTGAATTTGGACCCACTGGTTCCAGGGGAGAACAAGGACCTACTGGTTCCAGAGGAGAACAAGGACCCACTGGTTCCAGAGGAGAACAAGGACCTACTGGTGAATCTGGTCAAACTGGTTCAAGAGGAAACCCGTAACTATTGATTGTCCGTAGTCAATTCCAATAAAAATCTTATTATGTAATAAAAATTTCATAATAAAAATCTAAGGTGTCATTCGTATTATCGTAATAGACGATGTAACTTGTGGTATTGGATTACCCGTACTTAACGAACCATATAGTCGTACGTTTTCTGTAATGGAGGATGTATTCACGACCTGTATTCTACATCCATAATTATCAGTTGTATTCGGAACGATTTCAGTAAAATCGGTATCTTCAATTAGCGTTAAAAAGGATAAATTCGTTTGGGCATATGCGATGTTTACTCCAAAAGTTCCGCCGGGTATAATATCATTTGTATTCTTTATAACGGAGAACTGGCATTTATCGTTCGTACATAAAGCAATATATATTAGATAATTTCCCGGTTTCCATAACCATATATCAGGCGAATTCTCTTGATGTAAACAATCCCCGAATATTATGGAATGGGTATCAAATACGATTGGTTCGTCAACAGATAATAATTGCTCAGTTAAACTATATGCTGTTACAAACGTTTGGTATATTAATCCATTTGTAATAAAGGTATTACCGGCTGGTCCGGTGGGTCCGGTTACGCCGATGGGTCCTATCAATCCAGTATCCCCTTTAAGACCGGTGGGACCCATTTCTCCGGCTGGTCCGGTAAGACCCATTTCCCCGGCTGGTCCGGTTGGTCCAGTTGCACCCATTTCTCCGGCTGATCCAGTCGTACCGATTTGACCTGTATTTCCTGTCGGACCCGTTGGTCCGGCGGTTCCCATTTCTCCCATAGGTCCAGTCGGACCGATTTGACCTGTATTTCCTGTCGGACCCGTTGGTCCTGCGGTTCCCATTTCTCCGGCTGGTCCAGTCGTACCGATTTGACCCGTATTTCCCGTCGGACCCGTTGGTCCGGCGGTTCCCATTTCTCCCATTGGTCCAGTCGGACCGATTTGTCCAATAGGACCGATGTACCCTGTGGGTCCGGTGGGTCCATTGAATGCAACTGAACCGGTGGGTCCAGTTGAGCCAGTTACTCCGGGTTCTCCCTTGGAACCAGTAGGTCCAGTGAAACCAGTGGGTCCGGTGGGACCGACTTCACTCATAAACAACTCTATGGTTGAACAATCTATATAACCAGAAAACCCGGTTAGACCGACGTATTTGTCTAACCTTAGTGAACAAGTACACAATTCACCGTAAAAAAATATACTATCTATTAATAGTTTATGACAAACGCTGCAATAATTAGCGTTGATATTACCAGACAATTCATAACGTAATGTATTACAAGATATATCAAATGCTCGGTTACAAGATATATCAAATGCTCTATTACAAGATATATCCATAGAAATTGGTATTATATATAATAGTATATACATTTACTAAATTTAATTCAAATGACTGCAATAATGGTGTGCACTTACAATTGTAGTTACAACTGCAATAAAAAACATATAGTAAAAATCACAGTATTTACTGTAAATTACAACTGTAATTACAAATTTACAGTGTATTTGTAATCAATAACTGTAATTTTGTGATTTTTACTGTAAATAATGTTACGCGAAAAATCTAATTCAGTACCGAAGAAGAACTGCGTCGTTTGACAATTCATAGGCTCGTTGATTATTACTGCGATGTACGTGTTCGTATACAATATTATCAAAATAACTTATAAGATGCCGGGTCTTGTCAAATACTTTTTGCAAACGAGCACTTCTAACCTTGTGTTCTCCTCTCATCTGCTCAATAATCAGTAAATTGTCACTTTTTACGCAAATATTTTTTATTTTTCTATTGATTGTTTCGGATAATCCGAGTATCAATCCATTATATTCTGCAATATTCAATGTTACTTTATCGCCAACATACACACTAGATGACCATATTTCAATTCCATTTTCATATAGAACCGCCCCTGCGCCGGCTTCTTCCATTGACCCCTTACTACATCCATCAAAATACAAAACATAATCTTGCTTCTGTCGTGCACGTGCGGCGGCAGGCAGTTGATGTGCAAGTGCTCGTAATCTGTGTAATTTATTGTTTGTCGTTGGTTGTTCATTGTCTACCACACGTGGGAAATATTCCATTTCACTTGTCATCTTAGATTGAAACTATGGGTAATTTTCAAAAAAAAACTTCAATTTTGTCAAACGTTGTGCGTAAGACTAATAATATTTTTGTGTCT
>JACCEB010755283.1_pt1 | contig 11009 bp, 8 predicted proteins | sample 7454761 | NCBI WGS metagenome assembly JACCEB01 (sample SAMN15323454, study PRJNA562643) | freshwater metagenome | isolation source: river surface water | place: USA:Blue River Watershed | collected 2017-08-18 | reverse complement strand
GGGGGGGGGGATTTTCTCGCGGAGTTTTTCATGACCCCACGATGCTCACCAACCACCCTGCCCCACCTCAACACGAAGCCCGTAAGGCAGATTTACTAAAAGAATATGAGAGTTTCAACCTAATGAAATCAGGCAATTTTGTGACTTGATAATAAAGAAAATACACCCGCAGAAGGCCTTGCCCACCCCTAGACCCTCGGCATAGTTAACCTTCCCCAAGACCATGCCGATCCCGCAAGGAATCTCCGTCCATTTCCCCCCGCTGAACGGCGGAGAAGAAACCGGCTTCAACGACGCCGGCGTAGAGCAGTTCAAGCATGACCGCATCGAATCGCTTATGCGCGAATGCACCCAGAACAGCTCCGACGCCTTGGACGAAACCCTTGGCGACCGCACGAAGGTTAGAGTCGAATTCGAGCTCATCCATGTGCCGGTGGACGATCTCCCCGGCGCGGCCGAACTGAAAGATCACCTTCAACGCTGCCTGGCTTACGTCACGGCCGAAGCCGTCGACAGCAAGGAAAAGAAATCTCAGCAATTCTTCCGCAAGGCGGTGGAGCTGCTCGAGGCCAAGACAATCCCCTGCCTCCTTATCCGGGATTTCAACACGACTGGACTGACAGGCGGCGACGAAGACCGTGGTGGAAGATGGCACTCGCTGGTCAAGGCAAAGGGGAGCTCGAACAAGTCCGACGAAGCGGCTGGCGGCTCCTTCGGCATCGGTAAGAGCGCCCCGTTCGCCTGCTCCGCCCTTCGTACGGTCTTCTACGGGACCAGGAACAACGATGGGGTGGCCGTGCAAGGCAAGAGCGTGCTGATCACGCATCAAGATGAGAACGACGAACAGACCCAAGGCGTTGGTTTCATCGGCCTCAAAAAAGGCAACAAGGTCTTCGCCATCCGCGACAAGGCAGGCATTCCTGAGTTTCTAGGCCGCAAAGAAAACGGCACCGACGTCATGGTCGTCGGCTTCATCGAGAAAGACTGGGCCGACAAGATCAAGGCGGCCGCGCTGACCCACTTCTGGCCCGCCCTTGAACTCAAACGCATCGAGTTTAGCATCAAGGAGAGCGGCAAAAGAGCCGTTCACATCGACCACGATAATCTCGATGAAGGCCTAGCCTGGCTGCGAAAAAGCGATCTGGCGGAAAACGCCAAGGAAATCCCTGACTTTCTTGAGGCCTTCCGAGAAAAGCCCACCACGCTCCAGATCTTGAACGCCGGCGAATGCAGGTTTCACCTCAAGATGAGTAATGGTGAAAAGGACTACCCAAACACGGTCTGTTGCTTCCGCACCAATGCGATGGTCATCGAGTACATGAAGCTCAACATCTCCGGCAACTTCGTAGGCGTCTTCATGTGCGACTCCAAGACGGGCTCCAAGGTTTTCCGCGAGATGGAACCGCCCAGGCATGACAAATGGACCCCGGAGCAACCGCAGGACCCCGCGGATCAAGAACGTTGCCGGAAGACCTACGATGACATGCGAGATCAGTGCCGCAAAGTCATCCGAGAGCGCATCGAGAAAGATATCAAGGAGTCCGTCGACCCGGACGAGCTTGAACTTGCCATCCCAAATGACGGAGACCCAAGCGCTACTGCTATTCCTTCGCTTGAACCCAACTCCTTGACGCCTGGACAGAAGATTACGATCAAGCCACCGGCCAAACCGCGAAAGAAAAAACCGCTTCCACCGACTCCACCGAAGCCGCCCATGCCTCCGATCGAGCCTGTTTCCCCAATTCAGCCCACCGGCCCAATCGGCAAAGGCAAGGAAGGCAAAAAGCGCGTCTTCACTGACCTGCGTTGCCTGCTCAGTTCCAGAGATGCCACCGAGTGCACGTATGCCGTGCAGATGCCCAAGCTGGAAAAGGAAGGCGTCTTCCGCCTCATGGCCTTTGCCGAAGGTTACGACGGCACCATGGCCGAAGTGGCCATCCTCGAGCCCAAGGACGGGAAGATCGTCGTCAAACCGGGTACTAACTGGGGGCAGATAAAGGTCGTTGGGAAACCCATGTCCCTGACCATCAAAATCGAAGAATAAACGATGAATACCTTTCCATGGCCGGTCATCACAGATGACCCTGAGACCACCGACTACGCGGCGAAAATCATCCCCTTACATGGCTCGCTCGCGCTAACCGCCACTTCTGAAGGCATGGAGGTGAAATGGACGCCTGACGCCCAAGCACCCTACGTCAAACAGCTCCTCTCAGCAGGGAAAGCAAGATGGGTGATCGAGTTCAGTTGCGCCAAGACCATGCTGTTGCGACGTGAATACCTCAAGGATGGAGAGACACTCGATAAGCTGCTGTCTTTCGATGAATACCGAGGCGACGTCGACATGAATGTGTTCGTCGAATGCGTTGAAACCATCGAGGTCTTCACGCCGGAAGGCCTGACGCCAGGCCTTCCGACCTTCGAGTTCAGCATGAACCCTGGCGACATCATCGGCGTGGCGCACATCAACCTCTTCGCCGACCCGGGCTTCCATAACGCCCCGGGGATGAGATCGCTCTTCAAGATACTCCCAGCGAAGGACGACGACAAGCTGTCGACTTACCGCTTCAGCGATAACGGCGAATACTTCACCATCACGCTCAGCAAGGACCTCTACGGCCAGTTCGAGAAGTCATGGAGAAACAACAATGGAGCCGGCAAAAAGGCGGCCTCCGCCCTCGTGGTGCTTGCCCCGATGGCTCTCATCATCCAGGAAATGATCAACAAGCGCGACGAACCCCAGAGCCTGAGCACGTCCCACGGCCGCCTGCGAACGCTCCTCGAAAGCGTAGGGGTTTCCGAACTGACAGCCAACACCCAACCCATCGAGGCCGCCCTCAAGCTCCTGCACAAGAGCGACATGTTGAAAACCTGCTTCGAAAAACTCTCCAAGCGATGAACGCCCCTTACTATTCCGCGGAAGATATCCTGAAGCTGAAGGAAGCCAGCACCCAAGACTGCTCCGCCTACTCGGCTCCCGAGGGATTGGCCAAACTCCTCGAAGACAAACTGATCAAGACCCGCCAATCCTCCTACGTCCTTCCAGATCCGCCATCGCTGTCCGGCACCGGCCCCGATGCCGATACCGAGGACGCTATCGCGCTCCACAAATGGCTCAACCAAGCGACCCCGAAAATCCCCCGTTCCGTCTTCGGGGACGAGCGTCTCTGGACCGCCCTATGCCATGGAACCTTTGCCGACTACATGGTCCGACGCTGGGGAACTGACCTCCCGGACGACACCTTCCCCGAAGAAGACCAGAACGATATCAAGGGTAAGCCCGAAGGCTATGGCCGTATCAGCATCCGTTTCTTCGTGAAAGGCGCCTCGCAGAGAGGCATCGTTCGAAACGGCCTAGCGAGGCTATTCTGGGCTGCAGACCTGGCACTCGAAGCAGACGGAACCTACGACCTGGTCAGGCAAATGTTCAGGAAACAGGACATCCACCAGAACATCATCGAGCGCAGCATGTGCATCGACTCCGATCTCACGAAGAAGATGCTCGTGGAATTCTCAAAGCTTGACGACGCAGCCCTGAGCAAGGCCAAGATCCAGCTTGTCGCAAAGCTCGTGAACGGCGCCGGAGGCACTCGTACCCTGGAAACCGTCTCCAGGGACGACATGGCAGACAGCTTCAAGGCCGCCTTTGGAAGGCTGCGTCAGGCGCCGCCAGGACAAGTTGTTAAGGATTCAAATTAAGAGGCCAAAGTCCCACAGGTCAGCCTGCATAATAGAAAACGCAGCCAGAGAGCTACAATCGGCTCAGCCACTTAGCTTTCATGATTGCCACGGTAATGAACACATGTTCATTACGCCTTCTCCGCTTACATAACGACTTAAGCGCTGCATTTCTCCATACTTAGGCTATACCTCCCACGTGGCTAAAACATCATTCAGACTTGGCGAACTCTTCTGCGGCCCTGGCGGCATAGGGTGCGGCGTTCAGCTCGCATGTGCAGACAAGTCGCTTAATGCAGAAATCCTGCATGTTTGGGCGAACGACATCGACCCAGCTGCCTGCGATACATACGCCGAAAGGTTTCCTGAGGCCGATGTCGCCAACTGCGATGTTCACGCATTCATAGACAAAATCTTAGAGAAAAAATTTCCCCAGATTGACGCGCTTACCTTCGGTTTTCCTTGCAACGACTTCTCGATAGTAGGTGAAAAAAAGGGCCTGAACGGAAAATACGGCCCCCTCTATCGTTGCGGAGTGACCCTACTGCAAGAGCTTAAGCCTAAATGGTTTCTGGCCGAAAATGTCTCTGGAATCACGAATGCGAACCAAAAGGCAGCGTTCAAACAAATCATATCCGAGATGAGGTCCGCAGGACCTGGCTACAAACTTGTGATCCACACTTACAAGTTTGAAAATTACGGCGTCCCTCAGGCTCGACATAGGATGATCATCGTCGGAATTCGTTCAGATCTTCACGAACAAGGAATCACTTTCAAAGTACCAGCGCCTCTCAAGAAAATGAAAACTGCGGGCCAGGCGCTCAAAGGCATACCTAAGAGCGCCCCGAATCAGGAGTACACCAAGCAAGGGCGACTTGTCGTAGAGAGACTGAAACACATCAAGCCGGGGCAGAACGCCTGGACAGCCGACCTGCCCAAGCATCTGAGACTAAACGTCAAAGGCGCGAAGCTCTCTCAGATCTATAAAAGACTCGAAGCAGACAAGCCCTCTTACACCATCACAGGAAGCGGAGGCGGCGGGACGCATGTCTATCACTGGAGCGAGAATCGAAGTCTTACGAATCGCGAGAGAGCCAGATTACAAACCTTCCCAGACGACTACGTCTTCAAAGGATCCAAAGAGCAGGTCAGAAAGCAGATCGGAATGGCAGTGCCGCCAGAGGGTGTTTCGATCATCATCAAGGCGATCGTACAATCCTTTCAGAAAAAACCCTATCCGGCCGTAAATGCCTCGATCGAAGAATAACACCGTAAAAACGAGGAATATCTGGATGTTTCCTCGAAACATCCGGAGGACAGACGCCTGGAAAATAGCCCAGATTCTTTCTCTGTTTGAGGCGGCCATCCGCGAAGGTAAATCAAAGGAAGAGGTTGAAAAAGGGTTCATCAAAAATCTGAAGAAAGCGAACCTACAGTCAGGACGCGCACCCCAAACAAGAGACAAAGATCCGGGTGATTTTAGAACTTACAAAACCCAGCTGTCATGCCTGGGATTGATCTTCGAGAACCAGACCGGGGAAATTGATTTCACAAAAGCGGGACGTGACATCCTTAAGGGCTTAAGCCCATTGAAGATATTACAATCACAGGTGCTCAGGCACCAATACCCGAGCTGCTACACCCTGTCCTCCCAAGTCAAAATTGATCAGGATATCAAGCTAAGGCCCTTCGTAGTAATCCTTAGACTGCTTCTAGATAAAAGGCTGGGCGGTTACCTGACGAACGAAGAGTCATCGATTCCGGCATCAGTCGGAAAAACAGAGCATAATCATGACGAGATGGTAGAGAAAATCCTGGAACTACGCGCAGGGGGATCGTTCGAACAAATCATCCGGCTGGACAGCTTGCGCACGATCAGGATCGCGCCCGGCGAACTGAAGAAGGAAGAATTGATGAACATCGGAAACACCTTCCTAAATGTGCTGATCGGAGTGCGTTTTATCGATAAAGATGAGGGTCAATTTGGTCCTGCCAGATACGTGATTAACACGGAACACATCGACCAGGTGCAAAAAGCGTGTCAGACGATTTTTACGCCCATCAAAAACCCCGAGCTGAACGAGTCATTCCAACGATCATACGGAGCCTGGGATGGGAAAAAAGACACTGAGAAAAGGGATGAAAATGCCTGCGAAAAGACTGAGTCGGCATTAGATAGCCAAATCAAAGCGGCATTCTTCAAGTACCAACAGGACCACGGAATACAAATGGCCGGCGAACTGACGGATCAATTCGTAGCGGAAGCCAGGTCACACTATGGATTCACGGAATCCCAGATAAGGTCCGCACTCGTCACATTCCTTGAAATTGCTCGCAGCGATGATGAGCGCGAGTTCGTCCGCATCTCGCAAGGAGGCGTATCGACAGCACTGGCTTTCGAGAAAAAAGTACATGCCATTTTCAAGGAAAACTTCCGCGTCCGTTCCTTTCATACCGGACAGAGAAAAAGAAGAACGGGTGTCGGTGGATTTACCGACATTCTTTTGATATTTGAATCCCCTGAAGGATGCGTGATCTTGGATGCTAAATCTACGAAAGAGTATTGCTTGGAAGTAGACGACTACAGGGCCATGAAGAACTACTGTCAGCAGTTCCATGAACTGGCGGAAGTGAAACCAGGAGCCCCACTTCTTGCGGCAGGCTTCGTTTCCTTTAGTTTCTCGAAAGTCGTCCCCGCAAAGCTCAAAAAGCTTTCTGCAGAGTTGAATAACATACCTGTCTTCGCTCTTCCAGCAACTGAGCTTTTAACATGGGTCAAAGAGGGTAAAAATGGATCCTCTGTCCTGGACTCACTACTAGGACTCGCTCGAAGCTAAGACAGTCGGGTACATCTTTTCAAAAGTGCAGTATTGAGGGAATCCAAACTGATGCGGAGACCTGAGGATAGACCAGCGCAACACGTGGACCTGTCCCGACCCCAATTCATCGTCCGCCTATACAGTCCGGACAGAAATACACCCTTAGGCCTCCACGGGCATCGGCGTTAGGCAGTCCGCTCTTGAACCTACCCGAGAGCTCGTGAGGACAAGTCTTACCCCAAGGCCCCCAGCAGTTCTGAGGCTGAGTGGATCCACTGGCTGGCACTGGTATAGGGGATTGACCAGGCGCAGGCCCCTGCCCTGACGTGGCCTGGGGCTTTAAATCAGCCCCAATATGCTTAGCGGCCGCAAACAAAGCCTGCCCCCAAGCCGCTGCCGACGGACGACCTTCTGGCTTTTTCGACTCAAAGGCATTCGAGAAAAGCGTGACGAGCTGGGTCGGCAGCTTTGCAAGGCCTTCATGGGGCGGCGGGATGACCTGGAATTGTGACCGGTTAGCCCCGTGTACGTACATGCCCGCTTTGATCAGATCGGCGATTTCAGGACAGTGAGGCGCCGTGGGCTTAAGGGTCCCCATGTAAGGGTGGATGCCCAGCAGAATCTCGTAGATGATCACGGCCAGCGCAAAGCAGTCCCAGCTCTGCTTGATAGCCGGCCCCTTTCCATACTCCATCCCGTAGCACTCCATAGGCATATAATCCGGACTGCCGAGAGGCCCCCAGTAGATCTTACTCCCGAGCTCAAGCTGGATGGAATCGACGTCGACGACGGAAACTTTTCCTTCCGGCGAGATGAGAATGTTCTGGGGCTTCAAATCCACGAACACATACCCCAACGCATGGATGTATTTGACGGCTGCCGATATGTTCAAGGCTATGGCCAGGCGGTTCTTGAGACCATCAGCTGACTTTCGGTCGACCTTTTCAGCCAACAAAGGCCGTACGCCACCGGGCCACCGTAGATTCGTGAGATTAGACAGCTGGACGCTTTCATCGATGGCCAGGGGCATCACATAACCTGTCGGCTCGGCGACCCGCTGCTTATGGACTAAATCTATCGGCCAGCACAACTTGCCCCAGCCAGCCTCGAGAGGATTCGGAGCACGGGCAAGCATATGAACCAGCTTCTCGAAGTCATCGGACTTGGGCTTGGTGAGAAGCTTAACGCAATACTCGGTGCCACCGGGGCCTTCGGCACGGTAGACCTCGCCTGCTCCACCTGAGGCGAAAGGCTTGGAAGCCAACTTGAGGCGACCCAGTTTGGCGGAGCTCAGGATCATCCGCGCAGCGCGAGCAGCAGGGTCTTGTCGTCGACCTGGGTCTTAAGCTTAGGGGTGCCCTCCGTGAGGAAATCCTGCCAAAGCTTGTCCAACTTTTCTTGGGGAACGTTTTTGACCGTATAGGCCACAAGCTGATTGGCGATCTTCCCGAGGAATTCGTTAGACGGCTGGTTGGGGTCGATGACCTTTTGTCCGGAAGGGTCAAAGGTCGAAACCTTCCAGCAGACATCCTCCGGGCCATCCGAGAGGGCCACGACGGCCCGAGTACGAGCCGGAATGAACGTGACCCTGACCAACTGTTCCAAGGAGGCAGGCTCAAGCATCGTCATGAAGACCGTAGAGTTCGCCAAAGCCCCCTTGTGAGGGGTCATCAAGGCACGCCAATGTCCCGAAGCATCCAAGTACCCTGCCCTGCCATCACCCACATGGGCGCAGGCTACGAAATCAGGTCCGGCTAACACGACGATACAGGTGCACCCAAAGTCGCTAAAGTTATGTCGGTCCGTCTGGGATTTGGCTTTGAGGGCTTGGGTAGCCTCGAGGAAAAGCGACCGTGCACGCTCCGTCCAGGACTCCTGGTTAAAGACTTCGCCCGCTTTGATCAGTTCAAGGAATTTTGAGCTGAGGTGCTTGACCACGAAATCAGCCCCGACCTTGGAATGCTTCAATGAGCCGGCGCCGTCGCAGACGATCAGCAGGGCGTTTTCGCCCTCGATGACCAAATCATGAGCATCTTGGAGGAAGGGCTTACGGAACCCCTGCACGGAAGCCTTGAGATGGGCCCAGCCGGAATCAGGCGGCAAGGCGTCGATGGGCACCAAGGGTTGGCCGGTTGCACCACCTTTAGCCGGACGAGTGAGTTCTGCGACCATGGACTCAAGCTCAGCGATTCGAGCCTCGTGCTGCTTGATGACGTTCAAGTGACTGGCACAATCGACGCAGTTGATGACGAAAGGCCCCCAAGACTGATTGACCTTAAGCTGAATGACCGAGCGGCTCATCAGATCTTGAAGCCGCCGTCCCATGCGTCGTCCGAGTTCTTCTTCATGGCATCAGAGACGTTCTGGCCCTTGGCGACGTCCGCGATCGTCGAAGAAAGCCAACGGAAGAACTCGGAGAATTTGAGTCCGGAGAGCTTGCGGGGCTCCATCTTCTCGTGGGAGATGAACTCCAAAGTGGACATCTTGGCACCGGTTACCCCGATAGCCATGAACCAGAAATCTTCGTCGTCCATGCCTTGCCTGATTTCCGCGGCCAGCCTCGGCAGTTCACCCTGCTGAACGGAGTCCGGGTCCCCGTCGGTGATCATGATCACCCAAGGGCGGAAATACGTCTGGCCGGTCCGCTTGTACCACTCTTTCCGCTGAATGACCATCTTGATGCCCTCTCGGACGCCATCGATCATCATGGTCGTGCCGTTGACGGTCAGCGGCTTGAAGTTCAGGGATTCGGCCAACTGTGGCTCGAAGACACGGGTAACCGCGGTATCGAAGGTTATGATGCCCAGTTCGAGTTTCTGGCCGAGGTTCGCCGTATCGGCCCGGATTTCCTTGAGAAAGCTCTGGATGCCGAAATTCAGCTGGCCGATGCTCTCGCCGGCCATGGAGGACGAGGTGTCCAACACCAGGGCAACGCAGCATTTCTGGGAGTAGTTCTGGACTTCTTCCGCTTCGAAGGGCTTTTCGTACATAAGATTATTGTTTAGGAGATAGGACACAAAAATCGGATGACAAGAAAGAGGTGCTGCCAACATCCAAAGCGACGTCAGGCCAGGATCTTCCGGCAGTATTCTAGAAAATCACGGCTTTCCTTGGTGCGCTTCTGCCTTGAGGCCGTTATTTCAACCAAGGCCTCCAACAGCTGGTTTTTTAATTCGGGGTAAGCTTCGGTGGACAATTGATCAACTAAGCGGGTAAGCCCTGAATAGGTGTCATCCACCTTTGAATCAATAAGCACGAGCAGCTCATCCCTACAAGCCTTAGCCCACTCCGTGTCGGTGATTCCTGCGCATAGCTGATCGGCGAACTTCTTCAGCGCCTTATCTTGACGGTAAGTCGGGCCCTTGCCGCTCAGTAATGCCTGCCCAACAGCCAGGACAAAAGCCCGATAGCGGAGCCACTGACGCCGGTTACGGATAGACTCGTACCCGGCAGCAGCGAGGTTCAAAGTCACAGCGGTTGATCGTGAAGTCTTCGTAACATCAAAAACGTTGAAACCATGCTTAGGTGCGATCTTACCGGCAACGCTGATACGCCGCGATCCTCCCGAGGGCGGCAGGAAGTCGCTAAATCTAACAACCCCAGCGGACTGCCAACTGCTCAAGTCATATTCGCCAACGTTCCAAGTGCGATGGTGGACAGCTCGTTGATGAACAAGGTCGATATCAGCAGCAGAGACCAAGAAAGGATTGTCGCCCGCATTCTCATCCCAAAGCCAGAAGCTGAGCTCAGACTGTGCCGCCAGCAAAGAACCTGCGCCCCCGCGCACATAAACTTCGACCGCCTTCACGCGCCCAGCCTCTTCGACAGATTCCAACCTTAACTCAAAGGCAGGAACGATCGGCGCAGGCTTGGGAGTGGGTACGGGTGTTACAACCGGAACGGCTGGAGGCAGCGGATCGACATCGCGGATGTGATACCCGTTCACATTCACATCGTAACTGGAACGCATCATGGCGAAGACCTTGCGGGCCTCGGATGTTATCGGCTCATGACTAGCCAGATGAAAGGTCAGCCTAGCTAGGGCCTCGATCAAGACGGCATCCTTGGAAGAACGAACGACTTCGACGACATCGTAGTCCAACACGGAATCAGGCTTTGCCGAGATGTAGGCACGGTCGATGGCAACCTTGAGCATGGCAGCGCGGGCGGGAGACGTAACTGGTGGCGTCAACGACTCAACGAACGACCTTACTTTTGACCTTTTCTCCGCGACATCCTCTGCGCAGCCCCGGACAATACCCTCTATAAACCCAAGGAGCCGCTCCCTTAGGACAAGCCAGTCGATCTCGTCTATGTAACCAGGACCAGGAAGGTTAAGAATCGTCGCGAACCTAGCATCAGCGATAGCCATTCCCACGGCGCCAGGCGCAGCTGAAGACGCCCCAGGGGCAGAGGCGTAAGCCATGCACTCGAAATCGTATCGGAACGACCCTCCCTTGGGGGGCAATACGTGGTCTAATGGTATGACAGCTAAAGTAGCCCAGGCATCAT
>JACCEB010490098.1_pt1 | contig 11012 bp, 9 predicted proteins | sample 7454761 | NCBI WGS metagenome assembly JACCEB01 (sample SAMN15323454, study PRJNA562643) | freshwater metagenome | isolation source: river surface water | place: USA:Blue River Watershed | collected 2017-08-18 | reverse complement strand
GCTTTTGTGCCCGGCATCGGGTGCCGGTCATCCCGCTTGGTGTGGGCTCTTCGCTCGAGGGCCATTTGCTGGCGATCGAAGGCGGCATCAGCATCGACCTCAGTCGCATGAACCGCGTGCTCTCGCTCAACGCCGAAGACCTGACCGTGACGGTGCAGCCCGGTGTGACGCGCAAGCAGCTCAACGAAGAGATCAAAAGCACTGGCTTGTTTTTTCCGATCGATCCTGGCGCCGACGCCTCGATCGGGGGCATGAGCGCCACCCGGGCCAGCGGCACCAACGCCGTGCGCTACGGCACCATGCGCGAGAACGTGCTCGGACTGGAGTTGGTCACCGCCGCCGCAGAGGTCATCCGCACCGGCACGCGGGCCAAGAAGTCGAGCGCGGGCTACGACCTGACCCGCCTGTTTGTGGGCAGCGAAGGCACACTGGGCGTGATGACCGAAATCACCTTGCGGCTGTACCCCTTGCCCGAGGCGGTGTCGGCGGCGATTTGCTCGTTCCCCAGCGTGGCCGACGCCGTCAACACCACCATCGCCATCATCCAGATGGGGGTGCCCATCGCCCGGGTCGAATTGATCGACGCCAACACGGTGCGCATGGTCAATGCCTACGCCAAGCTGTCGTTGCGCGAAGCGCCCATGCTGTTGATGGAGTTTCACGGCTCGCCGGTGGGCGTCAAAGAGCAGGCCGAGACGGTGCAGGAGATCGCCACCGAACACCACGGACAGGCCTTTGAATGGGTGACCACGCCCGAAGAGCGCACCCGTTTGTGGACCGCGCGCCACCACGCGTACTTTGCCGCCCTGGCCCACAAGCCGGGTTGCCGCATCATCAGCACCGACACCTGCGTGCCCATCAGCCGATTGGCCGATTGCCTGCTCGAGTCCATGGCCGAGGCCGATGCCAGTGGCATCCCCTATTTTCTGGTGGGCCATGTGGGCGACGGCAACTTCCATTTTGGTTATGCCATCGACCCCGACAATGCCGACGAGCGCGCGCGCGCCGAAGCGCTCAACCAGGCCTTGGTGCAGCGCGCCATCCAGCTGGAGGGCACCTGCACCGGCGAGCATGGCATTGGCCTGCACAAGATGGACTTTTTGATCACCGAAGCCGGGTCCGGTGCCGTCGAAATGATGCGCACCATCAAGCACGCCCTGGACCCGCACAACCTGATGAACCCCGGCAAGATCATGACCTGGAACGCGGCCAGATGATCCAAAAGTGGGGCAAAACAACAAAACCATACTTTTAAATAAAAAAGATTAAAAAAAGAATGGTTATTCATTAAAATGTGACGGTCGCCGCACACCGTCGCATTGCATGCCATCTGCCGATCCGCCCCATACCCCCGCTCCAGAAGAGTCACCCCCATCGGCACCCAACGCGGCCGAGGGCGTCCGCTGGCCGGTGCGCCTACAAGGGGCGTCGGCGCAACAGTTGGACACCTTTTTGAACCGGGCCCAGGCCCAAATCCAGATGCAGCGCTGGCCCGACGCGCGGGTCAGCCTGGAAGCGGCCCTGGCCCTCGCGCCCGACCACCCCAAGGCGCTCGAGTTGCATGCCCAGGTGTTGGCGCGCTTGCGACGGGGGGCCTGAGGCCGCTCAGCCCAACAGCACCCGAGCGCCTTGCAGGGACAGGGCCAGGCCGCTGAGCAACAACAGCGCCAGGGTGGCCCGTCGCAGCAGCGCCACCGGGGCGTTGCGCGACCAGCGGTGGCACACCAGCATCGAGATCAGCGCCACGCCCATCAGCAGTGGCAACCAGCGCCAGACCTCGGGGTCGCTCATGCGCCCGGTGGCCCACATGGTCAGGCAGGCCAGACCACTGACCCCCATCAGGCACAGGCTGATGTGCGCCCGCAACACCCGTGGATCGTCAAAGCGCGAAACCAGGTGCCCCACGATGATCGGGCCCGAGGTGCCCCACAGGACTTCGATCACCCCGGCCAACAGCCCACTGACCCCGGCCGGCCGCAGCACCGAACCGCTGCCGATGGATTGCCCACGCAAGCCCCGCCAACCGACCCAGGTCACATAGGCCCCGAGCGCGATCAGCAACCCCCCGCTGTGCAGCACCCCAGGCACCTGAGACAAGGCCGTGCCCGCGGCCACGCCAAGCAAAATCCAGACGAAAAACCGCATCAGGGCCGCCATGTGGAGATGGCGCCACTGCAGCCCACCCAACAGCAGGCAGGCCACAAAATCGATCAACAGCACCAAAGGCACCACCTGTTGCAAGGGCCAGACCCAGGCCAGCAAGGGGACCGAGATCAGCGCCGAGCCAAAGCCGGTGATGCCCAGCACCCCAAAGCCGATGGCGACCACCAGCAAGGGATAAATGTGTTCCAACATGAAAAACCCTTCCGGGCCGATGATAAGCGCCCAAGTCGGCGAAAATGGCGACAGCCATCCACAGCGAGACATTCAAATGGGCAATCGACTCACCCAAATCGCCACCCGCACCGGTGACGGCGGCACCACGGGGCTGGGCAACAACCAGCGCGTATCCAAAAACAGCCTGCGTGTGCACGCCATGGGCGATGTCGACGAACTCAACTCGCACATCGGGGTGTTGCTGTGCGAGGCCATGCCCGAGGACGTGCGTGAATTGCTGGTCGAGATTCAGCACCAGTTGTTCAACCTGGGGGGCGAGCTGTCGATTCCAGGCTTTGAGCTGCTCAAGCTCGAAGCGGTGGCGGCACTCGATGAGGCCTTGGCGCATCACAACGCCCAATTGCCCAAATTGCAAGAGTTCATTTTGCCGGCGGGCAACCGGGCCGCATCGTTGGCCCATGTGTGCCGCACGGTCGCGCGCCGAGCCGAGCGCGCCGTGGTCGCCTTGGGTTTCGAAGAGGCGATCAACGAGGCGCCGCGCCAATACCTGAACCGCTTGTCGGACCTGATGTTCGTGCTTGCACGCGTGCTCAACCGCCAAGACGGCGGTGACGATGTGTACTGGAAAAGCGAGCGTTTGAAATCGGGCGCCCCTGGCGGCGACTGAGCCCTGGGCCCGGCGCGGCCCCTGGCCGCTCAAGCAAACAGTTTGTCGTCAAAAATGGCGACGGCGCGCGTCCAGCCCGCAGACGCCCCGCGGATCTTGTGTGGAAAGCAGCTGATGTAAAAGCCCGAAGGCGGCAGCACCTCGAGGTTGTGCAGTTTTTCCAGGTGGCAATAACCGATGTCGCGCCCGGCCTTGTGCCCTTCCCAGATCAGGCCCGCGTTGGCGCTGTCCTTGTATTTTTCCGCCGTGTAGACGAACGGCGCGTCCCAGCTCCAGGCGTCGGTGCCGGTCAGGCGCACGCCGCGTTCGAGCAGGTACATGGTGGCCTCGTAGCCCATGCCACATCCGCTCGACACATAGTCGGTCTGACCGTAACGTGAACCAGCGCGGGTGTTGACCACCACGATCTCCAGTGGCGACAACGTGTGGCCGATGCGTTGGAGTTCGGCCTCGACCTCGGCGGCCGTGACGACGTGGCCGTCGGGCAGGTGACGAAAGTCCAGCTTGACCCCGGGCTGAAAGCACCACTCCAGGGGCACCTCGTCGATCGCGATGGCCGGCTTTTTCTCGCCCAGTGCCCGGTCCATGGTCGAGTGAAAGTGGTAGGGCGCATCGAGGTGGGTGCCGTTGTGGGTGCACAAGTGGATGAACTCGACGGCCCAGCCCTCGCCGTCGGGCAGGTCCTCTTTTTTCAGCCCTGGAAAGAAGGGGGCAATCTGTTCGTAGGTGTTTTCGTGCGTGAAATACTCGATCCGTGGCGCAAAGGCGGGGGGGTCGCTGAGCACATCGTTTTCGAGTCGGATCGAGAGGTCAACAAACTGGCGGGGCATGGGGATACCTGCTTTAAAAAACTCAAGGGGTCTGCGGCCAATGCACCATCGGCAGCCCGGCCACGGGTGAACGAAAACAGGGCAACCGATGTCCCATCAGGCTGCCCAGATAGACCGTGCGCAAATCGGGGCCACCAAAGGTGACGCTGGCCATCCAGGGGGCCAGTGTGCCATGCGTGGCCAGCATGGTTTCGGTGCTCAGGGTGCCGGCAGCCGCTTCGGCCAGAAAGCGTTGGCTGGCTTCGGCATTGCCCGCATCGAGCAAGGTGAGCTTCTCGCCTTCGGGTGTCAGGGCGATGAGCTGATCGACCATGATCAGGGTGCACCACAGGTTGCCAAAGGCGTCAAAGGCGATCCCATCGGGAAAGCCACCCAGGTGGCTGGGCCCAAAGACCTCGCGGTCGGTCAACTCGACGCCCTGAGGCGTTTCGCGCAGGCGCATGCGGCTGATGTGCGGGCCGGTGGTCTCGACGATGTAGAGCCACTCTTCACGCGCGTCCAGCCGCACCTCGTTGGTGAAATGGAAACCCTCGGCGACCACCCGCAGGCCGTGGCCGTCGACCACCGCGATGTAGCCGTCGCGCACCCGGCTGGTGGCGGCTCGGGTCCACGGGTTGACGCGGGTCGAGATGGTCAACCAGATGCGGTCGCGGCGGTCGCGCAAAACAAAGTTGACCTTGCCGATGGGCTGCCCATCGATGCGGTCGTACAGGGTGCGGGTGTGACCGTCGCGGGTCATCACCTCGAGCAAGTCGGTGCCGAAGTTGGAAATCAAAAGGTCACCGTTGGCGGCAAAGGCCAATCCATTGGGCAGCGTGCCGGTGGTGAACTTGGCTTCCGCGTCATCGGTGGTCTGGGTGGCCGCCTGTTCGAAGCGGGCGTCCCGGGTTTGCCCGATGAAGCGCTGTTGCCCGTCAGGGCGCCAGTGCGTGACGCCCCCGCGCGCGTCGGCGATCCAGAGGTCGCCGTTGGGCTCGGCCAAGATGCACTCGGGCCGCTGCAGGTCGTGACCCACAAACGACAGGTCGTCGACCGTCAGACGGAAATCACGCAAGGGGTTTAGGGCTTTCATCAGGTTCAGATTGAACCGCTTGGCGGCATACTGGGACAAGCGTGATTTCCCTGAGTCACCTGACCTTGCTTTCGGGCCACAATCGTTGATAAGCTGATCACTCAAGCAAAGCCATGAACGCCCCCGACGCCATCGTTGCCCCCTTTGTGCCGCAGATTCGGCTCTACGCCCAATGGCTCGAGAAAAAGCGCGGCTTGAAGTTTGCCGACTACCAGGCCATGTGGCAGTGGTCGGTGACCGAGCTCGATGCCTTTTGGGCGTCGATGTGGGACTACCTCGACTTGCAGTCGCCCACCCCCTACACGGCGGTGCTGGCCAAAAACACCATGCCCGGCGCCGAGTGGTTTCCCGGGGCGCAGGTCAACTACGCGCAGCAGGTGTTGCGCCACGTCGCGGGGGCCCACCAGGCCGGTTGTCCGGCCATCATTGGGGACAACGAGCGCGGCCAGCGTCAAGAGCTCTCGTGGCCCGAACTCAGGCGCCAGGTGGCGGCGCTGGCGCGGCACCTGCAGGCCCAAGGGGTGCGGCCGGGCGACCGGGTGGCCGCGTACATGCCCAACATCCCGCAGACCATGGTTGCTTTTCTGGCGGTGGTCAGTGTCGGCGGCATCTGGAGCGTGTGCGCGCCCGACATGGGCACCAACGCTGTGCTCGACCGTTTTCGGCAGATCACCCCCAAGGCACTGATCGCCGTCGACGGCGTGACCTATGGCGGCAAGGACCATGACCGCACGTCGGTCGTGGCCGAGTTGCGTGCGGCCTTGCCCAGCGTGCAGCACGTGCTGGTGTTGCAGAACCTGGGGGGCCAAGCGCCCATGGCCGACACCGCCGACTTCGCCAAGGTGGTCGCCGCCGGCGGTGATGACCCTGGTTTTGCCCCGCTGTGGTTGCCCTTTGACCATCCCCTGTGGATCGTCTACAGCAGTGGCACCACGGGTATGCCCAAACCCATCGTGCACACGCATGGCGGCACCTTGCTCAACGGCATGGCGCACAAAAATGTGCATTACGACGTCGGTTGCAGTTACGAGCCCAACTCCTGGGGCGAGCGCTTTCTTTGGTACAGCTCGACCGGCTGGGTGATGTGGAACGCCCAACTCAGCGGCCTGCTCAGTGGCACCACCTGCGTGATTTACGACGGCAACCCCGGGGGCACCAAAGAGCGCCCGGATTGGGGTGTGCTGTGGCGCTATGCGGCGCGTGAACGGGTCACCTTTTTTGGTGCGGGCGCGGCCTATTTCACCCACTGCATGAAGTCGGGCGTCGACCTCTCGACGGTCCAGGGTCTGGGTCAGGTGCGCGCGCTGGGCACCACCGGCTCGCCGCTCAGCCCCGAGGTCCAAGAGTGGGGCACACAGCAGTTCCGCCGCATTTATGACCAGTCCGGGCAACGCCAGCGCCCCGACATCTGGTGGTGCAACATCTCGGGTGGCACCGACGCCGGCGCCTACATGGGTGGGCACCGCGAGTTGCCCATGGTGCCGGGCGAGATGCAGTGCCGATTTTTGGGCGTGGCGGTTGAATCTTGGAACGAACAGGGCCAGCCGGTCGTGGACGAGGTGGGCGAGTTGGTCGTCACCCAGCCCCTGCCCAGCATGCCGCCCTTCTTCTGGGGCGACAACCAGCACCAGCGCTACCTGGGCAGTTACTTTGACATGTACGCGCCGGGGCACGGTCGACGCCCAGGTGGCGGCGACGCCGACCCATCCGCTGGGGCGGTTTGGCGACATGGCGACTGGCTCAAGATCACCCCTGAGGGCCGTTGCGTCATTTATGGCCGCAGCGACGCCACGATCAACCGACACGGCTTGCGCATGGGCACCAGCGAGCTGTACCGCGCGGTCGAGGCCTTGCCCGAGGTGCTCGACTCGATGGTGGTCGACCTCGAGTACCTGGGGCGTGACAGCTACATGCCGCTGTTCGTGGTGTTGCGCGAGGGCGTGACCCTGGACGACGGATTGCGCAGCCGCTTGAACGCTGCCATCCGCGATGCACTCAGTCCACGCTTTGTCCCCGACGAGGTGTTTCAGGTGGCCGAGATACCACGCACCCTGTCGGGCAAAAAGCAGGAGTTGCCGATCAAGAAACTGATGCTGGGACAGCCCGTGGACAAGGTGCTCAACCGCGACGCCATGGCCAACCCCCAGTGCCTGACTTGGTACATCGAGATGGCGCAGCGCCACTTGGCGCGTCAGCCCGCCTGAACGCAGCCCCCACCATCTGGGGAATGGCAATGGGCCCGGCCCCGATCAGCCGTCGACAAACACCCTGGCCTTGCGAGGCGTGAGCACCAGCACGTCGCCTTCGGCATAGCCTTCTTCACGGTACTGGGCGGCCGACAGTTGGGCTTCGATCACCGCCTCTTTGCCAAAACCTTGGTCTTCATGGGCTTCGAGTTCGAGCCGCGCCACAGGACCGACCACGATGGCGCGGGTCAGGCGGGCCACGATGCCGCCTTTGCGTCCTGGGGCATGACGCTCCACCTGCAGGTCGTGTGGCCGCACGTAGGCCCAAGCCTTGGCGTCTTGGGCGTGGACGTGTTCCGGCGTGGCCAAACGCACGGCATGGTGGTCGGTGCCGATCAGCATCTCGCCTTCGTGGGCCCGTCCGTGAAAAAGGTTCACGTCACCCAGAAAGCCATAGACGAAGGGGCTGGCCGGATGGTCCCAGACCTCCTGAGGAGAGCCGATTTGCTCGACCTGACCCTTGTTCATCAACACCACCCGATCCGCGACCTCCAGGGCCTCTTCTTGATCATGGGTGACAAAGATGCTGGTCACGTTCAGTTCGTCGTGCAGTCGGCGCAGCCAGCGGCGCAGCTCTTTGCGCACCTTGGCGTCCAACGCGCCAAAGGGCTCATCCAGCAGCAGCACCTTGGGTTCGACCGCCAAGGCCCGCGCCAGGGCGATGCGTTGCCGTTGACCGCCCGACAGCTGCGACGGGTAGCGATCGGCCAGCCAGTCCAGCTGCACCAGGCCCAACAGGTCATGCACCCGACGCCGAATCTCCGCTTCGGGGGGGCGCGTCGCACGCGGGCGCACGCGCAGGCCAAAAGCGACGTTCTCAAACACCGTCATGTGGCGAAACAGCGCGTAGTGTTGGAACACAAAGCCGACTTGGCGCTCGCGCACATGCACGTGGGTCGTGTCTTCGCCGCTGAAAGCGATGCGGCCTGCGTCGGCGGTTTCGAGGCCAGCAATGATGCGCAGCAGCGTGGTCTTGCCGCAACCCGACGGACCCAAGAGGGCCAGCAGCTCGCCCGAGCCGATGTCCAGGCTGACGTTGTTGAGCGCGGTGAACTCACCGAACTGTTTGTGGATGTGCCGAATTTCGATGCTCATGGTGGGGTTCCGACCCGCTCGGTCCGAGCGGGAAAATTCATCAGGGCTTGGGGTTCTCCGGGGGTGCGTCGGTGGCCGCGCGCAGGTCGCGCTCGTGCAGCCACTCCACCACCGACTTGATGACCAGCGTGACCAGCGCCAGCAGGGCCAGCAGCGACGCCACGGCGAAGGCGGCCACCGACTGGTACTCGTTGTACAAAATCTCGACATGCAGCGGCATCGTGTTGGTTTGTCCGCGGATGTGACCCGACACCACCGAGACCGCCCCAAACTCACCCATGGCCCGGGCATTGCAGAGGATGACGCCGTAGATCAATCCCCATTTGATGTTGGGCAGCGTCACCCGCCAAAAGGTCTGCCAACCCGTGGCCCCCAAAACGATCGCCGCCTGTTCTTCTTCTGTGCCCTGCGCCTGCATCAGCGGGATCAGCTCTCGGGCGATGAAGGGAAAGGTCACGAACACGGTGGCCAACACGATGCCCGGCACAGCAAAAATCACCTTCACATCGTGTGCCGCCAGCCAAGGGCCAAACCAGCCGTGCGCCCCGAACACCAACACGTAGATCAAACCCGCCACCACGGGCGAGACGGAAAAAGGCAGATCCACCAGGGTGGTCAGAAAGGCTTTGCCTCGGAAGTCGTACTTGGCGATGGACCAGGCCGCGGCGATGCCAAACACCAGGTTCAGGGGCAGGGCGATCGCGGCCGTGATGAGGGTCAGGCGGATGGCAGACCAAGCGTCGGGTTCCTGGAAGGCTTCGAGATAAGTGTCCAAGCCCTTGCGCAGCGCTTCGGTAAAGACGGCCGCCAAGGGGAGTACCAAAAACAAAAACATGAAACCCAGCGACAGGCTCAGCAAGGCCCAACGCACCCAGGCGGGTTCAGAGGTGCTCGACGGGGCGCGGCGAGTCGGTTGACCCAGGGCAGAGACGGCGCCGCTCATGTGGGCGCTCCAGAGCGTTGGCGCTGCCAAGCCTGCAAGGCGTTGATGATGAGCAGCAGGATGAAGGATGCGACCAGCATGACCAGCGCCACGGCGGTGGCGCCCGCGTAGTCGTATTGTTCCAGTTTGCCGATGATGATGAGCGGCGTGATTTCGGACACCATGGGCATGTTGCCCGCGATGAAAATGACCGAGCCATACTCGCCCACCGCGCGGGCAAAGGCCATGGCAAAGCCCGTCAGAAGCGCCGGGATGATCGACGGCAGAATCACCCGGGTGAAGGTTTGCCATCGGGTGGCACCCAGGCAGGCGGCGGCTTCTTCCAGTTCTTTTTCGGCGTCTTCCAACACCGGCTGCACCGTTCGCACGACGAAGGGCAAGCCGATGAAAATGAGCGCGATGACCACGCCGTTGGGGTTGAAAGCGAGCACTATGCCGTGCGGCTCCAAAAGCTGGCCGATCCAGCCATTGCCCGCCAGCAAGGCGGTCAATGAAATGCCCGCCACGGCGGTCGGCAACGCGAAGGGAAGGTCGACCAACGCGTCCACCACTTTCTTGCCGAAGAAGTCATAGCGCACCAAGACCCAGGCGACCAGCAGGCCAAAAAAGGCGTTCACCAGTGCCGCGAGGAACGAGGCGCCAAAGGTCAGTCGATACGACGCCATCACCCGCTCCCCGGTGACGGCCGCCCAAAACTGCTCGGCACTCAGGGTGAAGGTCTTGAACACCAAGGCAGAGAGCGGGATCAGCACGATCAAACTCAGGTACAAAAGGGTGTAACCCAGCGTCAGGTTGAACCCCGGCAAGACCCGAACGGGTCGGCGGTGTGAAGTGGATGCAGCAGTCATAAAGGGGGGCGGTCGGCGTGCGGGTCTGGTCGCCCGTCCTCATTTGAGGGTGTAGATCTTGTCGAACAAACCGCCGTCATTGAAATGAACTTTCTGGGCCTGTTCCAGCGAACCGAAGACCTCCTGCACGGTGAACAGCTGAATCGGCTTGAAAGTGCCGCTGTATTTCTTCAAGATGTTGGCGTTTCGCGGCCGCAGGGCGTGTTTGGCGGCGATCTCTTGCGCTTCCTCCGAGTACAGGTGGTCCAGATAGGCCTTGGCCACCTCGGCCGTGCCTTTCTTGGTCACGGTCCGCTCCACCACGGCCACGGGGTTCTCGGCCACGATGCTGATGGAGGGGTGCACCGCATCGACTTTGCCGGTGCCAAATTCACGATCGACCGAAACGACCTCCGATTCAAAAGTCACCAACACATCGCCAATGTTGCGCTGCAAGAAGATGGTGGTCGCATCGCGACCGCCTTTGGCCAGCACCGGGACATTCTTGTAGAGCTTGCCAACGAACTCGGCGGCTTGCGCATCGCTGGCGCCTTTTTTCTTGGCGTAGCCCCAGGCGGCCAAGTAAGCCATGCGGCCGTTACCGCCCGTTTTGGGGTTGACCACGATGACCTGAATGCCCGGCTTGATCAGATCGTCCCAGTCTTTGATGTTTTTGGGGTTGCCGTTTCGGGTCAGGAACAACATGGTCGATGTGGTCGGGGAGGCGTTGTGCGGGAAGCGCTTGGGCCAGTCTTTGGCCACCACGCCGGTGCCTGCCAGAAAGTCCACGTCGGTGGTGGTGTTCATGGTCACCACGTCGGCGTCCAGGCCGTCGTTGACCGCTCGCGCTTGTGCGCTCGAACCCCCGTGGGCTTGATCGATCCGCACGTCTTTGCCGGTCGTCTTTTTGTAGTGCGCGACAAATGAAGCGTTGTACTCTTTGTAGAACTCGCGCGCCACGTCATACGAGGCATTGAGCAGCGTTTGCGCCTGTG
>JACCEB010157384.1_pt1 | contig 11019 bp, 7 predicted proteins | sample 7454761 | NCBI WGS metagenome assembly JACCEB01 (sample SAMN15323454, study PRJNA562643) | freshwater metagenome | isolation source: river surface water | place: USA:Blue River Watershed | collected 2017-08-18 | reverse complement strand
TATAATATAAAAAATTTAATATAAAATTAAATATTAATAATTTATAATAAATTTTATATTAAATATACTATATATAACTAATAAATAGTCTATAAATATAATTTAAAATTGAATTATATTTTTTATTATTAATATAGTTAAAACATAATAATTTTATTAAATTAGTAATATAAATAATGCAAACAGAATTTATACCTACTTCAGAATTAAATAAAGTTAAATTTTATGTTTTAGATGAGGAAGAAAATGATGTTGAATCGGTAGTTGAAATTAAAAATAAAGAATTATTTAGAAATAATAAAGCATTTAATCAAGGTATATACGATTCAAAATTGGGTACTACAGATCATTCATATGTTTGTCATACATGTTTTGGTGATAAAACAACATGTGGTGGTCATTTTGGTAAAATTAATTTACCTTATCCTGTTATTTCTCCATTATTTAAAAAAGAAGTTTTAAAATGGTTAAAAATAATTTGTTTTAGCTGTGGAAAACCAATTTTAAAAATAAAAAATTCATCAAATTTAAATAAATCACAAATATTAAATGAATATGTCAAATTATCAAGAACAACAACACAAAAATTTATTAAATGCATACATTGTAATACTACACATCCTAATGTTCAAAAAGATCCAAAGGATCATTTAAAAATATATATTAAAACAAATGATGATGAACGTAGAATATATAATACTGAAATAGAAGAAATTTTTTCTAAAATTTCTAATGAAACTGTATTAGAATTAGGAAAAGATATATTATCTCATCCTAAAAAATATGTATTACGTGTTATTAGAGCACCTCCAGTTACTATTAGACCTGATATTAAAAAAATTAAAGGAGGAAGATCTAATAATAATGATTTAACAACAATATTAAAAAATATTGTTAATTTATTAGATAAATTACCATCTGTTTTAGATGAAGAATCAATTATTAAAAACATTATTCAACTTGATAATATTGAAATGCATTATTTTAATTTAATTAAAGATACACCTTCTAGTAATATTAATAAATTACAAACAAATACTGGAAGTTCTTTAATGTCTATTTCATCTAGATTTCCAAAAAAATCTGGAAGAATTAGAAAAAATATCTTAGGTAAAAGAACTACTTATATGGGTCGTTCTGTTATTACTGGCGATAATAGTATTAAAATTAATGAAGTTGGTGTTCCAATTTCAATTGCAAAAAATATTCAAATACCAGAAACCGTTCAATATTTTAATCGAGATAGATTAATGATTTATTTTATGAATAAAGATAAAAAATATCCAGGATGTTCTAAAATTATTAAAAAATCAAATGGAGCTGAATATTATGTCGGTGCTATTAATGATGATTTTATATTAGAAGACGGAGATATTATTTATCGAGATATTATTGAAGGTGATTATGTCGCAATGAATCGTGCACCTTCATTATTATATAGTTCTATTAGTGGACATACTGTTAAAATTATGGATAAAGGTGATACATTACGTTTATCTGTTAATGTTGCTGATACTATGTATGGTGGTGATTTTGATGGTGATGCTATGATGATTATTTTTCCTCATACTATTATTTCAAGAAATGAATGCAAATATCTTTCAGGTGTTGAAAGATGGTCTATTTCATTAAAAAATGGTTCACCATCTATTGGTGTATATCATGATGGATTAATTGGTATTTTTGAATTTACAAAAGATAATATAAATATTAATAAATTTAATGCAATGAGATTAGTTAGTCAAAATAATACAATATTATCTAATTTCTTATTCTCAAAAAATAATTATAATACTAAAGAATTAGTTAGTAAATTATTACCTCCTGTTAATTTTAATAAAAAATCGGGATTTTATAATCCAGATTATGTTGATTTTATTAAATATAATTTAAATGAAATTAAAGTTGAAATTTCAAGAGGAATTTTACAAAAGGGAAGAATTGATAAAAAATCAATTGGTCAAGGTGTTGATGGTTCATTATTTCATATTATTCATAATGAATATGGTAGTGAAACTGCTTTAGATATGATTTATAACCTTCAACAAATGACAACAATTTATTTAATGCATAAAGGTTGTACTATTACATATGATGATATTACAATTAGTAAAAAAGCATTAGAAAAAGTTCATAAACAAACAGCATCTATTTTATATGAATCTAAACAGATTTATAAAAATTTAATAGAAGGAAAAATTATTCCTCCATTAGGTATGACAGTTAAAGATTTTTATGAACAACAACAATTATCTGTTTTAAATTTAGGAGATGATTTCTTAAAACCTGTATTTGAAGATATCAATACTGAAGAAAATAATTTATTTAAACTAATTTCTTCAGGATCTAAAGGAAAGTTTACTAACTTTTTACAAATTAGTTCATCTATTGGTCAAACATCTATTGGTGGAGAAAGAATGTTTAAATTATTTGATTATGAAAGAACATGTCCTTATTATCCAAGATTTGATGATAGTCCGCAAAATAGAGGATTTGTAACTGAATCATATACTACAGGTGTAGATATGTTATCATTTATATTTCAATCTATGGAAGCTAGATATAGTATTATTAATAAAGCTTTATCAACAAGTATTACAGGTGAACAAAATAGAAAAAGTATTAAAAATTTAGAATCCTTATATATTGATAATACTAGAAAAGTAGTAAAAAATAAAAATATTGTACAATTTATATACGGTAGTGATGGTGTAGATACTAGAAAAAATGAAATTGTTAAATTTAATTCTATTACTATGTCATTAAAAGATTTTGAAAATAAATATAAAACTACATTTAAAGATATTTCATCTAAATTTCATAATTCAAATATTCAAAAAATATTAGATGATGAATATAATTCTTTATTAAATGATAGAAATTTATATAGAGAAATTTATTTAAAAATAGAAAAACAAAATAATAAAAATAAGTTATTGACAGATATGAAAAAATTACCAATTAATATTCATAGAATTATTGAAGATATTTGTTATAATTTTAATGATATTATTAAAAAGGAAAAATATATATTAAGTCCTGAAATAATATCTGAAAAAATTAATGATTTATGTAATAAAATTATGTATTGTCATTATAATGAAATTCAATATTCTAAAAAAATGATAATTCCTGATCATATTAAAAATTCTTTTACTCTTATTAGAATTTTAATTAGGTCTTATCTTTATATTAAAAATATTATTACATTAAATTTAAATTATGAAATTTTAGATTTAATTTTAAATCGTATTTTAAATACTTATCATAAATCCTTAATAGATTATGGCTGTCCAATTGGTATTATTACAGCACAATCTATTTCTGAACCAATGACACAATATGTATTAGATAGTCATCATAGAACTGGTGCTTCTGGAACTAAAACTGATTTTTTAGTTCGTATGAAAGAAATTTTAGGTGCTAAAGATACTTCTAAAATGAAATCACCAAGTATGATTTTATATGTTAAAGAAGAATTTAAATCTAATAAATTTAAAATTCAAGAAATTGCAAATCATATAGAAATGATGCCTTTAAAAATATTTATTAATTCATATCAAATATTCTTTGAAGATTATAAACAAATTTTACATCCTAAATATTTACATGAAATTAAAATTATTGAAATGTTTGAAAAACATAATCCAAATACTCGTATTCCTAATGATTTAATAAAATGGTGTATACGTTTAGAATTTAATAAAGAAAAATTAATTGAAAAAAATATGAAATTTGAAACAATTTGTTATAAATTAAAAGAATTATTTCCATATTTATTTATAGTACATACTGCTGAAAATGCAGATACTATATTTATTAGATTATATATTCGTAATTTACATTTTAAAAAATCTACTGATGTTGTATTAGATACTATTGAAAATTTTATTACTGAATCTTTATTAATATCTATTTTAAGAGGTATTGATAATATTTATTCTACCAATACTAATGGAAAAATTGCAAGAACTATTATTAATGAAGATGATTCAATTGAAAAAAATAATGAATTTATTATTAATACTGATGGTACAAATTTAGAAGAAATATTTCAAAATCCATATATCGATCCATATCTATCACAATCTGATAGTATTTTAGAAATATATGAATTATTAGGAGTTGAAGCAGCACGTAATAAAATTATTATTGAATTAATGAATATGATGCCTGCTGCCGATAATAAACATTATATGATGTATGCAGATTCTATGACATATACTGGAAGAATATCTGCTATTGATAAATCTGGTATTGAAGAAAGAGAATCTAATAATATTTTATTAAATTTAGCATTTAGTCATCCTATTCAAGGATTAGAAGCAGCCGCAATTAATTCATTAGAATCTACATGTTCTGCAGGATTAAGTGCCCCTTTAATGGTAGGACAAATGCCAAAATTCGGTAGTAGTTATAATTCTATATGTATTAATGAAGAATTTATTACTAATAATTTATCTGATATAACTTCTCAATTAGAAAGTTTATAAATATTTTAAATTAATTTATTAGAATTTTATTTTTTTCTTAATATAGATTATATAATTAATTAAAATATATTTAAATAATTAATAGAATATTATATATTAGTTAAAATGTTTAGTTATGGAGTTGTAGATTCTAATTCTTATTTTCAAACTAGTGATATATTTGAAAATGCACATTGTGTTGGAAAAAATGATACTTTTATATTCCCTGCTAATAAAACTATTAAATATAATTTAGGAGCTGATTTAAATATATTTAAAGGTTATAAATTATTATTTAAAATAAATCCAGAATTTTCTGATTTAACTATAGATACTAATACTGAGTTTACAAATAATGATAATATAATGATTATAATTAAAAATAATAGTAATAAAGATATTATAGTAAATCCATATAAATCAATTATACATTTTTCATCAGTAACTACTGCATGTGATAATCATAATTTTAAATGTAAACATAATAATAAATTTAAATTTGAACCTGTTGTTGAACCTGTTGTTGAACCAGTAGTTGAACCTGTTGTTGAACCAGTAGTTGAACCAGTAGTTGAACCTGTTATTGAACCAGTAGTTGAACCAGTAGTTGAACCAGTAGTTGAATCAGTAGTTGAATCAGTAGTTGAATCAGTAGATGAACCAGTAGTTGAACCAGTAGTTGAATCAGTAGTTGAATCAGTAGTTGAATCAGTAGTTGAATCAGTAGTTGAATCAGTAGTTGAATCTGTAGTTGAATCTGTAGTTGAACCAGTAGTTGAATCAGTAGATGAACCTGTAGTTGAATCTGTAGTTGAACCTGTAGATGAACCTGTAGTTGAATCAGTAGATGAACCTGTAGTTGAATCTGTAGTTGAACCTGTAGTTGAACCAGTAGTTGAACCTGTAGTTGAACCTGTAGTTGAATCTGTAGTTGAACCTGTAGTTGAACCTGTAGTTGAATCTGTAGTTGAACCTGTAGTTGAACCTGTAATTGAATCTGTAGTTGAACCTGTTGTTGAACCAGTTACAACTGATATAAGTGAATCAGAATCTGAAGAAAAAAAAAGTAATAATATTATTAAAAAGAGAAGATATATAAGAAAAAAGAAAGTAATTAATAATTAAGTAAATTATTTAATTAAATTTGAATAATTAGTATTATTAATTTTTTTTTGAATTTTATTGTAATAAGGTGATTTAATAAAATCAAATGTATTTTTAATATCGCAATCTGGATGACTAATATAATTTTTTGGTGGTAAAGTATTTAAATTTTTATTATTTTTTACTAAATATTCAAAATTTTCAATAAAATGATAATAATGATCAGGATAATTTTTAATTCCGCATGTATTAATAGAATAATTAAAAATACTATTTATAAAATCTTCAGTTTTTTCAAATTCATCTGTATAATTATAATAAATATATTGAATAATATCTATTATATTTTTTAATGATATATAATATCCTAAATATATATTTTTTAATGTAATATTTTCTTCTAAATAATAATTTGTTAAAAAATATACTAAATTATATGTATATGTTGATATTGGAATAAATTGATCAATTTCATTTATATAAAACATATTAATTCCAATTAGATCACCATATAAATCATATATATTAGTTTTAATATCTTCAATATATCCTTCTAAATATTTTGGTTTAAATTCTAATATATTGTCTAATTTAACTATTTTTTGTATATTTAATTTTTTAGATAAATTATCTATATTATTTAAATTATGTAAAAAACAAATTTCTATATTCTCAGGAATATCAAATTCAATATAATCTTTATTAATATAATAATCTTTTTTTATTTTAATATTATTATATAAATTATCTAATACTTCTTTATCTTCTTTTTTTAATTTAATAATATCTATTAATTTATTATATAAATTATTAAATTTTTTATAAATTAAATAATATGCTGGTATACCATGAATAATAAGTTCTGTTTTAATATTATAACATATATTTTTTTTATTAAGTAGTTTATATAATTCTTTATTATCTTTATTTAAATTTTCGAAATATATATTAGTTTGATCTATTATTTTAATAGATTCAATATTTATATTATTTAAATTTAATTTAAATTTATTTATTTTATCTATATTAATTTCAAAATCATTATTGAAGTTATAATATTTATCTAACATATTATAACGTTCAACATCTTTTTTAAATCTATTTAATATATTATATGAAGGGCCGGTTATTTTAAATAAAAAACTTAATGATAAATATTGATTTATTTTTTGAAAATTTGGATCTACAAATTTAAATTCATTATATTCTAAGGTTGGTATTTTATTATATACATATTCTGGAACATATGTAGAATCAAATACTGTAAATCCCAACAATTGAACTCTAACAGTTGTGTGATGAATAGCTGGTATAATACTAATATTTTCAAATTTATTATTACATAAAATTTGACCTATATTATTTGCATGTTCTACATTATTTGGAGAAATTATATCAAAATCCGGAATTTGATATAAATCATTATATAATGTAGTTCCTTTTAATTTTAAAGCATAATCTATAGCTGTACCTCCAACTATTAATAATTTATTTTTAATAATATACTCTTTGACGATATTTAAAGCAAATTCTATTTTAGATTTTATAAAATTATGATTATATAATATATATTCATCATTTATATCTTCAAAATTATCTACCTTAGTAATTATATTCATTTATTAAAATTATAAACTATATATTAATATAAATTATACTTATAATATAAATAAAATTAAATATGTATTAAAGATATATCTTATATTTAAATAAAATTGAATTATTATTAATATATTTTATAAAATGGAAGATTTTGAATTATGCAATGATAATGATTTTGATTTATTATTAAATCTTAATTTAAATGAATCAATAGATAATGATGTATCTAATAATGATTATAAAAATTGTTTAGATTGTAATATACAAATGCAACCAAATATTAATAATACATTAACATGTCCAAATTGTGGATTTATTAAAAATGTAATTATTGAAAATTTAGAATATGAACCAAGTATGGCAGGATATAATACAAATGAAAATTATCATATTCCTATTAAATGTATTGGAAAAAATTCATTTCAATATCAAAAATATTTAAGAAATAATACATCAGAATATAGTAGAATTCAAGAAAGTACATTAAAAAAATTATTAGAAAAATTAAATTATCAATCTGAAGATTTTGTAATTCCTAAAAATATACTTAGTAATGTATTAACTCAATATAAAAAAATAAGAGAAACTTCTAAAATACATAGAGGTGAAATTTTAAAAGGTATTTTAGGATCATTAATTTATTATGAATGTTTAAAAGAAGGTATTATTAGAAAACCAAAAGAATTAGCAAAATGGTATTCTATTTCTGAAAATGATCTAAGCAAAGGAGATAAAATTCTAAGAGAACTCGAAGAAAAGGGAATTATTGAACTACCAATTAATAAAGATTTTAATGTTGAATATATAACTTCTTATTTAAAAAGAATTGATATTGATATTAAATATGAAAATTTTTTAATTGATCTATTAAATCAAATTAATGAATTAAAAATAGGTAATCCTAATGCTAGACTATCTACAAAAATTGCATCTTTAATATTTTTATTAATAATATCAAAAAAATATAATATATCAGCTGATGAAATTTCTAAAGAATTTGATATTTCAGTATCTACATTTAAAAGTTTTTATTTAGAAATATATAAAAATAAAGAAAAATTAGAAAATCTATTTAAAAAATATAATATTATATTACCAGATAAAATACCTAGAAAATCTAGAGTAACTAAAAATAAAATAAATTAATTTAATATGTAATTTTTAATTTGTACTTTTAGTTTCTTCATCACTGTCATAAATATTATCAATATTTTTTTTATATACCTCAAATAATTCCTTTAATTTATTATGTTTATTTTCATCTTTTTTAGTTATATTATTATATAATAAATCAATAATTTTAGTCTTTTTAGATGATTCATTTTTTTTTGATTTAACATCAGGATGATTATTTAATTCATCTAATTCATTTTGTGTATATAGAACATCTAAAAATTCATTAATATTATTTTTTAATTTATCTTTAAAAAATGATGTTTTAGATAAAGATTTTGTTTTTTTAATTGTTGATGTTTTAGTATTATTATTAGATATATTATCTATATTACATAATATATCAATTTTAGTATTAATTTGATTTGCAATTTCTTGAACTAATGTTGTATTCATTACAATAATATCATCTACTGTATTTTTATATTTATTAAAATCATCAGTTAATTGATTTAATTTAGCAATAATTTCATCTAATTTACGATCTGACATTTTTACTTTAAATTAAAAATAGTATTAAAATAAATTTATTTATAGATTAATTATATTATTTATATTCTTTTAATTATAAATTCAATTTTATTTTTTAGAATATTATTCTTTTAATTTCATTAATTCTATAAATGATGTTTTAATTTGATCTAAATTTATATAAAATATTGTTTCTTTTAATTTATTATATATTCTATATTCATGAATTTTATTATAATATTCTAAAAAATTTATATAATCATTTTTAATAATATTATATATTTCACTATTATTTTTATCTAATAATATATAATCTTTAATTTTATTATTTGAGGTTAAATCATTATTATTTGAGTTTAAATCATTATTATCTTCTATTTCTAAAGAAATTTTACTATCATATGATAATAATTCAGAATTATTATAACTATTAGATAATTCATTAGATTCATATAATTCATTAGATAAATTATCAGATTCATATAAATCATCAGATAAATTATTATCTTCCAATATTGGAATAGTTCTTTCATTATTAGAATATTCTTCATAACTATCATAAAAACTTAAACTACTATTTATAGAAATTATACTTTTATTTTTTATATATTTTAAATATTCTATTTTAGTAACATCAAATAAATATATTTTTTTATTTAAGTAAGATTCTATTAAACTATTATTATAATCTAATAAACTAATAATATCAAATAATAAAAAATTCATATTTAAAATTGAAATAGTATATTAATAATTATAATTAAACTATATTATATAAAATAATTATGAATCGTTCTAAATTTATTGTATTTGAAGGAATTAATGGTTCTGGGAAAACAACTTTAATTAATATATTATTAAATTATTTTGAAGAAAATAGTATTAAATGTAAATACATTAAATTTCCAAATAGAACTACTAAATCTGGTAAAATTATTGATGACTTTTTAAAAAATAAATATGAATTTAAATCACTTCAAGAACAAATTGAAATTTTTGCAAATAATAGAAAAGAATCACAAGATATAATTAAAGAATATTTAAACTCTGGAAATATAATTTTATGTGATAGATATTTATATAGTAATATTGCATATACTTTAACCGATCAAACTTTAAATTTATTAAATAATAAGTCTGATAATTATATAAATATTAATGATATTATTAAATATGATAATAACTTATTAAAACCTGATTTTGTATTTTTAATTAAAGGAAATTATATACAATTAAGAAATGAGATAATTCAAGAAAGATATCATAATGATGAAATTAAAAATAGTTTAATTTTTAATAATTTCTTATTTGGAATTAATTATACAAAAACAAATTATAAAATTATTAATAATAAATTTAATGAATTAGAACATACTATACAAAATTTAATTAATGATATTAATAATATTAATATTACAAATAATTTTGAATATTTTTAATTTAATAAATTAAAAAATTTAATAATATTAATTATTCTAAATAATATATTTTTTTTTTATTTAAATATAACAGACATTAATTAATAAACCTTATTGTAATATAATATTTATTACATTAAAATTGAATATTTAGTTAGTAATTTATCAAATAAACTCAAAAATGATTCAAGTTGAAGAATTCAATGTTATTAATAGACATGGTATGTCAGTACCACTTGATTTTAATCGTATTTTAACTAGATTAACTAATTTAAAAAATATGGAACCAATATTACATGTTAATATTGGTTTAATTGCTCAAAATACAATTAAATTAATGATTAATAATATTACAACTACCGAATTAGATAATATATCTGCTAATATTTGTGCAAGTATGATTACGGTACATCCTGATTATGGCACATTAGCATCTCGCATTGAAATTAGTAATTTACATAAACAAACTAATGAAAATTATTATGAAATGCTTATTGAATTAAATAATTATTCTAATGAAAATAATGAATCAATTAAATTAGTTGATAATAAATTAATTAATTTTGCAAGATGTTATCAAATTGAAATTCAAAAAAACTTAAATTATTCATTAGATTATAATTTTACATATTTTGGTATTAAAACTTTAAAAAAATCATATTTATTAAAACATATTTTATCAAATAATAATGTTAAAATTTTAGAAAGACCACAACACTTATATTTAAGAGTTGCGATTGGAATTTATTTTAATAAAATTGATAATCAAGGTACTACTG
>JACCEB010201351.1_pt1 | contig 11023 bp, 9 predicted proteins | sample 7454761 | NCBI WGS metagenome assembly JACCEB01 (sample SAMN15323454, study PRJNA562643) | freshwater metagenome | isolation source: river surface water | place: USA:Blue River Watershed | collected 2017-08-18 | reverse complement strand
CTGCCTCAAGTATGGAAATGGATTCTGTAGCACGCCAATCAGTAGTTGCTTCCTGGAGAGCATTTGAATCCCTGATTGAGCAGATCGAGATTGCCAAAATGTCCCACAGTTTTATAGATTTCCAGGAATTACATTCACAGTTTGACACTGAAATCGTTCCAGGATTTATTGAATTTTCAAAGGGTTTTAAGTTGGCTGAGAAAGATTTCAAGGTTGAAAATAGATTTGCCGGGAAAATGCTCTATTCGATCTTTGCTTACATTCAGTACTTTGATTGCCACTCACTAACGGTCAATAGAATGAATTCTTGTGGGCTTAAAGGCCATGAGATCGAAACTCTGATTCACAAATACATAAAACTTTCTGCTGTCTCCTTTGAATACCCATCGGCCATCACTTGGTATGCAGAGACACAATTTCTATGGAATTATGAGAGCTTTTTGGAGCTGTGCCCCAATCTTTTGGAGTCCGAAAAGTTCTCTATGTATGCAGAGATCTTGACCCGTGATTATGAGTCTTATTACGCAGGACTAAGCCAAAGCGAGTTAAGGCTCGAGGGGTTAGATTTCAATCCTACTTTAGCCCTTGAATCTCATATTTTTGATGAATTATGCAAGTGCTTGTTTTATAGCAAAGTCTCGGTCCTTCTGAGCCAGGATGCGACACCTATAGAACTTGAAATGGCGATGAATTCAATAACTGAATTTATCGACAGCTCGGTTTTCAAACCGGGTGAACTTGAATCGCTGGCGCTAAATCGTGAAGAGTTCCTATTAAGGGGTTATCCAACGCTTTTGCTTTTTAGAGCATATCTTTTGAGTTTGCTTGGTCAGGAAGATCAGGCTGCAATGGCCATTCGGGATTTATGCAAGAGCGACCAGAATCTAATAAGAGATTTTCTCACCAACAGTATCCCTGCTTCAAATGGAATTGGAAGGGCTCTCTTAGAGCAACTGGCAGGATATTTCCGAAAGAATTATCACGGAGACTTTCCTGAAATTCAGCAACTTGAAGAGAACATCTTTGTTCCAGGAAAGAAGACATTCTTCGTTGCCGAGCAACTCTACTTTCTTGCAGACAAATTTAATGAGTCTGGGGATTCCGATGCTGCTCTTGATTTATGGACCAAGGCTGCTCGCGGTGGATTCATCCCGGGTTTAACTTCCTTCACATGGGCCACACTTCAAACGGGAGCATTTGATGCAGGAGTCGCTTTGTATAAAGAATGTGATGAAGTTCCTTGTGAGCCTGAGTTTGAAGCTGAAAAATTAAATGCTAAAGGAAACTATCTTTTAAACCGTCTTGCTATAAACAATGATTACGCAGGGGCACTAGAGAGTTTCAAAGAATTGATTTTAGAAGAGAGCAACGACACATCCTTTATCAATCACATCTCACTAATTACTTTGGAGTTTCAATTTGGTGATCCTGAAGAAGCAATCAGGGTATTCGAGGCAATACCTAGCACCGTCCTAACACAACTGAGAGAAGCCTACGAAGATGAGGCGAGAAGTGCCAGCGGTTGGCAACTAGATTGGTGTTTGCAAGTTCTGCGGGTCATCAATGAAGTTGGTAAAGTCAAAGACTCTAGTGCGTAACTTTCTACGATTGAAAAGGTCTTATCTCGCGATCGCCTTTAATCTGAAACCACCTCAAGGACTCCGTCAACGAGGCACTTCCGACACTTTTGACAATTGAAGCTGAGTCTGCGTTAGGTTCCAGGCGATTTAGTTGTTCAAGTGCAATTTCTAGTCTTCTGAGTTTCAGTTCGTAAAGAATTTTAATTTCTTTGTATCCCATGAGCTTTGAATAGGCTGATATAGGGGCTGCGATTGATATCAAAAAGGGGAAGAATAATTTGATAGTCCAATCCAAGGCAGAACCTGTTTCAATAAGGTTAAACCAAAAACTTATTGTGCTTAAAACTTGAATTAATCCGGCAAGGACAAAAGAAAGGACCATGAAAATCAATCCACGCTTAGCAGCAATTCGATTGCGATCAATTGCACCCTTCTTTGTTTTGTTTCCGATCAGATAACTAATTTGACCCTCGATCCACTTTCTTTCGACTTTGTCAGATTCTGTGATCTTCTTTTGTTTAGCATCGTTATCCCTAGTGGCTTGGGCTATTTCGGAGAAAACAAAAACGTTTCTTATCATCAAATAAGTAGAGTCACCTATCTCATGATATTCAACGTTGTTACTGAGTACGTTTACCTTAAGGCCACATTCATTCCACCAGATCTGTATGCGCAGCAGTTCGGCGACAAATCTAAATGTTTCATAAGCGCTCTTAATCTGTTGCTTCCAGAGGGACCACCAGATAAGCATGGTAAGCATCAACGCTACCGATGACGCAATAAGCCAAAAAAGACTAAATGTCCTTTGCTGAATAAATGCAAATTGCAAAGCAAGGAAAGCCCACGTAAACAGTGCAACATTCATCCGATTAAATCTCTTTTGTAACATCGAGGCGGTTGCATCAAACTGGTTAAAGTAAAACTTTAGCTGCTCTTTTTCTGAATCTCTTGCACCAATTTCCACAAGATTGTTTAGATTATCTAGCTCATAGAGGAGTTTGGTTTGCTTTTTGCTATCTTTTCCATGTCCAGTACATGTGCAGTTCTGCTTGAAGTTTCTCTCTCCATTTGATGCCTTAATGTGTAGAAAATCGGATTGTCTTTCGCTCACTAGGGTTTCGGTGTATTCATCACTAGTTCTGTAACTTATTGTCTCGGAAGTCCCTCCCACGCCTTTGGGTTCCATCCCATCCCAAAAGCCAATCAGTAAATTACTGTTATCCGAGATCCATCGAGCGCAATCTCGATATGCCTTATCTCTCTGTTTGCCTGTAACTTTGCCAGTGGGTGAATGTGGGGAAACAAGTACGTAGTCACATTGATTGAGAGCCTGATCAAATTCCGCTCTTTGTTTATTGGTGGGAAAATCTTTGACATATTCATCTTTAGCAAATGGTAGGACTGCACAAATACTGAAATGATCTCGAAATTTGCTTGCTTGAGGAATCCAGTCCGCCCCTTCAGCATTTCCTGTAAGCACGATAATTCTGGTTTTTCTGAGTTTATTCAGAAGGGATAGAATATGGGCATCAAATTCCTGTTGAAGTCTGGGAATCTCTTCAGGCCGTAGCTGACGGTGTCCAACGACGCCAACAAAGAATGGGACATTTGATTCTAGATTGTGATCAATATGTTCTGTTGCTACTTCGAAACCCATTTGAAGTCCATTTCTATTGCGGTTGAGCAAGTAATCATTTTAGTAAAGAAGCAATGGCCTTTACTTCTGCGGTTGCACTTGGATTTCTAATGACCGACTCTCGTACTAGCGAATCTGTATCTCCCGCAAGCAATAAAAGTGAATCTATCGGTGTAGCTGGGTTAGCCGCAACGGTTAAACGAATTTCTAACTGCTTATTGACTGCGAATTCAGCAAGAACTGATGGCGGACAATCACTACGACGAAGTACTCCAATTTTTGATACATAACCTCGTTCCTTCAGGTACTTTTCGACTTCACTGTACTTAAAGCGAGGATTAGCGATCACGCCCCCGCGCACCTCGCCATCTTTGTCCTCAAGCCCTAATCGAACTACTTCCATAGGAGTTTTCTCTGCTGAGTAGAGCGCTTCACGAACCGTCTTAAATTTACATTCCCTCAACGCCATATAAACATCCATATCCATTAATGGATGAGTTAGCATTGCTATTTGGATGAAAGTTCCGGCGTCATTTGTGTGTACCAGGCCCAAGAGGCATGCTTTTGTGATCTTTTGGTTCTCGAAAATTAACCAGTTGAACTTCCAATAGTGCAAATTGATGACTCTTATCAAAAAATCCTCTGGCAGAATATTTTTCTTGTCCAGCAGCTCTTCGACGGAAGTTCTAAACCACAACTGCATATCAAGTGTTGTCTGAAGTTGAATGCTTTGCCAATTAAGGGCTCGATCCTTAAGCCATGCTTCTCGAGGTGCTGTACCAACGCCACCCTGGTCGTCTAGTAAACGTACGGCAGTTTTTAAATCTATTAGACCCAATTCATGGCCTCGCATGATTCCAGCAACTCTCAAAGTTACTGACTCGTCTTTTACTAACTCCTCGAAACGAGCTTGAGTCAACTCTTCCGCTTTGATGAATCCCAGCTTGTCACCGATTGAAACTGGCTTCTTTTTTGTTTTCACTCCAGATATATATTGGGCGGCGGCTACCTCTGCAAAAGCTTTGCGCTCAGGTGCATCTACAAAGCCTTCCTGATGAAAAGGGGCTGTTCTATCTCTCTTCTTTCCGCTACGAAGTGCAGTCGAAACTTTTGCTGAAGTGTCTTCGATTAACGGTTCCAAAAGTGACAGGTCGTCAACATCATAATAAGCAATAGCTTCACGAACAATGGCTGACTTATCTTTGACCATACTCATCACTTGTTCTGTTGTGAGGTCATTGCGCCGTCCAAAAGCCGCACGTACCTTCGCCACAGAATCTTTAAAAAGCTTTTCACTGAGGTGGCTAGGTAAAGTCTTTCGCCAAACCATGGCTTCTCTTAGCGATGCATCATCACCAATAAGTATTTCTTCAAGAAGTTCCAGCTTTGTGCCGTCCGATCTTGCAATTACAATCTGCTCGTCGTGCCAGCCACTTTCGAATAATTTCTTTTGAAGATCTAAGGTTGCCGAAGGATTATTCATTAATGCAGCCGGAAACGAATAACTTAGGATCACAAATCTGGTTTCAATCAAGGTGTTTAGGATTCCTAATGGCGTCTTTGGACTTGACGCTAAACATTCTAGGTAATAGTTATATCTGACATCTAAATCCCTTGGAATCCCAAACTCGTCATAGATTTCCTGTATTAAGTCACTAGTAACATTAGGGTTGGAAACGATTTCTCCGTAGATAAAGAATGGAAGTTCCACTTGCCTAGAGAGCTCTACGCATCGCTTGAGAATTGCTAAATCTGATTTGGCATTGGATGCAACTGCTCCAAGAACATCGGTTTGAGCAATCTCTGTGGCCTGGGCAAGTTGATCGCGGGTCACCAATGGATTTCGAACGGCCCAGCGTATTGCCATGGGATCACCAGATGCCAAAACCGAATCAACAATAGACTTGTCTTGAATCTGCTTGACTAACGAGTTCTGCACTTCACTGTCGGGATAAGTAAACAATTTGCGCTGAAGGTCAAGAGGCAAGTCTGGCATTTCCGCCAAATCACGGATCTTATTGATGTCTTTGCGACTTATGATCGCGTCAAACTCAGCTTCATCCATAACTTAATTTTATATGGGTCACTCAACATTCCCTTGAAGCATCGACTGGATTTTCTTATTAAAACTCGCCCATGTAGAAGCTTGTATACGAAGTTGTTGTCCTTCCAGGCGCTTTTGAAGCTTTCTCTAGCGCAGCAAGTAAATCATTATGCGCTTTCTTTAGAGCCAAAACCTCGCGCTTCAGTATCTCCACTTCTGATTGCAATTGAGAAACCTGAGCTGAATTCTTCATAATCGTCTCAGAAGACTTCTTTTCTCTAAGTTTATCTTCAACTTCCTGCTCTCGATTTTTCCTTTTTTCCGCAATACCTCTACTGATTTCTAAATCATGATCGGCAGCAGCTTTAGCTTTAGCCGCTTTTTCATTATCTGCCTGAGAGATAAGTGCGAGAGCCATTTTGTAGTCACCACCAACCTCCTCAAGGATCTTTTTGCATTCAATCATTCCAAGTGAGGTTGCCTCTCGAAGTTTCTTTAGGTCTTCGACCGTATAGTTAGGCAAGCGTAATCTCCTGAAAATTCAGCCATAACATAGGTTCCATTGGTTCCATTGGTTCCATGTTTCCTGAATTAATCACTTTGAGTCTCTTTCGATTTTCTTTTGTTCGACAATTCCCAGAAGGTCATTTAGGTTATCAACGTCTCGAACATCTTCCTCCGTGACTTCCATGGCATCAAGGAACATTGCAAAAGTTTCGTTTATATAGTCTTCTGCCATTGGTAAAGGCGCTACAACTCCCGTTGAAATAAACCACGCGAGCGGCAATCCGACATCGTTGTATTTCATGAATGGCTTGAGATCTTCATCTTCCCTGTAGTCGTACCAGAACGCACCCAAAATATTGCATCTAACTTTAAATGAGACATTTGCAATGCCGTCAATTTCAATCGAGTTTAAAGGCACTAAGAGATACTTCTTATCCTCTATTTCAATTACTCGACCATCTTCTGATTTAGTTTCGAATTTAGAACTTGATGCTATTTCTTCGATAAAGCAAAGATTCCTGTAAAAAGATTCCCTCACAGTACTTTCTAAGAGATTCTCATCTATGGCACTGGACTCAATAAAAATCTCTGCCTTTAGATGATAGTAAAAATCTCCTTCGTAACCGTCGTAATCAGAATCCTCTAGCTCAAATTCGATCTCACCACACTCTATTGCGATAACTCTATTGATCGGTTTTAAACCTTCAATTATCTCTTTTTTATCTTGCTCATTTAGTTCGGAGTAATCATGAATGAGTGTCCATGAAGAATCAATCGGGTATGTAAAGCCAGAATCTAAAGGTTTCTGCGGCATCAAGCAGAGAGTGCCTTGATACAAACTGTCCATGGAATCTTCAAATGTATCTTCAGCGTCTATCGGATCTGAATTTCCCCACCAAAGGAATGTGCTAATTGTTGCGCTGTGAAGTGTAACTTTTAGCATTGTTTTACTTGTTGACATCTTTGCTGAATTTATGCGTGCGGACTTGGCTTTTCGATGTAACCTTTTTTCGTCTTTTCCTTAATCAACTTGGCGACTTCAGCTTCAGCATCCTCTTTTGTCTCAAACTCTTTAACTTTAAGTTGGCCATCAGCGCCGATCTTTCCAAATCGAATAGTCACATTCTTGCCGACCTGGGTAATTTCCCAGTACTTCTCCGCACGCTCTGATTTACGTGAAGCATCCTCACCAATGAACTCGAAATATGGCATTTCATAATCCTTTCCCTAGGGGTAAAACATTAGACAGGGGCCCTGACAAGTTCAAGGGTGACCAATCATTGGGTATAGATAATGTCAGTCGGCTTCCCTAAGATTCCGACCATGGCTAAGACAATAAATATCTCCTACAAAGGCGAATCAGCAGTTTTTGGGTACAAACCAATCGATCGCGGGGTTCTCTATGGCAAGCGCCGACGGGTCCCATTTGATGGCGAAGGTAACGAGTGCGCTAAGGCATCACTACTTGAAGATGGTTCGCTTTTGATTAAAAGCGGCATGACTGCCCAAGGTTATTTCACGCCTGAAAAGATTTGGGTGCCGCAAGGGGAACTTGAAGCAATCAATGCAGACGGTTCTACGCCAGAACTTTTTCCAGCAACAGTTGGTGAAGAGGTTGAAGCTACACAACTATCCCCTGTGGAAGCGCTCAACATCAGATTTGGAACCACATATGCCTTAGAGCCTGAGGTTTTGTCAGAGGGCATCAAGAAAGAACTTGATTTAGGGGTTGTTTTAACCTTTCCGTTTAATCCAAGAGCAGATTATGAAGTAGAAACTGGCGTTCTTGTCGGAAATGAAAATGGATACTTTGCCTTAATCGGTCAAAAGAATCAGTATGAATTTGTTGGGCTGGCTTCAGTGGTTTCTGTTGCTGAAGAAGCCAACAGCGACACATCCGATGATCTAGATTTTGAAATGTTCTAGGAGACATCCCATGAAAATTCATATTTCAAATGCGACAAATCGCGACGCAACCGTGGTTGCTACCTCAACACCTGCCAAGGAAAAAACAATCCCTTCAAAGGCCGGAAAGCCTGTCTCTTTTCAAAGATATGTCGCTGCAGGTGAGGGAAAGCTACATGAATCCTTAGCCAAAGAGTTTGGGGATGCGTATTCACAACAGCTCATTGATGCTGATCCTGAAATTGATATTGAAATGGTAGGCCGCACCATTGATGGCACAAACACGGTGCTGCTTGATAAAGATGGTCAGCCATTGTTTTGTGCTCCAGAGGTATTGGAGATCATTTATGGGCCAGATGGCAAAGAGATTGAACGACGCACACCTGTTGAAATCGCTCCCAACGTCAACGAAGAGGTTCCTGTTAAGTGGACAGGTAAGTTGATTCCTCGCGCAGATTTAGTGCGAAAGTACGCAATCAAGAGATCGATGCAGTTGCGTCACGTAGATGGTGTTACTTATGACTTCTTGTACGCAATCGCGAAGGAACTTGATGAGAAGGACTCTGTGATGCTTCTTGGTGGCGGGGATGGCGGAAAGGGTCCGCTGGTGTTGCAATCCAATGGAAGTCCATATCGCGGTTTCTTAGATGGACGAGTTGAAGGTGAAACCTATGTCTTGTTGTTGCATCTTTCATCGATGGAGTTAAAGAAACCAGCAGCTAAGGCTGAAAAGGAGGCTGAGTAATTATGGCTAAATTAGGTAAGGCCACAATCGAAACTCAAGGCTCATTTTCTAACTCAGATTTAATGAGTCAGATAGTTGCCTATCGCAAAGTTGTTGCATCAAATTATGTATTGATCGCACCTTCAGATATAGAACGTAAGCTTGGCATTCCTTTGTTGATTTCTACAAAACTTGATGGCGAGCTTTGGTTCCTGCTGCATGACGGCGAGTGGAAACTGGTCTCCCCTACTGGTCGAACAATCAGTGGAGATATCGAGATACTGAAGGCCGCAAGTACTTTAGATAAAACTTCGATTTTTGCTGGAGAGCTTCATGTGCTTGGTGAAGGTCGAACTCGTATTGCAGATGTCACCTCAGCGCTCTCGGGAGGCGATAAGGCAAATACTTCGAATCTGGCATTTGGAATCTTTGATGTTGTTTCCTCCCCTGAAGTTTCTGCGATTGGCACTCCGTACTCCGATCGTTACGAAGTTATTTCTAAGATTGCCTCAGAGAAAAACTTGTTCCCTATTACAAGTGTGCCAACCGCATCTTCTAATGAAGTCGCAGAGATTTTCGATCGCGATGTTGTAGCAGCGGGTCTAGAGGGTCTTGTGGGCCGTGCCCAAGATGGTCGTTCATACAAAATCAAGCCGACAAAAGAAATTGACGCGGTAATTCTAGGGTTTACAGAACGACGCGACGCAGATGGTTCACTCATGGTCCGATCTTTGTTATTTGGGGTTTTAAAGGATGATGGAAGTTGGATCCCAATTACGACAAGTGGAAATGTTGGAGACACTGCTTTCCGCAAGGATCTGCTGCTTCAACTCAAGCCATTAGTTAAGCCGAGCTCTTATAGACGAATTAGCGAAAGTTCAGGTGTGATGTACCAATTGGTTCAGCCAAGCATGATTGTTGAGCTGAAGTGCATGGACCTTCAATTAGAGGATTTCCAGGGACGCCCAATCAAGCATCCGCGAATCACATTTGGTGACAATGGATGGCAGGCTTCAGGCTGGACTAATAGCGCTGCTGTTCATAATGCTGTTGTGGTCCGCTTACGTAACGACAAGGCTTGTACAGTCGAAGACATTGGGTGGAATCAGATAACTCGTTTACTACCCGTTGCTGAGCAGTCAGAGGAAACAAAACTGGGTGCAAGTGAAATCATTCGTCGCCAAGTTTGGACAAAGGAAGGCGCGGGAAAGGTTGATGTCCGCAAGCTCGTACTTTGGAAAACAAATAAGGAATCTGCTGGATATCCAGCATATGTAGTTCATTGGACAGATTTCTCTGCAACCCGAAAATCACCGCTTGATCGTGAAGTTCGATTAGCACCAAATGAAAAGGAAGCAATAAAGATTGCAGAAGCGATGATTGCGGATAACATCAAAAAGGGTTGGAACGAAGTCGCTAAGTGAGAAAAATCCAAGATCAGTGGGTGATTTCTCCACAAGATGTAATCGCTGAACTTGAATGCAGCCATCGCTTACACCTTGAATGGTCTGTCATCAGTGAGTTAATTCCACCAGCTGAAAAAGAGAATAGTGATGAGTTAGAACTTTTGGCTGAACAGGGAAGAATTCATGAATCAAAAATTGCCGAACAATTAAGATCGGCTGGAACATTCATAGATATCGGAAAGCCAAGTTTCACCTTTGAAGCCCTAACTGCTACCCATGAACGCACCATGAAGGCAGTTGCTGATGGAATTGAAACCATTTATCAAGCAGCGTTTTTTAATGGGTCATTCATAGGTTTTGCCGACTTTCTCATTTTGGCAAAAGAAGAAAATGGACAGCCAATCAAAGATAGCCAAGACCGCTTTGTTTATGATCCAGTGGATGCAAAGTCTGCACGAAGTGCTAAACGTGCCGCCGTGTTACAGGTGGCAACGTATGCCGCCATGATGCAAGAACTTGGACTAGCGACTCCACAGAATGTGCACTTATGGCTAGGTGGTGACCAAAAGTGGAGTGCATCTGCACTGGATTTGATTGATCTAGCTAAGTTTTTTATGGACCGCGTTCGCGACCGAATCTCCTCATTTGATTCTGCGCCTGCTCCGCTTTGGGCTCCCCCAAAAGAGTCTTGTGCGCGTTGTCGCTGGTCGACCCAATGCGATGTTGGTTGACATAAAGATAAGGACCTCTCACTAATTCAGGGAATAAGGTCTTCAACGCGATCGCTCTTGGTTTCCAACGGCATTGAAACCATTGATCAGATGGCTACTGCAACAGATGAGCAAAGGCCAAAACTTCCCCGTGAAGTAGCTAAGGGAACATTTGCATCATTACGTGAGCAAGCTGCAATTCAAGTTAAAGGCGAGAACGCTCCGAAGCCTATCTATGAGATAAAAGATGTTGATGCTTTTGGGTTAATGCCAGAAAGCAATGAAGGCGATATTTGGTTTGACATGGAAGGTGATCCATTCGCCAATAATGGGGCTGGCCTTGAATACATGTTTGGATATCTTTACAAAGAGGGTTCACAATTTGAATTCGATACCTTTGATGCTCGGGATACGGCTGAAGAGCGAACTGCATTTATCGATTTCATCAACTATGTGATCAATCGAAGAAAAGAGTATCCAGAGATGCATGTGTATCACTATGCATCCTACG
>JACCEB012003980.1_pt1 | contig 11027 bp, 7 predicted proteins | sample 7454761 | NCBI WGS metagenome assembly JACCEB01 (sample SAMN15323454, study PRJNA562643) | freshwater metagenome | isolation source: river surface water | place: USA:Blue River Watershed | collected 2017-08-18 | reverse complement strand
GCCCGGCCCGCCGCCGCGGGGCCCGCGGCCGGACGCGCTGACCGTTGGGTCAGCCCGCACTTTCCGCTGGCGCGGCGCCGCGGGCGCCGTCCATCTCTTCGTTTTCGTTCCGCTCCGCACCGCCCGCTTCGCGCTCCGCATGTCCGCACCTTCCCCGTCCTCCCGTCCGCTCGGTTTCGGCATCGTCGGCGTCGGCATGATCGCCGATTTCCACGCCCAGGCCATCGCCGCCTCCGTCGGCGGCCGGCTCGTCGGCGTGGCGACGCGCAACGCCGACAACGCCCGCGCCTTCGCGGCGAAGCACGGCGCCGCGTGCGCCACCACGAGCGTCGAGGAACTCGTCGCCCGGTCCGACCTCGACGTCGTCTGCATCACCACGCCGAGCGGCGCGCACCTCGAGCCCGCGCTCGCGGCGGTCCGCGCCGGCAAGCACCTCGTCGTCGAAAAACCCATCGAGATCACCACCGAGCGCGCGGACGAACTGCTCCGCGCCGCCGACGCCGCCGGCGTGCTGGTCTCGCCCATTTTCCAGGCCCGCTTCGGCGAGGGCGCCCGCACGCTCAAGGCCGCGTTGGACGCCGGCCGCTTCGGCCGCCTGGTCCTCGCGAGCGCCTACGTGAAGTGGCACCGCAGCCGCGCCTACTACACCGGCTGGAAGGGCACGCTCGCCCTCGACGGCGGCGGCGCCCTCATCAACCAGGCCATCCACGCCATCGACCTGCTGCAGTGGTTCGCCGGCCTGCCCGCGGAGGTCTTTTGCCGCACCACGCGCCGCGTCTACGACCATATCGAGGCCGAGGACACCGCGAGCGCCACGCTGCGCTTCCCCGGCGGCGCCCTCGGCTCCATCGAGGCCTGCACCGCGGGCTGGCCCGGCTGGAGCCGCCGCGTCGAGATCGTCGGGGAACACGGCTCCGCCCGGCTCGAGGACGACCGCCTCGACCAGTGGGAATTCCGCGACGCGCAGCCCGGCGACGACGCGATCCGCGCGGCCAAGAACGCCTCCGCCATCGGCGGCGGCGCCGGCGCCCCCAACGCCATCACGCACCACGGCCACCTCCGCCAGATCCAGGACCTGATCGACGCGGTGCGCGGCGGCCGGCCGCTCGCGATCGACGGCCACGAAGCGCGCAAGGCCGTCGCCCTGATCCGCGCGCTCTACGCCTCCGCCGCCGCCGGCGCGCCCGTGCGGCTCTGAAAAACTCCGTTCTTCGTTCTCGTCATCGCGCTTCGTTCTCCGCTTTTCTGATCGGACACGAGCCCGCGCCGCCCCGGCGCGAACGACCTCCCCCCTCATGACATCCGCTGCCACCGCCACCCCCGCGCTACCTTGGTATCGCACCTTGTCCAGCAACCATTGGTTCGTCTTCACCGTCGCGTCCCTGGCGTGGCTGTTCGATTGCCTTGACCAGCAGCTCTTCATTCTGGCCCGCGACAACGCCGTCAAAGCGCTCGCCGCTCCCGGCACGGATGCGCTCGCCCTGCGCCAGCTCAGCGGCTGGGCGCAGAGTATTTTCGTCGCGGGCTGGGCGCTGGGCGGCCTGATCTTCGGATCGGTCGGCGATCGCATCGGCCGGGCGAAGACGCTCTCGCTCACGGTGCTCATCTACTCGCTCTGCACCGGCCTCTCCGCCTTTGCGCAGGACATCACGCAGTTCATGATCTACCGCGCGATCACCGGCCTCGGCGTCGGCGGCGTCTTCGGCCTCGCGGTCGCGCTCGTTGCCGACTCGCTCCCCGACCACGCCCGCCCCAAGGCCCTCGGCCTGCTCCAGGCCCTCTCAGCCGTCGGCAACGTCACCGCCGGCGCCTGCGCGATGGCCCTCTCGTCCATGGATCCGATGGTCTCGTGGAAATACCTCTTCCTCATCGGCGCGGCGCCCGCGTTTCTCTGCATCTTCATCATGGTCCGGCTCAAGGAGCCCGCGAAGTGGGTTGCGGCCCGCGAGGCCAGTCGCGCCGTCGGCGGCAAGGCCATGGGCAGCTACGGCAGCCTTTTCGGCGAGCCGCGGTGGCGCCGGTCCGCGATCCTCGGCATGATCCTCTGCGTCGCCGGCGTCGTCGGCCTCTGGGGCGTCGGCTTCTTCAGCGGCGCACTCATCGGTCCCGCCATCGAGAAGGCCCTCAAGCTCGCCAACCCCGCCATCACCCCCGCCGAGCTCAGCGCCGGCAAGCAGTGGTGGACCGCCGCCAACCTTATCGTCCAGAACATCGGCGCCTTCTTCGGCATGATCGTGTTCTCGAAACTCGCCGCCATCTACGGCCGGCGCGTGATCTTTGCCGCCGGCTTCCTCGCCGCCTTCTCGGTCACGATCTACTTCTACAAAAACTTCCAGACCAAGTCCGACATCTGGATGACCGGCCTCATGGGTTTCTGCCAACTCGGAATCTTCGCCGGTTTCGCGATCTACCTGCCCGAACTCTTCCCCACGCGCCTGCGCAGCACCGGCGTCAGCTTCTGCTACAACGTCGGCCGCTTCATCGCCGCCACCGGCCCCATCACGCTCGGCGGTCTGCAAAAGCTGATCGGCGACAAAGCCATCGCGGCCCTGCCCGCCACGGCCGACGCCGCCGCCAAAGCCGACGCCCAGCTCAACGCCTTCCGCTCCGCCGCCTGCTGGCTCGCCGGCATCTACTTCATCGGCCTCATCGTGCTGCCGTTCCTCCCCGAGACCAAGGGTCGTCCGCTCCCGGAGGAGTGAGCCGACGGGCGCCTTGCGCGCTCGCTCCCGCAATCACGTTTCCCACCCGTCGGCCGGTTTCGGCCGGCGGGTGTTTTGTTTCCGCCCGTTCCCGACGCCTGGCGTGCCGGTATCACACGCCGTAGAGCCGCCGGGCGTTGCGGTGGTAGAATTTTTCCAACACGGCCCGCGGCAGTGCCAGCGCCGCCACCTTGCGGTTGTTGTAGGTGATCTCGCCGCGGCCCGCGTAGTAGTCGAAGTCCGCGCGGTATTGCAGTTCGAGACGATTGACGTGCCCCGTGCGCTGCGCCGGCGTCGGCGGCGTGGGCCGCAAGAAGGGCTTCCAGCTCGCGTCGAGGCCGTAGAGCACGCGGTCCTGATACGTCAGCAGAAACTCCCGCACCTTTTCGCGCGGGTGCCGGGTGAGGTTGCGCGTGCGCGCCGCCACCTCGATGTGGAAATTCGGATACCGGTCGAGCCGCGCCGCGATCGCGTCGAGATCGTGTTCGAGGCTGCCGAGGTGCGCGCCGAGCACCGTGAGCGTCGGGTGCTTTTCCAGGATGCGGTCGCGCGCCGCGATAATGGCGGCGTGACTCGGATACTCCGGCTTGCCGTGCAGGTGCCACTGCGGGTTGCCCGAGTAGTAGCTGTAGTGCGGGCTGGCCGGGTCCAGCGGCCGCCAGGCGTCGATCGGCTCGGCCAGGTGCGCGTGCAGCACCTTCTTTTGCGCGGCGATGAACGCATAGATCGGGTCGAAGCGCGGATCGTCGGGCAAAATGAATTTCCCGTCCGGGGTTTTGATGTCGATGCCGACTTCCTTCCAGATTTTCACGCCGCGGGCGCCGGCGCGGAATTGCCGGCCGAGAAACGCCGTCACCTCGTCGGCGTAGCCGGGCTCGTCGCGGCGCAGCAGGTCGAAGGTCGCCTCGAAGGGAAACAGCTCGGGGTGCCGCGCCGCCAGGGTCTGCGCGATACGGTGCATCTCCTCGAGCCGTCCGTCCGTGCCGTTGTTGCAGACGTTGATCGTGCGCAGGTTCAGCCGCCGGAACAGCGCCGGAAACTCCGGCGCGTCGTCGAACACGTGCGAGTGCACGTCGATCTTCGGCAGGTCCTCGAAGCGCACGGGCGCCTCCGCGGTATCGGCGGCGCGCAGCGCGCTCGCGGCGAGGGCAAGCGCGCCGCCGCCGACGAATTCCCGGCGCGTGAGTCCTCGCGCAGGCGGGCGGAAAGTCTTGGCGGCGGACGGGGCGGGCGGCGGGGGGCGCATCAGATTTTGAGGAACAGTTTCCGCCGCCACATCCACCACAGGATCAGCCACAGCACCGCCAGCGTCGCGCCGCCGTGCAGCAGCGGCTGATACGCGGCGCCGAAGGCCTTGAAGATCTCCGCGCCGAAATGCGTGGTCAGGTTCTTCGCCACGTAGGCGTCGAAGCCGTGCGCCAGGCAGTAGGCCGCGATCGAGTTGGCCCCGATCACGAGCAGGGGAAACGCCGCCCGCCGCGCCCCGCGCACATCGACCAGCCAGTGCGCCAGCGCGAGGAAGCCGAAACAGACGCCGCCGCTCGCCAGCGTCCAGCTCGGTGTCCAGATGCGCTTCACCGCCGGGCAGAGCCCGAGCGCGTGCAGCGCCAGCCCGGCGCCGAGGCACGCCGCGCCGGCGACGGCAAACCACCGGAGCTTCTCCGCCGTCGTCCGCTCGCTGCGCAGCACCGTGCCGGCGATCAGGCCGCGGATCATCGTGCCGAGCGTGGGGATGAAACTCAGCGTCGCATAGCCGCCGGAATGAAACAGGAACGGCTTCTCGCGCGGAAAAAGATTCATCCACCAGGTGTCGAAGGCCCACGCGAGGTGGCTGTTTTTCTGCCAGTGCGCCGCGAAGCCCGTGAGTCCGTGCGCGTCGAGCCAGGCCTTCGGCACGCCCACGGCCGCGTAGTCGAAATCCGCCCCCGGCACCGGCCACAACGCGAAGGCCGCCCAGTAACCCGCCAGGACCGCCCCCAGCGCGAGCCACACCGTGCGCAGCGACGCGAACCCGAGCAGAAACAGCACGCCGTAACCGAGGCCGATCTGCGAGAGCGTGTCCTCGAAGGTCCAGTTGGTCGTGTTCCGGCTCGCCGAACGCAGGAATACCCCCAGCAGCACCAGCACGAGCGCGCGCCACCAGGCATGCAGTGCCATGCGGGTCTTCGATTCGCCCCGCGCCGTGCGCGCCGCGATCGAGAAGGGAAGCGCCACGCCGACCAGAAACGAAAACGACGGCTGGATCATGTCGTGCAGCGATCCGCCCGTCCACTCGACGTGCGACTGGTGCCACGCGAGGAATTTCCAAAATCCGCTCTCCGGCACCGCCTGGGCCACGCGCCGCAGGCGCAGCACCTCCGCCATCATCAGCAGCATCACGAAACCGCGGTAGGCGTCGATCGAAGCGAGGCGCGACGGCGGCGCCGCCGGAGCGGGGGAGGGGACGGACGCGGGGGCGGTGGGCTCGGAGGTCATGCGGGTGGGGTGGGGGCGCAGCGGACGGTGCCGAACCCGGCCGGGGCGGGCCGGGCGTCGACACCCCGGTATGTAACCGTCCGGGCACCTCGCCGAGGAAAAACCCGCGCGCCGGTTTTGCCGGGCCGCGGTGCGACCGACCGCGGATCGTCGCGACGCGCGGCGTTTTTCCCTGACTCGCCCCGCGTCGGCGGGTCACGCTGCCCCCACTGTGACCCCGGTGACCGGTTGTCGCCGGCGCCGCCCACCGCCCCGCCACCCCATGCTTTCCTCCGTTCTCCGCCTGCTTCCGCTCGTTCGTCGCGGCGTGTTCGCCGCCGGCCTGCTCGCCCTCGGCGCCGGGCCCGCCGTCGCCGCGCCCGCTCCGGCCAAGCCGAACTTCATCCTGATCCTCGCCGACGACCTCGGCTACGGCGATGTCTCCACCTACGCCGCGCGCGATGTGCGCACGCCGCACCTCGACCGCCTCGCCGCCGAGGGGCTCGCCTTCACCGCGATGCGCGCCAACTGCACGGTGTGTTCGCCGACCCGCGCGGCGATTCTCACCGGCCGCTACGCCGACCGCGTCGGCGTGCCGGGCGTCATCCGCACCCAGCCGGAAAATTCCTGGGGCTACTTCGCGCCCGGCGTGCCCACGCTGCCCGACCGCCTGCGCGCCGCCGGCTACACCACCGCCATCGTCGGCAAGTGGCACCTCGGTCTCGCCTCGCCGAATCTGCCCAACGAGCGCGGCTTCGATTTCTTCCACGGCTTCCTCGGCGACATGATGGACAGCTACACCACGCACCTGCGCCACGGGAACAACTACCTGCGCCGCAACCGCGAGGTCATCACGCCGACCGGCCACGCCACCGATCTGTTCACCGAGTGGAGCGCCGCCTATCTGGCCGAGCGCGGCCGCGACAAGAAGCCCTTCTTCCTCTACCTCGCCTACAACGCCCCGCATTTCCCCATCGAGCCGCCCGCCGCCTGGCTGGAAAAAGTGAAACAGCGCGACCCGGCTCTGCCCGACGCCCGCGCCCGCAACGTCGCCCTCGTCGAGCACTTCGACGACGGCGTCGGCCGCGTGCTCGCCGCCCTGCGCGCAGCCGGACTCGAGCGCGACACGCTCGTGATCCTGACCTCCGACAACGGCGGCTCGCTGCCCCACGCGCAGAGCAACCACCCGTGGCGCGACGGCAAACAGAGCCACTACGACGGCGGCCTGCGCGTGCCGTTCATGGTGCGCTGGCCCGCTGTCGTCGCGCCCGGCGGCCGCAGCGACTACGCGGGACTTACCTTCGACGCCGGCGCCACCTTCCTCGAGGCCGCCGGGATACCCGCGCCGGCCGAGTCCGACGCCGTCAGCCTGCTCCCGATCCTCGCGGGTCGGTCGATGCCGGCGCCCGCGCAACCGCGCGAACTCTACTTTGTGCGCCGCGAAGGCGGCCCGGCCTACGGCGGCAAGAGCTACGAGGCCATCGTGCGCGGGGACTGGAAACTGCTCCAGCCCGGCCCCTACGCCCCGCTCGAACTCTACAACCTCCGCGCCGATCCCGCCGAGGCGAACAACGTCATCAAACAGCACGCGCCCATCGCCCGCGAACTCGAAGTCGCGCTCCGCAAACACATCCAGCGCGGCGGTGCCGTGCCCTGGCAGGCGCCGCTCGCCGCGGGTCGCTGAAGTCGTCGTCGTCCGCGTTCACCCTTTCGTCCCGCATCGCCCCATGATCGCTCCCCGCCTGTGCCGTCAGTTCGGCCTCGTCGTCGCCTTGCTCCTCACCGCGATGGCCCCCTCGCTCCCGCTCTCCGCCGCCTCTGCCGCGCCTGCGTCCGCGGACGCCGTGCGCGTCGACGTGGAATACGGCCGCGCCGGCGGCGAGCGCCTGCTGCTCGATGCCTGGGTGCCGCCTGGACCGGGGCCGCATCCGGCCGTGATTCTCGTGCACGGCGGCGGCTGGACCACCGGTGACAAATCCGGCAACGGCCGCGGCGCGTTCATGGTGCCGCTGCACGCGCCGCTGCAGCGCGCCGGCTTCGCCTGGTTCTCGATCAACTACCGTCTCGCGCCCAAGCACCGTTTTCCCGCCTGCGTCGAGGACGTGGAGACCGCGATCCGCTGGGTGAAGGCGCACGCCGCCGAGTTTCGCGTCGATCCCCGCCGCCTCGCGCTTTCCGGCGAATCCGCCGGCGGTCACCTCGTCGCGCTCGCCGCGGTCCGGGCCGATGCCGCCACGCGCGTCGCGGCCGTGATCCCGTTTTATGCTCCGCTCGACCTCGGCGCGATGACCGTGCCCGGCACCGCCCTGCGCGCGCCGTTCGCCGCGCTCTTCGGTCGCACCGAGACCGATGCCGCCACCCTCGCCGTGCTGCGCGAGGCCTCGCCGCTCACGCACGCGAAGGCCGGACTCCCGCCGTTTCTGCTCGTGCACGGCGATGCCGATGACCGCGTCCCGCTCGCGCAATCGCAGGCGTTTCACGCCCGCCTGCGCGCGCTCGGCGTGTCATCGGAGCTACAGGTCGTCCCCGGTGGCGTCCACGGCATGGTCAGCTGGAACAAGGTCGCGCCCGACTATGCCGACCGCGTCGTCGCCTGGTTGCGCCGCACGCTCGTTGCGCCCGGGCCCTGAGGAGAGGGCGCGGCACCGCACGGGTATGCCGCGCAAACTTTCAAGACGCACGGGCGGGCGTTTCGGGTTATCGCTCCGGAAAAAATGTTTTGTTTCCCCGTTTCGGGCCGAAATCGCGCTCGACAGAACCCTGCGCCCGCCGGATGCACTGCACCCGCGCATCACCCCATGCCTCCGCCCGACCCCAGTCCGTTGCCGTCCACCGGCCTGTCCGCCGCCGGCGTGCCGGACGTGTCGCGGTGGTTCGAGGAGGAGGTCCGGCCCCACGAATCCGCTCTGCGCGCCTACCTGCAGGCCCGGTTTCCCACGCTCGGCGACCACGACGACCTCGTGCAGGAGACCTACGCGCGCCTGCTGCGCGAACGCGCGCGGGGCGGCGTGCGCTACACCCGCGCCTTTCTTTTCACCGCCGCCCGCAACGCCGCCTTCGACCTCTTTCGCCGCCGCGGTGCCCGGCCCACCGAAGCCGTCACCGAGTCCGTCGAACGCACCGTCCTTGCCGAGCAGCCCGGTGCCGCCGAACAGGTCGACCAGCGCTACGAACTCGAGGTGCTCGCCGACGCCGTGCGCGCCTTGCCCGATCGTTGCCGCGAGGTCGTCATGCTCCGCTATCTCGACGATCTTTCCTACAAGGAGATCGCCGCCCAGCTCGGCATTTCGCCCGAGACCGTGAAGGTCCACATGGCGAAAGGCATGCGCCGCTGCGCCGCGTTTTTCGCCGAGCGCGGTCTCATCGTCGCCCCGTCCGCGGCGGGCAACGTGCCGGCCGCCACCGGCGTCGCTTCCGCATGAGCCCTCCGCCCGATTCTTCCGGCCCCGCCGACGCCGACGATCCCATCGAGGAGGTCGCGGCCGATTGGCTGGTGCTCCGCGCGGAGGGACTGGGTGCCGCGCAAAAGCGCGACTTCGAGCGCTGGTGCCGCGCCGATCCCCGTCATGCCGCCGCCGTCGCCCGGCTCGAGGCCGCCGGCGCCTTGCTGGAAAAAATGCCGCGGGTCCGCGCCGAGCTGCAGCCCGTGATCGCCTTTCCCGCGAGCGCGCGTTCACCGCACGCCGCCGCCGTCCGGCCCGACGGACCGGCCGCGACGCCCGCCCGTTCGCGGCGGGTCTGGCGCGGCGCCCTCGGTCTCGCCGCCGCCCTGGTGCTGGCCGCCGCCGGCGTCTGGCAATGGCAACGCTTCCACCCGGCGCCGACGTTCCATGCCACGTCCGCGGGCGGCTACGAGCGCGTGGTGCTCGCCGACGGTTCCGTCCTCGAGCTGAACGCGAGCTCCGAGGTCCGGGTCGTGCTCGCCCCGGCCGAGCGCCGCGTCGCGCTCCTCCGCGGCGAGGCGCACTTCACCGTGGCGCCGGACGCCGCGCGCCCGTTCGTCGTTTCGGCCGCCGGGGTCGCGGTCCGCGCCGTCGGCACGGCGTTCAACGTCCGCCTCGCCACCGGCGCCGTCGAGGTGCTCGTCACCGAGGGCAAGGTCGCCGTCCTCGACCGGGCCGACACCCCGGCCGGCACCGCCCCGGCCTCCCCCGACCGCACCCGCGAAGGGCCGCGTGCCCCGGTGCCCACCGTGCTGGTGGCCCACGAACGCGCCCGCATCGCCACCGGCCCGGCGGCGCCCGCGCCGAGTGCGGCCGCCCCCGCCCCGGCCGTCGTGGAGAAAGTCGCGCCCGAGATCGTGCGCGAAACCCTTTCGTGGCAGGAGCGCCGCCTGGTGTTCGCCGAGACGCCGCTGCGCGACGTCGTCGCCGAGTTCAACCGCCGCAACCGCCTCCAGCTCGTGCTCGACGATCCCGTGCTCGCGGCCCGCCCCTTCGGCGGCACCTTCGCCGCCGACAACGTCGAAGCCTTCCTTCGCCTGCTCGAAACCAACGGCGTCGTCGCCGTCGAGCGCCGCGATCCCGCCCTTGTCGTCTTGCGCCCGGCGCGGTGATCGCGCCGCCCTCCGTGGTCGAAAGAATCATGCGCGCGCGGATAACCCGTTTCGTCGGCCGCTGCGTCTTGGGAGCACTTACCCTGCTGCTCATGCTCCCACCCCTTGCTTTCGCCGGCGCCGCCGCGCCCGTCGCTCCCGCTTCGCCCGATCTCCGCCGCGTCTACGCGCTGCCGCGCGGCGACGCCGCCGTGATCCTGCGCCGATTCGCCGACGAATCCGGCTGCCAGGTCGTCTTCCTCACCGCTGTCGTGCGCGGTGTCGAAACCAACGCCGTCGCCGGCGAATTCTCCGCGCGCGAGGCCCTGGCCCGCCTGCTCGCCGGCACGCGGCTTTCCCTCACCGAGGACACCGCCACCGGCGCGCTCATGATCCACCGGTCCGCCGCCGCCCGCCCCGCCAAGCGCGCCGGCGTGCTCGCCGCTCTCGGCGGCTGGCTCGCGCTGGGCCTCGCGCCCGGCCAGACCGCCCGTGCCGCCGACGGTGCGCCCGTCGTCGCCGCGGCCACCGCCGCCGTCTCCGGCCGCGTGCAGAACGTCGCCACCGGCCAATACCTCAACAACGCCCGCATCGCGGTCCGCGGCACCGATTTGGTCGTCTTCACCGACGAGACCGGCACCTACCGCCTCGCCGGCGTGCCCGCCGGCCCGGTCGTGCTCGATGTGACCTACACCGGCCTCGACGCCCCCGAAGTGCGCCTGGAGGCCGCGCCCGGTCAGGCCGTCGAGCGCCACGGCGAGCTCACCAGCGTCGCCCGCTACGGCTCGGCCAACGGCGTCGTCCAGCTCGACGCCTTCACCGTCGCCTCCGCCCGCGAGACCGACGCCGAGGCCATCGCGATCAACGAGCAGCGTTTCGCCCCCAACATCAAGAACGTCGTCGCCGCCGATTCCCTCGGCGACGTCATGGACGGCAACATCGGCGAGTTCATGAAGTTCCTCCCCGGCGTCATTCCGGAATACGACTACGAGGACGGCACCACCGTATCCGCCATCTCGATTCGCGGCTTCTCCCCGCACATGGTCGACATCGCGACCGACGGCGCCCAGATGGCCAACACGTCCAACGCCATGGGCGATTCCCGCGCCTTCGCCTTCAACCAGGCTTCGATCAACAACATCGCCCGCATCGAGGTCACCAAGGTCCCCACGCCGGCCAACGCCGCCTCCTCCCTCTCCGGCTCGGTCAACATGATCAGCAAGAGCGCGTTCGAACGGAAGGACATGCAGTTCCGCTACAACCTCAACCTCGCCGCCAACAGCGAAAACGTCTCCATCCGCCGCGAGCCGCACACCACCGAGGAGAAGATCTTCAAG
>JACCEB010970947.1_pt1 | contig 11028 bp, 31 predicted proteins | sample 7454761 | NCBI WGS metagenome assembly JACCEB01 (sample SAMN15323454, study PRJNA562643) | freshwater metagenome | isolation source: river surface water | place: USA:Blue River Watershed | collected 2017-08-18 | reverse complement strand
CCAGTAGTTTTCTGAGACCAGTATAGCACACAGCTTTACACCGTCAAGCAATAAAAAAGCCCGCACTGGGCGGGCTTAGGGTTACCCCTAACATTGTTAGGGGGTCATGCGTGTTTAAGCTCTCGGTTGAGATACCACTGCGCTTTCTTTAAATTCTCCAGTCGATCACCTTTGTGGTCGGCACGGGTGATGTACTTGACCACGTTGCCAAGGTTGTACCCCAGCTTCTTGGCTTCGATGAAGTCGATCGTCTCGATGCCTCCCGTGGTGTAGTGAGGCGGGTGATTCACCATGTCAGGCTCGGCTGACTTGATAGACTTATCTGAGGTGTAGTGGGCTACCACCTTCCACTCTCCGCCCTTCTGCTCGTACTCGTCCCCCTTGCCACGTACAGGCAGTGACTTAGCAACCGCGTTAGCTGCCTTCCGTGCGTTGTACATAACTTGATACGCATACTTAACAGGGACGCCGCATGCCTCGGCAATCTGCGCGTATGACGCATTTGGGTGACGCAGTGCGTACTTGCGAATCTTCAGTGACTTGTTCATTTTACGTGCCATGGTTAGCTCCTTGCTTGTGGCTGTTGATGTAATCGGTAAGAATCTCTCTTATCTTCGCTTGCTTGTTGTGCGGAAAGTTCTGGTCAAAATAGTCCATCACCTCCCGCGACAAACGCAGGCTTGTACACACAAGGGTTGGTTTCTTACCCGGCCCCCTCCCCTTGCGCTTTGGTATCCCTTTGATGTCACACCGTGGGCATGACTCCGCTTGGTATGCGAATCCGCATCCTCCACATACATTCATATAGGTGCTCCTTCTACGCTATCCCGTAGCTTTTCTCGGTGCATGCGTTCTAGCAATCTCCCGTCCACTCTCTCGAAAGGCCACCATGAGTTCTCGGTTAGTTTCAAGATGATCTCGGCGTTCTTGCTCAAGCTCCGACTCCGGGATGACGACTTCTTTGGTTGTAAATTTGTGTCCGTTCGCACACTCTCTCCTTCTTCTGTATCCAAATGTTGGTGACTTCCTCGTCTCGCGCACGATCGTCCATACGCCACACTCAGGGCACTTCACAGTTTTTCTCCTTCAGCCGTTGCTCTGCCCACCTCACCGCCCACTTAAACGTGTAGTAGTCCGTTACTTGATCAGCCTCCAACTCCACCTCAGCCTCCGTCAGCCCAACCCATTCATGTCGATGTTTTGCTGTTTCAGCTACACGTTCTTTATTCATGTCGTTGTTGGCGACAAGAGCGGCAAATTTTTCAAGGTCGCCCAAAGTTGCAGTCCAGTACATGCCGTCTGCGGATGGGTTCATCCCAACCTCCCGCGCCATGCGGTTGATATCCTTGGTCATTTAGTCTCCAATCCCTTCATCGCCATCACCACTGCGAGCTGCTCGGCGAGCGATTGCTCCTCGTTCAGAATCCAGTAGGTCGTAGTCCAGTCGGGGCCATGCGGGTTACGCTTGAACGTACACACCTCTAGCACCTTGCCGTTCATGACACTCAGCACACCGAACCGGGTATGCGGGGCATCGGGTTGCGAATGTGCGCTGGTTTCCGCCATCACGGGGAGGTTGTTCCCTAGCCCAAGCGTTTTTTCCTCTTGCTTGAGTAGCCAGTCTCTGATCCATCTGCGAATGTTCATCGCTTCATCTCCCGTATGAACGTAGCAAAGCTGTTTATGGTGTCCTGCCCAAACGGAATGGTGAACTCCTCCAACGCTTTTGCTACCTCCTCAATGACTTCGTTGCGGTACACGTCCAGCTCTTTGTCTAGTCGTACCATAACCTCCTTAACTTCTTTGCGTCCCAATTTGTGCTCCAATTCTTCAAAGGCTTCGTCTTCTTCGGTTCGCATTATTTCCTCCATTCTGTCTTTGGTCGTTGATTGTGTTTGCGGTAGTAGTTGATCAAGTAGTCCACAAGCTGAACGTAGCTGTACTCAATGCCATGCTCCTCGTGTAGCTGCTTCTTAATCGCGTCTATGTTCGCACTGATGGTCAATGTGATTCGTTTGGTTTTCACAACGCACTCCCTCGTTTGGCGCAAGGCCATGTTGCTTTTAGTACCTTGAAAACGATTGTGTCCCCGGTCAGGTGCCTGTCTGCGGGTACGTTGCTCAAATAGTTCTTCACCATGTCGCTGATTTGACCTGCGGTAACATTGTTTGGCGGGCAGTGGACAATGCTTCTACCTGCGTCAAATACCCCTGTGATATACCCAAGGGCGTGCATGCGGTCCATGGCGTCACCAGTCATGTCGCTCAATAGCTTGTTGCCGTCGGCGAACTCTGCGTGGGCTACACCTATCGATGCAGTGGCTAACAATGTTAGTGCAAGGCGTTTCATCTCACACCTCCCAGGTTACGCACCCAGGCAGGCTCGGGGTCTTTGACCACGGGCGGGGTCATCTTCTCGCTCGGCGGTGTCCATCCGTACTTGCGCCATGTTGCTTGTACGTCAGCACCTGATGTCCATTTGTACTCGGGATGTCCCACAGGAATCCATGGGTCGGTTCTCTTTGCTTCACTCATTTGCGTTTCTCCATCGACACCGCGCCATCAGTCATGCCGTGCATGTGCAAAAGCACCCCAAACAAAATAACCCCCGAGTACAGCCATATCGGCAGTATCCAAGCGCAGAGCAAAAGACCGATCCAGCTAAACCAGAACAAGACTTGCCTCGCTCGCTCGTTGTCCATGAGATACTCAAACACCCCGTACACATATTTTTTCATTCGCTTTTCTCCTCATTCATTACCACAAACGTAGTGCCACTAACTCTGAAACCGCAGCCGGTTATGTATTGTCTGTCGTCGACTAGCTTCAACATACCGAGCTTTGGCTTCATAAACTCTGGCAGGTCTGCGTCGGTATACCTAACAATGTTAGTCCCTGACTTGACATTGTACACGGAACCTTTTTGTGTGACCACAAGCGCCTTAGATATTTCTAGGGCTTTCCCTATCTCCTCCATGTGCTTGTACTCGGCATGTATCTCACTACCTTTCTCAAGTTGCTCGGCAACCTTTGGCTCGTGTACTTGTGCATACTCAAGAAACATCTGACGCCCGGCCCCGTGTATGAACGCAACCGCCGACTTGTCTACCTGACTCTTGATATTTGTGTACTCATACCACTTCCTTTGCCGGGTCTCATACATCGCTTCGCTGGCTTCACTCTCTGCTTTCTCCAGAATCTCGGCGGTAGTTTGACTGCTGAACGTCTTCTTGATTTTGGCAAGAGCTTTACCTAAATCGGTTGTTGAGTAATAGCTACGCCGTTGCATCTGCTTGTCGATACGTTCATTACCCACAAGGTACTTTTCTTCTGAACCCACACGGCCACGTCGCACGTAGCCAAGTGTCTCCCCGTCATTCAGGATGTGTATCGTCCGCATTGTGTCGCTACCTCGGTACAGCTGACCGCCTATCTGGAATGTCCATAGGGGCTTGTCAATCAGTAACGCATCCAAAACAGGCTTCAAGTATGCGTCGAGTCGAACCTCATCGGCTAGGTCTTTGCCCACCGCCTCGATGCGGTTGTTGTTCTCGTATCCAATCACTTTAGTCATCATCATTACTCCTTACCACTGAAATTTGCCCAGGATTGCGTCAACTTTGGACTTCACTTCTGACCGATAGTGCTTGTCCTCTTTGATACCCTCCATGGTCACCCCTAACATTGTTAGTTCTAATTGCTTACGCGCCTCCTCCAGCTTGGGATCATTGGTCACGTTCAGCTTGGTCAACAGGCCACACAGCTCCAGCGGGTTGCTGATAAGTGTGTCGTGGTAACGCTTCTTCTCGTCATCTCCCACTGCGTCAGTCAACTTCTTCGAGATTGTGGATAGCTCAGCATGCAGACGTTCCCATGGCTCGCGGACCGCCTCGGCCAATTTTTCTTTTTGCTGAACTTCAAACGACTGCACCAGTTCCTGCATGTCCTCGGCAGGTACATCTAAGCGGAAGTCGCCCGCCTCGGGTACGGGCTTAACGGTACGTCGGAACCCGAACTTCAGCTTGACCTCCTCGATGTCCGGGTAGTCCTCGGCCTTGTACAGCTTGCCCAGGTTGACCTGCGACTCCTGCACCAAGCGGGGGTACTCATTAAAGAATGTGTCGCACATCTGCTCAAACTGTTGCTCATACGCATTCATGGTTTGCTTGTACTCCATGAACAGCTTGGTCGGCAGTAACCGCTCACCCTTGTCCGCCCAGGGTAACGTATGCTGACTATGGTACAAGCGCGCACGCGCAGCCAACTTCTCGATGTCTTTGCGCAGGCTCGTACCGGCGAAAAGATTCTTCTTAGTCTGCGATGCGTCACGCACTGCTGATGCGTTCGTATTGACTAGATCGGTTGTCTCCCGGTCGACCTTCGACGCAGGCCACACGCTGATGTTCAACTCCACTAACACTGCTGATGCACTGATACTCATGATTCATTCTCCATTAAAAGTTTCAAAAAACCGATCGCTGTCTTGCGCTCGTCTACCCACTCCGTGATGACATCAAAGTCATCGTCAAACGGCCTATGCTTTTTAACCACTGCCCACTTACCTGCAAGGTTTAGCAGGCCATACGTGGTGCTCCACCATCTGGGGCTACTTATCCACTCCACTTCAGGTTTTAGCTTCGCCATAACATTGTTAGCCCTTCTCTGGTTTGCCAGCCAGCTTCGCCATCTGATACAGCTCGTCGGTGATGATCTTCATGTTGTAGTGCTTGTCGTTGGTGTACACGTGATGCGTGTATTCCTCGGATATGCCCTTCGCAATACGCTCATCACGCGACCAATACTTGTCCTCGTACACTTCGGACTTCTCAAGTATCTCTACCATCTTAAGCGCAGCATCTCTTGGCATGACTAGCTTCTGATACCCAATGTCAATGACAACCATGTGATTCCTCTCAATCTTTGATATGTATAGTCTTACCATTCGGGGCCGTAACCTCGTTACCGCCGGTGATGCACCAAAGTACAGGGCGAGTCCAATCGCCACCCCAGTCACTACCGACATACCCGTCTGTAAGAATGATGATGCACTCGGGGTCAATCTTCTTCTCCTTCAGATACTCAGTGATACAGCTCGGGCTCGTACCACCACCGCCTCGTGGCTTAGTGGATTGCACAATATCCCTAACATTGTTAGCCTCGTAGGTCTCATGCCCTGCAACCTCGCAGTCCCAGTACAACAGGTCAACCTTCTCGGGGTTCACGTCCTCGGCGATGCACTTCACCTCGGATAAGAACTCCGTCAACTCTGGCCCACCGATGGAACCAGACGTGTCGATACCGATCACCAGGTGACCTACCTTCTCACCGATCATGCTCGGCATGTATGTGCCTGTGGATAAGAACCTACGGTTAACCCTGCGCCATGAACTCGTATCGTTGGCTCGGCATGCTGACTTCACGAACTCACGCAACACCTCACGCCAGTCCACCTTGGGCGCCATCAATTCATCCAGCTCACGATTGAGTCCACCTGCGCCCTTACCTGCAAGTTTCTGGTGCGCCATCTGACCTTGACGGATTGCTTGGTCGATCTCTTTGAGCAACTGTTTCTTCTGCTCCTCGTCCATGCCATTGGCATCCGCCCAATCGTGGAAGTCCATGCCGTCGTCTTCACCGCCGCCGCTGCCGTTCTCCTCCTGCTCCTCTTTGAGAATGTCGAACACTTGTTTGGTGTTCATGCCACGGAACCGCTCGTCGATCAAGCCCATCGGGTCGCCCCGCTTCTTGCCAATATGCGGCATGTCTTTGTCCCACTTGGGCATTTGGATTAGCTTGCCCTCGGGGTCCATGTCTTTCAGCATCAGGTTAATAACGTAGTCACAAGCTGCGTTCGCCAGCTGGTGATTCTCATCATGCAGTTTCTTCCACGTGGTCAGGTGACGATACATCTTGTGCGATGCCTCGTGCGCCACTACAAAGTTCAATTCCTGATCCTTGAGTCGCTTCACGAACTCACGTCCGTACCGCTCGTCTCGACCATTGGTCGCCGCTGTCGGGATGTCATCATCCACTCGGGTCTTGCCTACCATTAGCACGCCAGACAGTAGCGCGAACTTCGGGCTACGCATCAGGCTGATCTTGGCCTTCTGTACTTTACGTTCCTCTAACATTGTTAGCTCCTTAAAAATTTGATTCGATAGTTCTGTTCACATACAGTTCTCGGTCGGCGTAGTCGGATGAGTCTTCCTCGATGTCCTCAGTGTTCTCACCGATACGTGCGAACTCGTAAGCCCACATAACCTCCTCCTTATTTGCTAGTTCTCGAAAGTCCTCCACAAATTTGTCGAACGCTTTCACCTCGGGGTAGTCGGAATACCACTTCACGTCCGAGTCGCTAAACATATAGCCCTCGTGTTGGCTATTCTTTATTGGTCGCAAGCAACCTTTCAACTCCTCGGGGAAGTTCTCGTCTACGTACAGCTTCAGCGCCGCCGCCTTGTCATGCGGTGCATAGAACACCGCAACCACATCACTCCGATAGCCCATCATGCTCCTCCTGTGTGTTTAGTAGTTTGGCAATGGCAAACGCCGTCGCCTTATCTGAGAACGTCGCCAACGTCATGTTGTCGAACCTACCCCAGTCGATCACGTCCCACCCAACGATCTTCAGCTCGCCGTCTTCAGTGGATGTTCTCCATCTAGCCATGTACCGCATGCTTTGCCTCACTGATTAGCATTGCCAATATCGACTCCGCATGCTTGGGGTCGGTCGTCTCGAACAGCACGTTACGGGCCCGGTTACTGTCCCACCTCACCAGTACGCACCGATACTCAACGCCACCACCAAACATGCTTCGCTCCATGATCAACTGATACTGGATGGTGTACTTCTGCAAGAACTTGTGAGCATTGATCACAACCTCCCACTCGTCAGGTACGTCCTTCCAAAAACGATGACTAAAAGGTGCCCATAACATTGTTAGTCCTTCGGCAGTATCAGGTTGATGTATGCGTTGAGCTGGTCCAAGTCCTCGGTCTCAAAGATGATGGGGTAGCCTCGGTCGTCGGCCCGGTGCAGGGTATACGTACGTACCCCTGTCTTGTCCCTGAACGCCCCCGCCGCATACCCGGCTTGGTTCAAGGCAACAGTCGTCCCGTTTGACTCCAGCCACACATCGTCCACAAACTTAACTTCCCACTTCACAGCAGGTCTTGGTTCTTCGCAACCCAGTCGGCGAACGCTTTGCAACTGAACGCGATGGATTGTTTGCTCGGTGTCTTGGCGATGTTGATAGCGAACACAGCTTGCCACTCGGCATCGAACCGCTCCAGGTACTCCATGAATGGAGTGATGGTCTCCTTAGTGATCCGGCTGATCGCACCAAACACTACGATCGCACATGCACCAGGGCTCGACGGAATCTTGGTCTTGCCCGGGTCTTTGATCGTCGCCTCCCATGTCGGCAGTTGATCTGCGAACTCGATGTATGCCTGCATGTCACGTGCACCTGCTTCGCCAATGGCACCAGTCAACGCCGCGATGATGGTGTCGGCATCCAACTCTTTACGTGCCCTAACAATGTTAGAGGCGGTCGCCAGCGAGCGTGGAGATACGAACGCATTCTGATGCTTGCGTGGGTTATAGATGTACGGGTTGTCCGCTTGCGCCGGGTCGGTGTAACTCGCAAAGATATGCGGGTATTGGTTCGCCCATGCCAGCACCTCGGCCTCAACGCCGTGATTGATACCCCACTCGATCCATTCCTCCGCAGTGGGTTTAGCGATGGTGACGGGTACAAGTCGATTGCGGCTATGTGCTTTGAGGGAGTCACCCACACCATCAGTCGTCAGGTTACCCGTCAAGAACACGATCGAATTCTTGTCGATCGAAATGTCACCGAGTCGGGGGTTGGCCTTCTCAAGCATGGGGTGAAGCATATTCTTCACCGGGTCTGCACCCTTGGTGAACTCGTCGAGCATGATCACAACAGGCTTGCCCTCGTGCACCTTGAACCGGGCGTTCGGATAGTAGCGGGTTGTCTTGGTCTCGTGGTCGATCACCGGCATGGCGATGTCGCCCAAGTCCATATTCGGTACGTCAATATACGCATGGTCATAGCCCAGATCACCAGCAATGGATTCCAAGATTGAGCTTTTGCCAATCCCTGGTTCCCCCTGGAGTAAAAATCTGGTCTCGGGGTTGGTCTTGATCAACTGAGCGGCTTGCTTCAGGGTGATGGTTTTGCCGAACATTACTTCTGACATTTCTGATACTCCATTGATTGCCCCATAACATTGTTAGGGCGGGTTGCACACACTGACAAATTAAAAACTTTTCGTTAATTATACCACGGGAACTTAACATTGTCAAGTCTCATGGCTTCGGCCAAGGCAAGAGCGCGACCATCCTTGTGACGGCCTGCGTTGCGCCGGGGCTTTTGCACCAGTTCCCTCACGACTGGGTTACGCACGCTCCTGCGCGGCTTCCCATTCTTTGTATTTCTTAAGAACTTCATTCCTCACTCCTTCGTCTTCGATGAATCTCATCATCATTTTCGCCGCCATGTCACGCTCGGTCTTGAACCTGAACGCATACAGGGTAGCGACCATCGCCCACCCAAACAGGGCTATCTCGGTTATGGATACTTCAATCATTGGTTTTTCCTCATCTTTCGGTACTTTTTACACAGGTCTATGTGTGGGTCGTGCGCCCACACATCGGGGTCACGCACCAACTTAGCCATCCCAATCAGCACAGCCTTGTCGTACCCCCTAACAATGTTAGTGGCTACGTCGTCCATCTCGTAGTCGTGGATGTCCTCCGAGTAATACACCCGCGCATCGTTGGGGTCTTTGAACAGCACTAGCGCGTACTCTTGCATCAGCTACTCCTCAGTGCGTACACCTTCACCATCTTCAGTGTCGGGTACTGGGTTACAAATCGTTTCCTTGCAGACTCCCTGTCTCTGCACTCGTAGTTCTCAGTTAGCCAATGACCGAACCGAGCACTCCAGCCAGTCACCATGTATCTCGTCATGCCGCTCATGCTTCCTCCCTAACATTGTTATACCTCTGGGCCAGCACCTTCATCACCTCGTCCATGTGCGGGGCGATCATCAGCGCCACGTTCACAAACTCTTTGTGAACTACTAACTTCTGACGTAGGTATCTGTCCTTGCAGATCACTGCGACCAACTCGGCTACCTTTTCCAGTTCTTCGTTAGTCATTGCAGTTCTCCAGGCACATCAACCTCGTCACCCAGTTTGCTGGCGACATAGCACCGCATAGCGGCGATCAGGGGTGTGTCTCCCCAACCCTTTACATGGCAATCCCAACCCGCTTCCCAAATATGTTCATCGAAGTTGTACGCTATGCGCATCTTCTCCTGCTCGATGATCGGCCCACCTTGCGCCCAGTCGGATGATGGTTTGAATTTCCAACCATTGTCATCGCCTACTGTTACCATCAACACGTTCGTTTCCGAGTCGTGTGCTGCCCATTCAATCTCTGCCACCGCCCAATCAAGTGCGGCCTTAGTTAATTCACTCGTCTTCATTTCATCTCCTTCAAAGTTTTGCGCGACTGCAACATCGCACGTAGGATCACACCCTTGGTGTAATGATTGAGCACTGCATGGAATTGGTCATGGTTCAGGTCACCATCGTGCAGTGCATCCTCCATCTCTTTCATCGTTGCATTGAGCTCTTGTATCGCTTGCTCGTACGTCTTCTTTGCCATCTTGCATCTCCTTGAGTGTCCGCATCCAGTCGACACGGGTTAAAAACCATCTGAACAGCGGCTGTGAACAGTCTTGGCACAGCAACTCCGGGTTATCCCCTAACATTGTTAGTCCCTCTCGGCAGATTCCCGTCCCTCCAGATAACTGAAGTAACTGTCGAACCTGTATTTGCCATAGCCGTTCCACCATGTCTCCGGGGCAGTCAGTCGGCCAAACGAACGCAGGTAGTCTTGGTCTTTGCTCTCCATCACCAATGACCACGCGCCGTTGTATGTGCCAAACTCCCATTTAACCCCCGGTACTCCGTTGTAAGCCTGCAACCTGCTTCGGTAGATCACCCGCAACTCGCCGTCTTGAGCGTCTCGTATAAGTGCGTACCAATAGCCTCGTTTACTCTTTGGTTTCCCTTCTGCCTCTAACATTGTTAGTCCTCCTCGGCGGGTTCCTCGTCTACTTGGAAGTTGATACTCCGAGAACCCTCGAAAATTGCAACCACCTCGTACTCAACCCCTGCCGCATCGAGCAGGGCATAAATTTCTTGCGCTGTCATCGGATCACCTCTTTCTTGTATGTATTAACAAAGTCACGCAGTCGCTCGATGTTGTACCCGCCATCATCAGCGGGATCATCGGGCGTGTCTTCCCATTGCAGTTGCCCGATATGCACGTACCCATCTTCCCGCTCGGTCGTATCGCCGGTATGGATAAACACATCGTCGTCGACTGTCCACGCCACCTTAGTCGTGCCCACCACGATCTCGATAGCCTCGGCGTTCTCTAACTCCCATGGTTCCATATACCTGTAACTCATCTCAATCCCTCCTTAAGTATTTTGTCGTACAGACTCCACGCCACGCAGGTTGGGCATCCGTCCATGTGCTCGGAACACCTCTCCCCCCAATAAAACTCCACGGCTTCGTGGATTGGATTGTTGTTTGGCTCGGTCGAATTGTTGGGTTCAAATTCCACGTTGGGTTCTAGTTCATGCGTCATCTGCATCTCCTCTAACATTGTTAGTCCCTCCCTTTGGTTAAGTCCAACACCCACACCTCGATCTCGTGGGCTTCCTCGTGCTTGCCTATAAGACGCAAGGCGTTGGCAAGTTGCATCCCTGCTTGGTAAACCTTCTCCATCCCGTGTTCAGTCATCTCCACACTCCCACGTCAAGAATTAACACAATCAGTGCCACTAGGAACACTACCCGGATTACTTTCTCCTCTGCCTCTAACATTGTTAGCCCCTCGGTTGTTTCTGGTTGGTGTTCTTGAGCGAGACAAAGGCAGTCTCGGTCGTGACGTATTGGTAGTTACCCTTGCCGTATTCTTGGAT
>JACCEB011996946.1_pt1 | contig 11029 bp, 13 predicted proteins | sample 7454761 | NCBI WGS metagenome assembly JACCEB01 (sample SAMN15323454, study PRJNA562643) | freshwater metagenome | isolation source: river surface water | place: USA:Blue River Watershed | collected 2017-08-18 | reverse complement strand
CCAAGTTGGCTCAGTGTACACAGGAAGGCAATCGCTACCGAGTCGTACCATTCTAAGACTTTCATCTAAACCCCCTACTCGTTCAACCAGTAGCCTAAACGATTCTATGTTTTGTTCCATTAAGGACCAAAGTTTTTCAACGGCTACATCTTTGCTTTGTCTATTTAACCAAGCAACAATAGTAGAGCCGGTGTTGTACTTTTTACAATCATCTTTGGGTTTAATCCCATCTACTTGTGTAGGGGAATCGATCCACTTGCAGGCAAAGCCTATACGTTTAGTCATGTACTAATTGTATACTCGTTATCGCCAATTGTCAACAATTACAGGATCCATTACTTCGTGAGGATTAGGTGTTCCGTGAAACGCCAAGACAGAAGTTTCTGCGGGAATGATCGGATTAGCAATATTTTTAAAATTATAGCCACTGCCCTGTCTGACTAATTCTTCGTGACGTCTTATTTCCCATTTATAACTGCGTATCCAATCTGCAGGAAAAAATTCTATCTGTTCCCTACATACACTCCAGATATAATCTTGATCTCCATGAAACTTCTTACAGATACCGGGATCCTGTTCTATGTTGTTCCAGAGATGTTCGTAGTGATCACCTTGCCATCTTAACACAGCACTACCTAACTTTGGAGGCCTAGTTCCCCATATACGACCAACATCCTCTAGCCCTATAAATTTACCAGATTTATAATTTATAAAATGATCAATGTTTCTTACAATGACCATGTCAAGATCGAAAAATAAATTAATATCTTCGTTGTAAAAATGACCACGTTTAAAAATATACGGTTTCCACCACCACCCTTGTACAGGATTATTTGGCAGTATTCTTACACTAATGTTGGGATTAAAGTCTGCGGGATCATCTGTAAAGCAGATAAAATTATGAGGTACAGTTAAGTGCCTTTGTATCATGCTGTACAAATTGTTTACATAATTAGCACCGTATTTTGTACCGTGCTTGAGACAAATTACGTTTAACATTACCAGTGTCTAATTACATTAGCTATAATAAACAAACAAGTTACTACATGAATCACAACCCAAAAAGTTTTGAGAAACAATGCTATCCTCGCTTCGCGTACAGTAAGAATGGGAACATCTGGTCGATCATGATCAGTTTGTCCCATTAGGTGCCCAGTTGCTCGGGCCCATATTTTTTCTAAACTATTCATCCTTCGTATACAGCTGAATTACCAGCATGTTCAAATACTTCTGCAGATTTAAGTCTTACTCCCTGACCAACTGGATAACGTGCTTCAAAAACACGACCATCTGGATGTGTCCAACCTCTGCCATCTTGATATGCTTTTAAAATTTCGTTCATAGTACGATATGCTAGTTCAGCAAACTTTTCGCAACCAACACCTTCTACTATCCTAAGATCACATAAAGCTCTACGTTCATGTGGTTTAACTTTTTCAATTGATCCCGTTCCGGACACGGGAGGATCACCTAAATGACTCATTTGTCTAAAAAAACTTATGTGAGGATCATCTAAAGCAACGCAGAGAGTATGATCAAACTGCCATTCACTCCATTCTTTAAATGCTTTAAGTCCTCCAAAGTCCATGACCCAATTACGATCGTCTAATGTTTCAGATTCAAAAATCAATTTAATACCAATACTGTATCCGTGAATTAATGAACAATGACTATGAGTACTACGCCACTGTCTAAAGCAACAACTTAGTCCTCTGTCATTGCCATATGTTTTTGTTGATAGATATTTTGCCATCTCTAGTCTCCTTGTAAAAAATGAGCAAGTTTGATGACATGCAGAATTTATAAAGCGGGGTGAATGCCATTGAAGACCGCTGTGTGTTATTATACAGGACTATTTATAATGTTTGCAAGACTCTGTAAATTTTCTTGACCAACGTTGGGAAAATTCCATTCTCTGGGTATTTGCCAATTGTCTTCATTGTAAATTTTAAATGTTTTCTTTGGATGACACTCAAATACACGACCAATTTGATAGACCCAATAACTGGGATCTACTTTAGGTTTGTCTGCGGTTAGATAATTTTTAGTATCTTTATAGACGTTGTTGACCAATCCATCTTTGCTGTAAAGATCAAAACCTATTAAATTAATTTCATCGTGTCTATTGGCAGCTAATAACACAGCGTAAGGACCACTGCCCCAATGCCAGGGATCATCAGGTCTTGTATTGCCTTTGTAGGGCAAGTCTGGTACTAGTCGTACATGAGAATGATTTTGATAATGACTGATCCAGTTGTGTCTAGTGTAGATTAATGATTTAGAATTCAGTGCTTCGTCAACCATTCTACTGTCAACGCAGATTAAATGATCAACGAATAAATCTCTATGTATGGCATTGCAGCCATACTTAACACAATTGATTTTAGAAAGGTCTATAGATTTACGGCTTTCACCGTTGCCAATTACTAGAGACTGCATTTATGATGGCTGGATCTGTCCAAATGGTAGCCACTGACCAGGGATGCCGGATTGAACACATACCCAACCAATAAAGCTGTTGATTGCTGGTTGTGAATTCCAAACAATATCGCCCACTGAGTGGTTGCCGCCACTGGGCGGTTCTGTGCCTCGTAAGTGCAATGTGTTGTTGAATTTTACAGCACCGCTGACCTGTAATTCTGCTCTAGGATCTACTTGTGAAACATTAATGCCTAATTTGCCGTTCACTGTTACTTTGCTAGGTCCAAAGTTTTTATTTCCTAGTTCAATGTCTCCACTGCCGCTTACTGAAATTCTTGCAGTGTTGTCAGTGACAATGTCAAAGTCATTGGCAGCGTATGTTCCAACGGCACCTCTACTGTGTTCAGTGGTGCCTAACATTACTTCAACACCATTTTCTAAAATACTGAACATGGCATTGGGAGTGTCAGTTCCAAGGCCTAGTCTATCTGATGAACTGTCGTAAAACAGATACTGATTGATTTGTAGATCTCCATCTACAATTAATCCTTTTAATCTACCAATTTCTTTTAAATTACTTTTTGTTACAGTTGGTCCTAATTCTTTTTCACTTAATACAGGTACATTGTTAATACTGAAATTTTTATCTTTACCTAGATCAATGGATTCAGTACTAAAAAATCTGTCTGGACCTGTAGTGGCAACAAATTGTTTGGTCACTAGACCAGTTCCGGTCCATATTAAACCTTTGCCTACAACAGTGCCTTCTTTGCCTGCTTTGAATTCTACATGCTGTATATTGACTAGACTGACTTCTTGAAATTCTTCTTGTAGCAATAATTTCAGTGCGTCAGTGACTGCGGTAATTTTTTGATCTACATTACTCATACGTTAACTATTGCTCCAAATGCAGCCCAGCGACCGGGGTTACCACTAGTAGTGCAGATCCAACCAGCATATGATCCAACCTGTGGATTAGTATTCCAAACAACATCACCCTTGACATATTCGCCTGCTGATGGTGCAACTTCACCGTACATATGAATATGTCCATGATATCTAATTGGTCCAGCTACGTGCAAATCTACTTCAGGATCTGGATTCTTGACTTTGATTGCTAATTTTCCATGCACTGAAACTTGAACAGGCGCCTGTGTGGTATTTCCTAGTTTAATATCGCCATTCTGTTCTACACTGATTCTTGGTCTGTTATCAGTAACAATATCAAACGGTAAACTGGCATAAGTTCCAACCATGCCTCTGGAACCTTCTCTAGTACCTAACACTACTTCTATGGCATCTTCTGCCACGCTGAGTGCAGCGTGGGGGGTATCAGTACCTAACCCTAATCTATCACTGGTTGAATCGTAGAACATGTATTGATTAACAATAATATCTCCATCTACTGTTAATCCTCTTAGTCTACCTAATTCTTTAATATTACTTTTAGTAACACTAGGTCCTAGTTCGTTTTCATTTAGTACAATTACATTGTTTATAGAAAAGTGACGATCTTTTGCCAAATCTAAATTTTCTGTAGAAAATAAACGATCTGGATTAGCACTCATAACAAACTGTTTGGTAATTTTACCACCAGTCCAAATTATACCTTTACCGTAATATGTGTCTTCTGATGTTGACTTGAATTCCAGAGGACTGAATTTTTCTAACTTTACATCAGCTCTGATTTCGTCAACTTGCAGCAATCCTGCTTTGAGTAAACCAGCTACTTCCATACTCTGAGCAGTGACGTTACCTTCTACAGTAAGATTATCTTTGACGGTGCCTACACGTAGATTGTCAACAGCAATTTCTTGATCAGTAATTGTTATTTGTGTTTTTGTAGCACGATCTGCGATGCCTGTGCTGGCAAAGTTGACAATTTTACCTCCGTTGATATGATCGCCACTTAGGGATCGTTTTGGAAGATTTTGAAGGAAATGTTCAACGTTTACGTTGGCCGCAGCCTGTGATTTTATGGCTGTGCCCAACAATTCTAATGCTTGATCTACGGTAGTTTTGCTCATGATTTAATATTTATCTACCTATATTTTATTCAGGACTGGGCGTGTTAAACGAAGTGTGTTCTTTGTTAACAAATTCTAAAACCTGTTGATCTGCAGAAAGAATCTGAACACAGTTTTGTTCTGTGAGATTTTCAAGATGATCAAACGATTTTAAAATTTTGTGTCCTGAATCTAGAGGATTTATTACATAAATTTCAACACGTTCGCTGTATTTTCTTATCTCAATAGATTTTCCGTTTATATTTTGATTAGTTCTCAACAATAAATCTTTTCCATTACCAAGCATAGAATACCTCCGCTCTGTAAGTCCAACTAGTTCTTGAATTAGTAGACGGACTATTTCTATTAATAAATCTTAATATCACACTATTTCCCGATAATACAATTAATGCTTTTCCAGCATTAACTGCTCCTGCTGGAAAGTTAGTAGAATCTGTATTAAATACACCGTGTTCTAACGCTGCACCTTCAATAGTCCAAACTGATGTTGCATCATTATACCAAAGTCCTTGAATCCATGATTTATGTAATCTAGCTCTAGCTGTAGGAGAGACAAAGTCGTTTTCATATAAAGCAATGCAACTAATTCTTACATAACTGTATCCGTTACTAAATGGCCATAATAAGCTGCTAATATCAATATCTGTTTGAGTATCGGCATTAAATTGATAAAATCCATCAGCAACTAAAGAATATCCCGGAGTACTTGATAACAATCCCCTACCGCTAATACCAGCTCCAAATGTTAGTGCATTACAATTTATTCCTCCGGTACTTACAGATCCAGAAACAACAGAAGTAAGTGTTCGTATACTCCCCGACGCTCCAATTCCACCAGTTACCACCAATGTTCCAGTTGTTGTGCTAGTACTTGCAAGGTTAGCAGTAAATCTAGTTTGTCCATTAGATTCAAGAGTTGTAAAATTACCTGCTGCTCTTGTGGTAGCACCAATAGTCATTCTATTAATTGAACCTACGGTAGCTGGATTAATTGTAACAATACCAGTTCCTGTTGGTGCAAGTGATATATTAGCATCAGCTGGATTTAATGTAACTGTGCTTGATGCTGATATCGTCGATGCATTAATTGCAGCACTGATTGTACCTGCACTAAAATTTCCGGTTACAGCTTCTCTAAATACTAATGTGCCGGCAGTGTTTGCGCTGGTAGCATTGGATGTAATAGTATAAGCAGTTCCGTCTGCGGCATTTGGGGTAGTTGCTGATAAACCATTACCGCTAACACCGACGGTGATAGCATATTGTCCAACAGTACTGGTTCCTAGTGTAATAACGTCAAGACCAGAAGTTGTGTTAATAGTTACATCTGATGTTCCGTCAAAACTTGCACTACCTGTAATGAATCCAGATAGTGCAATGTTTCTAGCGGTATGTAACTTGCTGGCACTGTTGGCCTGCAAGTTATCAACTTTAGTAGTTGAAGCAACGGTAAACGGAGCAGTACCGTTAGCTACTGTAGATTGAATCGTTGTAAATCTTCCTGTAGCAGCAGTCGTGGCTCCAACACTCATATTATCTATAGAACCAGTAGTTCCCGATGATATTGTAATTGTGCCAGCACCAGTTGTGGTATAACTTTGGTTGTTGGTTGTAGTATCTATATTTGTAGTACTATTTGCTGCCAGTGTAGTAAATGCACCAGTACCTCTTGTACTCGCACCAATATTGGTATTATTAATATTACCGGCGGTAGTAGGATTGATAATCAAACCACCTACTGGTTGAATTGTAACCGTACCAGTACCAATTGGTGATATAGTAGTATTAACATTATTTCCGTTAATATCAACAGCACCAGTTAGTGTGGTTGTGTTATTCGCTGCTAATGTTGTAAATGCACCAGATCCTCTTATAGTGGCTCCAATGTTCATATTATCAATACTACCAACAGTTCCAGAACTAATTGTTAGGACGCCTGCACCGGTAGTTGTGAATGATGAGTTATTTGCGCCTGCTGAGAGCGTAACAGCATTATTAGCACCAAGAGTAGTAAATGCACCAGTACCTCTTGTACTTGCACCAATATTCATATTATCAATACTACCAACAGTTCCGGAACTTACTGTAATTGTTCCAGCACCAGTTGTGGTATAACTTTGACTATTGGTAGTGGTATTAAAATTTATAGCACCACTAAACGTAGCGGTATTATTTGCGCCAAGGGTAGTAAATGCGCCAGTACCTCTTGTACTGGCACCAACATTAATATTGTCAATACTGCCAACAGTTACTGGGTTAATTATTACAGAGCCAGTTCCAGTTGGACTAATAGTTACATTGGCATTTGCCGGACTAAGTCCGACCGTTGAATTGGCATCTAATGTAGTAAATGCCCCAGTACCCCTTGTACTTGCACCAATATTGGTATTGTTGATATTACCAGCAGTAGTTGGATTGATAGTTAATCCAGCTGCAGGTTGAATGGTAACAGTGCCTGTGCCAGTTGGACTAATAGTTACATTGGCATTTCCCGGACTGAGTCCAACAGTTGAATTAGCATCAAGACTGGTGAATGCACCAGTACCTCTTGTACTTGCACCAATATTGGTATTGTTAATATTACCTGTAGTTACAGGATTAATAGTTAATCCACCTGCTGGTTGAATAGTAACAATACCAGTGCCTGTTGGCGAAATTACAGTATTAACATTGCTACCATTAATATCAACGGCACCAGTTAAGGTTGTTGTACTATTAGCAGCTAGTGTGGTAAATGCACCAGTACCTCTAGTACTGGCTCCAACGTTCATATTGTTGATGTTACCAGCAGTGTTTGGATTGATTGTAACAGTGCCAGTTCCTAACGGAGTAAGTGATGTAGTAACATCAAGCCCGTTTACAGTGACAGTACCTTCTAGTGTGGTCGTTCCTGTGGCAGTTAGTGTGGTAAATCCGCCTGTGGACTTTGTTATCGATCCTACAGGAGTTGCTTGGATACTACTGGCATAAATTGCACCCCCGACTCCAAGTCCTCCAGTAATTCTTACCGCACCTGTTGTGGTATTTGTGGCTGCTTGAGTATTTTGAAAGTTAGTAACTAAAGAAACATTACCGCCGTCGAACGACGCAGAAATAGTCGATGAAGCATTTATTTGAACAGCATCGCCTGCTTCGTTGGGAACGAATTCGATGAAGTTTCCAGCGGTTAAAGTTAACCCATCGTCTACATCATCGGCTGAAATTGTTACATTATTTGGTTGGAGGATGATGCGTCTAAAGGCATCTGCTACGGCAACTCGCCCAATATCAGGCATGGATAAACACTCCTTATTTGGAGTATTTATCCGCCTATATTTACATTGATTATGCTACTTTTAGTAACACCACTTCTTCGTTAATACGTCCGTTCATCTTAGTATCCACGGCATTAATGTCTTCTAAAAACTTACGCAATGCTACTTTTCCTGCAGTCTTAAACTCTTTCAGCTTGTCTTCGGGCTTACGCAAAGTTTTTTGAACGCTGAGATTTTCATTAAATCCAGTAATACTAGTGCCTTTAACGCCTAATTCCATATACTCGCTGGCAACATATTTTCCTAGTTTACGAGTCTTGGTATTATAAACCCAAAGTTCTTTAGAGCCAATAATATCTGCAGGATTTACAGAAACCAATTTTAACGGCTCAAAAGTCTTGGCGAATTTAAGTTTAGCAACAAGCCTGTCTTTGCTGACAGTTTTCTTGGCACGTGGCTTACGATTAACTTTGGCTTCCTGAGCCAACATATCACAGGCACTGAGAATTTCGTGATAGAAAGCTACAATTTTCTTAACCTGCGCTTTGGTTAAATGACTATATGCTTCTTTAAGTTGATCGCACTTGCCTTCTTGCAATTCAAGATATTCGTCGTGTTGACGCTGATACAAATCTTTAATTATACGAGCATGTGCAGCTTTAGCATCTTTGCCACGCAATAGATTCATTACCTTAAATGCCTTTGGATCAAAAGATTCTGGATCTTGAGAAAAACTTTCGAGAGCATCTTCAATTTCTTCAGTCATCTTATAACTGGCTTCGCGAACACGTTCTTGAATTGAAATTTGAGGAATTACGGGTTTTGCCTCATCGGTCTCTTCGTCCTCAACATCGTTCTTACCTTCTAAAACAACCTTAGCAATGGCTTCTCCTAACCATTGTGCAGTATTACGACCTTCGTTAAAGTCTGCACGAACAGGAGGCATGCCCTTTAATAAATTGGCTGCAATAGCACCCATAGTGACATTACAGCGATTATCTCGAGTCTTTTTAAATTGTGCAATCTGATCTTTGGTATATCCAGCTTGACTCATCCAGTTGATAATTTTTGGCTTTAGTTCCCTACCAGAATATTCCAGACGGTAGTATTCCATAGAGATACGAAACTGTTTGTTAAACTGCTCAGCGGACCAATTTTCATGGCCGTCCCATTTGGGACTAACATCGCGTTTTGCGTTTTCACGAATAGCTACAGATTTAGTTTTGGTTGTTGCCACAATTATCTCCTGTGTGTGTTATAAAACAAATACAGTATAGCACCATTTTTTGGAATTGTCAATCTGCATAAAATCGCTCTATGGTGACTAAATCACCATCTGGATTTTCTTGATATATTACTGTAGAAGCATACTCGCCTTCGTCTAATGCTTTTTTGGCAAGAGTAAATGCTTCAGATCTGCTTTTGGTAGTTTCAACCAATTCTTCGTGGCCGTCATCATCTTCGGCCCAGACCTCGTAGAATTCCCAGGTCATGATATGTTATTAATCTCCTATTAAGTTAAACAAATTTTTGCCAATCTCCATCGGGCGCCACTGCCCAACCAAGACGTTGGAGATCATTCCGGATCTCGTCGGTTATCTGCCCTTCAGGCACATATCTGTCAACAACTGCCTTTCTAGTCAATTGTTCTTCGGTAAGTTCTTCGTGTTCTTTATCAGGTGCATATACACCAATATCTCTAATACCACTACAGTACCAATCAATGTAGTCTCCCTTCTGTTGCATGTCGGCGATTATGCCCCCGGCGTAACGCCATGAAGCACTCCACTCTTCACCTTTTAGGACAGGGATGACTTCCAAACGAATGAATCCGTTGTTGCACATAGCTGCATACAAATTTTGAGCATAGGCATCGTCAGCACGAACTTTCTCCAAAATCCAATCAGTGGTTAGGAGATCGTATTCCATATTGTTGATTCTGCTTTTGGGATCATCAAATTTGCGATTGTGTTCTTCAAGAATTTGATCGAACATATCAAGATAGGCTTCGTTTACAGGTTCGCCTTTTTCTGCCTGACGCTTAACATAACCTTCCTTTTGGAAAGAATGTCGTTCAGGACTTTTAGACACAGTCTTGCTCATTTGCTTCTTTAAGAACTTTTTCTGTTTCTTTTTTTAGTGCAGTTTGGCCGCGAAACTCTTCAACATCTTTAATAGCTACTTTTAGTGTTTCTGCATAATTTAATGCAGTTTGTTTGCTCATAGTTAATACAGTTTGTTGTTCTAGATAACCTTGAGTTAACAGTTTCCAAATCTGTTGAAAGCGGTTCATTGACCACCAAGGAGATTTTACAGTAGCATAAATTGTTACAGTAACACCAATGTCCTCTGCTTCTATCCAAAGATCCTGGGTATGGTCGTCTGAACCGCAGTCGCAGACAACATGATACATTTTAGTATCACCCCAATCGTTCTTTTTAAGAATACCTTCTGCTGGTGTTTGTAATTTCATTAGTGTAAAATACCTTCGCCTTTAATATTGAATTTATTAATTTGATCTCTACTGTCGTATATAAAAGAACAAATTTTTTCAAAGTCTTCTTCTGATAAAGTAGTTTTATATATCTCTAAACCTAACTTAATTAAGATAGGTGCAACTTCTAAACCAGAATACCCTTCACCTAAGGATTTATCCGTTAACTCCAAAAAGGATTTATACAACTGAATTAGTTTTTGTTCGCGTTCCGGATCAACAGTTTTCATTAGGTCCATAAGCTTTCTCTTACTTTAATCAAACGAATCATCATCTCTTCATCTTCTTTGTTGTAGGCTTCTTCAATTTCACGACTCTTATCAAGAGCAGTTTTACACATTTCTGCTTCTTCGGGTGTTTTGTCTTCCATATCTAGAAGATGATACCCTTTTTCTCGACGCATCTCGCAGTACGCACTCCATCCACTGGCATCGTAAACGTCTGGACGCTTTGGATAAACTTCTTTCCACCATGTGTAGAGTTCTAGAATTTCTTTAGCAGCTTTAGCCTGATATGTAGGCTCTGCAAGATGCTTTTGATCTTCTTCCAAAAATTCTTCGTTAGTTAATGTCATTGCCCATTTGAGATAATCAATACCTGCTTCTGGGCAACGCCACTGGCGATACCAACGACGCCACCAAGGATAATTGTATTTCTTACGGGTTTCATCATCCCAAAGGCAGTGATGCCATGCCTGTTCTATTTCAACAAAATCCACAAGTTCGTTAAAAAGACATGGAAGAAAACGGTTGCCAACATCACGCCACTCGCCACGAGGAATGTCATTTGGGTGAGCAGTAAGAGCGTGGGCTTTAGTGACCCAGCGATTGTTG
>JACCEB010032233.1_pt1 | contig 11029 bp, 16 predicted proteins | sample 7454761 | NCBI WGS metagenome assembly JACCEB01 (sample SAMN15323454, study PRJNA562643) | freshwater metagenome | isolation source: river surface water | place: USA:Blue River Watershed | collected 2017-08-18 | reverse complement strand
CTTGATATGGATCAAACCTCTTTCCAAAGAGAAGTAGGTCGTTTAGAAGTATTAGGAGAGTTAATTATTAAGAATGACTAATAGAGAAAAGAAAGAAGCTAATCGTAAAAAGATAGCTAAAGCCACTGTTAAGCAGCAACAGAAAAAAGGCAACTACAAAAAGAAGACTTAGTATGCTTCCATTTGAAGAAGAAATAAAAGAAGGTTATTACATTAGGACGTTTGATTCTAAAACTCCTGTAGACGAATTCGTATGGCATAGAGATCAAGAAGATCGATGGATAGAACCAATTGGTGAAACTGATTGGAGATTTCAGTACGATAACGAAGTGCCTATTCCTCTACAAAAGCTATTTATTAAAGCAGGAACCTACCACAGAGTAATTAGAGGGACCGGCACATTAACCTTAAAGATTATTAAACAAAATGGCTAAAAAAGCATCAGCAGGCAGTTCTCAAAAAGTATCCTTTGGTAAGAAAAGACAAGGACCAGGTTCGGAGAAAAAGAGTTACGGCCCAAAAGAACAAAAACCAAAGAAGTATAGAGGTCAAGGTCGATAATGAAACTATCAAGAATCATACTAGAAGGTCCTATCGGATATGATCCAGAATATAATGCGATTATAGATAAGATAAAAGACAAAGGCGGTAAGTACTTAGGTGCTGGCGACTATGGTGCTGTTTACCTACTAGGAGGAAGAGCTGTTAAAGTAACAACAGACGAGATTGAGATAGAACATGCTTTAAAGCTACTCGGAAAAAAGACAAAATACTTTGTACATATACATGATGTGAAAGAGATTAATCCAAAGTTAGGAGTAATAACGATGGATATAATGGCACCACATCGAGGAGAAGTACCAGAAGAGTTTTTAGACGCTCTAGAAAAAGAAGCTAAAAAGTTAGGAATAGATCCTGATGAATTAGATATCCGTCCAGATAACTTTATGGAAGATCCTTCTACCGGGAAAATTAAAATGACAGATGTTTAGAAAACTATAACTATTTATTCAATATAAATGTAATTAAAATGAGCAATAACTTTGATTTAAGAAAATTCTTAACAGAAAACAAGCTTACACCTACTGCTAGACTGTTAAGTGAATCTGCAGAAGTAAACCTAAACGATTTAGGTCCTGAATTCTTGCAAACCGCAAAAGAAATTTTTGGTGATTCAGTAAAAGTAACGGATATAAAAGCAACTTATAGACCAAGCACAGATACAGGAGCAAAGCCAATACTTATGTTACAGTTGACCATTCCTCAGACTAGCGAAAGTACTAAAGCTTTATTATTAGGTCTTATGTTTGATAAAGATGGAAGCGGACGTATTTCTTACGATAACTACTCAAAAGATAAAGAAGGTACTAAAGAAGAATTTAATAACAAATTAGTCCCAGCATTTAAAAAAGCTGCTAGCCTTTACTTAGGTAAGTTAGTTAAGAATCCTGAAGGATTGACACAAGCAACAGTTGGTGGTGGATACAAATACGAAGAAAAAGATCAAGCTGATCTAGATAAGTATGTATCTGAAATTCCAAATGTAGCTGTAAAATAAGACAACTATGAGTAATAATTTTGATTTAAGAAAATTCTTAACAGAAAATAAACTAACTTCTGTTGCAAAAACAGTAAGCGAATCTACAATAAATGAATACGAACATCACTACAAAAAAGTAGGAGGAGAATGTCGTAAATATAACGACGAAGGTGACTACACAGTTGTTAGTATGCACTACTGCCAGTATGGTGAAGGAAAATTAAACGAATCAGACGGATACGTAGAGGTAATGGGAGATGATTTTGACGAAGCGGTAGATCAAATCGTTTTTGCCTGGGAGCAATGGAAAAACGGACCAGCAACAGAGCCGGAAGATATTGAACCAGCAAGAGAAGACGTAGTAAGTTACATTAGATCTCTACTTAAATAATATTTCCGAAATATAAAAATAACTAAAGAAAGGCTTGCTTATGTGAGCCTTTTTTCGTATATTAAGGTAATAGTTACGTGCATATGGAATATACTTTTCTTTTAGGAGCGGTTGAGAATGTGTTAGGTAAGAGTTACAAACGAGCAAAGGATAATTATGCTTTCACTTGCCCTTTCTGTAATCATAGAAAACCTAAGCTGGAAATCAACCTTAATACAAACGACAAGGGAGAGAATCCTTGGGAATGTTGGGTATGTGAAACTAAAGGACGTACTATTAAGTCTTTATTAAAGCAGCTTAAAATAAGCGGACCTCAAGCACAAGAAGTTCTTCAATATATAAAAAAAGGAGAAGAGGTAGAATACCAGGTAGTAAAGTTAGTAGAGTTACCTAAAGAGTTTCAACCTCTATATTCAGCACCTGCTACATCCTTCTCTGCTAATATTGCAAGAAAGTATCTATATGATAGAGGTATTACAGATAACGATATTTTAAAATATAACATTGGTTATTGTATCGCAGGAGAATTTAGCGATAGGATAATCATACCATCATATGACCAAAACAATCAATTAAACTTTTACGTAGCTAGATCTTTCAACAGAAGTTATGCTAAGTATAAAAACCCCGAAGCTTCCAAAGATATAATAGTCTTTGAAAACTTAATAAACTGGAATCAACCTATAATAATATGTGAAGGAGTATTCGATGCAATGGCTATTCGAAGAAACGCTATACCTATTTTAGGTAAAAATATATCGAAATCTCTTTTAAAGAAAATAGTTTCAAGTAAAGTAAAAGAAATCTATATAGCTTTAGATAGAGATGCTTTAAAGAAAGCGGTTAAGTTTTGCGAACAGTTTATAAGTATGGGTAAGAAGGTATACTTAGTAGATATGGACGAAAAGGATCCAAGTGAAATGGGTTTTCAATTATTCACCAATCACATCCAAGATGCAGAAGAGCTAGATCTAAGTTCTCTTTTGCAGTATAAATTAAACTTATTATGATAAGACAAGGAGATAACCTTTTAGTAGAAGATACTAATAAGAATCTATCCTACAATCCTGATTTAAAGCAAATCAATTTTCTAGATAGAAGAGTTTACAAACGTTCAGAAGGAGTATATTACCCATCTGTAACTACTATTTTACAGTACTTACCTAAAAACAAATTCTTTGAGAATTGGTTAAAAGACGTAGGACATAATGCAGAAATCATTATGCAAAAAGCAGGTAAGGAAGGTACACAAGTTCATAAAGCTATTGAGATTCTAGTAGAAGGAGGAGAGATTAGCTGGATGGATGATTACGGAAATGCAAGATATTCTCAAATAGTATGGGAAATGATTTTAAAGTTTCATGAGTTCTGGACAACTTATAAACCTAAATTAATCTCTACAGAACAATTCGTATTTTCAGATGAACATAAGTATGCAGGTACTGCCGATCTTGTCGTAGAGATGGGTGGAGAAACTTGGCTACTAGATATTAAGACATCTAATGCATTACATAAAAGCTACGATTTACAATTAGCAGCTTATGCAAAAGGATTTAAAGAATGTAAGAATGTAGACATTCAAAGAACAGGTGTACTTTGGTTAAAAGCAAATACTAGAAGTGCTTCTAAAAAAGAAGGAGTATACCAAGGTAATGGCTGGCAGATTAAAGTAGTAGATGAAATTGACTATAATTTTGACTTATTTAAGACTGTATATAAGTTATATGAATTAGAGAATCCAACAACTGAACCAATTTATACAGCTTACCCTACTAGTATAAAACTTTGATATTTATAAGGAAAGAAGTAAACATAAATGAAACTCTCACAACTAATATTAGAAGCTAAAGCCAAGCCAAAAGCCGTTATTATGGCTGGAGGTGCTGGTGCAGGTAAAAGTTACCTTCTTAATCAATTAGATTTAGGAGGGTTAACTATTTACAACCCAGATAAATACGTAGAAGATAAAGAACATCCATACTACGGCAATCTTTCAGCAGCAGCTAATCAAGTAAACCAAGACGTAGAAGATGCGTCGCAAAATAAAGAAAACTTTATATGGGATACTACAGCTTCTAATTCTAAGAAAGTACAAGACCTTATAGTTAAAGGTTATGAAGTTTTTATGGTAATGGTGTATACGCACCCTTTAATTTCCTTTATTTCAAATTTTGAAAGAGAAAGACAGATACCAAAGACAGCTGTTTTTTCAACTTGGAGAGATGTATATCAACAAATTGGCTATTATAAAGGATTATTAGGAGATAACTTTATGTTATTTGCTAACGATAGAGGCGGTAAATACGATAAAGAGATAAAAGAATTTAACGTAGCAGCAAGAAACGGATCTAATGGAATTTCAGACTACTTAGCAAAGTATATGGAAGATCACGGAGGTGCTGAAGGATTTATTTCTACTTTTAGAAAGCCATATGATATCGAAGATAAAAATGCAGCCGATGCTTATAGAAAAGAAACAGCTAACATAGACTATAATAGAGAAGATGAGTCCATGGATAAGCAGTTAAAGAAGTACTGGATGGGCTTTTATGAGAAGAATGGAACAGGACCTGGAGATGATAAGATGAAAAAGAAGGTTAGTTCTATCACTAGTGTTCGTCAAAAAGCTGATGAAAAAAATAAAGAAGTATTAGATAATATTGCCGATATGATCCATAACGCTAAGTTTACAGAACAGTTAAAAGGTTCTACAGTAGCAGAAATTGATCAAAGAGTACAAAACTTTTTAACATAATGGCAATAGTACTATACCCAGGAGCATTTAAACCACCACATAGAGGTCATTTTGAACTAGTAAAAGCATTATTAAAAGGTAATGCACAAGCTCGTATTTATGATTTAGATACACAGCAAAATGCTGCTGATGATTTACTTCAAGGAAAAGGAGAGAAGATTGAACCTATAAACAAGGTTATTATCTATATAGGAAGTAGTGTTAGAAATGGAATAGATCAAAAAGACTCAAAAGCAGTTTGGGATATCTATAAGAAATACCTACCAGGTAATGTAGAGGTTTATGTAGCAGATGCTAATCCAATGCTTGCAGCTAGAAAATATGCTAAAGAACTGCCTACAGAAAAGTTTTATGCTGTTACAGGTTTTAGAACTTCAGAAGATTATGTAGACTTAAAAAGAGTAAGTGCATTTAAGGGATTAGATAACGTAGAAGGATTAGCAGTAAGCGGTGGAGAGAATTCAAATGTAAGAGCAACTAGTTTTAGAGACGCAATTTTAAACGGAAGTCTCGACGATGTCTTAGATTTCTTTCCAAAAGAATTATCAAGACAAGAGATCTTAAAAATAGTAGAAATGTTAAAACAAGGAATTATAGCTGAAATGATAGCTGAAAAGATAGAAGATATATACTCAGGTTGGTTTGATGAAGATACAATTACAGAAAACTCATCTGGGATACCTTTAAGAAACTCAGCTACAGTCACTTCTCAAGATCGTGATTATTTAGGAGATCAGTTAAAAGCTATACAAGGTATTATAGATGATAGATTTGAAGCTGAATTAAATGGTGATCGAATTGTAGTAAAATTAAAAGGAGAGAGCCCTTATAATACATCTGACATGCCTGCGAATTACGACTACGGTGAACATTTTGCAGGACTTTTAGAGTATATGATAAGAGAGGGTATGCAAGTAGAACCTCTACCGGAAGTTAAGATACGTAGAGATTTAGCTGAAGCAGAAAACTTTTTCGGTAAGACAGCTTACTACAATCCTACAGATAAAGAAATTGTATTATATGTAGCAGGTAGACATCCTAAAGATGTCACAAGATCTTTTTCTCATGAAATGATACACCACATGCAAAATCTACAAGGTAGATTAGGTAATAGAGGTACAACAGATACAAACGCAGATAAAGAACTAGCAGCATTAGAAGAAGAAGCATACCTAAAAGGTAATATGGTATTTAGAAACTGGGAAGATTCCCAAAAAAATAAAAAATAAAGGTTATGAAAAGTTTATTCGAATTACTGGAAGTAGAAAAAGAAAAACCACAGTATAAAATCTACTGTGACATGGATGGTGTATTAACAGATTTTGAAGAAAGGTTTGAACACTACTCAGGAATGAAACCAGATCAGTATGAAGCAAAACATGGCGCAGCTGGCTTCTGGGAACTAATAGACAATAAAGTAGGTATTAAGTTTTGGGTAGGAATGAAGTGGATGAGTGGAGGTAAAGAGCTTTGGAATTTTATTTCTAAATACGAACCATCTATTCTTAGTTCACCATCAAGACACGATAACTCAAGATTAGGAAAAAACTTATGGGTAAAGAATAACTTATCACCTAAACCTAAAGTTATCTTTGCTTACTCAGCAGACAAGCAACGATATGCAAATGAGAATGCAATTTTAATTGACGATAAGAAATCAAATATAGAACAATGGGAAGCATCAGGCGGAATCGCTATTAGATGTCTTCACGGTAATGTAGCACCGGTACTAGCTAAATTAAAAGAACTTGGTTATGAGTGATAGTTTACTTAAAAAAGAATTTAAACAAAGTGATGTACAGAGAGTTAGGAATTTAGTAAATAAAGATTATACTGCTAAAACTAAGTCAAGTGTAGGTTATGAAAAAGAAACCAAACGTCACAAAGAAGGTGATATTTGGGAGGAAGTAGGAAAGCAATGGACTATTAAAAACGGCATTAAGCAGAATGTAACTAAGTTAGATGCTGCAAAAAAAGCTGTAAGAATTCCACTTAGATGTCCTCAATGTAGTGGTTCAATGGAACATCACCTACATAAGAGAATGTATACCTTACATAAGGTTTGTTTTGATTGTACAATAAAATACGAAGATACTTTAAAGAAAGTGGGTCTCTATGAGGCTTATGCTAAGAAAATGCTACAAGGTAATATGATTACTTTTGCAGCAGATATAGAAGCTTGGGTATTAGAATCTCTAAATGAAACAGATACTTTTGTAACTGAACAAGGAGACGTAGAAGATTGGAAGAATAATAATACTAAATTTAAAAAAGAGGTTTTAGATAAACTACAAGAATACCTAAAGCACTTGAAGAGTAATATAGATAGTTAACTATTTATAAGTAACTTTTTTATAATTCTAAAATATATGGCAGTAGAGAAAACAGCATTAGACGAGATATTATCAGAACTTAAGCATATAAAAACACATATGCCTAATGGTGAGTTGAAGATAATGTTGGAGGATATGAAAGACGTGAAAGATGATCTATCTGAACTGAAATATATGCTTCTAAATCCTGAAGATGGACTTGTGGTTAAGACAAATAAAAACACAGAGTTCCGATTAACTCTTCAATCTAATGAAAAAGAATATCAAAGAAATATGCAAGAATTAGAAGAGTTAAAAAAATGGAAAAACGGAGTAACAAAAGCTCTTTGGATTATATTTTCAGCACTAGCTGCATTACTATTTGAAATGCTACAAAGCCATAAGTAATATGAAACTGATTGACATTATACTTGAAGCAAAAGATATACAGTATACAAAACCTAATTTCGCTAACGAATGGGAAGAGGCCCTCAGATATCCTGAATTTGAAGATATGGGAAAAGAAGAGTGGATAAAAATAGCCAATCAAGGCAAACCAGAATCGTTTTCAAAAATTAGAAAAGTTCTAGGTAACGTAGACTTGAGATTTGATAGACTACGAAAAGCAAAAAGAGAAAGATTTCATCAAGCATTTGAAAAGGGGATTATAGAAATGTCTATCGCTGTTAAATTTAGCGATACAGATTATGACCTAGTAGCAGGTAATACAAGATTAGCCGGACTTGTAAAAAACGGAGTTGATCCTAAAATATGGATTGTAGATATCTCACACCTAATGGAGATGTTAATGGAAGGAATAGACGATCCAGTTAAACCAGGTATTCTTAAAAAGAGATTAGGTTCTTTATCTTGTTCTAAAGTTAGAGCTGAAAAAGCAAAGCTAGAAGATAAAGGAACCCATTTTGCAAAAGCACTTCAGAGATACTTAAACTACCACTGTAAATGAAAACATCAGAATTAACACAAGCTATACGAGAGGTGATTAGAACTTCTAAAGTACAAAAAGAAGAACAAGATCACGAAGTTTCTATGGCTATAAATCAATTACAAGATATTATAAAGAATGCAGGTGAGTTAATGTATAAGATTGGACCAGAAGAAAAAGACGTTCCTGGTTGGATTCAAGATCATATATCTCAATCTCAAAACTTTATAAACCAAGCTAACACAGGTTACCATGAATTAGAAGGACAGCCTGATCCTCAACAAATGGCTTTAGAAGCAAAAAAGAAAGGTGCTGATGGAAAGGCTTGTTGGGACGGATATAGATACGGCGGGACAAAAGATGGTAAAGATATCTGTATTAAGATCAAGTAGGACCTTTAACTATTTATATAAAATTAGAATATAATAATATGTACGCAGCTAACCCGCCAGGCTCTTGGCAACACTTCACTAAAAGACAAGATAACGTAGGACTGTCTTTAATGGAAGTACGTTCAAAATATTTGAAAGAGCAGTTAATGTATGAAGAGTTTATTAGTCATACTATTCAGCAACAAAGACAGCAAGCTCAAGCAAATCAAGGTAAAGGTAAAAAAGTTACCACTGTACAAACTGGGCTTTCTTCAAACTGTATAGCGTTTGTGAATAATACAACCGACGGAACATATTCAGAAATAAGTATCACAACATCAGGATCTACTAATTACACAGTTACATGGGGAGATGGTACAGTAGACACCGGTACTGTAAATACTAGCGCTACAATTACTCATGATTATGCAGATTCAGACCAATCTTATAACTGTACGTTATGTTTTGATGATATAAGTCTAGTAACTGAATTAGATTTCTTAGGAGACGATTAAAATATAACAATATGGGAGCAACATTAACATCAATAACAGGGTTACAAAATTGTGTAAATTTACAAGAATTTAGAGCAGATTGGAATAGCTTAACGACTGTTAATTTATCCGGATTATCAAATCTTACTTATGTAGATATAAGTGATAACGATGTACCTGGTTCCGGGACTAACAGTTTAACGTCTCTTAACGTAACAGGATGTACAGCAATAGTAACTCTTAATATAGACGACAATAATTTTTCAGCTGGTCTACCTGATCTTACACCACTTACTAGTTTAGTAACCCTTGATTTAGATCAATGCGGTATAACTGGAAATTTGGATATATCACAACTAAGTTCAACACTTGAAAGTATAGACCTTTCAGGTAATACAGGAATTACTTCAGTTTTATTCCCTTCAGCTTCTATAACTAATCTTGATCTTTCTAATACAGCACTTACACAGACAGCTGTAAACAATACACTAATGTGGATAAACGGTAACGGCTTAGAAAACGGAAACCTAAGTTTACATAACGGAACATCATCTCATCCATCATCAGAGTTTCTTATACATAAAACACAACTAGAAGGTAAAGGATGGAATGTTAACATAAACCAACCTCCTCCAGGATACGTTGGAATAGCAGCAAGCACAGACTTTGATATTGTAGGAGACTTTACTATTGAGATGTTTGTAAACATGCAAAACACAGACGGCTATCCTCGTCCATATAGCTTTGGCGCATATCCAGCACCTAATGCAATATCTATAGAAGGCGGTACACTATACTTCTGGGCAAATGAATCAACTTTACTAAATGGTACATTTGACCCTACATTAAATCAATGGTACCATATCGCAGTAATGGGAGTTGGTTCTAACGTTTACTTATTTGTTGACGGTACCCAAATAGCTACTACATCTGTTGTCGGAGGTATAAACATATCAAGTCAAGGTCTACCATTAACAATTGGATACGGTAATGAAGCTAACTCTGGATTTAATGGTAAGATGAGTAACTTTAGATGGGCTAATGAAGCAATATACTCTACAACAGGATTTACAGTACCAACTAGTCCATTAACTGCAACAGAAGATACAGTCTTATTGACATTCCAAGGAACTAACTTAAATGCACAATTACTAGATAATAGCGGAAACGGACATAATGCTACAGCATCTGGAGCAACTTATTCTGCATCAAATCCATTTACAGGAGTATCTGGATCATTACAAATGGGTAGTGTGTAGGAAGTCTACCTATTTATTTATATATTAATAATATATTCTACAAGAAATGAAAGAACCTATAAAGATGTTAACTTTTCAAGAAGTAAAAATACGATTAGAAAAAGTACAACAAGCTCTAGAAGCTTTACAGGTTCAGGAAAAGAAACAGGCATCAACACCTCAATACAAAAAGCAAAAAGCCCAACTCATTTCTTTAAGAGAAACTTTAGAAAACAAATTAAACATACTTACAGAAATGGATAAAGGTGTAATACATACTGACGACGAAAACAAAGCTCAGGAATTAGCTAAGAAAGGCGTTCAAGTACAACTTCATAAAAAAGGAGAGCCTCTTGATACTAAAAAAATTAAAGAAGCAGAAGAAGGACTTGAATTTGATTTAGAACAAACAAAAGCAATCTCAAAAGATGTAGCCAAAGCAGTAGCAATGGCGTTAAAAGAAGACGGCCTTGAAATTGCATCTGGAAAGATCTTAAGATTAGAGCCAATGGCTTTCGATGTTTACTTCGAATACAAAGACGGAAAAGAAGATGAATTCTCTTTTCATGTAGATCAAGATAGAAATATAGTACTATCAGATTTTACTTTTACTGAGAAAATCGGACAAGTAGGTATGAAAGGAGCCGGAGAGCCATTTGTAAATAAAGATGTTTTAAAAGCAAACATATTAAAAGTATGGGCTAAGTTAGACGGAAATATGCAAGAAGATGCATATGACTCGACTCAAATTTACGGCAAGAAAGAAGAACCACAGGGAGATTTAATGGCTCAATTAGAACAAGCTTTAAAATCTCACGATTGGTATTATATGATGTCGGATGACCATAGATGGTATACTCGCGGTAGCGAACAAGCTCGAAACATACACAACTTAATAACTAAGTTAAAAGATGCCGGACAGGGAGAACAAGCAGAAGCTTTATATAAATCATACCACGAGAAAAACAGAATAAGTGAAACT
>JACCEB011055351.1_pt1 | contig 11030 bp, 13 predicted proteins | sample 7454761 | NCBI WGS metagenome assembly JACCEB01 (sample SAMN15323454, study PRJNA562643) | freshwater metagenome | isolation source: river surface water | place: USA:Blue River Watershed | collected 2017-08-18 | reverse complement strand
TTCGTGCAAAACCAAGAGCACCGCTCGCAGGTTGTTGTGACTGTCGATTTCGATGGGGTGGATGCAGCCGAAGTTGCCAAGGTTTTGCGAGCTAATGGAATTGTTGACGTCGAGCCATACCGAAAGCTCGGCCGCAACCAGCTTCGCGTCGCTACCTTTGCAGCAACCGAACTGAATGACGTTGAACGACTCACCAAAGCGATCGACTTCGTCGTCGGAGAGCTCGGCTAATGAAGTTCTACGTGAAGTCGAGTGAGAGACGAGAAGATCCCGCTCCGCTAAACACGAACCCGCTGGTTGCTATCCGGATTGGAATTGCGGTGTGGCTAGGCATCCTTATTGTTTTGCTTGCCGCGCCCGCGGCGATTCCGGCCGCGCGACCTTGGTGGCCTTACACCTGCGTCGTCGGAATCATCCTCGGCGTCTTGGCCCTCCTCAGGTACCGCAAGCGCTAGTTCGGTTTCTTCAACTTCTTCAGGCTCGTCGCCGTCGTCGGTTTCTTCAAAGTCGTCCGCGTCATCGTCTTCAGCGTCATCATCGATGTCATCCGAATCTTCGGCTTCTTCGGCCTCAAGCGCGGCTTGGCGCTCGAGCTCGAGCTGCAGGGCTTTGTAGTCTGCCAAACGCTCGGACCAAGGCACCCAGTCTGGGGCAATCAACGAGTTTTCGCCAGGTAGCAATAGAAGTTCGCTGAGGGTTGGCACTTGCCCAGCAGGCTCGTAAACGGTTACCGACCAACGCCAGTCGAGATACCCCTTGAGCTTGCTCTCGAATAGGTATGTGGTTGTGTCGTCGCCCTCGTCGATAGCCTCAATGAAAGCGCCAGCTTCTGCACCGTCTGCCGCAAGCGCGGCTAGAGCGAATTCTTGGTTCGACTTGGCTTTACGCATCTAGTTCGTCAGCAACCTTGCGGAGAATCGCGGCAATTCGCGCACTCGCCTTAGGGTCTGGCAGACGACCGTTCTTGAACGACGGACCGAGCCCATCGAGAAGACGAATTAGATCCTGGACCATAATCGCTAGTTCGTCGGCAGGCTTCTTGTCGCGTCGAGCAAGGCTGACCGGAGCTTCGAGGATGCGAACAGACATTGCCTGTGCGCCGCGCTTGCCGTCGAAGAGGCTGAACTCGACTCGGGTGCCGTTCTTAACGGAAGTCACGCCGGCTGGGAGGGCGGAACCGTGCAGGTAAACCTCCTGGCCCTCATCGGATGCGATGAAGCCGAAGCCCTTTACGTCGTCGAAAAACTTAACTTTGCCGGTTGGCATTTGGCACCTCCATTGTGTCCTCACTATTTTACCTGTCGAGCCGACAACTGGCTCAGGTATCCTAGAAGGATGGCTAAAGCAAGTGACCCAAAGAAGAACCGCGTCGAGACCACTCTCGCTTACATGATCGTTGGCGTTGTCGGCGTCTCGCTGTTAACCATCGTGGTCGTCCTTGCTGCCTACGCAATGAACTACCGCGAACTTCCGGTGCTGCTAGCTCTGCTCCCAATGATCGGGCTCCCCGTCGGAGCGTTGCTGCTGATCTCGCTGTTCATCGTCCAGGCCAGAAACAAAGCCAAAGACAAGCGCTAACCCCGACCCAATGAGCCAAGTTCTCGAACTAGCCGGCCGCCTCAGGTCACTGAGCGACGAGGAACTAGTTCGCCTTCTGCGGCTCCGAGGGGGCACGACGAAGAAACTTAAAGATTTTTTCGACCTAGCCGAGTGGCTTCTTCAACCGCGAAATCTCGAGGTCCTCGTCAATTCGCTGTCTAGATCAGCTCTCGAATTCGCCAGCGGTGCCGGCGGAGAGAGCACCAACCCTCTGCTTGTTTTTCTAAAGAGTCATGGCCTCGTCAAATACTCACCGCCTTCTCGTGGCTTCGCCCAAGTCTTTGGGGCACGCATGGCCGACGATGGGATAGCCGGAATCCACGCGTTTGAATGTCTAACCGCTATCACTGAATTGATTTTTGAACTCGAACACAGCGAGCTCAGTGACACAGGAAAACAAGGACTCGCCTCCAGCGAAGCGAAGCGAATCGCACCGCTCATTGGCAAAGATCCGGACTTCGTGAAGAGCAACTTTGAGCTCGCAAGGGCGGCGGGCCTGATAACTTCGGTTGACGCGCGCTGGGCACTAACCGATCGAGCGACTTGGTGGCTTGGCGCTGAACCAGAAGAGAGATGGTCTCTGCTAGCAAAGACCTGGCTGGAATTGCTCGGTTTCATAGCTGCCGATGAACTAGCCAGCCAGCTCTCGAGCGGGGCAGGCTTGGCAAGTACCCTTCGCGATTGCTTCCCCCTCGAGAGGTTTGAACCCGAAAGTCGACTCGGGCACGTCATCACTTACAGCGAGCTGATCGGGCTCTCGGTAGCCGACGAAATCGCAAGTTGGGCAATCCCTCTGGTTGAGGGCAAGCTCGAAAAAGCTTCGAAATTGATTTCTGGTTCGCTACCGAAACCTCAGTCGAAAATCATCGTTCAAAGCGATCTTTCAATAATCGCTCCCGGCCCGTTGACGCCAAAAGACGAACGCGAACTTCGAGTTTTTGTTGACATGGAGCAGGCCGGCTTGGCGTCGCGCTATCGCCTCTCGGCGTTGAGCGTGAGTTTCGGTCTTGAATCGGGGCTCACCCGCGCACAACTGACCTCTACTCTTGAGAGACTTTCGGCTAAGCCGCTGCCGCAGCCGGTCGAGTACCTGCTCGCTGAGTCAGAAAAACGCTTTGGTCGGGTTCGCGTGATTGAGGACAACCGAACGGGTGGTTGTTTTGTGAGCGCGACCGATGAAGTCCTCCTCACCGAACTGGCTACCGAGGTTCGACTCAAGCCCTACGCACTGGTTCGCCAGGATCGCAACCTGCTCGCCTCAAAAATGAGTCGGGACCGCGTGTACGTAGGCCTGCGAAACATCGGACACATAGCCATTCGCACCGACAAGGACGGCAAACTCTTACCCCCGATTCGTTTTGTGGCCACAGCATCGGTTGAAGCCGAAACCGGCGACTGGGAGCAAACCGTTGCCCGGTTGCGCGAAAACGATCGCGCACTTAGCGAGAGTAGCGGTGACGAGGCGACGCTTCAGCAAATTCTGTTGGCTATAAAGCTGAAGTCCAAAATTCAGGTTTCCTACCTAGGTCAAGATGGATCGGAGGTCACTCTGACGCTTGAACCCAATGGAGTTGCCAACGGTCGAGTCCGAGGTCGTGACCGCAAAGCGGATATCGAACGCACTTTGCCGCTAGCCAACATCACGTCGGTCAGTTTTCTTTAGTCTGTGGCACGAAATAGGCTATAAGGATGACCGCTGGACCCCTGATTGTGCAGAGCGACAAGACCGCTCTGCTCGAAGTTGATCACCCTCTAGCGGCCGACGCTCGGCATGACCTTGCGGTATTCGCCGAACTAGAACGGGCGCCTGAGCACATTCACACCTACCGAATCACGAGACTTGGTCTTTGGAATGCGCGCGCTGCCGGCCATGATTCGGATTTTGTCTTGGGAGTCTTGGACACTTACGCCAAATTTGCGGTTCCGCAATCCGTTCGAACCGACATCGCCGAGACCATGTCGCGCTACGGACGCCTAACGATCCAACGCGGAGAAGACGGCGAATTGGAGCTCGTCTCCGAAGACAAGCCCGTACTAGCCGAGGTTTCTCGACACAAGAAAATCGGAGAACTTCTCGGCGGTCGCATTAGCGAAACAACCTTCAGAATCATGCCTTGGGCGCGTGGGCAAGTGAAGCAAGAGCTGCTGAAGCTGGGTTGGCCGGCTGAAGATCTCGCGGGTTACACCGAGGGTACCCCTCATGCCATCGGCATGAACGAGAGCGGCTGGGCGATGCGCGGGTACCAACACCAGGCGATTGAGAAGTTTTGGGCTGGCGGATCGGGTGTAGTTGTGCTCCCCTGTGGCGCTGGCAAGACCATCGTCGGAGCTGGCGCGATGGCTGTCGCTAAGACCAACACGTTGATTCTGGTTACCAACACTGTCTCGGCCAGACAGTGGAAGAACGAACTGCTCAAGCGCACCACGCTCACAGAAGACGAGATTGGCGAATACTCGGGGTCGGTCAAAGAGGTTTGCCCGGTCACTATAGCGACTTACCAAATCCTCACCACAAAGCGCAAAGGTGACTACGCACACCTCGAGCTCTTGAATGCCAAGGACTGGGGGCTAATCGTTTACGACGAGGTGCACCTGCTACCAGCACCAATTTTCAAGATGACCGCGGACCTCCAGGCTCGCCGACGCCTCGGCCTGACCGCAACGTTGGTTCGCGAGGACGGCAAAGAAGGCGACGTTTTCTCGCTGATCGGACCGAAGAGATTCGATGCCCCTTGGAAGGAAATCGAAGCCCAGGGTTACATTGCACCTGCAGCCTGTTTTGAGGTACGGGTTGACCTACCTGAAACCGAGCGCCTGGAATACGCAATTTCGAACCAGGACGACAGGTATCGAATCGCGGCCACATCACCGATGAAGATACCGGTGATCACCAAGTTGCTCAACAAACACAAAGGTGAGCCAACTCTGATCATCGGTCAGTACCTCGACCAAATTCACACCGTCGCCGACGCCCTGAAAGTCCCGTTCATCACCGGAGAAACCCCGGTTGATGAACGCGAAGTTCTGTTTCAGGCTTTCCGCACAGGTGAACTGACCACGCTTGTAGTTTCGAAAGTAGCCAACTTCTCAATCGACCTACCCGAAGCTTCGGTTGCCATACAGATTTCTGGCTCTTACGGCTCGAGGCAGGAGGAAGCCCAGCGCCTCGGTCGCCTGCTTCGCCCAAAGGCCGATGGTCGTACCGCGAGCTTCTACACACTGATCGCCCGCGACACAGTTGATCAAGATTTCGCGCAAAACCGTCAGCGATTCTTGGCATAGCAGGGCTACTCCTACGAAATCGTGGACGCCGAGACCCTGGCCTAAGGCCCCGAAGACACTCTGCAAACTCTCAGGCTTCTTTCAGGAAACTAGAGCAGAATCGTGCCATGGAGACAATCAAAGTTCTTGTAGTTGACGATGAGTCGAGCATTCGTGCGCAGTTGAACCAAACCCTGAACTTCGGCGGATTCACCCCGCACGCGGTGGCTTCCAGCCAAGAAGCTCTTGAGGTTGCCAAGACCACCCCACCAGACTTTTTCATTCTCGATATCAACATGCCCGCTTTCTTGGACATCAACACCGAGAACCCGGAGGAGAGCGGTCGCAATGAGGGGCTGGCTCTGGCCAAAGAACTTCGCCGCCTCGGCCACACCGCCCCGATCCTGTTTCTGACCGCTAGAGACGACCGCGAGACAGAGGCATCCGGCCTGACCTTCTGGGGTGACGACTACGTGGTCAAGCCGTGGAGCAACGCCGCCTTGCTAGCGCGCATGAAAGCCATCCTCCGCCGCTCAGGTAACGACACCTATCGCCCTCGTTTCCTGAGCGTCGGCGAAGTGTCGGTTGACGAAGATGCCCACGAGGTTAAGGTCAACGGAACACCGGTTGAGCTCAGCCCGACCGAATACAAGCTCCTCACTTACCTCATGGAGAATCCGAACCGGGTGCTCAGTAAGGCGCAGATCCTCGATTACGTCTGGGAATACGACTTCAACGGCGAGATGGGCATTGTTGAGTCCTATGTCTCATACCTGCGTCGCAAACTAGACCCGCTAACCACCGAACCCGTCATCGTCACCACGCGCGGTGTCGGTTACATGTTTAAATCGAACTGATGAAAACGAAGATCACCGAGGGCTGGGCGCGCATTTCGTTGCGCAGCAAGCTCACCGCGCTTTCCGTTGCCCTTATCGGTGTGCTTCTCATGGTTTCCAGCGCCGGCACCCTCTCGGTAGTCAAAACGTATCTTCAGCAGATCTCCGACTCAATCATCGTAGATACGGCACGAGTGCTCGCTGCTGAAGATCCCGTTTTGGTGCAGGCAAAGCTAGCTTCCAGGCAACTTGCACTCCCCCGCCTGCCGAGTGACTTTTACATTTCTTATCTCGACAGCAACGGAACCGAGCTGTTTCACATCATCTCGGCTGCCAACGGAAACGTCCGCGCGCCGAATTTGAGCCTCTTTACATTAGATGCGGTGATCAACACCAAGGGCATACCCTTCGAAGTTGACGCGCGAGGTATCCCAGCGGTTGGTCTAGTCGATGGCCGCGGCTGGCGAATGGTCGCTGTTCCGCTGAGCACCTACCCGGGTTCATTGGTTGTTGCTCTGCCCACGGAAGCAAATAACGGAATTCTGGCTCAGTACCGCGCGATCGGTGCTGGATTTGGCTTCTTGCTTTTGATCGTTAGTGCCCTTTCGATTTGGATCACCATTACCTCGGCCCTTCGCCCCCTTAAGGAAGTCGAACGCACGGCTGCCGCGGTAGCCGGCGGCGACATCAGCCAGCGACTCCCAAAGCGACCCGGTAAAACCGAGGTTGCCAGAATCAACAGCGCACTCAACTCGATGCTCGACAACATCGAGGAAGCCTTTGGGCAGCGCGGACGCGCCTTGGAGCAGCTACGCCGATTCGTCTCGGACGCCAGCCACGAACTTAGGACTCCCCTAGCGAGCGTTAGAGGCTATGCCGAGCTTTACCGTATGGGAGCCTTGACCAAGAAGAAAGACCTCGCCGACGCAATGGCTCGAATAGAGTCCGAAGCTACTCGTATGACCGACTTGGTTGAGAATCTCTTGGCCCTCGCAAGGATTGACGAACAGTCCGAAATCTCAAAGACCGACGTAGACCTAGTGCCTCTCGTAAAAGAAGCCGGCAAGGACATCAGCATCAACCACGGTGGCATCAAGATTGTCGCAGTTGACTTCGGCAACCAGCCGATCTCGAGTTTCATCGCGAAGGTCGATGCCGGTTCGATGCGTCAAGTCATCATCAACCTACTTGCCAACGCCGCCCGATTCAGCCCAAAGAGCAAGCCAATTACCGTTGCTTTTGCTCAGCAAGGCGAAACGTCGGTGATCGAAGTGCGCGATCACGGCCCCGGCATACCTGAGAACTTGCGCGAAAAAGTTTTCGAGCGTTTCTACCGAGCCGACAACTCACGAAACAGAGAGACTGGCGGTTCCGGCCTCGGGCTAGCGATCGTGAAGGCTATCGTTGAGCGCCACGGAGGAACCATCAGGGTGATCGAGACCCCCGGCGGTGGAGCAACTTTCAGAATCGAACTCCCTTAGTTTTCCCCAGAAACTTCTCTGGCTAAGTAGGGTTGGAAATTTTGTAGTTCGCTCTATGCATGACACATTTCAGCGTAGATAGCGAGCAAGTACTCGCGGCAAACACAACCATCCAAGCGACGATCTCGAGGCTGCAAGCAGAGGTTGACTCACTGCACGCCAGCCTTCAGGGGTTGCAGGGTTCCTGGCAAGGAGCCGCAGCCACGAGTTTTCAAGAACTAGTCGGTCGGTGGCGAATCACTGCAAACACCGTGCAGCAGAACCTCAACGGGGTGAGCCTTGCCTTGGCTCACGCAGCCAAGCAGTATGCCGAAATCGAGCAAGCCAACACGCGACTCTTCATTTAAGTAGAAATGGGCGGAGCCAAGAGGCTCCGCCCATTCCACTTGACTGTTTAGAAGTCCATTCCACCCTGAGGTGCAGCAGCCGGAGCGGCAGGTTCTGGCTTCTCCGCGACAACAGCTTCAGTGGTTAGGAACAATCCGGCGATCGAGGCAGCGTTCTGCAGTGCTGAACGGGTCACCTTTACCGGGTCGTTGATGCCAGCCTTCAGCATGTCAACATACTCACCGGTTGCGGCGTTTAGACCCTGACCCGCAGGAAGGCTTGCGACCTTCTCTGCAACAACGCCTGGCTCGAGGCCAGCGTTGATTGCGATCTGCTTTAGCGGAGCCGAGATTGCGACGCGAACGATGTTTGCGCCAGTTGCTTCGTCTCCGGTTAGGTTCAGCGACTCGAAGGCCTTCTTGCCTGCCTGAAGTAGCGCAACGCCACCACCGGCAACGATGCCCTCTTCGACGGCAGCCTTCGCGTTGCGAACGGCGTCCTCGATGCGGTGCTTGCGCTCCTTGAGCTCAACCTCGGTTGCAGCACCTGCCTTGATTACCGCTACACCGCCGGCTAGCTTAGCCAGACGCTCCTGCAGCTTCTCTTTGTCGTAGTCGCTGTCGCTTGCTTCGAGCTCGCGGCGGATCTGGTCAACGCGACCAGCGATAGCCGAAGCCTCGCCGGCACCCTCAACGATGGTGGTCTCGTCCTTGGTGATTACCACTTTGCGAGCACGACCGAGTAGGTCGAGGGTTGCGGTCTCTAGACGCAGGCCGATTTCTTCCGCAATAACCTGGCCACCGGTCAGGATCGCGATGTCCTGCAGCATTGCCTTGCGGCGGTCACCGAAACCTGGAGCCTTGACGGCTACCGACTTGAAGATTCCGCGGATCTTGTTCAGGACAAGGGTGGTAAGCGCTTCGCCGTCAACGTCTTCTGCGATGAGAAGAAGTGGCTTGCCGGTCTGGATTACCTTCTCGATGATCGGAAGGAGGTCCTTCATGGCCGAAACCTTGCTGTTCACGATCAGAACGTATGCGTCCTCGAGAACGGCTTCCTGGCGCTCAGGGTCGGTAACCATGTAGCCCGAGATGTAGCCCTTGTCGAAACGCATACCCTCGGTTAGCTGGAGCTCGATTCCGAAGGTGTTCGACTCTTCTACGGTTACAACACCCTCGCGACCAACACGGTCGATTGCCTCGGCGATTAGCTCACCGATTTGGGTGTCGCCGGCCGAAATCGAAGCGGTAGCAGCAATCTGCTCCTTGCCGTCAACTGGCTTAGCGTCCTTGATTAGCTGCTCGATAACGGCTGCGGTTGCCTTCTCGATGCCGCGCTTCAGGCTGATCGGGTCGGCTCCGGCTGCAACGTTGCGCAGACCTTCGCGAACCAGCGCCTGGGCTAGCACGGTAGCGGTGGTGGTTCCGTCGCCAGCGACGTCGTCGGTCTTCTTAGCGACTTCCTTGACCAGCTCTGCGCCAATGCGCTCAAACGGGTCTTCTAGTTCGATCTCCTTGGCAATCGAGACACCATCGTTTGTGATGGTAGGGGCGCCCCACTTCTTCTCGAGAACCACGTTGCGGCCGCGTGGGCCGAGGGTGACCTTTACGGTGTCGGCGAGGATGTTCAAACCGCGCTCTAGGCCACGGCGAGCTTCCTCGTTGAAAGTAATGATTTTTGCCATTTGAGGTATCTCCCAAAAAGTAGTTTTTGGCACTCAGGTCTTTAGAGTGCTAACTCTATTTTGGCACTCTAACCCCGAGAGTGCAAACAAAAAACGCCACCCCTGTGGGATGGCGTTTCTCGCAGTTAAGTCTTTACTTAGCCAACAACGCTTACGTTGTCTGCCTGTGGGCCTTTGTCGCCACTCTTAACGTCGAACTCAACGCGCTGGTTCTCTTTGAGTTCCTTGTAGCCATCGCCTGCGATAGCCGAGAAGTGCACGAATACGTCTGCACCGCCGTCCTGAGTGATGAAGCCGAAGCCCTTCTCAGAGTTGAACCACTTTACGGTTCCTGTTGCCATTACTTACTCCTGTTACCTATGTTTTCTGCTCGATCAACCGAGCATGAGCCGCATAGCAACGTGTAGTAACTATGGTCACCTAGGGAAATCCTTGGGTGGCACTACGACCTATTAGCCACGCTATCCCATTTATCAAAAAGTAAATAGTGCGTTTGGTAAATAATTCGCACCTTTATAGAGCCGTTACTTTTAGGAATTCGGACCCAAAACGACAGTTAGCGGATCAGTTTGTTCAATCGAAAGCTCGAGTTTGAAATTTCCGACCACCTTGGCGAGTTCCACCGCGGCTGCTCGGTAGTCAACGTTGGAGTAGTAAATCACGCTGGCATCAACGTTTTCGTCGGTGTTGGCGGCGGTGACCACGGTCCAACCGGCATCGAGAACCTTGTGCGCCACCGACCCGGCGCGCCCATCTTCGTCGGTTGAATCTAGAACCGTAACCGGCAAACTCTTGATCGGGTCGGCAGTCGAAGTGACGACAGGAACCGATCCGCTGAAGATGTTACCGCTGTCAGCCCAGGTCAAAGCAAAGAAGACTGCACCAGCGAGGACGGTGGCCATGGCTGTGTAGCGAACAAATTCCCGGACGCGATCGACGGCCGTGCGTCTGATTCGATGACGCCCACCGTGGTCGGGCAGTTGGTCGAATTCGTCCAACGGGAACTTTTTTGACATGAATCCTCTTAGAAGAAGGTGCTACCTAATATTAGGTCTTACGAGAGAGGGAACCCTGTGAGTTTCGAAGTAGAGAAAACCGAAGAGCAATGGCGCGCAGAACTTAGCGAATTCGAGTATCACGTGCTTCGCGAAAAAGGAACCGAACGAGCACACACCGGCGAACTACTCAACGAGAACCGTGTCGGCACCTTCTCATGCCGCGGTTGTGGCACTGAGCTCTTCAAGAGCGAGACAAAGTTTGACGCACACTGCGGCTGGCCAAGTTTCTACGAACCCAAGGAAGATCACGCGGTCAAGCTAATCGAGGACCGCTCTCACGGGATGATCCGCACCGAAGTCGTTTGCGCTAAGTGCGGCAGCCACCTCGGCCACGTCTTTGAGGACGCACCACAGACTCCAACCGGCGAGCGCTTCTGCATTAACTCGGTTAGCATCACTTTTAGCAGTGACGAGTAAACGAAAAGGATTCGCAAATGTCTGAAGGCAAAGAGAAGAACATCAACATCGCAAGCGGTAGCGCCGGCGGTCTTTACTTCATGGGTTTTGTTGGCGCGGCCATTTACTACGTATCGAACGCAACTGACTTTTGGGTCGGAGTTCTCGGAGTTATCAAGTCACTTGTTTGGCCAGCATTCTTGGTTTACGAGGCGCTAACCGCGCTGGGTGCCCAACAGCACATATCTCTGAGCCGACTATGGGACTCGAACCCACAACCCCCGCTTTACAAGAGCGGTGCGCTACCAATTGCGCCAAGTCGGCAAACGTTGAACTAACAGGTAAATAATACCCGCTTGACCGAACCGCTTTGGGTTGCCTTTTCTAG
>JACCEB011895649.1_pt1 | contig 11034 bp, 9 predicted proteins | sample 7454761 | NCBI WGS metagenome assembly JACCEB01 (sample SAMN15323454, study PRJNA562643) | freshwater metagenome | isolation source: river surface water | place: USA:Blue River Watershed | collected 2017-08-18 | reverse complement strand
TCTAAGTTATCTTTACTTGATGGTCCGATTGCATTTTGTAGTATAGAGAATGAACTTAAAGATAGTTTAACACCTGAAGAGTTAGATAAACTTGGATTAGTTGATGCAGATGGTAATTTTATTATCTCTAGATTAGTTCCAAGACTAGTACAAGAAACTTTAGTAGATCCAGTTAGATATGCCGATGATGTAGATGATGGAAATAATTACGGAAGTAATTGCTTTAGAGGTCTTTATAAACCAGGAACAATATACATTCATACAGATGAACGAAGAGATATTGTAGAAGGATCAGATGGTAATAAGTACATCGTTAATAATAGAGCAAAAAACGGACTTGATACTTGGTTAGATCCTTTAACAGGATTTGACTGGGAGTTGTACGAGATAAATACTCAGAAGCTATTAGAAGATCTTTTAAACAGACTTTCAAATACTAGTTTAGTAAACAGAGATCTATTAGACAATATAAAGACTAACTTAAACAACTATAAAATACAAACTACACCAGTACAGACTGGATTATATAGAGCTAGAAACGGAGTAGAATTTTTAATTGAAGTTCTAGATGACACTACTTCTCCTTCAGTAGCGAAAAGACGTTTTGCAGTAGCTAGAAACCCTCAAGGGATAATCGTGATGAAAGGTCAACCTTCTTTCGCTAGTGACGTAAATGTGTTAGTAAGGGAGATTAGATTTAGATTAGACCAACTACAATAATAAACTTTAATATACCAACTATTTATTAATATGAAACTAGAAGAACTTAGGAAAGTTATACGAGAAGAAGTAGAAAAAGCATTTAAAGAGCAGCTCAAAGAAGTATTAATTGAAGCTGTCCAAATTGCTAGTGCTCCTTCTACATTACAAACTGAACAAAAAACAAACACTAAGCAAGTAACTGACTTTAAAATACCTGCAGCTCAACCTAAAAAGTATGTACCGAGCGGTAATCCGATCGAAGACATGCTACAGATGACAAAAGCAAGTATGACATCAGCTGATGCAGCTGCTATAATGGGTGAAGGAGTTCATATGCCAAATATGGCCTCTACAGTAGCTCAACAGATGCATATGGGAGGAGGTAATCAACCAGGCTTAGATTTAAGTCAACTTCCATTTATAGGAAAAGCTAAAACTCTTCTGGAAGCAGCTAACCAAAAAGATAAAGAACGTAAAGGATAAAAGTAATGGCATTTAATGTACAGAAAATAAACCCATTAGATAGACAGCCAAGAAAAGCGGTAGGTGTTAACTTACCTTTCTCTGCTGGTAACGTCTTCAATTCCAACTACCTTACTAAAGATGCAGTTAGGAATAATCTAATTAATTATTTTCTTACAGGAAGAGGAGAGAGATATATGAATCCATCTTTCGGAAGTGGGTTACCTTCTGAACTTTTTGAACAAATAACAGAAGATAAACTAAACGTTTTAGGTATGAAAATAAAAGACGAACTTAGAACTTACTTCCCTAAAGTAGTATCTCAAGATTTATCTTTAGTTGCAGATCCAGATAATAATTCAATTGAATTCTATTTAAAGTATAGTATATTAGATAGTAATATTGAAGATGAAGTAATTATTAATATTCAACAATAATGACCCCAGAAAGAGACATAAAATATATTAACAGGGACTTTGGTAATTTTAGAGACCAACTCGTAGAGTTTGCTAAAAACTACTTCCCTGACACCTACAATGACTTTTCTCCAGCATCTCCAGGTATGATGTTTATAGAGATGGCATCGTATGTAGGAGATGTACTTTCTTTTTACCAAGATACTCAACTTCAAGAAACATTTTTACAGCACGCTAAAGACCCAGCTAACTTATACAACTTAGCTTACATGATGGGTTACCGTCCTAAATCTACTAACGTATCAGAAGTAGAAATTGAAGTAACTCAAAAGGTTAATGCAGTAGCTCCTAACTATACCCCTAACTGGGACCAGGCACTTGTGGTACAACCTAATACACGTTTACGTGCAACAACGTTCGGTGATCCTAAATTTATTATTAACGATAAAGTAGATTTTGCATATTCAAGCTCATTAAATCCAACAGAAGTTAGAATTGATAGTATTGCAAATGGATACCCTGCTGAATATAGACTTACTAAAAGAGTAAGAGCAATGTCAGGAGAGTTAAAAGAATTTACATATAACGCAGGTAACTCTGAAAAGTTTTTAACAGTCACAGTTGAAGATACAAATATTGTTGGAGTTTTAGATATTACAGATAGTGATGGGCATACTTGGTACGAAGTACCATTTTTAGGTCAAGATACTATCTACGAAACCCAAAGTAATACTGCTACAGATAAAAACACAGTACCTAACGTATTACGATTAAAGAAAGTTCCTAGACGATTCGTAACAAGATTAACTTCACAAGGTAATTTACAAATACAATTCGGAGCAGGAATAAACACTAGTGCGTCAACTGATGAAGTATTTCTTCCAGATCCTACAAACGTAGGTATGGGAACTAACCAAGGAGTAAGTAGATTAGATTTCGCTTACGATCCTTCTAACTTTTTATTTTCTAAATCTTACGGTATTGCCCCTTCAAATACAACTTTAACTATCAGATATATAGTAGGTGGAGGAGTAGAAGCAAATGTTCCTGCAAATACAATTAACATTGTAGAACAGGTAACAGTATCAGCTCCAGATCAAAGTAAAGCAAATACATTAGTTTTTAATAACACACAACCTGCAGTTGGCGGTCGAGATGGAGATACAGTAGAAGAGTTAAGACAAAATAGTTTAAGAGCTTATTCTGAACAAAGCAGAGCAGTAACTCTACAAGACTACGCAATTAGAAGCTTATCTTTACCTCCACTTTACGGATCTATTTCTAAAGTCTATGTAACACAGGATCAAGCTACTAATGCTAATATCTTAGGAGGAGCTTATGATTCAAATCCACTAGCTTTATCTTTATATGTACTAGCTTATAATTCAGAAAAGCAAGTAATACCAGCTACCCCTAGTTTAAAAGATAACTTAAAAACATACCTTTCTCAATACATGTTACTTACTGATGCAGTAAATATAAAAGATGCATTCATAGTAAACGTAGCAATGAAGTATGAAATTATAACATTACCTAACTTTGTATCTAGAGATGTTTTATTAGCATGTAATACAGCTTTAATAGAGTACTTTGATATAGCTAAATGGTCTATAAACCAACCTATCAATATATCAGGTATCTATACATTATTAGATAGAGTAAAAGGAGTTCAAAGTGTAGAAAAGATTTACTTTGAAAACAAAGTAGGAGGTAATTACTCAGAGTATGCATATGATATAAAAGGAGCAACAAGAGGTAATATAGTTTACCCTTCTTACGATCCTTGTATTTTTGAAATTAAATTTCCTGAGATAGATATTCAAGGACGAGTAACAACATTATAAAATGGCAATATATAGAATCTTTCCTGAAAAGGATACATTTATCTACACAGAAGCAATTAAAGGTAATGCAGGTTTAGATGAGATAATCGAAATCGGTGGCTACCTTGTTTCAGAAGTAGGCCAGACATCTAGAGCATTATTAAAATTTAATGATACAGATGTTGCAAATGTTGTATCAAATATTATAGGAAGTAATAACTATAGTGCTAGTATACATTTAAGTCTAGCAACTGCTTACGAAATACCTACAGAATATTCAATAAAAGCATACCCAGTATACGAACCCTGGGTTCAAGGCATAGGCAAATTTGGGGACTCTCCAGTTGATGAATCCGGGGTGAGTTGGGCATATAGATTAGGTAAACAAGACGGAAGATGGACATTACTTAGTAATACAGTTAATATGCCAGCTGGAGTAACTGGTTCTTACAATGCTACCTATTCCGGAGGCGGTGGTAACTGGTATACAGGATCAGCTGGAATTAATTTTGAAAGTACTCAATTACAGGAGTTAAATTCAAATAACGATATTCATATAAATGTTACTAATGGAGTTAAAGCACATGTTGCTGGTACAATCGTTAATAACGGGTTTATACTGAAACTGACAGATGATCTTGAGTTTAATACTTCATCCTCTATACGTTTAAAATACTTTAGTGGAAACACTAATACAATATACCCTCCATACCTAGAATTCGGCTGGAATGATACAGTTTATAATAGTAACTTAACAGAACTAAGTACTAGTAACGCAACTATCAATATTAAGAATAATAAAGGAGAATATGTAGATAATGGAAAGCAGAGATTTAGAATCCATGCAAGACCTAAATACCCTACAAGAACTTTTTCTACCGGCTCAGTATACCTAACTAACTATAAACTTCCAGCAAACTCAGATTGGGGTTTGAGAGATGAACATACAGAAGAAATGGTAGTTGACTTTAATACAGCTTTTACAAAGATAAGCGCAGATAATAACGGAAGTTATTTCGATGTTTACATGGAAGGGTTGCAACCAGAGAGATATTATCGTATATTAGTAAAATCAACTCTTGATGGAAGTACGACAGTAGTAGATAATGGTAATGTTTTTAAAATAGTACGCAATGGCTAATAACCCGGTGCCGATTCGAAAGACGGTATACAATAAGGATCATATTAACAAAGTTGTAAAGAGAGAATTTACAACCTTTACTCAACCGGTACCTGAAGATACTCAGTTAACTATAGAGGATTTCTTTGCGTTATATGAAGAACTTTTCTACGAAATACCAATTAACGGTAGTGAAGGTACTCACGAGTATTTAGTTAAACGAAGCTCGGAGTTATATAGATTAGATGATTCTACTGACGATATACAGCCACTACTAGATGAAATAACTAATTTAAGAGCACAAATTATAGATAACGAAACGGAGATTATTGCATTACAAGAACAAGTAGCGAATCAGAATGTCAAAAACTAATTACATAGTATCAAAAGGATTTCCTGAGGAGTTAGAAATATACACTAAAAATCTAAGTCTAAAAGATAAAGCTTTAGTAGATAGCTTCTACCTCAACAGTAACTTTAACCCCGATAAGCATACAATTGAAATGCATGTTTACGGGATTAATGATGAAAGGTTGTTCTCGGTTCCTACTTACTTCCCTGAATACTCAAACGTAACCTTTACACAATACCAAGCTGGTAAAATATCCGAGATAAATATATCTCCAGAGATAGATGCCAAGCAAATGGGGTATAACTACGGTCAAGTAAATATCCTTTATAACTTCTTAAACAACCTTTATACTGATTCAAATTTTACATTTGAAGGTAACTTCTTCATAGAAGAGATATCACCAGACCGTACTGAAATCTTAGCTCTTACTAACGAAGTAACTTTACAGGACTTAATAAGATTTACTTCTGAAATTAGAAGAAAATTAGATACCTTATCTTACTTCCAAGACTTTAGAGTAAACTTTGGAGATAATAGATTACTTATTGGTATCAATATAGACCTTATAGACTATAGAGGAGGTAAAGCTCTTACTATTAAACTATATGAACCTCTTCCTCCTGAGTTTGAGATAAAAGATACTTTTAGAGTTGTAGAGATTATATCTGATTCAATTTCATTTGAAATCGATACAGAAACTATACCAGATGAGATAATATACCCTAACTTAAAAGGGCCTAACTTTGATATAGAATTAGTAGAAGATAATAATAACCCTACAGGTTTCTTTAACTATAACGAATTATTTAGCTACCCTGTTACAAGTTCGTACTATGAACTATATTCACTATTTGAAGAAAGTAGCGCACAAATTAGTATAGACCATAGTAACTACTCTGATTTTATAAACTTCTCTTCAGCAGAAGAAAGATTACGTAATTTTAAGTACAAGGTAGATTTAATTACTTCGTATGAAAATTCATTAAAATCTATTAGCAATACCGGATATACTAAATTCGGAATAACAGGAAGTAGAGATTACTACGAATCTTTGATTGAAGGTATTATAAACAACTTCGACCACTATGATAGATTCTTATATTTTGAAAGTGGATCTAATAGCTGGCCAAAGTCTAACAATACTAGACCTTATAAAAATCAAGCAAGTACTACAGTACAAGCAACAAATTGGTTTAATAGCCAAGTAGAGATTGCTTCTAACTTTGACGTAAGTAACTTAAATGCTTTAACAAATACCTTACCAGTCTTTTTAAGAGAAGATTCTGATAACAATCCAGCTTTAATGTTTATCAACATGCTAGCTCAGCACTTTGATAATATATGGATTTACCAAAAGGCAGTTAGTGATAAGTATGATGCTGATAACAGAATCAATTTTGGTATATCTAAAGACTTAGTAAGAACTACTTTAGAAAATTTTGGAGTTAAATTATATAATAGTAACTTTAACTTAGAGTCTATCTTTGGAGCATTTATAGGTGAATCTTATGTATCTGGAAGTGAACAAATAAACGAATATAAAGTTATCACTTCAGGTTCTACGAATGCGTATTTACAACCAATGCCATTTGATAACTACCAGAAAGAAGTTTATAAAAGAATATACCATAACTTACCTTTATTAACTAAAGCAAAAGGTACCGAGAGAGGCTTAAGAGCATTAATTAATTCCTTTGGTATACCTTCTCAAATACTTGAAATAGGTATTGCAGGTGGTCAGAAAATAGGACCAGGATTCTATGGACCTAATCAATTACATTATAGCTCTTCTTTAAAACTAAGAACAGATAATGATGGAACTTTAGTAGAAGGTAGTACACTATCTAGTTACACATCTACTGTTAGAAGAGAATACGAATATTCAGATGATCTAAACTTTGTTGAAGTTGGATTAGCACCTTCTAAGAATATAGATAACTACATAGTTTCACAAAGCGCTGTATTAGGTTTCTCAAACTTTAATATAGACGATTATATAGGTGACCCTAGAGACTCATATAAGACTGAGTATACTGCTTTAGAAAAACATCGTAAAGTAGTGTTAGGAGATTTAGATAGATACGACTTAATGGATTACATTAGGTTGATTCGATTCTTTGATAATGCTTTGTTTAGAATTGTAAAAGATTTTATACCAGGTAGATCAACTGCTATAACAGGTATTATAATTAAGCCTCATAAGTTAGAAAGAAATAAAGCAAAACAAATAAGCGTTAGTACTATCTTCCAGGATTATTCTGGATCGATAGATACTGCTTTTATGAAAGGAACTCACGGCGGGACTTATACACAGTTAGTAGAAAGAAGTACAGCATATGCAGAAAGAATAGTAGTTCCTTCTGGATCTGCTATGACCTTTAGACATAACTACGAAGAGCCTAAATTTAACGGAGAGTTAAGCGGTAGTAGAATAAGAATATCAAACGGGGAGTTAAATAGAGATAATAAGGTTAAGAAGACATCTCAACCACAACTGTCATTTAATATAACATTCCTAAACGCATCTAATACAATTCCTAGAGATTGTACAATTCAATTTACAGCTATACAAGTTACTCCTGCACCAACTGCAGCACCAACTGCAGCACCAACACCTGCTCCTACAGCAGCTCCAACTGCCGCTCCTACTCCTGCACCAACTGCCGCTCCAGTAACTCCAAGCCCTACAGCTGCTCCTACACCTAGTCCAACAGCTAGCCCTACAGCTGCTCCAACGACTCCTGCTCCTGTTACACCTAGCCCTGTTACCCCATCTCCTACCCCATCACCGGTAACTCCTAGTCCTGTAACCCCTAGTCCTGTAACACCAGCTCCAGCAGCATCAGGTTTCTGCTTCCAGTTAGTTCTAGATCAATTTACATATCAGAACTCAACAGTAAGTGTTAGATGGCAACCGGTAGGAGGTTCAATAGTAACAGAGTCATTACAGAGCTTAGAATACTTTGCTGATTCAGACGGTACTGCCTATATCTATATGTGCTCTCAGATAACACCTACTTTCTGGCAAGGCTTTAACCAAGTAGCGCCAGGATTTGACTTTAATGCTACAGGAACTACTTGCTCATATAACGGTACCTGTATGCCAACACCAGAACCTGGGCCATCACCAGCAACACCAGCACCGGTAACACCATCACCAACTACACCATCACCATCTAGCGGGGGTGGAGGTGCCTTAGCTCCAACTCAAGGCCCACCAACATCTGGAACTGGAGGACGTGAAGATTTACCACCACGACAAGAATAGTAATTAATAAAAATGACAGAATTAGAATTCATAAATACAAACCCAGGTGTATCAGGTTCAGCAGCTGTACCGGTAGATAACATTAATGTATTGTACAGTAGTAGTCTATTGAAATTTACTAACCCTACCACGGGTCAAGAAGAACTAACCTCAATTCCAGATTTATCAAAACCAGTATCTATTACAGGAATGTCAATTCCGTTTAGGTACATAGACGGAAATGTAGATATACAGCAGACAATTCTACAGGCAGAGAATATAACCTTTAGGTATTCAGGAGCCGGAGACTTAAATAACAGTACATATTTGACTGCTACAATTATAGAGAGAGTACGTAGAGCTACTTATTTTTATATACGCTTGAGACCTATAATACTAAGCCCTTCAAACTATGCATTTGGGCAAATACAATTAGGTAATACAAGTCAATTTGTACCTTCTACTACTCCTGATCCGCAATTTAATACTGTAAACTACTTTCAGATACCTTCTGAGATTATATTTAACCCGTACATCTCTACAGTATTTAACAACAGTTCTGATAATCCGTTATTAAGTAACGCAACAGTATTGAGAAAAGCTAACTATATACAGCAGGTAGATAGAAATGAAGATCCTATACAACCAACTAACTTAACACAGATACTTCTTAACCAAGCCACCCCAGCAGAAATACAAGATAGTAATTATACGACAGCAGGTATAGTTAATGCTAGATATGTTGGATCTAAACTAACTTCAGGAAGTGTACCAGGTAATGATCCTGCATTAAATTTAGTTTCTATTAGAGCAAGTTTGCATCCTTCTGGATCTAAATTTACTCAAGTAAAAGCAATTGCTCTATCAGATAGACAAGTACAGCAGGTATATTTTACCCCACATGTAACTAATACTATTGCAGGAGGTAAGACTAGAACATTTGGTGGTAATAAATCTTTCCCAACAGAACCTAATTTACTTTATGTAGAAGAAGGTAATCGATTTGTAAGGATTTCAAACAGAGATATTTACTCTATAGACGAAGATAAAATGCATTCAACAAACAATCTAGGTACAATTATCAAAACACAAGCCTAGAATATTATAATAACCGATATTTATATTATATAATTTAAACAAAAATGGGATATTTAGACAACTCAATCGTAACAGTAGATGCGATTTTAACTAAAAAAGGAAGAGAGCTCCTAGCAAGAGGGGACGGTTCTTTCAGAATTACACAGTTTGCTCTTGCTGACGATGAGATTGATTATACTTTGTATAATCCACAACATCCTTCTGGTTCTGTATATTACGGAGAAGCTATAGAAAACATGCCTCTATTAGAAGCTTTTCCTGATGAAAATCAGATCATGAAGTATAAATTAACAACTCTACCAAGAGGTACTTCAAAGCTTCCAGTATTGGATTTAGGATTCTCATCTATACGTTTAAAACAAGGAGCTTCTCTTGCGATTACTCCACAAACATTAAACTACTTAGGTGCAACTACTACCTACGAAGCAGGTGGTTATACAGCCACTATTGCAGACGTTAGAGTACTAAACTCATTTAACGGTGTAGGAGTTAACTCAGAAGAAGCTATTAGATTAAATACCGGAACAACAATAGGAACTAACGTTTCTAAGACAGTTATCGGAACATCTATTAACTTGACTGCAACAACAGTAAACACTCTATTCGGAACAAGATTAACACTTCAGACTACTGTAACAGTTATCGGTCGTGATTCAGGAGCGAGATTAACAATTCCAGTAACCATTACAAAAACTAACTAATTATGTCATTTAAAAGATTTGATACAGAAGATATAGTAGTAAGTGCTGAATCGGTAACAGCTCCATTATGGACTAATAACGTAATAAACTTAACTGCTTTCTATACAAGTTCTACACAGGTATCAAGTACCTCTGGAGACTACTACTACAACGTATTTAACACAGGATCAACAGACGCTACAGCAGCAGTACAATTCTCAATTGCATATGCTGATAAAGACGGTGGTGGTACTTTACGCTATAATGCAGGTGTAGCAGGAAAATCTCCTTCTTCAACTATATACGGACAGTATAGAAACTTAGTATTAGGAGATGAAGAATCTGAATTTACATTTGGAGGAGAAGCATCTGATTACTTCTACGTAATAGCAGTAGATAGAGCAAGATACAAAGAGAAATTACTACCAGGTACTTTATCATTACATATAAGCGGAAGCGGTAATAGAGAAATCAAACTAACAGATAATAGTAGAGTTGTAGCAACAACTACCTTTACAGACTCTGGTCGAGTATTTGAAATCGTATCTGGTTCTGCAGGAAATGTTTATACAGGAGCAAACGCTAATGGATATTCAATATCTGGATCATACGGTAAGTTCTTACCAGACGTAGGTATCTTATTACTTAACGGTAAAGCATTAGATCTACCTTACGGTATCGCTAATAGAGGTGGAGGAGTTGCTTTAGGAACAAACAGAACTGCTAATACATCAGCATTGAACCTTAGAAAATTATTCTTATCTCTTACAAAAGGAGCTAACTTTAGACTTAACTCTGAAGAGACAATTTCATCTAACTTCATATTCGTACGAGCAAGAAACGCAGAATTTAACTACTCTACTAACCCATCTTTATTATCAGGTTCAGGAGAAATCAGACACAACGTTATGATTAACACTCCTCAATCTTACATTACAGGTGTAGGTTTATATAACGATAATAACGATCTTTTAGCAGTAGCTAAATTATCTAGACCATTGTTAAAAGACTTTACAAAAGAAGCTCTAGTTAGAATCAAGCTTGACTATTAATGAATGAGTACATACAAAAAACTAAACAGGCAAGATGTCTACGTAACAGTACACGACGCTCGTAAGCATTGGCATACAAGCG
>JACCEB011984288.1_pt1 | contig 11036 bp, 14 predicted proteins | sample 7454761 | NCBI WGS metagenome assembly JACCEB01 (sample SAMN15323454, study PRJNA562643) | freshwater metagenome | isolation source: river surface water | place: USA:Blue River Watershed | collected 2017-08-18 | reverse complement strand
TTTTGAATTCCTCAACTCACCATAGTCTGCATCATCGCTATTTTAAATCTAATTACGGTCTATACTTTTTATTTTGGGACCGGTTATGTAAAACCGAAGGACCTCCAGCATGAAATTATTTCTTATCCTCATTCTCACTTTAACTTAAAGCATAGGTCTGGCCCAAATATCAGATCTAAGAGGACAAAGATATTGCGAAGTTTTAATTGGCAAAGGCAAACTTATTAAAGGCATTAGTTTTGATGTTTACAATTCTATCGGGCTTAATTTGTGCCCCCAGGAAGAGTGGGAAAAGCTAAGCGAAAAGAAGATCAAAAAGAAGTGGAATGCTAAGTTTGTTAAGTTAAATGGTCCAAGGTTTTGGACTATGGATTCCATGAAAAGTACGCTCTTAAATCCTACTATTGTGAGCTTCAATGGAATAGAGATGAGGAAAGCAGGAATTTTAAAATTAGGAATCAAAGACATCTTAGGAAAAAGATCATTCTACAAAGAACGAAAAGTAAGAAGAAACTCTATTTGGATTTTTCACCCTCAAGAGCTTGTTTACGAATTGGTTTCACCTGAAGGGAAAGTCTATATCATGCAGTCGTATACGACCGAAGTAAAAGATATAACACTTGAAAATTTAAAAGATCTGAAGTCACAATTAAAACTACCTCGAGGTTGGGATTATCGCGCTCGTTTATTAAGCGAAGAACTTAATGTCCCTATTCCACAAGGTCTGGCTACGGTTATACAAGATGATCTTCATAACAGTTATACACTTATTGAGTGAAATATGCCCGAACTACCCGATCACTAGTCAGGATTAACAAATTTTCAAGTAAATCGCCTATTTAAGAGCGAAAACTAAGCACCACATACGTCTTCAATTTCACCTCATTTAATGACTTTTCACTTCATTTAACGGTTTCAGTCGTTAAAGTCGTCAAAAGTCGTCATTGAAAAAAACAACAAACAAAAGGAGAAATATGAAGGCACTCATTAATTCAATTCAAAGTTTTATTTCACACATCCTGGCCGTGGGGATGATTACTTCTGGGCTTCTACTTGTGGCCGGAGAAATCAGACTCGCCGCCTTGAAGAAGGCCTCTCAAGGCTCATCCAAGCTTTCACCCTTCACAGAGCGCATGACGGGCATGAAAGTACACGACATATTAAAATAGCGATCAACTTCTAGGGGAATGACTATCATTCCCCTTTTTTTTGCCTTTTTCAGGCATATCCCAAACTTATTGAAAATGGCCCTATGAAAGTTTTTCATGGGGGTCTATCGAAAAATTCTGAGTCCTATAAACTATCGCTAAGAATTATTAAACAGAAAGATGGTTAAAACCATTAGTTTAATGAGCGAAAAGCGAGAGGAGACAAAGATGAAAAAACTACTTATTGGATTATTGGTTCTTGGATCATTTTCAACGTTTGCAGGCACTGAAGAAAAGGCAGCAACTTGTGAGTTAAAAGCTAGAGAAGAGATACTAAATTCTAAAACTGTAAGAGCAAAGCTGGAAGATCTGCTGTCAGACAGTGATTTTGTAGCAGTAGAAGAAATCAGTAATTCTGCTAACACATTAGCTAAATTGGCTTGTCAGGAGTAATTCATAACTCTAGTCATCGATCCACGCCCTGAAATCATTTACAAAGTATATCGATACGGCCTTCACTTCGAAGGCCGTTCTTTCATAAAAATGGCGAAAAAAGTCGTTAAAACCGACTTAAGTCCAATTTGTCTACTTTACTGAATCTTAGATTTTAATAACATAGATACTGTTATGCCCGAACTACCCGATCTCTATTCGGGATTAACAACACTTCAAGTAAATCACACGTTTAAGAGTGGATACTAATCACTCGTAGCTCTCATCACTTCACATATTTTCACTTCATTTCACTCCATTTCACTGTTCCAGTCGGAAAAGTCGGAATTAGTCGGAATGAATTTTAAATTTAAAAAGGTGAGGCTTATGGAAAACATTTTAGATTCTATTTCGGATTTTATTGGGAAGTTAGTGTCGGTTTCAGTTGTTGGTGGGATTCTTTTGGTCACTGCTGGCGAGGTAAAACTTGCAGCTTTGAGGAAGGTTTCACAGGGCTCAACTAAGCTTTCAAACTTCACTGCGAGGATGACAAAACCAGTTACAGATAAAAGAGGAGATTTGCATGAAGCTGGCAAAAAATCTCATTCGGATTTGTAATGAAAGAAATCTTAGTTTGGCTGCTTTGGCTAGACTAAGCGGTGTTAAGCAACCTACTCTTCATGGTTGGACAACCGGTAGGTCAGTACACAACCTGAATGACCTTAAAAAGGTGTGCAATGTTCTCAAAGTTGGTTTTCATTATATCTTGTTTGATGAAGTTGACCCGCATGAGAGTGAAGGATTCATTGAAGAGTTCAATTGGGGTAACTTAAGTATAATTCTACGAAAGGCCAAAAAAGAGCCCCTCTAGGTATGAGGCGAGGCATAGAAATTCTATGCCTCGCCTTCTTTAGAAACTACATAGAATGATTATTCAGATTTTCATGGCCTTCACCTTCACAAGTACATTCTGATTCAGGCTTGCCAATCGTGATACATTTCAAAACTCTCAATTAGGATGGTAAATCTCTATAAGCCCTACAAAGACAAAAACCAAAACGACACAGGCTAGAAAAAAATAGAAATATTTGTTTTTTAGAAATTCTTTCAATTCGATTTTCCTCTTTGGAGCTTCTGAGAATCACAAAAATATATCTGCCTTAAATCTTCTGGGACTGGCGCAGTTTCGGTTAGCTTCATCTGTGACCAACCCGTATTCCCCACAGGTACTTTACCCAGCAAATGTCCAGGGATGACTACGAAGAAGCGTAATACTTGCCCCCTCATTTCTCTATAATCCCTTTTCCCAAAAGCATACATGAACATAATCCAATGCACTCCCAAATGAGCAAATATAGACTTTTGAGATAATATATGAGCCCTTCCTAGGTGTATCTCACATTTTCTGTACTCACGATTGGCCCTCGCTTGTTTAAAGAGGGCCAATTCATGAAGTAACACTGGATACAGATCTTTATTCATTGGTACTTACTTTTGTTAATTTACTGTCATCTATTCTAAGCAATCTCAAAGCGTTGAATGTGACTAGAAGTGAGGCACCCATATCGGCTGCAACTGCAAGCCAGAGATTAGTTAAACCCAAAAAAGCCAAAACGAAAAAAACCGCTTTTATCGCAATTGCAAAAGCAATATTAAATCTAATAACATTGAGGACTTTCTTCCCGTGTAAGATCGCTTTAGGAAGTTCTAAAATATCATCTTTCATTAAAGCAACATCTGCTGTTTCAATAGCAGTATCACTACCCGCTACCCCCATGGCGATCCCAACAGAGGCGTGGGCCAGGGCTGGAGCATCGTTCACACCATCACCAACCATACCAACAAAGTGATATTTAGCTACAAGTGCTTTGATCTCTGTAACTTTCTGGTCAGGCAATAACGCCCCTTTCGCATAATCAATACCAACCTGTGAAGCCACTGCATTCACCGTTTTTTGATTATCTCCACTAAGCATAGCAACTAACTTAACTCCTGCTTTATGAAAGCGGCCGATAGAAAGATGAATATTTTCTCTGATCTTATCTCCAACTGCAAAAACAGCTAAAATTTCTCCTGCGCATCCCTCGTGCGGCTTATGACCTAAAACAATGACTGACATGGCTTTTGATTCGACGGAATCAAGATATGCTTCTATTTCCGGAGTACAAACACCTAACTCATGCGCCATAGCATGATTTCCAACAAAATACCAATGACCATCAATAAGGCCTTCAGCTCCTTTTCCAGGAACAATTCGGTAATCCGATGGATGTGGATATTCGATTTTCTTTGTGTTCGTATAATGCAAAACTGCTTTTGCCAAAGGATGTGTCGACATACTTTCCAAAGAGGCAGTTATCCTCAGAATTTCATCTTCAGATATTTTAGAGAATGATTTCACTTCTGAAACCTTAGGCGTCCCCTCAGTAATCGTGCCAGTTTTATCCAAAGCGATTGCTCGTAACTTGCCTAGGGATTCCAAATGCACTCCACCTTTAACAAGAACACCTCGTTTAGCAAGTGAAGTCAAACCCGATACCACTGAAACAGGAGTGGCAATAACTAAAGCACATGGACAACCAATGACCAAAAAGACAAGTGCCTTATAAAACCAATCTTCCCAATTCCCTTGGAATAAAGCAGGCGGAACTATGGCAACAATAAAGGCCAAGATAAGAATACTAGGAGTATATATTGAAGAAAACCTATCAACAAATCTTTGAGATGGGGCTTTTTCGCTCTGTGCATCTTCAACCAGTGAAATGACTTTAGCAATCTTGGTATCTTTATATTCCTTCTCTGCCTTAATTTTCAGAACGCCGGACTCGTTAGTTGTTCCTGCCCAGACAGAATCACCTACATCTTTGGAAACAAGCTTCGATTCGCCAGTGAGTGATGCCTGATTAACATTTGAATGGCCTTCCGAAACTCTACCATCAATAGGGATATTCTCCCCTGGTCTAACGAGAACAATGTCCCCTATCTTGAGAGCTTCAATCGGAACACCTATTAATTTTGTTCCATCAACTATTGTGGCATCTTTAGAAGAAACTGAGAGAATATCCTTAATAGCACGTCTCGCCCGTGCGACACTCATCGCCTCAAGAAGTTCAGCAAGAGCAAACAAGAACACAACGCTTGCTGCTTCTGAGAATTCCTTAATTATAATTGCGCCAATGACTGCAACAGTCATAAGAACATTCATATCCAAGCTTTTTTTCTGAAGGGCCCTGAGAGCTTTAGGGAAAATAATTATTCCAGCAAATAAAATGGAAATGAGATAGAAGACATTCGAGAGATTGGTCGAAACCAACTCCATCCAATCTAAGATTAAAGTCACTCCAAGGATTAAACCAGAAAAAGAGATTAGAAAGATTCGAGCTGAATTGATCTCAAAAAAAGTAGAGTCTGTATTTTGAACAACTTTCACCCCAGCCTTCTCTATCGTTTGACGAATTTTCTCAGGAGAAACACTTCCTTGATGGGTTACAGACACTGTCTCGGTCATAATATTGGCTTCAACAACAAAAATACCATCAAAATTGAAAGCATTCTTTATAGCTGAGACCTCATCAGAACAATCCATACCTTTGACTTTAAAGCTGGTTTTTATCCCATCCTTAAAAGACTTCGATAATTTCTGAGGTTCCTCAACTTGTGTACCTGGAGAGCAACATTCCCGAGACATATGGCGTTCCTTTTACAAATTTCTTAACTCACACAATGTACTTATAAGATTAATTAGCTTTAGGTTTTTTGGCTCATTCAAAGAGAGATTAAAATATTCAGTAGTTCCAGAATCCACGTTTAAAGCAAAGTGCTCAGCAGATGCATTTGCCTCACTTCTTGAATTGAATGCATCTCTAATAAGAGATTGAAAATCATCAATCTTATAACTAACTGTCTTTGAGAACTTAACACCTTGGCTAACTCTTGTGAGCTTCACTGAGCTATTAGAAACATCACAATGAACAAAAGGTTTTTCTCTGCGTAGCTTTAAAAGCACTTCTTCGCCTGCGTAAGAGTTAAAAGTAATCATTGCTGTCAAAAACAATAACTTAAACATAAATTCTCCTTATAAACTATTGCTTACTTATGACGGTTTGAGGCATTGGAATTTTCTCTGATTTCGCAAACCAGACTCCTAATATTACCAATGCAATTCCGAAAACCTGTAACTCATCAAGGGTCTCCTTGAAGAAAAATGCAGCCAGCAAAATGACCATCGGTCTCTGAAGAAGACTAATGACAGATGTTTTTGTTGCCCCTAGAACGTGAATAGCAAAGAGAAACCCTATGTTGGCAACAGCTCCTGCTATTCCGAGCCAAACAACAAAGGGCAAAATTTCTAGTTTAGGCCCATCTATAAAGGGCAAGAAGAAGAGTCCTAGGATGCCGTTGATGGAGAACATATAAGTTGATATTTGGATTGGCTTAACTTCATTACAAAGTTCATCCACTCTGAGTCTATAAAGAATTGATCCCATAATAGCGGAAAGGACAAACAAAACGCCTAGAGCGCTCAGATCTCCAGAATTTAGACCGCCGCCATTTCTAACAGACAGCATGACACCAAGTAGGACTGTGAAGAGTGAAGGCCAAAACTGTTTTCTCAGGATCACCTTACCCTTAAGTGTATGAATAATCCCTATGAACACCGGTGTAGTGGAAATCAAAGTAATTACAACCGTTACTGGAAGTTTCTCAACTGCTAAGAAAATAGAATAATTAGTAAGCATGGCCAGTGCAGAGATAAAAAAAATTTGCTTAAGATGTTCCGTCGAAGGACGATCTAATTTCCATAAAAAAGGAAGGAAGCAAATTCCACCCATAATCAGCTTCAGTGTCATTAACTGGGAACTAAAAAAGCCATTTTGATGCCCAAACTTCACAACTAATGGCTCAATTGAACTCCCAATCAATGACAAAATAACCCAAACTGTAGCTTGCTTACTTTTTACTAGATCCACTGACAGTCTTCCCATTGTCTTAAACTTTGCCCGCTCTTATTCTTAAGAGCATTATTGTAGACTCTGTGTGCAATAATTGCATCTGCAAAGCCCATTCCTGTTGGGCAAAAGAAAATATTCTGATCAGGAGAAGTTCTTCCCTGAACATTCCCAGTAATAATTGGTGTTATATTCTCAATAATATCCTCTGAAATGATACCCTTAAAAAATGCTTTTGCATGAGTCTGTGATGCTCTATGCTTTGCGTGCTCCCAGATGTCTGCAATCACTCTGTCCATTCTGGCAAGGGCTGTTTCCTGGACCTCGTGCCCTCCAATATTGAAGATAGTAACTCCCTTATCCGCAATCCATTCTTCTTTAACTACTGGATCAACACCATTAGGTAGACACGTAATTATAAACTTCTGCCCAACTACGGCTTCTTGTGCTGTAGCAACAGGAATGATCTCAAGATTTGTAAGCTTCGACATTTTTTCTGCAAATTCGTACTTGCTTCCATATCGAGAGTGTACGTAGACTTTTTTTAGATTTTTTAAAACTTTTGAGATTCCTAGGAGTTGCGTTCTCATATTTACGCCCGCTCCTACCAAACCTACTGACTCTATATCGGAAGGAACAATCTTCTTGGCGGCCAATGCGGAAATAGCACCGGTCCTGATCGCGGAAATGACTTGTCCATCCATAATACAAATTGGAGCTTTGGTTTGAGGGCTGAAAAGAGTAATCAGACCCACGGCCCGAGGCAGACCTATTTCGACATTAGATGGCATTGCACCTAATAACTTACAGCAATAAATCTCTTGTTCATCCATTTGAACATAGGATGGCAAAAAGTTAACTAGCCCTGTGTTCCCCTCTGCTCCCTTCTTAACAACTTTCAATGTCGTTTTCTGTGGCTGGAGGATATTTCCTGAATCAAAAAAGACAAATCCCTTCTCTAATTCATTAATAGCAGCATCCATGTCAAACCCACCATTTTGTAAAACATCTTCGTGAGAAAGAAACAGAAGATCATGCTGAAATCTCATATAGAACTCCTTTTCACTCTTTAGTGAGATCAATATAATTAAGAGTCAAGCCTTCTCAAAGAGGGCCGAACTCTAAGGCTACCAAAAATCATAAAATCTAAAGCCTAACTATCTTCGGCTAGAAGGTGGCCCATTCTTTCTCCAATTATTTTTGGAACGTAGAATGTTCGCATCCAGGTCTTTTTGAAACTTTTCTTTATTCTCAAGGCTGGAGAAGTAGTACGTATCTTCACCATGCTCAATCTTGTACTCTTCTTTCCCTTCAACATTGAAATGGTTTTGACCTACCTCATAAGCACATTTTTTGTTGAACTGATGATGGTGATGCTCGGCCTTATTATGGTGGTGTGAGCACGAAACAAACAAAAGCGCAGTTAGTACAATCATTAATAACTTCATAAAATCTCCTATTACTGGCACTCGCTAGTTTTCAAAAATTCATCTTTGAGATCACTTTCAAGTGTCTCTCCTACGGATTTTTTAGATGCTGGGAACGACAAGACATCATCACTACATAAGAAAAATCTGTTTCGAGTACAGTTCGTTTTCATTGTTTCCCAATCATTTTTAGTAAGAAAAATATCTGAGCAAAACTTCTTCACCCCAACACTTCTCAAGTAAGCATTGTATCTTCTGTTGAGCTTATTACTTCCCACCGCATCTTCGGATAAATTACTTAAAGCAACGAAGTAATCCTTAATCTCCTGATGCTCTTTCTGCCTATACGGTGTTGAGTTAAATGTGGATTCTGCAACAGCTTTTTTCTCAACGACAGGCGAGATCATGTTGATCACATCACTCTGCGCAAAAGCACTACAACTAAACACTGCAAGGATAAAGATAGCTATTTTCATTTGGAGTCCTTTTGAATACGAGTAATTGCATCCTTGGCCTTGTCATAATCTCCGTAAAAAATAAGGCGTGCTAGCTTGTCTTCACTATTCAAGAATCTGAACATCACACTAAAAAGTGAAGTTTCTGCGTCAATCAAATTACGAGATGACTCAATTAGCTGGAGAGAATCTATGCTTTCTCCAAATTGAATCCGTCGATAGATTTGATCAAGACTATTCTTCGATAAAGCAACACGCTCTTTTAGATTTTTATAGTTATCAACATCAAGATTATAATTATTAACCAGAAGTTTAAGCTGTCTTTTAACAGTTTCCTCTACGGCCTTTCTTTGAACCTTGAGGATTTCTTTTTGAGTTCTAACAATTCTAATAGAAGCTCCAGTTCCAAATCCTAATCCGTTTTGTACCGGCAAGTTATCGAACACACCACCGTTAACACCTCTGCTCATTGTAGAGGCTCCCAGAAATGAATATACGACTTCTTTGCGAGCAGAATCGGCAACTTCAATAAAATATCCAAATTGCTTTACTTCCGGAGATACATCAACAGCACGGAAGACGAAATCTTCGTAATCAAGATGCTCTAAGGATTCATAATTTGGCATATCAATCTGGCTAACTTTAATTTTTGTACCTGTAGGATAACCCATCAAGAAAGCGAGCAAGCTCTCTTCTTCTGCGATGAGAACCTCCAAGGCGCGCAAATCTTCATCCAGTGAAAGCATTCTTATCTTGATTTCCTGGGAAACTCTCTGAGGAGAACCACCAAATGTCTCGCGTACTTTAACAATGTCATAGATCGTCTCTAAATCTTTGCGACTTCTCAAAATATGACTTCTGAGTTTCGAGTCTAATAAGATGTGATGGTATAAAGACTTTGAAGTCATCAACTCATTTGCCCAAAGTGCCTTATATCCCTCTAAATCCGCTTTATAAAAGAGCTGTGATTGATTAATGCGGAACCAATTCGCTGGAACCAAGAAAGGAGCTATATCTTCAATTAAAGATGCCCCACCTGTAGCTACCCCACCGGCCCCACCAAAGAAAATCTCAGCAGCAGCAGAAACAAGCTTCCAAAGGTTCAACCTTGGGAGAAGGTTCATACGAGCAACTGTTATGGATTCTTTAGCTTGATAAACACGGAGAGAGTTCTGATAAACGGTATAGTTTTCGGTACTAACCTTATCAACAACATCCTTGAGATTTATTTTCACTTCATCTGTTGATTGTCCCCAAGACTGAAAGGATATAGAGATGCAAAGTATTAGTATTATTTTTTTCATAGACTACTCAATAATCTTATTTGCAATAAATTTAACTTTTCCAGCATATGTAGTTGACTTGATTTCGCCGTTTACACTATCAACTTCATCAATGTAACCGGCGAGAACATCGCGAGCTATACGGGAAGCTGTTTCTTCATTTTCTGCTGTAGTTGCTGAAAATCCACGTTCAGTAACCTTAATCTTGTAAAGGTTAGGACAATTGGCCGAGGAAATCGTCAATTCCCCCTTAGTAATATCGTCTACTACTTTAATTCCCGCACATCCTACAGCTGCATTAGGGTTGTTAGGATCAGATTGCACTACATGGGCCGTTAGGAATAGCTCATTTAGATCAGTAGAAATTTCTTCAAGCTGCCTTACACGGGTTACAGGAAAAATAGATTTACTAGGAGAGAAATCAATCGAAACCTTGGTTGTCCCAAGATTTGTCGTCATCGTCCCTTCATAAGTTCCTTTGAGGGCTTGATAGAAACGATTTTTTTTAGCTAAATCCTTTTCCATTTTTTCAGCTTTATTAGCAAGATTTTCATTCTCGACTCTTAGCTGAGAAGCAGTAGAAGACTCACTTTCAATCGCAGCTTTCTCTTTCATACGATCATCATTCTTACTGCATGCAAACAAACTAAGAGACATCATAATCACAAGTAGCTTTTTCATAATTCTTCCCCTTGAGGTTTAATATTTAATGAGCATCTGTCGCTGTTATATAACCGATTTGTGCTTTCGCGATTGCGTAGTCTCTTCTGAGTTCCGCAAAACGCTTTTTAAATTCCAATTGCTTGAGAGTTGCACTGAGAACATCCGGCGAGTTTTTTACACCCCTGGCGTATTCGTCTTGAGTACGACTCAGATATTGAGCACCTTTTTCAACATTTTTCTCACCTTCATGAATGAGTTCATGAATAAGTTCAAGTTCCTGTTTTGCAGTATTGAAAGCGGCTTCGGCTTCGAGTTTAATTTGCTCCGCTCGCTTTTGTGCTGCCATAGATTTTGCAATAAGGGCTTCCCCATCATATTGGTTTTGAAAGCCATCAAAGTTAAAAGTCAGTCTTAAACCGAGTGCGTTATCAATTTGATCCCTTTGAGTATAAAAACTTCTTTCACGGAAGTTATAGAGGATGGACTCAGCGTAAACGTCTACCATTGGAGTCCACCATCTCTTAGCAATTTTCCCCTGGGCTTCAAAATCCATTTTATTGGCGAGTTCAAGTCTCACATCTCGAAAAAGATTAAAATCCATAATGGGTGATGGTGCTTCTTCATTATGATCATGCGGAATCGTTACGATGGTCTCGAATTGCGTTTCAGCTTCCATCCC
>JACCEB010450756.1_pt1 | contig 11036 bp, 8 predicted proteins | sample 7454761 | NCBI WGS metagenome assembly JACCEB01 (sample SAMN15323454, study PRJNA562643) | freshwater metagenome | isolation source: river surface water | place: USA:Blue River Watershed | collected 2017-08-18 | reverse complement strand
GAGCGGGGCGAATGGCGTTTATGCGGTGAAACCCTTAGCCTTCGCCATTGTGGCATTGAAAAAGAAATTCTCCTCCGCAGTAGCAAAGCTCAAGAAGAAACCTGCCCCTGCCCAGAAGTCAACGGCCCAGAAGTCAACGGCCAAGAAGTCGCCGGCCAAAGCCAAAAAAGCCCCGGTAAAGAAAACTATCGCTAAGTCAGCTGTGGCTAAAAAGGCGCCAGCCAAGAAAGCTCCAATAAAAAAAGCAGCGGTAAAGAAAGCACCAGCCAAGAAAGCGCCGGTCAAGCCCACGATTGCAAAGAAGGCACCGGTCAAGAAACCGGCGGCAGAAATCATGAAGGGCGCGCATAAGACGGCTCTCACAAGCAGCACTGCCAAAGGCGGAGCAACCACAATTTCCGTCTACAAACCTGAGATTGAAGCAAGTGACATTGTCGTTGTAGAAGAAAAGCGATTAGTTCTCCCGCCACCCGTTAGAAAGCCAAAACCAGGTAAGAAGGCGCCTTCACTCAAGCCGATCAAGGCCGCTCCAGCACCATTTGTCAGTGATGGCGTAGAAAGTTGGACTGCTACCGAACTGAAATCGATTAGAAGTGAGCTTGCAAAAGATCTGCTCCGTCTCAAAAAAGAGTTGGAAGAGATCGAAAGCGAGATGGATGACTTGATTGAAGCATCGGGCGTTGGCGCCGGCGATGATCAAGCTGATGCAGGTGCAAAAACTTTCGAACGTGAGCACGAAATCTCGTTGGTCTACAACGCTCGAGATATGGTCCTACAAACTGAACGTGCGCTTGATCGTATCGACAACAAGACTTACGGACGTTGTGAAGATTGCGGAAGCGCGATTGGTAAAGCGCGCTTACAGGTCTTCCCACGCGCAACTCTCTGCATGTTATGCAAACAGAAGGAAGAGCGCCGATAACGTCGTCCCGTGCAAACCGCGCGCGACGACTATTTATCATTTTTAGCACCGCGATTTTTGCTACTGATTTAGTAACCAAGAATTGGGCCGAGAGTTACCTGCAATATAGAGAACCCGTAAAGCTCATCGGTAATTTGCTGCAGCTTACTTACGGTACCAATCCTGGCGCGGCATTCAATTTTGCAACGGATGCGACGCTTTTACTTTCTTCGTTGAAACTCTGTGTTGCTGCATTCATCATCTTTTACATGCGAAAAGTAACTAATGGATACTGGGCCATCTCTCTGGGGCTGCTTCTCGGCGGTGTCATCGGAAATCTCTGGGACCGTATGACAAGAGAGCCGGGGGCATGGCGTGGCGAAGTTATCGATTGGATTCAACTGCCAAATTGGCCGATCTTCAATATTGCGGATTCGGCCATTGTCTGCGCAGGTCTACTGATGACCTATCTGGCGATGAGGAATATTCAACCTAGCCACGATAAAGAAAGTGACGCTTCATGAGTATCGAACGAGAGAAGAGATCGATTCTCATAACCGAAGAGTTTGATGGCGAGCGAGCTGATAGCGCTCTGTCGAAGATTCTGGAACTTTCTCGTAGCAATGTCGCAGACTTACTTAATGCTGGCGAAGTCATTCAAGGCAAGAAGCCATTATCGAAATCCGATCGCCTACAGGCAGGAGATCGATTAACGGTTTTATTGCCGGCGCCATTTGATCCGCTGGAGTCAAAACCCACGCCGATGGAGGAACTCGAAATTGTCTATGACGATAATGATGTAGTTGTAGTCAATAAACCTGTTGGCTGTGCTGCTCATGCCAGCCCTGGTTGGCTTGGTCCAACCGTCGTTGGTGCACTCATTTCGCGCGGTTACCGCATTTCAACGTCCGGACCTCAAGAGCGACAGGGAATTGTTCAACGTCTGGATGCAGGCACTACTGGCTTAATGCTCCTGGCGAAAAATGAGAACGCATATATTGCGATGAAGAATCAATTTCGTAGCCGCACTGTCAAGAAGGTTTATCACACACTGATACAAGGACACATTGATCCGCAAGAAGGCACCATCGATGCACCGATTGGTCGACACCCGCGTGAAGATTATCGATTTGCAGTTGTTGCAGATGGAAAACCGAGCATTACTCATTACAGTTTGATGGAGTATTACTCCAGCGCATCGTTATTACGCGTAGAACTTGAAACGGGTAGAACGCACCAAATTCGAGTGCACTTCAATGCCTTGCGCCATCCCTTAGTGGGCGATCTGGCATATGGCGGAGATCCGGTGCTTGCAGCGCGTCTCGAACTCAAGCGTCCGTGGCTCCACGCCATAGAGCTCACCTTCAACCAGCCATCTACTGATGAGCGCATCACACTGAGCGCGCCCCTGCCGGCTGATCTCCAACGCGCCCTCGAGTTGCTCTCCGTCAAGTGAGTGCGGGGGAGTAATCTCGCCGACCGTGAGCAAGGGTTTCGTACATCTACATGTCCATACTGAGTACTCGATGCTCGATGGAGCTGCCCGCGTAGAACACCTTGCCACTGAAGTTGCTCGTACCGGTGACGGAGCGATTGCAATGACTGACCACGGAAATGTTTTCGGCGCTTTTGATTTTTACCAGACAATGAGAAAAGCCGGCGTCAAGCCCATCATCGGAATCGAGGCGTATGTAGCGCCCGAATCTCGCTTTGATAAGAAACGCGTTAAGTGGGCTGACGGTGGAGAAGACGATGTATCGGGCGGCGGTGCATATACCCACATGACTCTGTTGGCCGAGAACAATATTGGCCTCTCAAATCTTTTCAAGCTCTCATCATTAGCGTCGCTGGAAGGTTTCTATTACAAGCCACGCATGGACCGCGAACTTCTTTCTCAAAATTCACAGGGTTTAATTGCAACAACAGGTTGTCCTGGCGGAGAGATTCAAACGCGTATTCGTATGGGCGCATATAAAGAAGCTCGAGCTGCAGCAGCTGCCTACCGCGACATCTTTGGAGCTGATAACTACTTCGTAGAGATAATGGATCACGGAATTGAGATCGAACGCCGCGTTAAAGATGACTTATTGAAATTGGCAAAAGAGCTTGGTCTGCCACTTCTTGCCACCAACGATTTGCATTACACCTACGCGGACGACGCTCGCCATCATGAAGCTCTGCTCTGTATTCAATCCGGATCGACCTTGGCCGACCCCAAGAGATTTAAGTTTGAGAATGGCGAGTTTTATCTCAAAGATGCCGCAACAATGCGCCGCCTCTTCAAGGATATTGAGGAAGCGTGCGATAACACATTAGTAATTGCCGAACGTTGCAACACAACCCTGCGCGAGAATGAAAATCTCCTTCCCAAATTTCCAGTTCCAACTGGTGAAACAGAAGATAGTTGGCTTGTAAAAGAGGCTCATCGCGGCCTGCGCGAGAAATTCACTGGCGAGATTCCAGCAGGACATATCGAACGCTTGAACTATGAACTAGAAGTCATGACCAAGATGGGATTTCCCGGATACTTTCTCGTTGTTGCTGACTTGGTCTCGCATGCCAAGAGTGAGGGAATACGTGTTGGACCGGGTCGAGGTTCTGCTGCGGGATCTCTTGTTTCATACGCTCTCGGAATCACGGCCCTAGATCCGATTAAGCACGGTTTACTCTTTGAGCGATTCCTTAATCCAGAGCGTATCTCGATGCCCGATATCGACTTGGACTTTGATGAGCGTCGCCGAGGAGAAATGATCCGATATGCCACCAATAAATACGGTGATGACCGAGTAGCACAGATCATTACGTATGGCACTATTAAATCGAAGCAGGCAATTAAAGATTCAACCCGAGTGCTGGGTTATCCCTACGCTATCGGTGAAAAGCTAACAAAGGCTCTTCCACCATCGATTATGGGTAAGGACATCTCACTCCAAGGAATTTTCGATAGAGAGAACGAACGTTTCGGAGAAGCCCAGGAGTTCCGCAACCTCTATGAGAGTGATCCTGATGCCAAATCAATCGTCGATATGGCAAAAGGTTTAGAGGGGTTAAAGAGACAATCAGGAGTTCATGCTGCTGGTGTGATTCTTAGTCGCGAACCTCTGTTAGATGTTATTCCGATTCATCGTCGCGAAGCCGATGGGGCAATCATCACCCAGTTCGATATGGGAGCATGTGAAGCCACTGGCTTGCTCAAGATGGACTTCTTGGGTCTGCGAAATCTCTCAGTACTGGATGATTGCATAGCAAATATTCAGAGCAATCAAGGAAAAACTGTTGTACTCGAAGATCTTCCACTCGCGGATAAGAAGACATTCGAACTCTTATCCAGGGGAGACACGCTCGGAGTTTTCCAACTTGATAGCGCTCCGATTCGCGCACTTCTGCGAGCCATGGTTCCAGATTCATTCGAAGATATCTCGGCCGTTATCGCTCTCTATCGCCCTGGCCCCATGGGTGTAAACGCGCACAATGATTACGCAGATCGAAAAAACAAACGGAAGAAGATCGAATCGATTCATCCCGAACTAAGCGATGCTCTCAAGGAAATTCTTGATGACACGTATGGCTTGATTGTCTATCAGGAGCAAGTAATGGCGATCGCCCAGAAACTTGCTGGTTTCTCTCTAGGACGAGCAGACCTGCTCCGTAAGGCGATGGGTAAGAAGAATAAAGAGATCCTCGATAAAGAATATGTGCACTTCGAAAAGGGTATGCGTGCCAATGGTTTCTCCACAGTTGCGATCGAAGAGCTCTGGAAGACACTGATTCCGTTCTCGGATTATGCGTTCAATCGAGCTCACAGCGCGGGATACGGCGTTGTTTCATTCTGGACTGCGTATCTCAAGGCAAATTTCCCTACCGAGTACATGGCAGCCCTATTGACGAGCGTACGCGATGATAAAGATAAGTCAGCTCTCTATCTCAATGAATGCCGCCGCATGGGCATCAAGGTTCTTCCGCCTGATGTGAATGACTCCAACGGTGAATACACACCGAAAGGCGTTGATATTCGATTTGGACTTGCTGCTATTCGCAACGTTGGAGAGAACGTTGTTGCTTCGATTGCAAAGAATCGCCTTGAGAAGGGGCGCTACGAATCATTTGGCGATTTTCTGGCTAAAGTCGATGTGCACGTCTGCAATAAAAAGACAATCGAATCTCTTATCAAAGCTGGCGCATTTGATTCTCTGGGACATTCACGCAAAGGGCTCATGAACATTTATCTGGAAGCAATTGACTCAGTAATGGAGACCAAGCGCGCTGAATCAATTGGGCAATTTGATCTCTTTGGTGGTCCCGGCCCTAGCGCTGCTTCCGGAATTTCTGGAGTAGTTCTAGATATTGATGCTACCGAGTGGGAAAAAGCACTTCTGCTCTCTTATGAAAGAGAGATGTTGGGGCTTTATGTGTCGGACCATCCTCTCCTTGGTGTCGAACATGTTCTGCGTGGTGCAACCGATATTTCTATTAGTCAGATTTTTGATGACGGTGTCGGGCACGAACAGGTCGTAACGATTGCCGGTTTAATCACAAGTGTTCAGAGAAAAGTTAGCAGGCAAGGTCAATCCTGGGCGATTGTCACAATTGAGGATTTAGAAGGAGCAATTGACGTTCGATTTTTCTCAAACGCCTACCAACAACACGCTCTCAATCTCATCGAAGATCGAATTGTTGTCGTGCGCGGCAGAATCGATAAAAAGGAGGAAACCCCGCAAGTAACGGCTCTTGATCTCTCGATTCCCGATATCAATCAAGCCCCTATAGGTCCATTCATTATTCGCCTCGAAGCAGAACGCTGCACTCCACCAATTGTCGATCGCATGAAGGAGATATTGCGCTCTCATCCCGGAACTCGCGAAGTCCACTTAAAAATCGAAGGCGGCTCGAAGAACACCACACTTCGACTTGATGATGGACTCAAAATCACTGCTTCACCCAGCCTGAGCGCGGACTTGAAGTCGGTGCTTGGCCCTGATTGTTTGGTCTAATTCAGCAATAATCGGGAACAAATTATCACCCGACGAGTTTTCTCTGTGGCATTTAGACTAAGCCAGTGAATCAATCGGAGCTGATGCGTGTTGTGGACCTACGGGGCCAGCGCTTAACAAAAGCGCAGTATCAGGCTCGCCTACCACGTGCGATCCTAGATATCGATTCTGCACTCGAGTCGATTGAACCAATACTGTCTGCCGTCAAAAACGGTGATGAAACGACGCTCAAGGAGTTAAGTTTAAAGTTTGATGGCGTCGCACCTCAGTCTCTGCGGGTTCCGAAGACCGTCATTGATCAAGCGCTCAATGAGTTAGATCCAGATCTCAAGCAAGTAATCACGGAAGCAATACGAAGAGTGCGAATAGTTCACCGAGAGCAAGAGCGGGGAATTAGTAAGGTAAAAGTTGTCGATGGGGGAGAAGTCGAAGAGCGATGGATTCCAGTTGATCGCGTAGGTCTCTACGTTCCTGGCGGTCGAGCTGTTTATCCAAGTTCTGTCGTCATGAATGTCGTTCCCGCACAAATTGCCGGTGTTCCAAGTATCGCGCTGGCATCACCAGGTCAAAAAGAAAATGATGGATGGCCACATAGAACGATTCTCGCAGCCTGTGCATTGTTAGGAGTAGATGAGGTTTATGCCATGGGTGGCGCACAAGCTATTGCAGCTTTTGCTTATGGCGTTTCTGATCAGGGAGTAGAAATTCTTTCACCAGTTGATCTCGTGACTGGACCTGGCAATATCTATGTTGCGGCCGCTAAACGTGCGCTCCGCGGCAAGATAGGAATCGACTCTGAGGCCGGTCCGACAGAGATTGCCATCGTTGCCGATGATTCTGCTCGGGCAAGTGAAGTGGCAGCTGATCTCATGAGCCAGGCCGAACACGACACGATTGCAGCTGCGGTTTTGATCACCAACTCATTGAGATTAGCTAAAGAGGTCCAGATAGAAATCAATAAACGGATCAAGCGAACCAAGCACTCAGAGCGCATCGCCGAAGCCCTGCGAGGAATTCAATCAGCCATTGTCATCACTGACGATCTAGAACAGTCCATTGCTATTGCAAATGCATATGCTGCTGAGCACCTTGAACTACAGGTCGCAAATCCCGAGCAAGCCAGTCTTCAGATTAGAAATGCTGGCGCAGTATTTCTGGGCCGCTTTACCCCCGTCTCTCTGGGTGATTATTTAGCCGGTTCGAATCACGTCCTTCCAACTGGTGGTTGCGCCTGTCACTCCAGTGGTCTTTCAGTTCAAACGTTCTTACGAGGCCTGCATTTCATCACCTATAACGAACGCGCGCTTCGAGAGATTTCTTCTAGTGTCATCACCTTTGCAAATGCCGAAGATCTCCCTGCGCATGGCGAAGCGATTACTGCGCGCTTTGATGATTTAGGAAATCAGATATGACTCAGCGTTGGCCAGAGTGGCTTCAGATCAATGACAATCTCCGTGATTTATCGCCATATGGAGCGCCACAAATTGATTCACCTGTTCGCCTCAATACCAATGAGAATCCTTACAATCTAGATTCGACTCTGCAAGCTTCAATCGTGGCAGCAATTTCTGACAACGTATCTCACCTCAACCGCTATCCCGATCGTGATGCAGTAGCGTTGCGAGAAGAACTAGCCCGCTTTATCAATGAGATTTCTGGAACAACGATCAACGCTGCCAACATTTGGGCGGCAAATGGTTCTAATGAAATCTTGCAGAGCATCGCTCTCGCCTTCAAAGGTTCAGCCATGGGCTTCGAACCCTCCTATTCGATGCATCCTTTAATTTCTCGAGCGGTAGGCAAGAGTTGGATCTCTGTTCCTCGAAGTACAGACTTTTCCATTGATCTACCGACTGCCCTCATAAAAATCTCTGAATCGAAGCCTGGAATCATCTTCATTACAACTCCCAACAATCCAACAGGTGGAAGTGTTGACCTTGAAGATATAAAGACCATTGCTGGTAAGGCTCGTGAAGTAAGCGCACTGCTCGTGGTAGATGAAGCGTATGCAGAATTCTCTAGTTCACCTTCGGCGGTGACTTTGATTAACGACCACCCCAATATTCTGGTCTCTCGTACCATGAGCAAGGCCTTTGCATTTGCAGGAGCACGATTGGGCTATCTGATTGCACAACCTGCAGTCATAGATGCGATGTTGTTAATCAGACTGCCGTATCACTTGAGTGATCTGACTCAAGCAGCTGCATTAGCTGCGCTGAAAGAACGAACGCGCCTAAGGCAAGACGTAGAACAGATCAAAGTCGCTCGTGATGGAGTGGCTGCTGAACTCCGTGCGTTGGGGCTCAATGTTCTGCATTCAGATGCCAACTTCCTTCTCTTTACAGGCTTCACTAAGAGCGCCCAAGAAATGTGGAGCTCCTTCGTTGATAAGGGAGTGCTCATCAGGGATGTAGGAATTCCAGGACATCTGCGAGTAACGATAGGTACTACAGAGGAGAATCGCGCCTTTGTGAGCGCGCTGAGTTCAATTCTCTAATCAGGTCGCGCTAGTACTCTCCTTTGGGGAATAATTCAGCCATGACAAATCCCCGTAATGCTCGCGTCGAACGCTCGACCAAAGAGTCCTCAGTTCTGGTAGATCTTAAACTCGATGGCACCGGAGTTGTAGATGTCAATACGGGAGTTCCCTTCTTCGACCATATGTTGTCACAGTTAGGAAAACACTCTGGATTTGATCTTTACGTAAAAACTACCGGCGATACGGATGTCGATTCTCATCACACAGTTGAAGATACATCGCTCGCTTTCGGTCAAGCGCTTCGAGAGGCGTTGGGAGATAAGTCGGGTATTCGCCGTTTTGGAAGCGCACTAGTCCCATTAGATGAAGTTCTCGTTCAGGTAGCGGTAGATCTCTCGGGTCGCCCGTATCTCGTGCACCGTCAACCTGAAATTGTCGAACTCATTGGAACATTTGATACAACTTTGGGACGTCATATCTGGGAATCCATTGTTGCTGAGGCTCGCATTGGTCTGCATATCCGCGTTCTTGAAGGAAGAAATGCTCATCACGTTCTTGAGGCGCAATTCAAAGCGGTAGCGCAGGCATTTAAAGATTCTGTTGCACTTGACTCTCGCAGTTCTGGAATACCTTCCACCAAGGGCGTGCTTTGATCGCCATCCTTGACTACGGATCAGGCAACATACGTTCAGCCCAGCGCGCATGCGAAAACAATTCTCATGAAGTAGTCGTCACATCTGATTATCAGACCGCACTTGATGCTGATGGCCTGGTGATACCTGGTGTTGGTGCATTTGGCGCATGCATGAAGGGACTAGTTGCAGTTCGGGGCGATGAACTCGTTCGTGAACGAGTTCGAGAGAAGAGAAAAATTCTTGGAATTTGCGTGGGAATGCAGATTCTCTTTTCAGATTCGGAAGAACTGTATGAAGGAGAAAAACCGCGCGGCATAGGAATATTTCCAGGGTCTATACGCAGACTTGTCGCACCGGTCTTGCCCCACATTGGCTGGAATCAAGTGAAAGTGAATGCCGGCAGCAGAGCATTTGAAGGCATCGAACGAGAGCGCTTCTACTTTGTGCACTCATACGCAGCACTTGATGAAGTCCATGGAGCGCTCAATGTAACTACCAATTATGGAAGTGACTTCATAGCTGCACTCGAGACTGATTCGGTTACCGCTGTGCAATTTCATCCCGAAAAAAGTGGTCGCGCAGGTCTCGCTCTGATCTCAAACTGGGCGGCCTCGCTATGAAAAGACTAGAGCTTCTGCCTGCAGTTGATGTGCGCGAAGGGCAAGCGGTTCGCCTAGTACAAGGGGAGTTAAGCAATCAGACTAGTTACGGTTCTCCGATTGATGCAGCGCTGGATTTTCAAAGCGCCGGTGCTGAGTGGATTCATCTCGTAGATTTAGATGCGGCATTTGGAACAGGGAGTAACCACGAATTACTTGCCGAGGTCATTGGAAAACTTGATATCAAAGTTGAACTCTCGGGCGGTATTCGCGATGAAGAATCTCTGGCTCGCGCGATAGCAACGGGATGCGCACGAATCAATCTTGGAACAGCAGCGCTCGAGAATCCGGAGTGGACCGCTTCGGTCATTTCTCGTTATGGCGATCTTATTGCCGTGGGCCTCGATGTCCGAGGTCATACTCTGGCTGCTCGTGGATGGACTCGAGAAGGTGGGAATCTTTTTGAGACTATCGAGCGCCTCGATAACGATGGCTGCTCACGTTACGTAGTAACAGATGTCAACAAGGATGGAACTCTTAAAGGACCAAACGTGGAGCTTCTCCAAGAAGTATGCGCAGCAACAAAGAAGCCCATCATTGCATCTGGAGGAGTATCAACACTGAGCGATCTCGAGCAATTACGTTCGCTCACAATGATTGGTGTTGAAGGCGCCATCGTTGGAAAGGCTCTGTATGCCAGAGCTTTCACCTTAGAAGATGCGTTACGCATTGCGGACGGACGTTGATATGAGTCAACAACTCACTAGTCTTGCAACACGAATAATTCCCTGTCTTGATGTCTCTCAGGGCCGGGTTGTCAAAGGAATCAATTTCCGTAATCTGATTGACGCGGGCGATCCCGTTGAAATGGCGCGAGTGTATGACTCAGAAGGCGCTGATGAGATTACCTTTCTTGATATCACTGCGAGCAGCGAAGGCAGAAAAACAACTCTGGATGTCGTTCGACGTACTGCTGATGAAGTCTTCATCCCAATGACGGTAGGCGGAGGAATTAGCTCTGCCGAGGATGTCAATCAATTACTCCGAGCTGGTGCCGATAAGGTCTCTGTAAATACCTCTGCCATCAAGAACCCAACTCTGATCAATGACATTAGCGATCGATTTGGCTCCCAGGTATTGGTCATCTCCATTGATGCCAAGCGAGGTCGTACCGCCTCTGGATTTGAAGTCACAACGCATGGAGGCAAGACCGAGACTGGAATAGATGCGCTTTACTGGATTGAAGAGTCGATCAAGCGAGGTGTGGGCGAAATTCTCCTTAACTCAATGGATATGGATGGCACTCGTGCCGGCTATGACTTGGAATTAATCCGCAAAGTGCGCGAAATTTCCACAGTTCCCATTATTGCCAGCGGTGGGGCAGGGGATATCGATGACTTTGGTAGAGCTATCGAATCTGGAGCAGATGCG
>JACCEB010427084.1_pt1 | contig 11037 bp, 11 predicted proteins | sample 7454761 | NCBI WGS metagenome assembly JACCEB01 (sample SAMN15323454, study PRJNA562643) | freshwater metagenome | isolation source: river surface water | place: USA:Blue River Watershed | collected 2017-08-18 | reverse complement strand
GGGTAGAAGACGTTGAAGCCTTTCATGCGCTTGTAGCGGGCGAGCGCGTCGGTCGGCGTCTTTACATACCAGTGACCGATGTGCAGGTCGCCGGATGGATACGGCCACATCGTGAGCAGGTAGTAGCGAGGCTTGGACGCGTCCGTGAGGTTCGTGGTGTGAAGGCCGAGCGACTCCCAGTGCGACTGCCAGCGCGGCTCAATCTCGCGAGGATCGTATCGCTCCAAACGATCGTCTAGATCAACCACAGGTCGGGGCCCCTCTCCTTCTCAAGCGTACCCGCGAGCGAGTCTACGCCGCGAGTTGCTTGGTGGAGCTAAAGGGATTCGAACCCTTGACCTCTTGCATGCCATGCAAGCGCTCTACCAACTGAGCTATAGCCCCAAGGGGGGCGAGTGTATCAGGAGCGTTCACGCCCCACGATCGGGAGAAGGAGGAGTGCGCCCGCCACGAGGAGGAGAGCACCAGCAAACGGGGTGAGCCCAACGATCATTGTGGTCAGCGTGCCGCCAAGGATGGGACCCGCCGAAATCCCCAGGTCAAACGAAAGATTGAATGCGCCGCTGGCACGACCGCGCTCTCCGGGCTCCGTTGCAATGGCCACCGCGCCTGCTGCGGCGGGGAAGATCAGCCCATACCCAATGCCGTACAAGATCATGGCCACCAGATCTACTTCGAGCGTTGGGCTCACGGCGAGCATGAGGAGTGCAACGAAGATTGCTCCGAGACCAACAAGGGAGATGCCGAATGGACCGCGACGGTCCACACGTCCTGCGAATCGACTCAACATGATCACGATGGCGACGAGGCCGAAGACACTGAAGAGACCGCCGCTCGCCCCAGTTGCATAGCGGAGCGCGCCCTCAGTGTCTCGCCCCATCTCAATCGCGCGCTGGAAGAGACCATCTTTGATGAATCCTGTGATGGAGCCGACCGCCGCCTCCAAACCGAAGATCGCAAGGAGCGCGACGCGTAGATTACGGTTCTCCAGAATCCGTCGCCACACACCAGGGGTTCGGACGCGCGCAGCGGATGGCGCAAGCGTCTCTGGTAGAAGTGGGAGCACGGCGAGAAGGCCGCCCGCAATCAGCAGTGCGAGTCCAATGAAGACGGCGTTGATCCCTGCAGCGTTGGCAACGAGTGCCGCACCGGCTGGTCCGACCACGGCCGCCACGCCGATCAGTGCACCCGCACGACCAAGCGTCTTGCCGCGCTCGCCGGGTGCCGCGACGTCGCCGAGAAGCGCGAAGAGCGCAGCGGCCAGCATCCCGCCAGAGGCGCCGTGCACCACGCGCGCAGCTAGGAAGAGTGGAAGCGAATCTGCGAGCGCGTAGACCGCGATTGCAATCGGGCTGATCACCAGCGCCGCCACCACTACGCGCCGGCTGCCAATGCGATCGGCGAGCACCCCACCAAGTGGATTAAATGCGAGGTTCGCAAGCGAATAGGCGGCGATCGCAATACCCACCAGGAAGGGTGTCCCGCCGAGCGCTTGCGCGCGTGGGCCGATCACGGGGAGAAGGGCAAAGTTGTCGATGAACGTGAGGAAGACCGCGATATAGATCGCGGTGCGACTTCTGCGGCCGAGGGGTGTTGCAGGCATGTGCAGAGCATTGCACACCCCTGCGCTTTCGGTTGCGTTGCAGAGGCGTGCGACTGTTGCGTGCCACAATAGTGCGCGTGAGTGACCAAGAGGTTACGCGATTTCCGTACACGCTCGTGCGAAGTCCGCGCGCGCGCAGGCTAACGCTGCATATCGATCCAGAGCGCGGACTCGAGGCGGTGGTTCCCGCACGCATCGGTGAAGCGCGCGCGCGTCGCGAAGTTGAAGCCTTTATTGCGGAGCGCGCCCGTTGGGTGGAGCGTTCACTTGTAGAGCTGCGCGAGCGGCGCTCTGCACTTGGAACGGATGGTCAGCTCGTCCTTGGTGGGCTCATCCCTTATGCAGGACGTGCTCATCGTATTCGCGCTGCAGCGGTCGGTGCGATTAGTGTCGCCGGCGGCGAGATCCTTGTACCAGAGAAGGTTGCGAGCAGCGAGACGCTTCTTCGCGCCCGTCTGACCACATGGTTGCGTCGGCGTGCGCGTAGCGTTGCCGAGCAGATGATTGCCGTCTATGCACCAGAGATGCGCGTGAAGCCTACGCGCCTGCGCATTGCAGATCAGTCGTCGCGCTGGGGGAGTGCATCAGCCGACGGAACGATCTCTCTTTCATGGAGACTCGTGATGGCGCCCCCCTCCTGTTTTGAGGCGGTGATCGTCCACGAACTGGCGCACCTGCGGGCGCGTGGTCACGGCGTCCGTTTCCGTCAGATCGTGGAGCGGCATCTTCCCGACGAGTCGACCCGAATGCGAGAGCTCCAGCGACTCACTCCCGCGCTCGCCGCAGTGCGCTAGCGGCGCCTCGTTCTCCCCCGCACCGCAGCACGCTCGTCGGCCTTTCTGATGATTGCCTTTGTAATGCGCTTGATCAACGTAATTGGCAGCTCGTGGTCAGGGGTGAAATGGATTGTGGTGCCTGCGATCTTGAAGTCAGCAAGTTCAGCGGCAAACTCTCGACCCGTGTGACCTGGGTAGAGGCTGAGGCCTCCCCGTCGAGCACCGCAGTGGATGCGGGCGCCGTTCGGAAACACGATGCCGATCACCCCATAGGAGATTGCCGCTCTTCCACCAGGCCCAGCGGCGAGGGCTGCATCACGGACCCTCCGCAGGCTCTTCGCCTCCTTGGCTGGGAGCGCGTCAAGATATTCGCGGACGGTCGCCACAACACCTCCAACGTAGTGTGGTGGTGGAGCTGAGGGGATTCGAACCCCTTACCTCTACAATGCGAATGTAGCGCTCTACCAACTGAGCTACAGCCCCACGGAAGCGGCAGAATAGCACGCAGGCGGCTAGCATCTGATCATGAGTCCCCTTGCCCTTGGCCTCCTCTCCGCTGCCCTCTGGGGGGCGACCGACCTCATCACGACGTATGTGGGTCGACGGATCGGGTCGCTCCGCGTTGTGGTCATCGCGGTCAGCACCTCGCTCGTTCTCGCAGGAAGTGTGGCGGTCGCCCGTGGTGCGCTCACACAGATCTACGACCCGGTAATCGTTGGGGCAACACTCCTCATGGGGGTCGGTGCCGGCATCTCATACATTGCCGTCTTCACCGCGTTTCGCCTCGGCCCACTGAGCGTCGTTTCTCCAACGATCTCTGCCTACGGCGCACTCTCCGCCTTCCTTGCCGCACTCTTCCTTGGTGAGCAGCTCACTACCGCTCATGTGGGCGGCGTGATCGCAGTCGGCGGCGGGATCGTCCTCCTTGGAATTCGCACCACAGGGAGCGGTCGAGAGCGCCGCGCATCGCTCGCGAGTCCCGGCGTTGCCTTTGCGCTCGTCGGCCTTCTCTTCTTCGCCGTGATCACCGTGCTGCTGACGATTCCGATCAAAGAGTACGGCTGGAGCACAGCGATCACGCTCTCGAGGATCGGGAATTTTGTCACGGTCTGGATCATCCTCGGCGTGATGCGTGCGAAGCGGAAGTCGCTCCCTCGCTGGGGTCGAACCGACCTGCTTGGTGAGGGTCACGCCATGAGACGCGGCGGGATCCTCCTTGCGGGGATCGTTGGCGTGGGCGACACGATTGCCTTCTTCGTCTTCGCCGCCGCACTTGAAGTGGGACCGACCTGGGTTGTTTCACTCTTGAGCTCGCTTGGGCCGATCATCGTGGTGCTCGGTGGCTACATTGGCTATCAGGAGCGGCTCCGCCTCCCCCAGCTCGCCGGGCTCGCGCTGATCTTGGTTGGGATCGTCCTCGCCACCCTCCCAGCATAAAACGAACATCTGTACTAATATGAGCCCAGGGCGGGGGCAGTATCCTCACAAGGTGTTGCCCCATCTTGGCCTCCGCCCAACTCCACCTCTCAGCCTCCTCGCACTTCCGCTGCTGCTTGCGGTGGCGGCGTGTGGCGGCGATGTGGCGGTCACCCCGAGCGGCAACGCCTCACCCGCTGCGGTAATCAACAGCGAGTACGGACGCATCTGGGGGCGTCTCCCTGCCGATTTCCCCCTCCTTGCGGAGGGGAGTGCGGAGATTCGACTCGACGTTCTCGCGAGCGGCGCCATCTTCAGTCGACAGAGCGTAGAGACTGCCGTCCGCTCTTCCGTTGACGAATTGCGACGCCTCGCCTGGGAGGTGGCCGAGCCGGTAAAGCGAGACGGCCGCGTTGAGATCAATGCGGCACGCGATGACGGAGCATGCACCGTTACGGTGACCGTGGAGTCCCTTGGATCGCGAACGTCGCTTGTCGTTTATCTTAGTGAGGGGTGCCCCGCTCCCTAGCAGTGACATCCAAATGTATGGAGGAAGAAGATGCCACCGAAGCTGAAGCGCAACGAGATCCTTAAGCCACTACTCCTCGTTGGCGGCCTTACACTCGGCATCATCTTCATCATCGCAGCTCAGGTGAGCGCGCTTTAGACGTTTCGTTGCAGCGGCGGCAGCTTGACGTGCCGCCTGCGCGCTGTTAGCGCCGACCGCCACCCTTCCCGCGCTCCGCGGCGTCTCTTCGCTGGTCGCGAGCGTTTGGACGAGGCGACATTGCGCGAAGGAAGCGTCCATACCACCCAGCAAACGCGCCCGCGAAGATTCCAGAGACGGCTACACCGTAGAGGTCACCGGCGAGCGCTCCAATGTTGTTGAGATTTGCAAGATTGTTGTTGAGGAATGCGGCAACTGGATTACCTTCTGCAAGGCCTGATAGGTCTGCAGCACTTCCTACGACCAGGGATCCGGCATACGTCAGCACCCCAAAGATTCCTCCGAGCATCCAGGAACCTCGACGCGTCAGCATCCCTCCCATGAAGGCCACAACAAATGCTGGGGGGAGCAGCACGGTTTGCACGGCGAGCTGCGTGAAATTGGAGTTGATCGTGCCAGGCTGGATGCTGATGGCGACCGTTGCCAACGTCGCAATCAGCGGAACAAAGAAGGCGCGCGTGCGCAGGATTGAAGGGAGCGCACGAAGGTCATCCTTGAACGGGATTCGTCCGAAGAATCCACGGAACGCCGCGCGGAAGCCGATGCCGGTGTGGGCGCGTGGCTGCGGAGCGCTGGGCTTGACCGCGAGATCCGCGGGGGTCTCAGCAACCGCCGGCTGATCGCCTACAGCCGCTCGTTCTCGTGCCGCGATGCGTCCGCGGCGTCGAGCCTCTGCTCGATCCTTTGCGTGTCGTGAACTCATTGCTCCTCCTTATATGCTGCCGCCTCAATCCTAGACGCTCCTCCGCTTCAGTACGACAGCGATACGGGTCCAACCAGATACTTTGCCCTCCTATCCGCCCAACACGAGGGGACGCGATGCAACGGTCCGCACTGTGTTCTTTCGTGCTCTTCACACTGCTCACGGCCCAACTTGCGTTCCCAGACACTGTTCGTGGCGAAGAACGAGCGCCACTCCTTCTGAGCGAGATCCTCACTGGTGGAGCAACCGCCGTTGACGAGTACGTTCGTATTGAGGCAAGCGGAGCGCTCCCGATTGACCTCATTGACATTGAACTGGTCTACATCAGTGCAAGTGGCCTCACGACGAGACGTCTCGTAAGCCTCGCAGCGGTTGGAAGGCTGATGCCTGGGGACTCGCTACTCCTCGCGCACTCACTCGGTCAATACAGTGCCTCTGCGCGCCTCACGTGGAGCGACGGGATATCGAGTAGCGGCGGTGTGCTTCAGCTTCGCCGGGTGGGAACGACCCCCGAAGTTCTTGACGCGGTGGCGTGGGGGAGTGCCACACTCACCGCTGGGGGCGAGGGGCTGCCAGTACTCGTTTTATCAGCTGGAACTCCGTTCATGAGAGCACGCAGTACAACTGGAGCACTTATCGACAGCAACATGAATCGCGAAGACTTTGCCGCGCAAGTCCCTCCGACCATCTCACCAACCGCCTCTCCACTGCCCACGCCGTTGCCGACGCCCACGTTGAGCCCTGCGCCGACACCATCAAGTACTCCGCCTCCAGCGGCGCTCGCGGTGGGTGAGGCGCGTGCTGCGCAAATCGGCACACAAGTCCGTGTTCGTGGAGTGATCACTGCACTTCCGGGAGAGCTGGCGGAGCCACTACTCGCGGCAATCCACGACCCACTCGATGGCAGTGGGCTGTTCGTGTTAGTCCCACCGACGTTCGCTGGTCTGATGCGCGGTCAACTTGTCGAGATGAGTGGGCTCCTTACGCTGCGCAGACAAACGCTGACGCTGGTTGCAACAGCGGCGCCCCTTCTTGCTGGGAGCGCGAGCCCCCCTCTTCCGTTAGCGGTGAAGCGGCCTGCAGTGGGAGCATGGGCGTGGGAGGCGTGGGAGGGGCGGCGCATCCGCGTCGAAGGGGTCCTCGCTGGTAGCCCCTCTTCGCTCGCGGATGGAGCGGTCAGCCTCAGGCTTCGTCTCAGTTCCGGAGAGGAGCTGCTCGCCGCGGCGAGTAGCAGCGTGGCCCTGACCCTGCCCGCAGCGCTCCAGGAGGCGGGTCGGCGCGTGCGCATGGAGGGCCTGATTCATCAGCGCGGCTCCATCAGCGGCGGAGGCTACCGACTCTGGCTCGACCCCCAGTTTGGGCTCGCGCTAGCTCCACTGCCACCCTCAGGCGAAGCGGAGACGGGGGCTGCTGAAGAAGCAACGGCACGAGTGGTGCCAAACCCACTTCCACTTGGCACGCCCACGATCGCAGTCCCCCTCGGGGCGGAGCGTGGTTGGCTGCGCGAGATTGTTACATCTCTTCGAGTGGACGAGGGACGGCTGGAGCTCTGGCGTGACGGAGTGGTCAGGCTGGTCGTGCTCCCGTCGTGCGGGGAGCCTGTTGACCACGAGGGGGCGGCTCCCTATCCTAATCCTCGGTGATTGCTCGTGGTCCCCTTCGTGGGACCAGGGGCGCTCCGCGGTCGGCATGTTGCCGGACGCGCTCTATGCCCCGAGTGGGGTTGTAGTGGACCGCGCGGAGGATGCGCGACCCAAGGGAGGTTCAAAACATGCCTGAGGTGTATTGCGTTAAGTGCAAGGCCAAGCGAGAGGCCATTGACACGAAGAAGGTCACGATGAAGAACGGCAAGCCAGCACTCTCCGGCGTCTGCCAGAAGTGCGGCACGAAGGTCTTCAAGATCGGTGGCTGATTTTCAGCTCGCGCTCGCGTAACCGCGAACGCATAGCGGCCTGACGGCCCTCGACCGGGAGACCGGGCGGGGGCCGTGCCGCTTCTCACGGGCGACTTATCCACAACATACCTGACGACTTATCCACAACAACGACGTACGCGTTACGCCTCACCGAAATGGTGAATGAACGGAGACCCACAGATGCAGCCACCCGCTGACGCAACCGTGCTCGCGCTTGATCTCGGTGGGACGCAGGTGCGCGCCGCACTCGTTCGCGCGGACGGTGCGCGCCTCGGTCGCGCCGCAACACCAACACCGGTAGAAGATGGGCCAGCCGCCATCGTTGCGGCATGCATCAGCACGCTGCAACTCGCACGAGAGAGCGCTGCACGCGAAGAGCCAGATGCCCTGAGACGGTTAGTAGGCGTGGGGATCAGCGCGCCGGGCCCGCTGAATCCGTGGACTGGGATCGCGGTGGAGCCCGCGAACCTTGGTCCACGCTTCCCTGGCACCGATCTCGCGGGTCCGATCGCTGCCGCACTCGAACTCCCCGCATTCCTTGAGCACGACACAAAGGTTGCGATCCTTGGTGAGTGTGCATTCGGTGCGGGGATCGGGATTGATGACCTGATGTATCTCACGATCAGCACGGGGATTGGTGCCGCAGCGCTCAGCGGAGGACACCTCCTCACCGGCCCGGATGACACCGCACTCGAGCTCGGTCATGCGCCAATCTCGCTCGATGGCCCACGTTGCACATGTGGAGGGTCTGGCCACCTTGAGGCGCATGCTGCGGGCTGGGCGATCGCAGCTGCGGGTGCCGCCTCTGCCGCGAGCGGCGAGAGTCCGTGGCTTGCAGCGTGGCAAGGGGCGCACCCCCAGGAGGAGGTAAGCGCAAAGCTGGTCGCTGAGGCGGCTGCGGCTGGGGACGCCGTTGCCGATGCAATCCTTGAGCACGCCATCATGGCGATCGGGCGTGCGGTGGCTGGCTACGTAAACTCCTTCAATCCGGTGCGAATCATCATCGGAGGCTCGCTCGCCCAGGCACACTGGCCTCGGCTCGCCACGCGGATCAGCCGTGAGATCAGTGAGAATGCCTTCAACGTCCCTGGCCGCCGAGTGAGCGTCGTTCCTGCAGCGCTTGGCGGGGACGTGAGCCTCGCAGGCTGTCATCCTGTGGTGACGGGTAGGCTCGGCAACGCGGCATGGGATCGGGCCGTTATTGCGAACAGAGCGCTGAAATAGCGAGGGAGACGTAGTGGCAATTCGCGTGGGGATCAACGGATTCGGTCGCATCGGGCGTCAGAGTCTCAAAGCGCTTATTCAGCGTGCCCCAGGTGTTGAAGTTGTTGCAGTCAATGACCTCGCTGGTGCAGAGATCAGCGCTCTGCTCTTCAAGCACGACTCAACGTATGGCGCATACGCAGGAAGTGTTGAGAGCGATGGCGAAAGCCTTCTGATCGACGGCAAGCGCATCAAGGTCCTCTCTGAGAAAGATCCCGCCGCACTCCCGTGGGGCGAACTCGGCGTAGACATTGTCATTGAAGCAACGGGGGTGTTCACAGATGCAACAAAGGCAGCGGCACATCGGAGTGCTGGCGCAAAGAAGGTGGTGATCAGTGCTCCCGCAAAGAACGAGGATGTGACGGTTGTCCTTGGTGTCAATGACAAGCTCTATGACCCAGCCACGCACCACATCATTTCCAACGCAAGTTGCACCACGAACTGCCTTGCCCCTGCCGTCAAAGTGGTCATGGATGCCTTCGGGATTCGGCGTGGCCTCATGACAACCATGCACAGCTACACCAACGATCAGCGCATTCTCGACGTTTCGCATAAGGACCCACGTCGAGCTCGTGCCGCAGGTCAGAACATGATTCCAACCACCACCGGCGCCGCGACAGCGTTGTCGCTGGTGATCCCTGAGATGAAAGGTCGCTTTGACGGCTACAGTGTGCGGGTGCCAACGCCGACCGTGAGCCTGATTGACTTCACTGCTGAGCTCGAGCGTCCAGCGACGATCGCGCAGTTGAACGACGCATTCCGTGCGGCCGAGCGGGGGCCGATGAGCGGCATCCTCGGCGTTTCAGACGAACCACTGGTCTCTTCGGATTTCCGCGGAGACTCGCGCTCCGCAATCATCGACGCACAGAGCACCATGGTGATGGATGGAACCTTTGCGAAAGTGGTCGCCTGGTACGACAACGAGTGGGGCTACGCGTGTCGCATTGCCGACCTTGTGCAGATGATGGTCACCCGTGGCTGAGAAGAAGGGCATCCTTTCGCGCCTCTTCAGGGCCCCGGCGCCTGCGAAGCCGACACCGAAGTCTGCGACGAAACCTGTAGCGAAGCCGACACCGAAGCCTGCGACGAAACCTGTAGCGAAGCCCGCATCGAAGCCTGCAACGAAACCCGCAGCGAAGCCCGCGGCCAAGCCGACACCGAAGCCCGCACCGAAGCCTGTAGCGAAGCCTGCAACAAAGCCTGCTGCTAAGCCTGCAGCGAAACCTGTAGCTAAGCCCGCAGCCAAGCCCGCGACGAAACCTGCTACGAAACCTGTAGCGAAGCCCGCAGCCAAGCCCGTATCCAAGGCGGAGGCCAAGCCCGTGGTCAGAACGGCCACGCTGGTTCCGCCGAAGCCTTCTGCGGGGAAGCCCGGAGTAAACCTTGGCGCGCCGAAAATGGCGCCGAGCCGGCCCGCGAATCGGCCGCAAGTGAAGCCTGGGCCGCCACTTCCACCGAAGGGGGCGACACAGGCGTCAGGGGCATCGGCTGGTGGTCCGAGCCGCCCTGCAAATCGCCAGAGCGCGAAGCCAGTGTCGAAGTCACCGAATACGCCCGCGACCGCGACGCCGGTTGCTCGTGTAGCACCGCGCCAGCGGCCGTTCAGCGGTGGCCCGAGGCGCATTGCGACCAACATTTATTCGGCCACTGGGAAACGAACCATTCGCGAACTTGATGCTCGCGAGATGCGCATCCTCTTGCGCGTTGACTTCAACGTGCCGCTCTCGGATGGGAAGGTCGTTGACGACTCGCGCATTCGGGCAACGGTGCCGACGATCAAGGCGCTCCTTGAGGATGGCGCCTCTCTGGTCATCGCGTCACACTTAGGTCGACCAGATGGGAAGGTGGTTGACGGACTGCGCCTTCGCCCCGCGGCCGAGCGACTCGCGCACCACCTGCAGATGATGGTTCCAACAAGTGGCGACGCACTCGGCGGAGGGACCGAGGATGCGGTGAAGCGCCTGCGCCCGGGCGAACTCCTCCTCCTTGAGAACGTGCGCTTCCACGCGGGCGAAGAGAAGAATGACCCCGCGTTCGCCGCAAAACTCGCCTCATATGCAGATGTGTTTGTGAACGATGCCTTCGGCGCCGCACATCGCGCACACGCGAGTACGGTTGGTGTTGCTGGCATCCTCCCTTCGTACGTTGGCCTTCTCATGGAGGGTGAGGTGGAGGCGCTCTCCAACTTGCTCGATAAGCCGAGCCGCCCCTTTGCAGCGATCGTTGGCGGGGGGAAGGTTTCAGGAAAGGTCGCGGTCCTGGAGGCGCTGATCCAGAACGTGGCCCGCCTCATCCTTGGCGGCGGGGTGGCGAACACGTTCTTGGTTGCGTCTGGACGAAGCGTCGGCAAGAGCCTCTATGAGTCCAAGATGGTCGAGCATGCACGTCGGATCTTGAAACTTGCGGCGGAGCGCGGCGTGAAGGTGCTCCTCCCGGTTGACGGTGTTGTTGCAAAAGAGGTGACGCGCGGAACAGAGTTCAAGGTGGTTTCCACTGAGAAGCTCCCCGCAAGCTGGCACATGGTTGACCTTGGACCTGACTCCATCTCTGCGATGCGGGATGCGCTCGCTCCCGTAAAGACCATTCTCTGGAACGGCCCGCTTGGAGTGTTTGAGATCCCAGCGTTCGGCACCG
>JACCEB011195371.1_pt1 | contig 11038 bp, 10 predicted proteins | sample 7454761 | NCBI WGS metagenome assembly JACCEB01 (sample SAMN15323454, study PRJNA562643) | freshwater metagenome | isolation source: river surface water | place: USA:Blue River Watershed | collected 2017-08-18 | reverse complement strand
AGAACTCTGGGAACTCATTGACAGTTTCAGTACCAAGAATTCCGTTTGCAATACCGCGATAGAGCGCAAGCGCTCCGATAGTTACTGCAAGAGAGCCCAGCCCTAACTTGGTGACCAAGAATCCATTGACGAATCCACAGGCTGTACCAACTGCCATCGCAATAAGGATTGCTAGCCAGATAGGCGCGCCTGCGGCATATGAATACCCGAGCATTGCGCTGCTGAGCGCCAAGATTGAGGCGATTGATAAATCAATCTCACCGGTGATGATGAGGAAGATCATCGCAAATCCCATAATTAGGATTTCACTTGAGTTAGAGAAGATCTGTGAGACGTTAATTGAACTCAAGAAGTTATCTGTAGTCATTGATGCCAAGACCCAGACTGAGAAGAGCAGGGCAAGGATCGCTGTGTCCCAGGACTTGCGAACTTTAAAGGTATTTTTCTCAGACACGGCTAAACCCTTTCCTTGATTCGTTGTGCCAGTAAGGCTTTCTCGGTTCTTCGTGCCAGGACACGATCCGCATAGATTGCGACAATAAGTAGGAAGCCGTTGATGGCTGCTTTCCAGAATGCATCAACGCCAAGGGCGGCAAGCGCACCCTGGATTGTCTGCACGAGTAGCGCACCGATAACAACACCGACTGCAGTTCCCGCGCCACCAAGAAGACCAATTCCACCGATAACAGCAGCTGCAACTACGGCGAGCTCTTGTCCGTAGAAAGCGGTGGAGTCGACTTGTGCAAAGCGCATCAAGTAGAAGACTCCGGCGACTCCAGCGATAAAGCCACAGAAGATATAAGCCAAGAATGTTCTGCGGAAGACTTTGAGGCCGACTAGATCTGCAGCTGGTGGATTGCTTCCGATTGCATAGCAATCGCGTCCTGGCTTGGTGTACTTCATGTACCAACCGACAATTACCATCAAGATAATTACCATCAAGAATGGGAATGGCAACAAGCCTCCGAATGTCTTCTGGCCAAGTGAGAGCAAGCTAGGTGGCATCTCTTGTGCGTTGTAATCCACGGAGTTTGAAACTACGTAAACGCCACCGCGAACGATGTAGAGAGTTCCGAGCGTTACAACCAGAGATGGCAGGCGCAGACCTGCAACAAGGAGACCGTTAAGCGCTCCGACTGCGATACCGACTGCGCCACCGATCACAAAGCACTGCCACCATGTGAATGATGGGTTCTTGGCGCAGAAATCTGCGACCAACCAGGCAGAGAATCCAACCGTTGATGCAATAGAGAGGTCGATATGGCGCATGATCATGACTGGCGCCATACCAATTGCTAGTAGCGCCACAATCGCTGTGGCCGACAGTAAGTCGCGGGTCCCATCGCCGGTCACAAAGCGAGGATTGATAAATCCAGTGCTCGCGACGCAGAAAATCAGAATGATGCCAAGGCTGGCTTCGCGACCAAAGGTTCGCTTCTTCAATAGAGATGCCACTGTTACATGCCCTTCTTTCCGGTGGTAGCTGCAGCGATGACATTTTCTTGCGTTGCTTCCTTACGAGAAAGCTCTGCGATTTGGCGACCTTCGCGCATCACAATGATGCGATCGGCCATTCCGAGAACTTCAGGAAGTTCGCTGGAAATCATCAAGATCGCCTTACCTTCACCAGCAGCCTTATCAATTAACTTATGAACTTCAGCCTTGGTGCCAACATCAATTCCGCGAGTTGGCTCATCGACAATTAAAAGATCTGGGTCTGTGGCAAGCCATTTGGCAAGAACTGTCTTCTGTTGGTTTCCCCCAGAGAGGCGATCGACAGGATCTGACTGATCTGCATATTTGATACTTAAGTTCTCGCGCCACAGATTGGTGAGTGCGCGTTCTTTCTTAAAGTTTAGGAATATGCGACCCTTAAGACGATCAAAGGATTCCATTGAGATATTGCGATTAACGCCTGCAACCATGAAGAGCCCTTGTTGACGGCGATCTTCTGGGACAAGTGCGATTTTTTCAGCCATCGCAGCGACAGGAGAATTCTTCTTCAGTGGCTTGTTATTGACCTTGACTGAACCAGATTCGTAGGAATCAACGCCAAAGATAGAACGGGCGATTTCAGAGCGGCCAGATCCGACCAATCCAGCTAGCGCAACAATTTCTCCTTTACGCACAGTAAACGAGACATTGCGGAAATATGCTGGGTTGGTGAGGTCGTTAACTTCAAGAACGACATCACCAATTGCGTGATCTGTCTTAGGAAAGAGCTCGGTGAGCGCGCGGCCCACCATCTCTTTAATTACAGTCTGTAAATCTGTATTTGAGATTGGCTTTTCAGAGACCGTTGCGCCATCGCGCATGACGGTGATGAAGTCAGAGATAGCAAATACTTCATCGAGACGGTGACTCACAAAAATAACTGCCTTATTGGCTGCACGCAGATTGCGCATTACAGTCATGAGGCGCTCTACTTCAGAGGCAGAGAGCGCCGCGGTTGGTTCATCCATCAAGATGATGTTGGCATTCATTGAAAGTGCCTTAGCGATTTCAACAACTTGCTGATCAGCAATTGATAGTCCGCGAGCTTGTCGCTTCGGATCTAACTCAACGCCTAACTCAGTAAAGAGTTTGCGCGCTTGTGATTCGGCCTCTTTCCAATCGATGGCAAGGCCTTTTTTAGGTTGGCGACCAACAAAGACATTCTCGGCAAGGGAGAGATCGAGAAAGAGTGATGGTTCTTGGTAGATAACAGCGATACCTTGATCGATAGAAGCCTGTGGTGAACCAGAGATAAACGGTGCACCACCCAAGGTAATTGTTCCGGCATCGTGCTCGTGTACACCCGCAAGAATCTTGAGCATGGTTGATTTACCAGCTCCGTTTTCTCCTAGGAGCGCGTGTATTTCGCCAGCACGGACTGAGAGATTTGTTCCGCGAAGTGCAACTGCACCTCCAAATCTTTTCTTCACATCCTTCATTTCAAGAAGAAGGTCGCCCTTGTTTGCCAATGCAGTCTCCTGTCTAGTTATTGCAAGCCTTGCCTCGATTGTTGTGGAATCTTATTCAGTAAAGTTGCTACGTACTAGAGATTTAAAGGTTGGGTTTTCCAAGAGTTGTTGCATCAGCGAAGCCATTGAACAATTCAATGCGCTACCCAGCAGATAAGTTGATAACAAAATGTTAGAAGCCGTCGCTTGTTTTTGCACCCTTTGCATAAGGCCTTTTCTTGCATAAGAGTGGGGGATGGAGAGAAGGGGGCGCCATGGGTCGGTATTTATCACTTGATATGGGGGCAGAGTCTGGCCGCCTTGTGATCGTTGATATTGGAAAAGCAGCAATCTCAACTGAAGTTATATATCGCTTTGAAACCCCCGTCGTTCATGATTCCTTGGGACGACGTTGCTGGGATTTTCCCAAGATAGTTGAAGAAGTTGTGAATGCACTTTCGATTGCAGCACCACGTGGCCCCTTCGATTCCCTTGGCGTTGATACCTGGGGACTTGATTTCGGTTTACTAGATGAGAGTGAAGAGCTGGTTTCTCTTCCTGTCAGTCACCGAGATCATCGCACCGATGGTTATCTGGCAAAGGCTGCGAGCGTTGTCGGGTTAGAACGTCTGCACTTTGATACCGGTGCACAACTACTTGAAATCAATTCAATTTTTCAACTCCTTGCCATAGTAGAGAACTCACCTGATGAGTTAGAGCGAGCAAAGTATTTGCAGCTGATGCCTGATTTGATTCTCCATGCTCTGACCGGTGCTATAGGTACTGAGTACACAATTGCAACCACAACTGGTTTGTATGACACTCAAAGCAACCAGTGGGCGTATGGGCTAGCCAAAGATCTGGGAATTCCTATGCACTTCTTTGGCGAAGTTGAAGATGCCGGAACTATTCGCGGAGTACTAAGCGCTGAAATTCAGGCGAAAACTGGAATCGGTGCTCTGAGATGTATTGCGACCACTAGCCACGACACAGCAGCAGCTGTTGTTGCAACTCCTCTTGAATCACCAGGTAGTGCATATATTTCCTCGGGTACCTGGTCGCTCATGGGCGTTGAGATTGATTCACCAATCACCAACGAGATTACTTTAAATGAACGTCTGACCAATGAGGGTGGCTTTGATCGCAGCATCCGATTACTGCGCAACATCACCGGCCTTTGGATCATCCAGGAAGTTCGCCGTGATTTGAAATCACAGGGAGTTGATATCAGTTACGTAGATTTAGTGGCTGCAGCGAAAGCTCAGAGCGATCCATGGCGCACCTTGTTCTATGTCGATGCACCAATATTTGTCTACGCAGGAGGAATGATTGCGCGGATTCAGCAGTATGCGCGTGAGACTGGTCAGCCGATTCCGCAAACTCCTGGTGAAATCGCGCAGGCAACATTTGCATCCCTTGCTCTGCAATATGCACGAACTGCAGATGTCTTAGCCGAATGCAGCGGTATGGCGATGCCGGCAATCCATATCGTTGGCGGGGGATCACAGAATGAGCATCTATCTCAGATGACTGCAGATATCTCTAATAAAGAGGTAATCACCGGACCTATTGAGGCAACGGCTATGGGAAACGCGATCGTGCAAGCGATTGCTACAGGTGAAATCGCAGATATAGGCTCAGCGCGAGCCTTGATTTCATCGAGCGATGTGAAGTTTGGTTCCTATCAACCAACAACTGATAGTTCAGCGCGCGCAGAGATCGCAGCTGTGCGTCAACGATATGAAGAGTTAATCGCCCACCAATAGTTCGACCCGATAGAAGGAGAAGCATGACAACGCTCGCAGAAGAGATCTCAGATTTAGCAGTACGCGCTGGCGCACCAGAGGCTGACCTCACCATTCTGGCTGAAGGTAACGCCGCTGTTCTCGATGCTGCCAATGATCGCTTCTTAGTAAAGGCAAGCGGAGTCGTCATGGGGGAGGCAACGGCAGAAGATTGGGTCTGGGTATCCTTAAGTAAATCTGTTGAAATTCTGGAAGCTGCCCACAAGAGTGGTCGCACCCCAGCTTTAGATAGCGCACTCGATGCGATCTTAAAGTCTGCTGTTACCCCGAGCGGAGTGTCGAAGAAGGCAAGTATTGAAACTCTCGTTCACGTGGTCGCCTTCCATCTCTTGGAATCAACCTGGTCGCTGCATACGCACCCGACACCAGTTGTGGCCCTTGCTGCAAGTAAAGATGCTGCAGCCCATTACAGCGGAACCGTCTTTCCTGACGAGAGCGTGATCTGTGGTCCTATACCTCTCTATCTTCCTTACGATGAACCAGGTTTATCTCTCGGACTTGGCTTTTACTCAGGTGCGCTCAAATATCGCGATCAGTACGGAATGAGTCCACGTCAGATCATTCTTGGCAATCACGGGCTCTGCACTTTCGGTAACGGCAAAGAAGAAGCTCTGGCAACTACGCAGATTGCTGTCAAGGCAGCGCGCGTGCGCTTAGGCGCGTTGACCGCTGGGGGAATCAACTTCATCCCGAACTCTGCAGCGCAGACAATCGCCTTTCGCCCCGATGAAGTTGCTCGTCGTAAATTGCTCACGGGTGATAACAAGTAATGCAACCCAAAGCGGTCACCTTTGATATCGGCGGCATCATCTACTCAGATGATGTCTTCAAGCGCGCAATCTACGCAGCCCTTGAAGAACTTGCTGGCGCTATCGATGGCGCTCGCTTTGAAGAGATCTATACCGAGCATCTGAAATCGCAATCTGGGTCGCTGCGTAGCAAGCTCTGCATAGCTTTCTTAGGTTCACTCGATGCCAAAGAAGAGTTGATGGCAAAAGCCACCGCGCTCTGGAAATTCAGCGATGCTGATCTCTATAGCGATGCCAAGAAATGTATTGAAGATATGCGCGCTGCGGGGTGCGCAATTGGAATCGTTGCAAATCAAGCTGCGACGGTAGTGGATTCACTCAAAGCTCATGGCATCGCACCCTTGATTGATTTCATGGGCGTCTCTGCACTAGTTGGTCTTGAGAAACCAAACCCAGAGATCTTTAGTAAGGCGATAGCTGCGCTCAAAGTTGCGCCTTCTGATGTAATCCACATTGGCAATCGCCTCGATACCGATGTGCTTCCAGCGCAAGGTTTAGGAATGCGCACAGCTTGGATTCTGCGCGGTGAGGCAAATCCAGATCCAACAGCTGCTGATTTAGCAACGCCCGATATTGTTCAGAAATCTCTGGTTGGTCTTGCCGATGCGATTGCAGCGTTGTAATGAAGCAGCTCTGGCTTGGCATTGATTGCGCTACGCAATCTGCTCGTGGAACTTTGATTGATAGCGCAGGCGCTATTCATTCTCGGGTTAGCCGCGACTTAGCACCCGTACAACGAGGCGATGATGGTCGCCTGACGCAAGATCCACATAGTTGGACCATTGCAATTAATCAGATCATCACTGAAAGCGTGCAGAGCGCAGAGAAAAGTGGAGCCGTAGTTGCAGCAATCGCAATTTCGGCAACCTCTGGAACTTTTGTGCTGACAGATCTATCGGGAAAGCCCATTGCACCAGCTGCGATGTATAACGATGCTCGCGCTGGCAATCCGCTGGCGCGCGCTGCCGCAATTGTTAAGGAAGTCGGCACAGGAAGCTATCTCCTCGCCCATACCCCTGAATTTGTTGTGGCTGATCTCTGCGACAAAGCTTTAAGCGAAGTTGCAACTGACTGGAGCCACGCACTGAAAACAGGCGTTGATCTCACTGCAGAGCTATGGAGTAAAGGTGCGCTGTCACTGGCCGCAGAGTTAGGAATTGCACTACCTGACCTGGTTGCGCCGGGAACGTTGTTGGGAACAACTGCAGAACATGGAATTCCAATCTATGCAGCGATGACCGATGGATGCACTGCGCAGATATCAGTGGGTTCATCTGCGCTTGGTAGCGCGGTCACAACGCTCGGCACCACCATGGTCATCAAAATAGTTTCACCAAAAGAGGTAAGTGGCCCAGGTTTCTATAGCCACCTACTTCCAGAAAATCGTTGGCTTAGTGGCGGCGCCTCTAATTTAGGGGGAATCTCTTTTGCGCAACATAAAGACGAGATTGATGTGTGGAATCAGAAAGCTGCAGAACATGGACCTGCAACAACAGTGATGTATCCATTGGTTGGCACAGGAGAGCGTTTTCCGATTTCACATAAAGAGATGAAGAAGGTTTCAACTACTGCGCCTGTAGATGAAGTTGATGAATTTCGTGCCACGTTAGAGGGCATCGCATTTGCAGAGCGGTTGGCCTATGAGACCTTGGCCAAAGCGGGTGCGCCATTGACTGGAGAGCTCTTTACCGTCGGCGGTGGTGCACGCTCTTCACTCTGGAATTCGATTCGCGCAACGGTACTGAATCGCACTATTTCAATTGTGAAGGAATCTGGCTCAGATATTGGCGCTGCGATGATTGCGCGCGCTGCACATCAAGGAGGCGATTTAGCTAAAGCGCTCGATGAATTTAACAGTTCAACCATTGAGCAGGTGGCACCCACAGGTGACGAAATAAAGATGTATGAAGATAGGTACCAAGAGTTCTTATCTCTCGTTGCGCCTTTCCAAGTCCAAGAGATTCGATAAGGTAGCGCCCTGATGAGAAAAATTCTGATTCTTGATCCGCGCGACAATATTGCAGTATGCCTGGCTGACTTGGCTGAAGGAGATTTGATTACGCAAGATGACATCACCATCACTGTAAAGAACCAGATTCCCCGCGGCCACAAGATTGCTACAAGCAATATCGCCAAGAACGATGGCATCATCAAATATGGAGAACGTATGGGGCATGCAGTTGCACCTATCGCTATCGGAGAACATGTTCACGTCCACAATATTTTGGGCGATCGACTATCGGCGGAGCAGGTATGACAATCTCAATTAAGGGCTTTGACCATGGCAATCGCGGAGCAGGTATCCGTAACCACCAATTAATTCTTCCTACCGTTGTCTGCTCAACCCATGTATCCCGCCGAATCGCAACAGAAGTTGGCGCAGTTACCTTCGCCCATCAACATGGCTGCGGAATCATCGGCGATGACGTTGCTGGCATCGATAACTTCTTCGTCTCTCTTGCTGATCATCCCAATGTCAGCTCTGTCCTTGCAGTTGGCCTAGGGTGCGAAACCATTCAGAGCCAAGAACTTGCAGCCAAGTTACTCAGCCGCAACAAGTCAACGCAATATCGCATCATTCAAGAAAGTGGTGGCGTCGAAGGAACTGTGGCAGCTGGAGTAAAGGCAGCGCACGAACTCTCAGATGCATTTCCTTCAGCGCCTGCTGCCGTAGACAAACTACGCGTTGGACTTGATCTTGGTCGCGAAGTAAGTAGCGCGGCAGCTCTTGAGCAGTTACTTAAAGATGAAGGATGTGAAGTCGTAGTCGGGCACTCAGAATCAAGTTCAGCCGAGACGTTTTCCAAGCTCTCGCAGGAAAACGTTCACATCATCATCAGCTTCCCGAGCGATAGCCAGCCAGCCTCAGGATTTCCTTTGATTCCAGTGATCAATGTGGCAGGTAACGGTGTTCTTCACCAAGCAATCCGTGGCGATTTTGATATCGATGAAAACTCTCTTCTCTCCGGAATTGTCCAACTGCTAACAGATGTCGCGGCCGGAACCGAGACTGTTGCTGAAAAGAGTAAGAGCGGCGAAATTCGAGCACCAAGAGTTGTGAGAAGTGCATAATGTCAGCGCCACTAAAAGCATATAAGCGCGCTAATGGCGCATGGGGTCTACGTAATCAAGTACTAATTTTGCCGCTGCACTCAGCGCTTTCATCAACAGCTCGCGCAATTGCAGATAATTCAGATGGCGCAGTTGCCATTAGCCACGATTGGTCAGGCGAGAAAGATAACGATTTAGCCCGCATTATCTTCACTCTAAGTGGCTATGCATCCAACCCAAATATCTTTGCCACGATCTTCTTATCCATCGGCAGCCCAGAGGAAGAGCAGATCATTAAGGGCGCCCAAGCGCTTGGTTTAACTCGCTTTAGCAATCTCTTACTTCCTGAAATAGGCTCCATGGAGAAGTTGCAACAGCAGGCGCTCACTATTGCCAATGGTTATGTCAAGGAAGCAAGCGCCGAAGCGCGAGTAGATGCACCTTGGAGCGCCATCGTTCTTGGCCTTGAATGTGGCGGCTCTGATGCGCTCTCTGGAATTACAGCAAACCCAGCGCTGGGCGTTGCCAGCGATCGCCTCGTTGAATTAGGTGCATCATCTGTTCTTGGTGAGACAACTGAAATTCTTGGAGCAGAACACCTACTTGCTGCCCGCGCCATAGATCCAGCTGTCGGCAAAAAGATTGTTGAGATGGTTGCACGTTATGAAGATTCGATTAACTATGAGGGAATTGATATTCGTGGAGCTCAACCTTCCCGCGGAAATATTGAAGGCGGACTTTCGACTCTTGAAGAGAAATCGCTAGGAGCTGCCAAAAAAGCTGGCAACGCACCCTTTACCGGCACTCTTGAATTCGGTGAGATTCCAAAGGTTGCAGGTCTTTACTTTATGGATACACCTGGCCATGACATTGAACAGTTGGCTGGCTTTGGTGCAGGCCATATCAATGTCGTCGTCTTCACCTCTGGCCGCGGTACTCCAACTGGCTCTGCCATCATGCCGACCATCAAGGTCTCAACAAATACACCTATGTATGAATCAATTCCAGATTTGATTGATCTCGATGCAGGCACAATCGCCGAAGGCATTGAAACCCTGGCGCAGGTTGGCGATCGCATCTTTGATGAGATTGTTCAAGTCGCCAACGGAAAATTGACTAAGGCTGAACGCGGGGGCCATCACGAGTTCGCGCTCTCAAGAATGTATAAAACGGTGGTCAAGTAACTCGTTTTGAACGAGGCTCAATAGAGATTTACGCGTAATTGTTGAACACAATTGACTTTGCTCAATTGAACAGTCCATCATTGCCGCTATGACTATCAGCCTGCGCGATATCGCCAAGAAGGCGGGGGTATCAGTCGGTACCGCCTCCAACGTGCTCAATCGCCCTGGCATCGTCGCCCCTGAAACCGCTAAACGTGTTCAACAGGTAATTGAAGAGCTTGGCTACAACCCCAACGGTTACGTCAAGCAGATGTCGGCAGGCCATAGCCGTACCTTGGGGCTCGTTGTCCCTAACGTTTCCAATCCATTCTTTGCTGAAGTTGCCCGTGGCGTTGAAGATGCTGCTGCAAAGAAGAATTACGCGGTCTTTATCTGTAACTCTGGTGAGAGTAATCAGCGCGAAGAGCGCTTTATGAGCGTTCTGATTGAACAGATGGTCAAGGGCGTATTGATCACACCAACGAGCTTGAAGCCTGGGCACATCAAAATGCTTAAAGAGCGTGGAATCTCTGTGACTCTCATTGATGCCGCTGGCAAGACTTCAACGGAATGTTCAGTCTCGGTTAACGATATTCGTGGTGGCGAAATCGCGATTGAACATCTGGCATCCCTTCACCACACAGATATTGCTTGGGTCTGTGGCCCAACAACAATTCCACAGGCAGCCGATCGCTCTAAGGGAGTAGCAGCTGCTGCCAAGTCACATAAACTCAAGATTTCAACGATTACTACAGCAACGATGACCTTTGCAGCAGGCGAAGAGGCAGTCGAACAATTCCTATCTCTAGAAAATCGGCCTACAGCAATTTTCTGCGCAAATGATCTGCTGGCGCTGGGCATGATGCGCGGCCTATTGGCACGTGGAATTCGCATCCCTGATGAGGTGTCTTTGATTGGTTATGACGATATTGAATTCGCACCATCGGCGGCCGTGCCACTGACATCAATTGCACAACCTGCCTACCAACTGGGAACAGTTGCAGCTCAACTCCTGCTTTCAGAGTGCGAAGGAATCGAAACGCACGCTCATCAAGAGGTGAATTTCCAACCCGAATTAGTTGTTCGTGAATCTACCCGCGATGTAGCAAGCGCGCGTGCCGAGGCTGTAGTTCGTCGAGAGTACGCACACCTAGCAACTTCATATTTCGGATCATCTGCCCCTGCATAATCGTTAGCGCGCGTTCTACGCCATCTTGTCCGCCAGCCATGAGGCCATATAGATAAGCGCGACCAATGTAGGTGAAGTT
>JACCEB010344006.1_pt1 | contig 11038 bp, 9 predicted proteins | sample 7454761 | NCBI WGS metagenome assembly JACCEB01 (sample SAMN15323454, study PRJNA562643) | freshwater metagenome | isolation source: river surface water | place: USA:Blue River Watershed | collected 2017-08-18 | reverse complement strand
CGCCATGGTCTTTGGTCTCTTTGCGGTTGTAGGCAAAGGGCACTACCTTGCCCAGTCGGGCCAGTTCAATGGCCACGGCAGCGCCCAGAGGGATGCCTTTGTAGGCGGGGCCAAAGATCATGTCGAACTCAAGTCCGCTTTGCACCAGACGTTGCGCGTAGAAGGCGGCCAGCCGACCGAGCTTGGCGCCGTCATTGAACAGCCCGGCATTAAAAAAGTAGGGGCTCATGCGACCGGCCTTGGTCTTGAACTGGCCAAACTTGAGCACGCCGCAATCGAGCGAAAATTGCACGAAGTCTTGCGCCAGCGCATCGTGCGCGCCTGCTTTCGTCATGGGGATGTCCTTGTTCAAACTGACCAGCCTTAACCTTAACGGCATCCGCTCGGCCACGCGCAAAGGCCTGGAAGCCTGGCTCCAAAAAGAGCGTCCGGATTGTATGTGTGTGCAGGAGCTCAAGGCGCAGCAGGCCGACATCGACGGCCAGTTTGAACAGCTTGCGGGCCTGCAAGGTCATTTCCACTTCGCCGAGAAAAAGGGCTATTCGGGCGTGGCGGTGTACACGCGCCATGAGCCCTCGGATGTGCTCATCGGATTTGGTTCGGGGGAGTTTGATGCCGAAGGTCGGTATGTGGAGCTGCGCTTTGACAGGCCGGGCCGCAAGCTCGCGCCCAAGCTGTCGATCATCAGCTGCTATTTCCCCAGCGGGTCTTCAAGCCCCGAGCGGCAGGAGGCCAAATTTCGTTTTCTGGCCGAGTTCTATCCGCATCTGCTCGGGCTCAGGGCCCAGCGCGAGTTCATCTTGTGCGGCGATGTGAACATCGCCCACCAGGAGATCGACTTGAAGAACTGGAAGGGCAACCTGAAGAATTCCGGTTTTCTGCCGGAAGAGCGCGCCTGGATGAGTGCGCTGCTGCGCCACGATGCGCAAGCGGCCAATGCAGCGGCCGATGAACTGAACGCCGGCGCCCTCCGGCCGGGTACGGCTCTGGGCGGCGGCCTGGTGGATGTGTATCGCCGCTTGAAGCCTGCTGCCACCGAGGAGGCCTACACCTGGTGGAGCAACCGGGGCCAAGCCTGGGCCAAGAATGTGGGCTGGCGCATCGACTACCACTTGGCTACGCCGGGCCTGGCTGCGCTGGCCCGCAGTGAGGCGGTGTACAAGGCGGAGCGTTTTTCTGACCACGCGCCATTGACGGTGGCTTACGACCTGCCGATTTAAGGCTCCGTCGATCGCCGTGAGGTCAGGGCGAGGTCACCCGTGCAGATAACGCTGTCTTGGGGGGCTCACACCAAGTCGCTGACCAGGCCGAGGGCGAGCGCCTCGTCCGCCAGCAAATACCAGTCAGCCTTGTTGACCTGCTCGCTCAATTGCTCATAGCTCATTTGCGTGCCACGCACCAGATCGCTGAAGGTCTGATGCTCGAGCTTGCCAGCCACTTCCAGTTCGGCCAGAAAGTCGTGCGCGCTGGTGGCGCAGACTTTCAGTGCCCCGCTAAACCGGATGTCCTTTTCGATCTGCCAGGCATGAATCAGCAGCACCGCATCGCGGCTCAGGTAGCGCTTTTCCACTGGAAAGGCGGCCATGATCATCACGCCGGCCGAATACACCATGGCCTTGCCCACAAAGTAAAAGTCCATACCGCCGACTTCACGGCATAGACGAATCTCCTCAGCGATGCGGCGGGCCAGGTCCGCGTCGCCACCGGTGGTCGATAACTCAAAGACCAGCGGGTCGGTGCGACCGCGCAGGGGCTTGAGCTGTTCCAGGAAGCGTCCAAGAAAGGCTTCGTCGACAGCGCCATAAACGCGGATGGCGGGCTCCTGCAGCAGGATGTCGTTCAGGTTGATTCGGGGCTTGCGGGGCACGGCAACAGACGTATGGAGTGGGGCTTGCGCGGGCCTTTGGGCTCAGCGCACGGATGGAACGACGGTCAGTTTCTTGGGACGCGACACAGTGGTCGGGGACTTGGTCGTCCGCAGGCTGCGGGCGACCGCCTTGGTTCCTGATCACTGGGCGGAAAGGGCCAGAACACCGCTGGGCAACCCATGGCAGTTTTAGGCTCGGGTGACCTGCTTGCACCACCGGAGGCTTGGGAGTGCAGCGGACCCTGCTGTCGTTGTTTGATTTGTGACACCTGCTCACCATACCGACGAGATGTGATGACGTCTGTCGGTTCATGCGCAAGCCGGTGTAGGCGTGCGCCGATGCGGCTGTCCGGGTCAAAGCTGGACCAGGCCCAGCTTGCGACAAATGCTCAGCGCGGCTTTAGTTGCGGCTGGCGCGCTCGTAAATCGGCAAGACCTGTGGCAAGGCCTTTTCAATGTCGCTGATGCGTGTGTCACTGGCAGGATGGGTGCTCAGCCATTGGGGTGGAGCGCCCTTGCTGGCTGCCTGCATCTTGCGCCAGAGTGTGATGCCGGCGCGGGGGTCGTAGCCAGCGCGTGCGGCCAGTTCCAGTCCGACCAGATCGGCCTCGGTTTCGTTGTCGCGGCTGAACTTGAGGGTCAGCAGTTCGGCACCGTAGTTGGTCACGGTACGTCCCAGATCGCCCAAGCCCAGCACTTGCGACAGCAGGCCGGCACCGATATTGGTGGCGGCACTCTTGCCCATCCGCTCACGCGCATGTTCGCGCAAGGCATGGGCAATTTCATGACCCATGATCTGCGCCACTTCGTCATCGGTGAGCTTGAGCTGCTCAAGAATGCCTGTGAAGAAGACGATCTTGCCGCCCGGCATGCAGAAGGCGTTGATCTGCTTGCTGCCCAGCAGGTTGACCTCCCACTTCCAGTTGCGGGCGCGGGAGTTCCAGCTGTAGGCAAAGGGGATCAACTTTTCGGCAATACCCCGCAGGCGGATCAGCTGCGGATGGTTGGGCCCGGCCAGCGCATTCTGGTCGGCTGCCTGCCGCAGCAGGCTCTGATACTGCTTGTTCGCTGAAGCCTCGACCTCTTCGGCGGGGACCAGACGTGCAAAGGCCGAGTTGCGCCCCACGTCCACGCCCTCCCGCGCCGGCGGGTCGCCAGCGTTTTGCGCCAACGCCTGTCCAGCGGGCAAGATCAGCCCCAGACTGAGGGCCAGGCACAGGCATCGCAGCATCTCTTGCATGGAGGGGGTCGAGAAGTTTTGGGCTGAGCCCGTATTATTCCCGGATGTCTTCTAACCACGCTGCTGGCGGCACGCCGGCCCAGGTGCCCCGCTTGTCCTGGGGTGCCAGTCTGAAGGTCTATCTGGAGCCGGCCAGCCTGCGCATGCTCAGTCTGGGTTTTTCGGCCGGGCTGCCTTTGCTGCTGGTCTTTGGCACGCTCAGCTTTTGGCTGCGCGAGGCGGGCATCGATCGCACCACGATTGGGTTTCTGAGCTGGATCGGTCTGGCCTACGGCTTTAAGTGGGCGTGGGCACCGTTGGTCGATCGCATGCCGCTGCCTTGGTTGACGCGTCGCCTCGGCCGGCGGCGCAGTTGGCTGCTGCTGGCGCAGGCGGTGATTGTGGCTGCGTTGGTGGGTATGGCGTTCAATGATCCCAAGCTGTCGCTGATGCCGGTGGTCTGGTGTGCGCTGGCGCTGGCTTTTGCATCGGCGACTCAGGACATTGCCCTGGATGCGTTTCGCATCGAGTCGGCCGATGCGGATCGCCAGGCCGCGCTGGCGGCCACCTATCAAAGCGGCTATCGGCTGGCCATGATCTGGGCGGGCGCCGGTGCGCTGTGGTTGGCCTCGCGGGCAGAGACTCCGCAGGCGGCCGACTACCAGCATGCGGCCTGGCAATTTGCTTATTTGGTCATGGCCGCTTCCATGTTGCCGGGCATGCTCACGGTGCTGTTCTCGCGTGAGCCGGCAGCCGCGCAATTGCCGGCAGCCCGCACCCCCGCGCAATGGCTGCGCGGCGCTCTGATCGAGCCCTTCACGGATTTTCTGCGCCGCTACGGTCGGCATGCGGTCTTGATCCTGGCCCTGATTTCGGTCTATCGGATCAGCGATGTGGTGATGGGCATCATGGCCAATCCCTTCTATGTGGACATGGGCTATACCAAGGCTGAGGTGGCGGGGATCTCCAAGTTCTATGGGGTGATCATGACGCTGGTGGGCGCCTTTGTCGGCGGTGCGCTGGCCATGCGCCTGGGCGTTATGCGGGTGTTGATGACAGGCGCTGTGCTCAGTGCCGCGAGCAATCTGCTGTTTGCCTGGTTGTCCACCCGCGGGCACGATTTGCAGGCGCTGATATTTGTGATCTCGGCCGACAACTTATCGGGCGGCCTGGCCTCGGCCGCTTTCATTGCTTATCTGTCGAGCCTGACCCATGTCAATTATTCGGCCACGCAGTACGCGCTATTTAGCTCTCTGATGCTGTTACTGCCCAAATTCCTGGCCGGTTATTCGGGGGCTGCAGTCGATGCGTTTGGCTACGCGCCCTTCTTTGTGGCGACGGCCTGCCTGGGCCTGCCGGTGCTGATCTTGGTGTGGCTGGCCATGCGCTGGCATCGGGCTGTCTCCCCGCGCGCCCCGGTATGACGCGGCCGCCTTTACCTGTGCTTTACCAAGCCTTGAAGCGGCGTTGCCTGGCCGCGCGCACACTCGGGTGCCGATGACCCACACCTTACTCCTGATTGAGGACGATGCTCGTCTGGCGGGCATGGTGGCGCAGTACCTGCGTGACAACGGTTACGCAGTGCTGCATGCGGGGGACGGGGCCGCCGGTTTTCAGGCGCTGGCCGATGCGGCCCCCGATCTGGTCATCCTGGACCTGATGCTGCCCGATATCGATGGCCTGGAGCTTTGCCGTCGTATCAAGGCGCAGTCGGCTGCCGCCGTGCTGATGCTCACTGCCAAGGGGGATCCCATGGACCGGGTGGTCGGTCTTGAGCTGGGCGCTGACGATTACCTGCCCAAGCCCTTCGAGCCACGCGAACTGCTGGCGCGCATTCGGGCCGTGTTACGCCGAGCCAGTTCAGGCAGCATGGGTGCCCCGGGAGCGGCACAGCCGCATCGGCCGCCACTGCGCTTTGGTTCGCTGGAGATTGACCGCGATGCGCGCGAGGTTTCGGTCGCCGGGCGGGTCTGTGAACTGACCTCTTACCAGTTTGACCTGCTGTTGGTCATGGCCGAGCGTGCTGGACGGGTGCTGACCCGCGATCAGATCATGGAGGCTGTGCGCGGACGTGAACTGGAAGCGTTTGACCGATCGATCGATGTACACATGGGCCGTATCCGGCAGGCCGTAGAAGTCGATCCCAAGGCGCCGCGCCGCATTCTTACCGTGCGCGGTGTGGGTTATGTGTTTTCACGGCAGCAGGACTGAGCCCGTACGGGCCGGACAGCCATGAACGCGCTGGGATCACGCCTATACCTTCGCATCTGGCTGGCTGTGGTGGCTGCTGTGGCGGTCATCACCCTGGCAGTGGGCTGGGCTTGGCGCGTCTCGCGCGAGGCGGCGCCGCGCGAGATGCCGATGCGCGAAATCATTTTGCGCAATGCGGCAGGTGAGGTTATCGCGCAGTCGCAGGGTCCGGCCGAGCGCCGTCCTGGGCGTGCGCAGGTCTTTGACCTGCAGACCGTTGACGGTCAGCAACTTGAGCTCGAAGTCTCGCGACCACCGCGACCGGGCGGCCCACCGCATGCGGGCCCGCCCGACCGCATACCGGGCGGCTTGCTGGGGTGGCGGCCGCCGCTGAGTTTTTTCTGGCTGCTTTTGTTGGTGGCGCTGGCCGTGGCCTTGGGCGCTTACCCAGTGATCCGCCGACTGACCCAGCGGCTGGAGGCCCTGCAAATTGGAGTTGAGCGCTGGGGCCGTGGCGATCTGAGCGCGCGTGTCGTGGTGCAGGGCCATGACGAGGTGGCTTTTCTGGCCGAGCGCTTTAACCAGGCTGCCGAACGGATTGAGAGGCTGATGGCTTCGCACAAGACCTTGCTGGCCAATGCCTCGCACGAACTGCGCTCGCCGCTGGCGCGCATTCGCATGAGCGTGGAGTTGATGGGCCCCGACGCCTCGCCAGTGCAGCGCAATGAGATCGCCCGCAGCATCGGCGAGCTCGATCAATTGATCGACGAGATTTTGCTGGCCAGCCGGCTCGACAGGCAGCAGGATGAGGCCGAGCCGATGGAAGAGGTGGATCTCCTGGGGTTGGCTGCTGAAGAGTGTGCGCGTGTTGGGGCGCAGTTGCTCGACTTGCCGCCGGGCGCGGGCGCGCCGGTGGTACAGGGTTCGCCCCGGTTGCTGCGACGCCTGCTGCGCAATTTGCTTGAAAACGCGATTCGGCATGGCGCCCGGCCGGTTACCCTGGCCATCGATCCGCGAGAGGCCGACTGGCGTTTGCAAGTTTGTGATCGCGGGTCGGGTGTCCCCCCGGTCCATCGCGAGCAGATTTTTGAGCCCTTCTATCGACCGCCTGGCGCCAGCGAGACGGCGGGTGGCGTGGGGCTGGGCCTGGCCCTGGTGCGCAGCATTGCGAAGCGCCATGGCGGTTCGGTCCGTTGTCTTGAGGCGCCGGGTGGCGGCACTTGCTTTGAGGTGCTGTTGCCCCGTTACTCTGAAGGTACGGCTTTCGTGTTGCAGTCAGATCGCCCTTAAAGGGGGGTCAGCGCTGCCTTTCGCGATATCGTCTTGTGCCGTCCAATCCGCCATGAAAGCCTCAATCTCATCGGCTGGCAGGGCCGGGCTGAACAGGTAGCCCTGAAAAGCATCGCAGCCGCAGGCTGCAAGCAGATCGCACTGGGCTTGTGTTTCCACCCCTTCGGCCATGACCTGCAGCCCCAGGTCGCGGGCGAGCTGCACAATGGTGCGGGCAATTGCGGCATCACGCGGATCTTGCAGCATGTCGTGGATAAAGGCGCGATCGATCTTGAGTCGTTGCAAAGGCATGTGCTTGAGGCAGGACAGGGCCGAATAGCCCATGCCGAAGTCGTCGATCGCCAGGCCGATGCCGGCCTGATGCAGATGCTGCATTCGAACCAGGCAGCCTTGCACGTCAGCAGCCAGCAGGCTTTCCGTGATTTCCAGTTCGATTTGATGCGCGGCCACCCCATGGCGTGCGGTCGTTTGCAACACATCCTGCACAAACTGCGGATGTAAAAATTGTCGGGCGCTGACATTGACCGCCATCTTCAGATTGCGGCAGAGCGGCCGCTGTGACCATAAGGCCAACTGGCGGCAGGCCGATTCCAGCACCCACTGGCCCAGCGGCAGAATCAGTCCGCTTTCTTCGGCTTGGGCAATGAACTCCCTGGGTCGGCGCAGGCCATGCTCGGGGTGCTGCCAGCGCAACAGTGCTTCGACGCTGATGATGCGCCCGTCGGCCTGCACTTGCGGTTCGTAGTGCAGCACAAACTGTTGTTCATGCAGGGCCTGCCGCAGCGCAGCCGTCAGCGCAGCCTTGGCCGATGCACTGGCCTGCATCTGGGGGTCAAAAAAGCACAGCGTATTGCGCCCGCTGGCTTTGGCTTGGTACATCGCCAGATCGGCTTGCTTGAGCAGATCGGCCACACTCGGGTTGTGCCCGGATAGCAGCGTGACCCCAATGCTGCAGGTGCCGTGATACGGCTGGCCGGCCAGTTCGTAGGGGTGGCCCAGGCACTGCAGGATCAGCTCGCCGATCTGATGGGCGCGCTGACGCGCTTGCTCCTCCTGTCGGGAGAGGTGGTGCAGCACCACCACAAACTCGTCGCCGCCGAGCCGCGCCACCAGATCACCCTCGCGCACGCAGGCTTGGAGCCGATCTGCCACCTGCTGCAACAACTGGTCGCCGCGGTCATGGCCAAGCGTGTCGTTGAGCATCTTGAAATGATCCATATCGATAAACATCAACGCACCGATCTCTTGCGACTCTTCGCTGGGGTGCGTCGATTGCTGCAGACGCCGCAGCAGACTCTGACGGTTGGGCAGGCCGGTCAGTGCATCATGGAAAGCCAGGTGCTCGAAAGCCCGCTCTTGTGATTTGCGCGCAGTGATGTCGCGACCCACTGCGATCCAGCGCAGCAGACCTTCTGGTGAGTCATTCACCGGCGTGACCTCTACATCTACCCAGAAGCCCTGGCCGTCCTTGCTGTAGTGCATCAGCTCGCCGCGCACCGCATGGCCTTGTGCAAGCGCGGTGACGATGCGCGTTACTTCGCCCCGCTGGCTGAGTGGACCCTGCAGCAGGCCGGGGTGGCTGCCAATGACTTCTTGCGTGCTGTAGCCGGTCAGCCGCGAAAAGGCGGCATTGGCGAACACGATTTCGGGGGGCTCACCCTGGCGCTGCTCCACGATCAGCACCAGATCATTGAGCCGGGCGATGCAAGCGTGCAGCAGCAGCAATTGCGCCTGGGCCTGGTGGCGGCTGCTGATATCGCGCAGGTAGAGGGCCAGCCCATCGTGAAAGGGGTAGAGCCGAAACTCCAGCCATTTCCCCAGCAGCGGCGAGAAGCACTCAAACTCTGCGGGCTGGTCGAGTCGCAGAGCCTGCTCGATTTGGGCCTGTAAGCCCTGTGCGCTGGCGCTATCGAGCGCACTCCAAGCGGGAAGATTCAGCAGCTGAGGTGCAGGCTGCCCCAGCAGCCGACAGGCGGGCTCGTTGAGGTAGGTCAGACACCCGTCGCAGTCCACCGTGGCAAAGGCCTCGGTCATGCTGGCCAGGGTGGTGCTCAGCTGCATGTCTTCATGGCGAGCCCGCGCGGTCGGCTCGGGCAGGATGGCCCACATGCCGCTCGGGGCCGTCGCTTGGGCCTCAGAAAGTTTGGGGGAATCGGACACGTTGAAAGAGCAGGGCCCAGGGCGCTAGAGCCTTGCGACAGCTTAAAGCGTGTGGACAGCGGGTTTGACGAGGCGCGCCGCAGGCCTGCCGTGGTTTCGGTGGTTTGTTGCTCCGGATCTGCCGCAGCGTCCTACTTCCGGGCTGGATATCGGGGGACGACCTCAAGCGCGGTGCGGATCGTTAGAGTGACAGATCCAGAAAGCATTTGTAAGCCAGGTTCCCCAACATGCAACCCTCAACCTCAGCGCACGTGGCCCCTCCAGGCCAGCCCGCGTCCTTGCCGCAGCCCTCGGGGCTGGACGCCTTCGATTTGCGGGAACGGCTTTACCTTTTGTTCTCTGAGCATGGTCAGGTGCAAAGGTTGGAGCTGCTGCGTGCCGATCAGAATGGCCAGCGGCGTTTCTTGTGCTTTGTGCGTATGCGCAGTGAGCCGGAAAACCGGGCCGTGGCTCAAGCCCTGGGTCTGGGGCGTTTCGGGGGCGATCTGGTGATGCTGATCGCCCCGGATTCGGACAGTCCCATCAATCCGCCCTGGTTATCGGGGCTTGCCGGGTCTTCTGTTTCAACGCTGGCTCGGCCCTGGCAGTCTTGATGCCGACGCGGGCTCGGTCAGGGCGAGAGTCTCCGGCCCTCATGAGTGACAGCTTACGAGCGACAGGTTGTGAGCCACAGGCTATGGTCAACACCTACGGACCCGCCTTGTTTTGTGCTTGCGGTGCTGAGCCCTAATGCCGCTGCAGATCGAAGACGGCCCGTCGGCTGCCCACAGGCTGGCCCTTGACGCTGAGCAGGACCGAAGCACGCCAGGGCTCGAGGGCCTTGCGCTGTGCATCGTCGAGCCAACCGAGCTGATCCATCGCGGCCACCGAGGCTGCAAAGAGGGCCGGCTTGCTGCCGTCGCTGATCTTGATGGCCAACCCCACGCCGCGGCTGACGCTGCCGATGGCCTGCACCCCATCGGCCCCCACCTTGGTGACCCAATCGCCGCGACCGATGCGCATGAAGGCCTCATCGTTGCGGCCTGTCCCAGAAACCAGATCTGGATGACTGCGCATGGCCTGCGACAGCCGCGCCAGGCTGCTGCCCAGCACTGGGCTGGCGGTGCCGGCGGCCAGCCGGGCATAGCCTAAAGCCAGATGAGACAGCGGTACCGCATAGTTGGGCGCCGAACAGCCGTCGGTGCCGGCGGCCATTTGCGCATCGGTGACAGAAAGCGCTTGCTTGAGAGATTGCACGATGGCTTGTTGCAGCGGATGGTCGGGTGACAAGTAGGTGTCCAGCGGCAGCCCATGCTGCACGCAGTAGGCCAGAAAGCCGGCATGTTTGCCGCTGCAGTTGTGATGGCGCTCGTCATAGGGCCCACCGGGTCCTTTGACGTTCAGTTCGACGAAGTACGGCGTGTGGCACCCGCACTGTAGGCGTTTGTAGCCCATGCGCGAGGCGGTCAACAGTCGATCAACCTGCGCCACATGACGATCTTCGCCATTGTGGGAGGCGCACAGCAGGGCCAGCTGGCTTGAATCGAGCTGGAAGTGTTCGATACCGCCCTGCTTTACAAAGGGCAGGGCCTGAAAGGGCTTGAGGGTCGAGCGCGTGAAGGTCAGCTGCGACGGGTTGCCGGCGCTGGCCAAAAGGCGTCCGTCGGCATCGACCACGGCCACCGCGCCGAAGTGCTGGCATTCGGGCACGCCAGCGCGGTCGGTTTGAATCAAGGCAGTCCAGTTCATGGGCGGTATTGTCGGGTCTTCATGCCCCGGCTAAGGGTGGACCCACGCTAGCCAGGCCGGGCTTTTACAAAAAATGCAGCCGTCCGAAGACGGCGAGCGCGACTCGATCAGAGGGCCACCGGCTAGAAGCGGGGCAGATCCGGGTGCCTGATCTGGCCAGCCCGCACCAGCATCTTGCCGTATTCGGCGCAGCGGTTGAGCGTGGGGATGACCTTGCCAGGGTTGAGCAGGCCTTGCGGATCAAAGGCACGCTTGATGCCGAACATCTGTTCGTTCTCTTCGGGTGAGAACTGCACGCACATGCTGTTGAGTTTCTCCACGCCAACGCCATGCTCGCCGGTGACCGTACCGCCCATGGCCACGCTGGTTTCCAAGATGTCGGCGCCAAATAGCTCGCAGCGCCGCAGTTGGTCGGCATCGTTGGCATCAAACAGGATGAGCGGATGCAGATTGCCGTCTCCTGCATGGAATACGTTGAGACACTTCAGGCCGTATTTGACCTCCATGTCGGCAATGGCCAGCAGGATATCGGCCAAGCGCTTGCGCGGAATGGTCGAGTCCATGCACATGTAGTCGGGGCTGAT
>JACCEB011518768.1_pt1 | contig 11039 bp, 10 predicted proteins | sample 7454761 | NCBI WGS metagenome assembly JACCEB01 (sample SAMN15323454, study PRJNA562643) | freshwater metagenome | isolation source: river surface water | place: USA:Blue River Watershed | collected 2017-08-18 | reverse complement strand
TATTGTTGATCATATTGTTGATCATATTGTTGATCATATTGTTGATCATATTGTTGATCATATTGTTGGTTATCAGTTTCCGAGCTTTGATTTTTTGATTTTCTGTTTGCTACAGCAGCGTTAATTGAACCACATAGAAATAGTAATAATATACCAGCAACCAATAGGAAAAAAAATCCACCCATTGCAGCACCCAGTCCTCCTATAATTAAAAATGCTGCTATCATATAACATCCACCAAAAATACCACCTCCTTTTAAATCACCATCACCTGATGGTAATATACTTTTAGCTTCTTTTTCACTAATGTTTGTGTTAATTTTTATTCCTGTTATCTTTTGTAATGCATCAGTTAATTGTTTTGAAGAAATTTTATCTTCTTTAATTTTGTTTAATTCTGTATTTAAATTTATAAAATTTTGTATAATTTCACCGATTAACTTTAATATATAATTGGTATTTAATTTAAATATGTTATTATCTTTAATTACCATTTTTAATTCACAAGTTGTATCTACTGGTTTAGTTGGTTGTGATAATTGTGCTTTCTTTTTTGATTTATTATATTCTTTTAGTTCTTTATCATATTTTACTTTATTTTTATTATTTTGTAGTAAACATTTTTTATAATTTCTTAATTCAAGTCTAATTAAATATTTTAATAATTTTCCAGATGTACAATCTAAAAATCTTAATTCTGGATTTGGATTAAGATTTCCGTCATATCCTTTTGTAGATAATAATCCTCTTATTTTTTTTTTAATATCATCAGAACCTGTATCTTTTTTAGCTAATTTTATATCTTCTTTTGTAAATTGTGTTGCTGTAGATACTTTACCAATTAAACTTGCAAGAATTTCTTTTTGTTTAGTCTCACATTTTTTTCTAATTTCGGAAGCAGTATAATCTTTTTGTTTATCATTATTTGATATTTTTTTAGCAGAATTTTCTACCATATCATAATAATCTTTATAAAATAATCCACCGTACATTATTTATATATATATTATATATATAAATATTATATATATAATATTTATTTAGAAGTTTGATCAGTTTCGATAGCTATTCCGAGTTCTTTGCCTTGATTATCATCCATTTTTTCTGCATAATCAAAGACAGAATCCATAGACTTTAGTAACTTTTTAATATAATCAAGATTTTTTCTTTTTTCAAAACAAGTATCGTCTGCATTAAAAGCACAAACAGATGAAGTATCTGTAAGATTATCAGATTTTTTAGTTTCATCTGTTTGTTTATTTTGAATTTTTTCTATATCTTTTCTAAATTTTTCAAAAATTTCTATAGTTATTTTTACTTGTTCAATCAATGCATCAATATTTATACTTTGTTTATCTTTTATATCTCCTTTTCCACCAAATAATCCCGTTCCAAAACTTAATCCCATTAAACTAGATGATCCAAAACTTGGTGATCTGAAACTAGATCCAAAACTTGGTGAAAAAGATCTTGATACATTTGGACGTGTTATACTTTTAGCAATATTATTAGAAATAGAATCCATTGCCATAAAAGTTCCTCTTGCAACATCACCAGTAGCTTTTCTTACATTTGGTCCTTTATATTGTTGATTATAATTTTGATTATAATTTTGATTTTGATTAGTTGTTTGTCTTACTGTATATGTTTGTCTATAAGTATTTTCTATACTATATTCCATTGAACATGATGTTGATATCATAAAAGCTATAAATAACAATATTAATCCTAATGGTGGATATAAAATTAAAAATGCAAGACCCCACCAAAAAAAGGCTGTTGCATCAGAATTACAAGATCCTCCTCCTTTTTGATCTGAAAAAACTTTACTGTTCATTTGTTCTTCTGTAAGTGGTACATTAATTTTTTTATTAGTAATTTGTTCTAATATTTTTATTATTTCATTTTGCGATATTCTTGCTAAAATAATGTTAGATTTAGGATTTTTTTTTAAATTCTTACTATTTAATTCTCTTATTTTAGGTTCTTGTTTCTGTAATTCTTTATTTAATTCTTCCTGAAATTTTTTAAATATACTTATTAAATCATTAATTAATTTTAATATATGTGTTGTATTTAAAAAAAATATATCTTTGTTATTTACTGTTTCTTTTTTTACAATTTTTAAAAAATTTTCTTTTTTACTACAATCTTTAGCTTTATCTGTTGTTTGCGATGATCCTTTTTTACTGGATTTTTTTAATTGTTTTTCAGATTTTTTTTGTTCTATTAAACATTTTTTATAATTTTTTAATTCAATTCTAATTAAATATTTTAATAATTTACCAGATGTACAATCTAAAAATCTTAATTCTGGATTTTTATTACCTTCTTCAGATAATTCTTTTCTTATATCTTCTTTTGCTTTTTCTATATTTTCTTTTTCTGTAGTATTTGTAATTTTTGAAATATCTTTTTTAGCTAATTTTATTTTTTCAGTAATTTTTTTATTATTTTTTATTAAACTTTTAAGAATTTCTTTTTGTTTAGTTTCACATTTTTTTCTATTACCAGATGCAGAATATGCTTTTTGTTTATCATCAGATAATTTTTTAGCAGACTTTTCTACCATATCATAATAATCTTTATAGCCAAATCCACCATATAATTCATTATTTGATTGATTATTTAATGACATATTATATATATATATGATATTTTATTATTTAAAAAAATAAATATAATATAATATTATTATGTCTGAAATATCAATTGATTATACACAAAATCCTACAGGTACTTGCGATTCAAAATGTTTTACAACAGAAATGTATATTAATGTATTGAATAGTAAAATAAATAATGGAAAAAATTTAACTGATGCTTTGAATGAAACTATTAATGATATGATGTCTAATTTTAATCCAAGTAATTTTGGTAATACAATTATAAATCATCATATAGATTGTTTTTTTAATTCAAAAGAAAATATTGGCAATGCTCATAAAAATTTTTTAAATTTATAATATCTTACAGTGCCAATCTTAAGACCCACTAGGTGTCTTAAGATTTTGACATTAACGGTACTATTTAATTTAATGTTAAGGCAACGTAAAAAGAATAATCATTTTCTCCCCAAAATCGTAACCACTTTATAATAAATTTTATTCTTTCTAATTTATCTAATTCATCTATAGTTAAAATATTAATATTTAAATTATTTATACAATATTCTATTTTATCTGCAAATTCTAATATTTCATCAGAAAAATGATCATAATATGCTTCATTTTTTAATTCATCATAAATAAATTTACAATCTAACATTATCGAAACATCTAATAAACATCTTAATTCACTTCCATTCGGAGTATTTATAATCCATTTAATTGTCATTATAATATATTAGATTTTTTTATATTTTTTATATGCTGAATTATTTTATTAACATATATATCATTCTCTTTTTTATTGTAAGATTTATTTGGAAAATATTTATATAAATTATGCATGATCAAAATTATAAATATATTATTTAATTGATGGAAAAGTATTGATTGTAATGGATCTACTTGATGTAATATATAATAACTTAAAATAAAGGTATTAAATAATTGAAATGGCATTAAAATAATAAAATTATTATTATCAATATAATTCAATATATGTCCTAATGAAAATATTATGGAGCTTATTAATTTAATATTATTTTCAAAAAATAAGTTTAATAATATTGGCAATAATATTCGAAAACAAGGATCTTCAATCATAACAATCATAATAGATTTTTTAATTAAATTAATAATATTTTTTTTATAAAAAAAAACTTCAAAAGCTTCATAATATATATTATTATATTTTTGAATTGAAAATGTTACGATGCTATGAGCTAACATATTTAATAAAAGTATACCAAAGTAATATAGCATATATGTAATTATTTAATTAATATAGTTATTAAGTTAATTATTTAATAAAAAATTAATGAATTTTTAATAGAAAAAGTTGATATTTTAATACATTATAAAATATAATAGTAAATTAAGTATATTAATTCAATAATTATTAATATGCTATACAAATTTGTACTCCCAACTATTTTATGTTTTTCTTTAGCCCCCATAGGCTTTACTTATCTTATGGGATTTATTACTGATAAAAATTATGAAAAAATTAGTGATTTATCATTAATGTTATATGTTACAACATATATAAATTTTTTTCTTTTGGTATTATTTTATCAAATGAAAAAACATTTATATAAACTAGATGTAGAAATTCAATCACTGATTTCTGAAGATGATTTTACATATAATATAAATCTTATATTTGTGTTACTATTTGGTTCATTTGCAACCTTTTCACTATTATCTCTAATTAATTATAATATTAATTTTAATCATACAGGTAATGTTATATTTTGTATTTATGCTTTTGTTTGCGCATTCATAATTATACTTGATAATACATATAGATCATATGTTATGATAAAAGAAAAATTATATTAACTATTAAATAATATAAATATATTAATATATTAATGGATATATTAATTGATAGTGAATGTATATGTATAAATAAACAATTGTTATTATGTAAAGCAAAAAAACATATATGTGTATGTGATTTATATAAACCAAAAATAATTATTAAAGGGATGGGATTTCAAGATTTTAAACATTATTGTAAGGCATGTATTAAAAATCTAAATATGATGTAATATTTTTTTATAAATTATAGTGGAAAATATAATTCACCATTAATTTTATATTCTATATTTCTTCCAAATTTCTCTCCTTGTACATAATCACAAATTATTTGCCGATTACCATTATCATAAAATGTTAAAAATTCGCCTTGTATCTTACCATTTATATGATAAAATTGTTTATATAAATTACCATTTTCATGATATTCGCGATACATACCGGAATATCCAAGAGGAAAAATTTTATATTCTTCATATTCAATAAATTTATCAAATATTGCGAGTTCTTTATTTATGTAAAAGTATACTAATTTTTTAATTCTAAATGTTGGGTCAATAATTTCATTTTCAATAATATCTTCTATTTTTAATATTTCATAATTTTGTGTTTTGTATAGAGCTGTTTCTGGATTTATAACAGTTTTTGAAAATGGTGTATAATCATTTGCACGAATAGTTACTACATATCTATAATCTTTATAATATCCAATAATTGACATTTAATTAATATATTATTAATTAAATTATAGAGTATAACATTATTCTTATAATATTTCAACTTTTATTATATCTAATACAAAAAATTGAAAAATATATTATACTTATAATCTATTATAATTATGTTACTATTAAATTACTATGAACAATATTCAAGCTAATAAATATAATATTCACTTTACCAAACACGTTTATGAACGTATGCAAGAACGTAATATTTCTAAAGAACAAATCTTATCAACTGTTTATAATGGTATTAAAATAAATGATTCTGAAATTCGGGATAGTAATATTATTGTGATTTATACAATTTCTAAAGAAAATAAAATGACTATAATAACAACTTTTACCAGCAAAGATATTAAATTAAATGATGAAGAAGAGAAATTATGGTTAACATTATATAATTTAATGAATACTAGATTGGAAATGTCGTATGAGGAAACATTAAATAAATTTAAAGATATTGAACAAAATTTTAATCAACTTAAAATTCATAACACAACTTTTGAACAATTTTTAACATTTGATGATGCTATTGTAATCACACGTGATAAAAATAAATATATTGAAAATTTCCCACCAGTATCTCTTTTAACAGGAGCAATTAAAAAAGGAAAAACACATATTATCGATATTTTATTAACAAATTATAAATTAAAATTAGATATTCCTTATAATAATCCATATTGTGTGATTCATCAAACTTTTAAAAAATTAGAATTAACAATAGAAGATGAATTAATAGACAGTCTCGATTTTTTAATTAATAAATATACTTTAGAAGATAATTTAGAATATTTTAAAACATTATTATTAAAAAAAGAATATGGATATACATTATTACATAGATCACTTTATAATGGTTTTGATAAATTATCTTATTGGTTAATTAATAATGGTGCAGATATCACAACTACACAAGAAAATAAAACAAAATATAATGAAACAATTTTTGATTTAATTAATAAGAATAAATCAAAATTAAAACAAACTAATAATTTATTAAAAAAGAAAACAATAAAAATTGATGATATTCCTAAAGAAAATATTCTAAAAAAGAATATTTCTAAAAAGAATATGTTTTATTTATTAGAAGAAGAATAAATTATTTATTTATACATAAGTTTCATCTTGTTTTTTAGATTGTGTTATTTCTTCTCTTTTAGGTTGTAATATTTCTTCTTTTTTAACACCTAAATCAATTAATCTTTCTTCTATATTATTTCTTTTAACTATTTGTTCATCATAATTATTCATAATTTCTAATAAAGCTTTTTCTTCTGTTTCTAAATTATTATCATTATCTTTCAGTCTTCTATTTAAATCATTATATTTTGCTTGTAATAATGCTAATTCATTTTGAGAATTTACTTTACTTGCTGGATCTAAATGATTTGGTGTTTGTTTAGATGATGATATATTTTTGGGAGAACTTGATTTATGATTTTTAATTGAATTATTTAATAATATCTTAGTTATTTCTTCAATTTTATGTTGTGTTTTAACAATTTCCATTTCCAAAATACTCTTTAACGATAAATTTTTATTTTTAACATTTTCTATGATTTCTCTTTTTGTTTCTATATCTATTTTTAATAATGATATATTTTTATCTAGATTATTATATTCTTTTATTAATAATAGTTTTTCAGTTGTATTAGCATCAGTTTTATTTTGTTGTTCTGATATTATTTGTTTTAAAAATATCTCATTTCTATCATCTAATAAATTTTGTTTACTTGTTCTTCTATTTATTATTGGTTTTGGTGTATTTTGTATAGTTGGTGTAGTTGGTGTAGATGGTCTCGATGTTATTTCTACATTTTCATTACCATAATCTATTTCTTCTTTTGAACTAGTTGATACATGTTCTGTAGAATCATGAGATTTATTAATATTTTCTTGAGACCCATTCCCTTCAATATTATTTTTATCAATATTATTTTCAAGAATATTATGACTTCTATTAATATTATTACTATTTGAAGATGGTGAACGGGGAGTATTATAATTTTGGGAACGTGAAGATATTTGCATACTATCATTTTTATTATCATTTTCATCAATATATGACATTTTACGAGTATAAATATTTTGATCTTCTATTTGTACTCTTCTTGGTGGAGATAATGGATATCCATGCATTTCTGAATTTGTATGTTCTGATTTATTTGTTACTGTATTATTTCTATTAATTGGTTTTTTACAAAAAGTAATACTGTCATCTTCATTTATTATTTCAAAAGAATTTTCTGATAAATTTTTATAAATCCAATTTTTAATTTGTAATGTACTACGAAACTGATGTGCGATACTTTCAAATGCTCCATCATCATTATTTTTTATAAATTCACTTAATCTTTTACTATAATCATATTTCATACCACATCCATCACGTACTTTATAAAAACATTTTTTACATAACTTTGTAACATATTCTGTAATATATTGTACTGCCAAATTTTTATCTTTTATACTATCATATTGTTCTCTTATTGTAAAAAATTCATCACTATAACATTTCTTTGTAGTAAAATATTCCATTTTTAATGCTTTATCACTAAAAAATTCAAGTGTATATTTTATTGTTTGTGATGTTGTAACTAGTTTGTCATATGATAAATTAATACCAAATTGACTAAAACAAGATTTTACAAAGAAACTAAAATCAGATATATCTTCTGTATCGATAATATATTCTAATTTTGACATCTTAAATTCAAAACGTTTATAAACAAATGATTCTAATTTTTGATTATGTTTATAAAAGTCATAATTAAATACATTTGATTCCATAGATCCAAGATTTAATTTAATATTTTCCTCTACTTGTTGTATATCTTTTGATCCAACATATGTAGGTGCTCCTCTATTTAAATATTCTTCTTTGCCACTTATTTCTTTTGTATTACTAATTTCTTTTTTAAAATTTATTCCATTTTTTATACCTTTAACAGATACACTTGCTTCAGTATGTGATATAGTTATATCTGATGTTGATATATCATATGATATTTTATGTACACCTAATTTGCCTGCTAATAATATTAACATTTCTCTTTCTACATCTATTTTTTTCTTATTATAAATAGTATCATTATAATATTGACCATTAAACAAATGTATATATAACATATTTATATTTGGATATGGTGTATCATCAAAAGAAAGTGTATATTTTCTATTGTCACTATTATTTGTTTTATCAGATCCATTATCTATTTTATTTTTATTTTTTGATTTATCTTTATCAGAATCATTGTTATTTTTTTTATTTTCTAATTTATGTAGCTCAGCAATAGCATTATTAATATTAAAAACAACAATACCCTTATTTTCTAGGTTTTTTTTTATTCTTTTATATATTGATTTAAATATGGAATTTTTAAAATAACGCGGATGTAAAAATAACACGTATTTTTGATTAGTTGGTAAATTAATTGATAAATTACTCATTAATATATGTATATATATTAGTTGAGTTAGAAAAATACAAAAAATAGAAAAATATATTATTTATTTAAGTTATATTCTTTTTTAAATTCATCCATATTTTTAGAACCAATAGATTTATTACATAAAGAACATATTGGACGTAAATTTTGTACATCATTTAATCCTCCTTGAGATTTTGCTTGAATATGTCCACATTCGAAATGTTTAGCATTAATTTCTGTATTACATACATAACAGTATCCAATACCCTTTTCTTTTCCAATATGTGTATCCCATACCATTACTCTTATAGCCTTTGGTAATGATTTTCTTTTTTCTTTATTTTCATCATTTTCATTTTCACTAATATCATCTTCAATATTGCACATTGTTTTATATTTTTCACCATGATACACAATTAGTATAATTTTTAATTGATAATCTTTTTCTGTATAAAATTTTTCATTATCAATAATTCCAAACCATAAATTTTTAAAATTGTCTGTTTCTTCTACACGACCAGCATCAATTTTATTTTTTTCAAATAATTTTAAAGTACTTATAAAATTTTTATGATATGAACTAGTGGTATCTGGTTGTGAAATATATTTTTTAGTATAATTTGAAATAATATTATATATATCTTTATTATGTTCTTTAATAATTTTTTTAAATATTCTTTCTTTTTCTATAGGGGTTATTTTATCTTTTGTTAATTCTCTATATTCTTCATTAGAAATATTATATACATAGGGGACATCAAAACATTCTTTTTTATCATTATTTTTAAATTTAAGTTTTTCTACAAAATCTTTATTTTTAATTCTTGCAGCAAAAGTATCTTTTTGTCTAATTAAAGTCCCATTTACTACTTTTAATCCATTTGATTTATAATTTGCTTCTGTAAAATCACATTCTTTATCCATAAACTCTACATAATCTTCTATAGCTTTTACATCACAATAAAAATATGGTGATCCTATAGAATTACTATTTTTATCATTTCCACAAAATCTACCTACAAGCCCTTGTGGTGTTTTTTCCATATCATTTGTTATACTATATTCGTATACAATACCAATATGTGTATCATTTAAACGTTTACCAGCTCTAAAGAATTGTTTTATAAAAATAAAAGTATGTTTATCTGGTTTATTATCTAATTTATCCTCAAAATTATATAATCTATTTATTGAATTATGTTTTGCATAATCAAAATTATATTTTCTACAAATATCTTCTATTTTTTTAACATTATCTTCACATGGAACTCTAAATATATGATATTTAAACTCAGTATATCTTTCTTTAATTTTTTTTATTACTTTTTCTAAAAATTTATCTGTAATTATTTCACATTGTTCTAATCTTTTTTGATCTAAAAATAATTTAAAACCAACATATTTATCAGATTGTTTAATATTTATTTTAGAATGATATTCTCCATAATTTTCCATATCTTTTAGTGTTGCACCTGGAGTAGCAGATACAGATAATATAAGACAATCTAAATTAATAATATCCATAATTGTTTTTATTCCCAATAATATACATAATGTTTTGTCAACTCTTTGTTCTTGTTTAATTCCAATATGAGATTCATCAATAATTATTAATTTTTGTCCATTACATTTTTGAAATACTTTTTTAAATTTATTTAATTTACCATTATGATAAACATTATTTTCAAAACATTGTAACATATCTTTTTCAGTTTGACTTTGCCATTCTTTATCAGACATTCCTGTAATAATAAATATATTATCTGGATCTAATACTTTTTTATCATCTTTATGTGTTGCCATTAAATATGCAGTATATAAAAATGTACCAGTTTTTCCAACTTGTGGTAATGCAATTAATGTTACCGCTTTTTTATTATTTTTAAAAAATTCATTTGTAATTGCTATTGCTGTTTCCATTTGATTATTATATATATATTTTTTATTTGGATTATCATTTTCAAAATAATTTTTTTTAATATTATATTGTGATTTTACTAAATCTCTTTTACTATTTTTAATATATTGATCAGAATCATTAATTATAAATGGTGAAATAATTTCAAATATTTTTTTATTTTGTTTATATTTTGGATGATTAATAAAATTTAATAATTCATTTTCTGTAATATTTTCATTATTAAAATCATAAATTTTTTTAATTAAAAAATTTATGGAAGGTGCATCTTCTTTTAATATTTCTATTATATTTTTTGGTATATCGAGACAACTATATAAAATTTCATTATTTGGATCATTTAATAAACATTTTATCATTTTTAATCTATCATTTATAAATTGCATCGTGTATACTTTTATATATATCTTTTATATTTATATACTTAATTGAAATCAATTTTTTCTAAAATAATAATTGTTATCTTATCTTCTCGAATAATTTGTGAAATATTCCATAAGGGATGACTTATAATAATTTTCTTACTCGGTGTAAT
>JACCEB011324092.1_pt1 | contig 11039 bp, 10 predicted proteins | sample 7454761 | NCBI WGS metagenome assembly JACCEB01 (sample SAMN15323454, study PRJNA562643) | freshwater metagenome | isolation source: river surface water | place: USA:Blue River Watershed | collected 2017-08-18 | reverse complement strand
TAATTGGTGTTCAGGGCGCAGTCGTAAGAGAGTCAGCGGTAAACCAATATCATTATTAAGATTCCCTTCCGTCATGAGAGTGTGTGACGGACCGGCTGCCTCTTTAAAAATTGAAGCAATCATTTCCTTCACGGTAGTTTTACCATTACTACCAGTAACAACAATTAATGGAATAGCATATTGCTTGCGCCAAACTTTAGCTAGCTCGCCTAAACTCTCTCGAGTATCGGTCACACAAACTGCAGGGATCGTCTCCGGGCATAAAGATTTATTGCTAACGAGAGCAGCAGCAGCGCCTTGCCTATAGACATCTGATAAAAATTGGTGCGCATCAAAGCGATCGCCTTTAAGCGCAATAAATAATTCTCCGGATTCAAGCTTTCGACTATCGCTACCAATTTTAGTGATCGTTAGATCACGAGCTTGATCAACACTTATATTTATTAAATGACTATTGGGCAACATCGCATGAATTTGCGCTAAATTCGTCATAGGTTTAGTCGTATGCATTAAGCGGCGCCTCCACTCACTAAACGCAAATGAGCTTGATCGGAAAAATCAAAGCGCTTGCCGTGTACCTCTTGAGTAGTTTCGTGGCCCTTGCCAGCAACTAGAACAATGTCCTGAGGTTTGGCCTTTCGAACAGCGCTCATAATAGCTGCGGCTCGATCTACGATCATCTCAACCGATTTATCTTGGCCTTTTTCATATCCTTCCGAGACCATCCCCCTCGCAATCATTTGCATAATTTGCAAAGGGTCTTCGGAGCGCGGATTATCACTGGTCACAAAGACATGATCGGCATTTGTCTGAGCGATTTTTCCCATCATGGGGCGCTTTTCACGATCCCGATCCCCACCACAACCAAATACACAGTAAATTTGACCTTGGCGAAGTTTGGCAATTGGTTGAAGCGTTGCAAGCACTTTTTGAAGTGCATCTGGAGTGTGGGCATAATCAACTAGCATCAATGGTGACTCAGTCTTGCCCCCTTTGATAATTTCCATACGACCCTTCACTGGTTGCAACTGACTTATTTGAGTCAGAGCGTCAGTGATGCTCAATCCCTCTGCCAATAAAGTAGCAATAACTGCGAGGGCATTACTTAAATTAAACTCACCCAGTACTGGAATATCGATAGAATAAGAATTGCCATCAATTGCTACCTTACATTGATAGGCATCATGAACAAAATTAAATTCTTCAAAATAAATCGGTTTAAGGCGCTTATGGAGTTTTTCTAAACCAAGCAAAGCGGACCGATCTAATGAATAAGTCCAGATTGTCGCTTGCTGATGTACTAAAGTCATCACGAGTTGACGACCAAAGCTATCATCAATATTGATGACTGCATTTTTAAGGTCAAAATCTTTAAATAATTTAGCCTTTACTGCACCATACTCAACCATGCTACCGTGATAGTCCAAATGATCACGGCTTAGATTTGTAAATACTGCACAATCAAAGTGGGTTGCATTAACCCGCCCTTGCTCTAAGGCGTGTGATGAAACTTCTAATGCAACATAATCAGCACCTTCTTGCTTGAGATTAAATAATTCGGTTTGTAAACGAGGTGCGTCTGGAGTGGTATAGCCCATATCGTAAAGTTCATTCGTAAAACCAACGCCAAGGGTGCCAATGACTGCGGCTCGCTTTGATAATGTTTGGGACAGCCATTGCGTAACACTTGTTTTTCCATTAGTGCCAGTAACGCCAATCACCCGTAAGGCATGGCTCGGCTTGCCATACCACTCTGAGGCAATCCAGCCCGCCTCTTCCGAAAGGTTTTCAACTGCAATACAACGCTCATCATCAATACCCAATTCCCAGGCTGGGCTATGAGCTTGATCATGATTGGGTTGATATAAAACACATGCAGCCCCAAGTTCAAGTGCTTTGGTAATGTGTAATCGACCGTCTCGCAAGGCATTGCCGTGTCCAACTGCATATGCCATAAATACATCACCTACATTCATGCGTCTTGTATCAGCAAGTAATTTTGCAGATGGGCTGGCGACTTGCCTTAAGTGCAATAGAACTTCTTCGCGATGCATTTGTATGCTGGCCATCATTGTTTTAAAACCACTTTTTGCATCTGAGCTGCTGGAACACTGGGATCAGAACTCTGAACCAAGGTACGGTCGGTCATATCTGGAGAAATATTTAAGCTCCGTAGGGTCTCGCTGACGATAGTAGAGAAAACTGGGGCAGCGACCTCACCCCCGTAATATCCGCCAGCGGAAGGTTCATCGACCATTACCGCAACCACAATTCGTGGTGAACTAATCGGAGCAATACCAACAAAAAATGCGCGATATTTATTTGTCGCATAGCCCTTGCCCTCTACCTTATGTGAAGTTCCAGTTTTTCCACCAACCCGAAATCCATCAGCGCGAGCTCTGATTGCAGTGCCACCTTGCTCAGTCACCGTTTCCAACATGTTGCGCATTTCAACTGCAGTTTTCGCTGAAATAATTCGAGTACCAGGCTTGTACTCAGGACTGCGCATAATCGTCGTGGGCACAAGTTCGCCATCCCGCGCAAAAATTGTGTATGCACGCGCTAACTGAAATAGTGACGTTGAAATTCCATAACCAAAGGACATTCGTGCTTGATCACTTTGGCCCCATTTTTGATGGGGATGCAAACGTCCAGCAACTGCTCCCGGAAAACCAACATTCGGCGCCTGACCAAAGCCAACTGCGGCAAATAGATCCCACATTTCACGTGGCTCTAATTGCAGTGCTAATTTAGCGGTGCCGATATTGCTCGATTTCTGAATAACCTGAGAGACTGTCAGCATCCCATAGGTATGGGTGTCCGTAATCGGTTTGGGGCCTACTAATAATTTTTGGCCGATGGTCATACTCGTTTCGGGCTGCACCTTACCTTGCTCAAGTGCCAGAGCAACTGGAAATGGCTTCATGGTTGAGCCCGGCTCAAAGGTATCAGTTAAAACCCGATTACGTAATTGCTCACCATTTAGCGCTTTACGTGAATTTGGGTTGTAGCTTGGCCAATTAGCCAATGCCAAAATTTCACCTGAACGTACATCTAAAACAACGGCGCCACCAGCTTTTGCACGATGCTTTTCAACTGCACTCTTTAAAGCGTTATAAGCAATGTATTGAACCTTGCTATCGATTGAGAGTTGTAAATCTTGGCCATTTTGTGGAAATTGCAATACGGCGATGTCGTTCACAATTCGTCCCAAACGATCCACCACAACTCGGCGTTTGCCAGGTTGTGCGGATAACTCTTTATCTTGCGCAAGCTCAATTCCTTCTTGACCACGATCTTCCACATTGGTAAAACCAATGACATGGGCCATTGCCTCACTCTCGGGATAGTGACGACGATACTCGTTATTTAAACCAATACCTGGGATCTCTAAACGCTTAACCTGCTGAGCAATATCTGGGTCAACTTGGCGCTTTAAGAAAACTTGATTACGTTCATCGCTGAATTTTTTCTTAATCTCTGCTTCGCTAATTTCAAGTAACTTTGCCAGTTGAGCAACTTTTTCTGGAGTGAGGTCCGTTGGAATATTATCGGTATAGGCAATGATCGCTTTAGCTTCCAAGCTTGTAGCAATCAATTGGCCATTGCGATCCAATATCTTTCCACGGGTTGCGGGCATTTCGATTTCGCGCTGCACCCCCTTGATTGCCTTGGCCTCATAAAAACCATTACCCGGGCCCTGAATCCAAAAAGCGCGCACCATCAAAGCCACGAAGGCCATAAACAATAAAAACAACATGAGGCGGGAGCGCCACATAGGAAGACGCAACACAATATTTGGAGAGGTCGAGAAGCCTACTGGTTTCATAGACCTTCCTTAAAGTAAAGGGTTCGATCGGGTGTTATTGGGCTCATGCGCAATTGATGACGCGCTACATCCCGAATGCGTGCTGACTTTGATAAATTTCTCTGCTCAAACTCAAGCCGTAACCACTCTTGATTTAATTTGCGCTCTTGTACTTGCGCCCGCTCTAGAGCAACGAATGTTTTCCTGGCGCGCTGCTGTGAGGCAACTAGAGACAAAGCACAAATCAACAAAAGCACGAGAAGGGTCAGGGTTGCTCGATTCATGCCACTAGTCCCTTTTTTTCTGCAACGCGCATAACAGCCGAACGTGCACGTGGATTCCCACTAATCTCAGACTCGCTAGGTTTAATCCGAGCAATGATTTTGAGATCACCTTGTGGCAAATCTTTAGCCCGTATTGGTAATTCTCGTGGGATCGCTATTTGCGAATGTGTTTGAAAAAAACGCTTCACAATTCGGTCTTCAAGCGAATGAAAACTAATTACTACTAAACGGCCGCCGACTTTTAAAACGTTAAGCGCCGCCTGTAGTCCTTGCTCAAGGTCAGCAAGCTCTTGATTGATAAAAATTCGGATTGCCTGAAATGTACGTGTAGCTGGATCTTGTCCTGGTTCGCGTGTGCGAACCGTTCTAGCAACTAAATTGGATAGCTCTAGTGTGGTTTGGACTGGTTTCCCTTCCTCACGCTGTTTCACAATTTCACGTGCAATTGCTAATGCAAAGCGCTCTTCACCAAAGGACTTGATCACTTCAGCAATCTCCTCGAGGGGTGCGGCTGCTAGCCACTGAGCAGCAGACGCTCCGCGGGTTGTATCCATCCGCATATCCAGCGGTCCGTCGTAACGAAATGAAAAACCTCGTTGTGGTGTATCGATTTGTGGAGAGCTGATGCCCAGATCGAGCAATACTGCATCGACCGACGCACTCTGAACATGCTGATCCATTAATGCAAAGCTCGAATGTGTGATTTGCAAACGCGGGTCGTTGATTTTCTTTGCCTCGGATAAGGCTTCTAGGTCTTTGTCGAATGCAATTAATTTGCCCTGGGATCCAAGTTTTGCCAACAAAGCTTTGCTGTGGCCACCTCGACCAAATGTTCCATCGATGATGATTGCATTGCTTGCGCGAAATCCATCTGCACTGATCATGGCGGTGACTGCCTCGGCCAGTAAAACTGGGCGATGGATATTGTTCATGGCGCCCAATCATCAAAAGGTAAATTGTTTTAGGGTATCAGGCATGCCTTGAGCGATTGCTGCCTGTTCTTTACTTGCGTATGTGTTTGCATCCCAAATTTCTAAGTGGGAGCCCATGCCTAACAACATAATTTCGCGCTCAATATTTGCTGCACTTCGCAATTCGGGTGTTACCAAAATTCGTCCGGCACTATCCAAATCAATTTCTGCAGCATTTCCTAAAAATATTCTTCGCCACCAATGCGCATCCATGGGCAACTGAGCAACACGTGCACGAAATGCTTCCCACTCTGGTCTTGGGAAAAGTAATAAACAACCATCGGGGTGTTTAGTTAAGGTTACCCGTCCCTCACCTTGCACCAAAAGTGCGTCACGATGCCTTGTCGGAACCGACATACGTCCTTTTGCATCGAGATTAAGAGCTGACGCACCTTGAAACACAATTTACCCCACTTTTTCACACTTCCTCCCACTTTAGAGGAAGCTTCATACAGGGTCAAGTATTTTTGGGTAAATTTTTAGGAAATTCTCCTGTGATTACAAACACTTAGAGAATCTTTTCAATAAAGTCATTAAATAAAATAATGACATAAAACAATGACTTGTGATCTATACCTGAGATGTGTCTTGAGGTATGTTGTGGTTTAATACTGAAAAGGCTGTATATATGAACAGTAAATTATATTTTGTAAGCCGTTGTGGTCATTATTTTTGAAATACCTGCCATAGCCAGCTTTATTGGAGCTGGCAATTCTTGTCCACCCGCCTGGATTGCACTTGCTCCATGCTCAATTTCATCCGTACGCATTTGCTCAACGATAGCCCTCGAGCGCAAATCAATCTCCGGTAGCTTTTCAAGATGATCATCCAAATGTCGCTCAACCTGTTTTTCTGTTTCAGCAACAAATCCTAAGCTCCAACGATCGCCAGCTAAGCCCGCCAAAAGTCCCATTCCAAAGGATCCGAAATACCAAATAGGATTCAATAAACTGGGCCTGGAGTCTAACTCTTTGAGTCGCTCTTCACACCAGGCCATATGGTCCATCTCTTCACTAGCCGCTTGATCCAAAAGGTCTCTGGTTTTTGGATCTTTTGCTAGTATTTTTTGGGACTGATACAAGGCTTGAGCACATACTTCACCAACATGATTTACACGCATTAGCCCAGCCGAATGTGCCCGTTCTTCAGGGCTTAATAGGCTATATGAAGTGAGTACTTGCTTATTATTAATATCATTATCAGGCTCAATCTTTGGACTCAATCTTTTAGAATTTGCACCGCCTGCAATAGCTCGTAAGGCAACATCAAACTCTAAGATAAGTTGATCAATTGGGCTCCGATTTTTACCCAAGGAGCTGCCTGTCATACCCGCACTTCCGACTTACATGTTTCTTTCGTTTTGAGTCCCAACTCAGCAAGTAATTGACGATCTGCGGCAGCCTCTGGATTACCGGTAGTAAGCAAATGATCGCCATAAAAAATTGAGTTGGCCCCCGCCTGAAAACACATCGCTTGAATGGCTTTACCAAGCTCTTGGCGACCTGCAGATAAACGTACCCTGGCATTTGGCATCGTGATGCGAGCAACCGCAATTGTGCGCACAAACTCAAGAGGATCAAGTTTGGGTTGATCTGCGAGCGGTGTACCAGGAACTGGAACCAAATGGTTAATGGGAACGGACTCTGGATAAGGATCTAAATTAGCTAAGCGGGCTAGAAAAGCAACGCGTTGCTCCCGACTCTCCCCCATACCCACAATACCTCCACAGCAAACTGACATCCCTGCATCACGAACATTTTGTAAGGTATCTAATCGGTCCTGGTAGGTTCTAGTTTGTATGACATGAGGATAAAAATCCTCGCTTGTGTCTAGATTGTGATTATAAAAATCAAGGCCGGCCTCCCTTAAAGATAGGGCTTGCGAAGCTTCCAACATCCCAAGGGTGGCACAGGTTTCCAGGCCCAAGGCCTTTACTCCCTTAATCATTTCAGCCACTTTTTCCACATCACGGTCCTTGGGCTCACGCCAGGCAGCGCCCATGCAAAATCGATTGGAGCCAGCTGCTTTAGCAGCCTTGGCAGCCTCTAAAACCTCCTCCAGATCCAATAACTTCGTGGCCTTAACATCCGTATGGTAGCGAGCGGCTTGGGGACAATAACCACAGTCTTCGGGACAGCCGCCGGTTTTAATTGATAACAAAGTAGCCAGTTCTATATCACCCTCTGGAAAATGCTGACGGTGGGTCTCTTGAGCCCGAAACATCAACTCATTAAAGGGAAGGCCATATAAAGCAGAAACCTGTTCTATAGTCCAGGCTGCACTCCCTTTATTGGCCGGAGCTCGTTTTGCCTGAACCAATGGTGAAATAGTTTGCGAAACAGACATGGTTTTAATATTGCTCTTACTCTAAAACCAATAACATAACAGATATAACGCCTCTATCCCAAAATGAATGTTCCAATAAACCTATGAATAGCCCAACCAATCAAATTGACTGGGTAGCACGAAGCCTTGCATCGGTATGGCACCCCTGTACCCAAATGAAACACCATGAACACTATCCCTTGGTAGCTATCCATAGCGGCCAGGGTCCTTGGTTATTTGATACGCAGGGCAACCGTTTTCTAGATTGCATTAGTTCCTGGTGGACTAATTTGTTTGGTCACGCTCATCCTAAAATCAATCAAGCCATTATTGAACAACTGAATACCATTGAACATGTCATGTTGGCTGGATTTACACATCAACCGGTGATTGAGCTATCAGAACGTCTTGGTCAATTAACGCACGGACAATTAGGCCATGCCTTTTATGCCAGTGATGGTGCTTCTGCCATTGAGATTGCGCTCAAGATGAGCCATCACTTTTGGAAGATACAAGGCAAGCCCGAGAAAAAGAAATTTATCTGTTTGCGTAATAGCTATCACGGCGAAACCTTGGGTGCACTTGCTGTTACCGACGTCACTATATTTAAAGAGGCCTATGGCTCTCTTTTGCAAGATGTTTATGTTGTTATGTCACCCGATGCTCGCCAAGCCAAAATGGAAGGGGGGGCGGAAGATATTGCCAACCAAGCGATTTATGAACTAGAAAATTGTTTAAGACAACATCATCACGATATCTCTGCACTGATCATTGAACCACTGGTCCAGTGTGCTGGTCAAATGGCAATGCACTCGGCCACCTATATTAAGGAAGCAAGTCAACTTTGTAAAAAATATGATGTCCACCTTATTGCCGATGAAATTGCAGTGGGCTGCGGACGAACAGGCACCTTCTTTGCATGCGAACAAGCAAGCATTTGGCCTGACTTTCTAACACTATCCAAAGGCATCAGTGCAGGCTATTTGCCCCTATCTATTTGCCTCACAACTGATTCTATCTATACCGCTTTTTATGGAGATCATATAAATCAAGCATTTCTTCACTCTCACTCCTATACTGGTAATCCTCTCGCTTGTAGAGCAGCTCTAGCTGGCTTGGATATCTTTGAGAGCGACCAGGTTCTTCTTAAAAATCAGGAGCGGGCACAGAAGATTCAGAAGGCCTTTTCATGGACGAAGAATGATGAGCGGATTGAACACGTTCGTCAACAAGGTATGATTCTTGCTTTCGATATTCAAGAACGCTTCATTGAGCGCCCTGAGGTCTTCTCGAAAGAGCTCTTCCAAAAGGGAATGCAAGCGGGTGTTTTAATAAGGCCGATTGGACAAACGGTCTATGTCATGCCGCCGTACATTCTGAGTGACTCAGAAATTGAATTTATGGGCATGGGTATTCACCAAGCTCTTGAGCAATGCCTACTTCTTACTTCGAAATAGTATTAGAAATGATTCAGTAATCATGTCATTTGCAAAAAACCAAATTAGCAAAGAGCTCAAGGAACTTGATGAGTATTTTTTAAGGCGCAGCATTCGTTCTGTTGAGTCTCCTTGTGGCACACGTCTTCGGATTGCAGGAAGAGAACTTCAAGCATTTTGTAGTAATGACTACTTAGGTTTTGCGAATCATCCTGATTTAATTGCTGCCCTGGCCCAAGGTGCAAAGGAATTTGGTGTGGGTAGCGGCGCATCGCACCTGATTAGTGGTCATCATCAAATTCACAATGTACTTGAAGAAAAACTAGCCTCTACACAAGTAAACGCAATACCTGGGGCAAAAGCCTTATTCTTTTCAACTGGCTATTTAGCCAATATCAGCGCAATTACTGGCTTGAGTAATCTCAATCAACAACAAACTACTCGGCTTTATTCGGCTGCACTTAATCATGCCTCCCTTATTGATGGCCTACGACTCGCTAAGGGACAAGCAAAGACAGATTTATTTATTTTTAACCACCACAATCTTGATTTACTAAAGGAAGAACTCAAAAATGATTCTTCCACGCATAAGTTGATCGTAACCGATGGTGTTTTTAGCATGGATGGTGATCTAGCGCCTATCGCTGAATTACTTCAATTGGCTGAAGATTATGACGCCTTACTCCTTGTAGATGATGCACATGGTTTTGGTGTTTTGGGTAAATATGGGCATGGAATCCTAGAAGATAGTAATTTACGTTCAGAGCGACTGATTTATATTGGTACCCTTGGTAAAGCGGCTGGCCTCAGCGGAGCGTTTATTTGTGCAAATGAACTATTCATTGAGTGGCTCATTCAAAAAGCGCGTCCCTACATTTATAGCACTGCCAGCTCACCTTCTTTAGCCTATGCCTTAATTCATAGTCTTGAGATTATGGAAGGTTCAGAGGGTCAGGAGCGGCGTGAGCACCTGAAAAGCAATATAGCGCTTTGGAAACAACTGACACATTTTAAGAAATGGAACAAACTAGATTCGGATACTGCGATTCAACCAATTATGGTAGGCAGTAATGAAACTACTCTACATCTAGCCAAAGAGCTAGACCGGGCAGGATATTGGATTCCAGCAATTCGTCCTCCAACTGTACCCAAAGGGATGGCTCGCCTACGCGTGACACTTTCTGCCACACACACTCACTCTGAGATACGTGCCCTCTCCAAAACTCTCTTGGATCTTGAAACACGTCTTGAGATAAATCAGTAATGAGTTTGTTGCATTCCTATTTTGTTACCGGTACCGATACAGAGATTGGTAAAACATTAATAACGGCAGCGTTTGTTTACAAACTAAATCAGCCGGAGTATGGAACTGCTTCTGCCTATAAGCCCCTTGTGGCTGGCACCTATATTGACCAGAACGGCCAAGAAAAAAATGAAGACGTAGAAACCTACCTGATTGCAGGGGGTAACTTGATTAACAGAGAAATGCTCTGCCCTTATGTCCTAAACTTTCCAGCGGCACCTCACTTGTTAGCCAAAGAACAAGGGTTCACCTTGGATCCAAAAAAAATGCTTTGTAGCTTTCGAGCAATTCAAAATAAAGTTGATCATGTGATCGTTGAGGGAGCAGGTGGCTTCCTCACCCCAATTAATGGAACGCACGATCTTTCCGATTTTGCGAAATTAATCAATCTCCCAATTATTTTGACTGTCGGTATTCGCCTTGGTTGTCTTAATCATGCCCTGCTAACGATTGAGGCTATTGAGAAAAGAGGTTTGCACTTAGCTGGCTGGGTTGCAAACTGTATGAGCGATGAAACGCCCTATCGCGAGGAAAACATAAATTTTCTTCGTGACCGAGTGGGCGCACCACTACTTGGAGTGATTGAACCGCTACCGAGCTACTTGAGAAAGCCAATCAACGCACCTTACTCGCTCGAGGCAATCAAATTTGCTGCCGGCTCAGTAATCCTGCCAAGCTAATTAAAGCGAGTTATTGAGAATTGGATTCATCGCGTAGAACACGGCGCAAAATCTTGCCCACATTATTTTTTGGCAGGCTCTCTCTGAACTCAATTTGAGTTGGACGCTTATAGTGTGTGAGTTCACGATTGCATATATCCATGATCAGTTTCTCAGTCACATTGGAATCTTCACGCACCACAAATAATTTCACTGCCTCACCAGATGATGCTTGTTGTACACCAATAACTGC
>JACCEB010028851.1_pt1 | contig 11039 bp, 8 predicted proteins | sample 7454761 | NCBI WGS metagenome assembly JACCEB01 (sample SAMN15323454, study PRJNA562643) | freshwater metagenome | isolation source: river surface water | place: USA:Blue River Watershed | collected 2017-08-18 | reverse complement strand
GGCATCGAGCTGATGGAGTGGTTGGCGGAGCACGACCCGAGTCTCGGCACGATCATGGTGACGGCGGAGTCGGAGCGGTCCCTGATCACGCAGTCCCTGCGTTGCGGGGTCGTGGATTTCGTGGAGAAACCCATCTCCGGCCGGGAGTTCGCGTCGGCAGTGGAGCGGGCGGTCGGCACGACGCGCCGGCGGCGCGAGCTGCGGGCTGCGGAGAGCGCGGTGCACGACATCGCGCGGGTGCAGCAGACGATGCTGGCGCTGCAGACGCATGCGTTTGCCGGGCGCGTGGACCTGAGCTACAAGCCGAAGCAGGAAGCGGGCGGCGATTTCGCCGCGGTGTGTCCGCTGTCGGACAAGCGCTTCGTCCTCGTGGTGAGCGATGTCTCCGGCCATGACCCGAAGGCGGCGTTCGTCGCCTCCTATTTCCAAGGGGTCGTCCGCGGCATGATCGAGCGGGCGACGCCGATCGACGAGGTCTTCGCGTTTTTCAACCGCCTGCTGCTCGACGAGTGGAGCCGGCCGAACGAATGGGCGCCGTGCAGCCGCATCGAAACGTCCGTCGCGGCCTGTGCGATCGACGTCGATCTCGCCGCCCGCGAACTGGGCACGATCAACTGCGGCATTCCGCGGCCCGTCGTCGTCGACGCCGACGGGGTCGCGGCCTATGTGCAGGGGGAAACGCAGGCGGCGCTCGGTTGGTTCGAGGATACGCCGTTGCGCACGACGCGGCAGCCGCTGCCCACCGGACGGATCTCCCTTTGGAGCGACGGCGTCGCGGACATCGCGGCGAACCTCGGCATCGATCCGCTGGCGATTGTCGCCGATCTGGCGCTGCGCCGCGAGGCGAACGCAGCGGCGCCCTATCTCGGGCAGGCGAATGACGACGTGATGGCGGTCACGGTGCACACCGGCGCGGAGGTGCCCGGCAGTGCGGTGCAGATAAACCACCTGATTATCTTCCAGGAGCTGGCGGCGGCGGAAGCAGCGGCGATCGACCGGCACCAGGAATATTGGCGGCGCAGCCTGATGTTTGTCATCGCGGAGATTTCCGGCGAGGCGCTGCACCGGGTGCTGCTCGCGACGCGCGAGGCGGTATTGAATGCGCTCATCCACGGCTGCGGTTCGGATCCGGCGGCGCGCGCGCTGGTGCAGATGACGTGGATGCCGGTGACGCGGTCGCTCGTGGTGCGGGTCTCCGATCCGGGGCCCGGGCATACCGCGTGGGAGAGCGAGCCGACGCGCGATGCCGAGTTCGGCGAGGGGCACCGCGGTCTGGCGATCATGCGGGCCTGCGCCGCGCGGGTGACCCAGGAGCGCCGCGGGGCGGTGCTGCGGCTCGAGTTCACCCTGGAAATTTCATCATGAACAACACACCTGATGCGGTCGTCGTGCGTATTGAGATCACGGGAGACGTGCTGAGCACCACCGTCGCCGCGCTCCGGCCGGTGCTGATCGAGAAGACGGAGCAGTGTCCGGAGGGGGCTACCCTGGAGCTGGCGTTTACCGGCACGCGGATGATCGATTCCGCGGGCCTCAATCTGGTGGTCTCGGTGATCCGGGCCATGCGTGCGCGCAAAGGGCGGGTGCGGGCGAAGGTGGGCGACGACAATGTGCACCGCACGTTTCTCTTCACGCGCCTCGATCAGCAGCTCGAACTGGTGCGGGCCGATGCCTGACGCGTGGCGCCGGCGCAGCGGCCCGAGCGGGGAAAGCCAAGAAACGCGCACTGTTTTCCCGCAAGCCGCGCGGGCGCGGGCCGATTACGGGAAAGTCCGACCATGGCGCGAAATCCGATCACTCCGACAAAGATTGAAAGGCAGCTGGGCGCCGAGGAGCTCGTGGTCTCGAAGACGGATCTCCGCGGCGTGATCACCTATGCGAACGACGTGTTCTGCCGTCTCGCGGGATACACCGAGGACGAACTGCTCGGGCAGGCGCACAATCTGATCCGGCATCCGGACATGCCGGCGTGCGTGTTCAAGCTGCTGTGGGACACGCTGCGCGCCGAGCAGGAGGTCTTTGCCTACGTGGTGAACCTGGCGAAGGACGGCAGCCACTATTGGGTGTTTGCGCATGTGACGCCGAGCCGCGACAGCACGGGCCGGATCGTCGGTTACCACTCGAGCCGGCGCGCGCCGTATGCGGATGCCATCGCGAAGGTGGAGGGGCTCTATGCCGAATTGCGGGCGGTGGAGCGGCAGGCGGCCTCGCACGAGGCGGGGATGCGTGCGTCGACGGCGCTGCTGCAGGACCAGCTGCGCGAGGCGGGACAGTCTTATGGAGAATTCGTCTTCAGTCTCTCAGCCCACACCCGGCTCGACGCCCGCTGAGGTGCCCGCGGAGACGGCGCGGCTCATCGAGGAATTCGCCGAAGTCTGTGCGCGCGGAGCGGAGGGCGACCTTGAGGCGCGCGTCACGCGGACGCCGGCCGATCCGGCTCTGGCGGTATTGGCGCAGTCGATCAACCGGCTGCTCGACATCGCGGATGCCTACGTGCGCGAGTCGAGCGCGGCGCTGGAGCATTGTGCGCGGGGACAGTTTCACCGGCCCATCCTGGTGCGGGGCTTCGGCGGTGCGTATCGGACCGCGGCCGAGACCATCAACGGCGCGGCGCTGCGCATGAAAGGTGACGCGGAGACGATCGGGCGTTTCGAGCACGAGCGGGCGGAGCTGGCGCGAAACATCGCCGAAGGCACCGCGTCGGTGGCGGCGGCCTGTCAGGAACTCAGCGCGTCGCACGGCGAGATCACCCGCCGGACCGGTGAATCCACCGGGCTCACGCGCGGTGCGGTGGCGGAGGCGGAGCGGGCGGCAACGGCGGCCGGCGATCTGGCGACCGCGGCGCGCTCGGTGGGGACCGTGGTGGAGGTGATCGCCAAGATCGCCCGGCAGACGAACCTGCTGGCGTTGAACGCCACGATCGAGGCGGCGCGCGCCGGGGAGCATGGGCGGAGCTTTGCGGTCGTGGCGGCGGAGGTGAAGAATCTCTCCCGCGAAACCGCGCAGGCCACGGACAAGATCGCCCGCAGCATCGACTCGATGCAGCAGGCCTCGATCAACATCTCGAGCGTCATCCAGGGCGTGGGCCAGGCGATCGATGGCGTGGACCGCACCGCGGTCGCGATCGCGACCGCCGTCGGCGAACAGGCGCAGGCGACCGAGGAGATCGCGAAGCGGATCGCCGAGATCTCGGTGATCACGGCGCAGGCGTCGCAGGCGGCGGGGCGCAGCGGCCGTTAAGTGGCCACGGGATACCCGCGCGCACGACGGCTGCCGTCGGGGCGCACACGAGGCCGGCCGGATGCCGGCCGAAGACGGTTCAGGTGAGGCGGAAGAACGTCGCGCGGCCGAGCGGCACGGGCACGAACGCAGGATCGACGTTGAGGGTGGTCTCGGCGCCGCCGAGCACGAGGTAGCCGCCGGGGGCGAGGACGTTCTTCACTTCGCGCAGGATGCGGCGCCGCGTCTCGAGATCGAAATAGATCATGACGTTTCGCAGCATGATCACGTGGGCGCGGGGCAGCACGGGCCACGGCTTCACGAGATTCATGGTGCGGAACTCGACGCGTTTCCTGAGATCGTCGGAGATCTGCCAGCCGGCGAAGGACTGGCGGAAGTATTTCACGAGGAACTTGGCCGGAAGGCCGCGGTTGACCTCGATCTGCTGGTAGAGCCCGGCGCGGGCGCGGGTGACGACGGCGGGCGAGAGGTCGGTGCCGAACAGGCGCGCGTTGACGTCGGGGAAGTGTTCCGCGAGCAGCATCGCGATGCTGTAGGCCTCCTGGCCGGTCGAGCATGCGGCCGACCAGACGGTGAGCGTGCCGCCGGGATTGGCGGACTTGAACTCGGGAATCACGTGCTGGCGCAGCGCGTCGAACGGGTTCAGATCGCGGAAGAAAAGGGTCTCGTTGGTGGTCAGGGCCTCGACGACATCGTGGTGCAGGCCGTGGGCGGCGCCGGGTGAAAAGCGGAGATGGTCGACGAGGGCGTTGACGCTGGCGAAGCGGTTGCGGGTCGCGACGGCGGCGAGGCGGGTCTCGACGAGATACTCCTTGCCGGCGTCGAGCACGATGGCGGCTTCGCGGTGGACGAGGTCGCGGACGAAGCCGAAGTTTTCGTGCGTGAGCGGTGTGGTGTCGAGGGCCTCGATCATGGGAGGACGGGAACGCGCGCGAGCACGCGCTGTTCGATGGCGGGGGCGATTTGCGTGAGCGGGAGAATGGCGCGGGCGAGGTGGGCGTGGGCGACCGCGCCGGGCATGCCCCAGACGACGGAGGTCGCCTGGTCCTGCGCGAGGACCTCGCCGCCGCGGGCGACGACGGCTTCGCAGCCGCGGAGACCGTCGTAGCCCATGCCGGTCATGACGACGCCGAGCACGTGGGCCCCCGTGGCGGCGGCGGTGCGGAAAAGGACATCGGCCGCGGGGCGGCACGAGTTTTCCGGCGGGTCGTCGTTCAGGTGGCAGACGAAGCGGCCGTCGGCCCGCCGGGTGAGGGCGAGGTGATGGCCGCCGGGGGCGAGGTAGGCGTGGCCGGGCTGCAGGATGTCGCCCTCGGCGGCCTCGTGGCAGCGCAGCGGGGCGCGCATCGCATCGAGGCGCTCGGCGAGGAGCCGGGTGAACATCGGCGGCATGTGCTGCACGATCGCGACCGGCACCGGCAGCGGAGTGGAGAAGCGCGGGAAGATCTCGGCGAGGGCGTTGGGGCCGCCGGTGGAGGTCGCGATGCACACGAGGTCGAAGGCGGCGGCGCGGGCCGGCGGCAGCGGTGCGGGGGCGGCGCGGCCGGGGGCGACCGGGGGCGGCGGCGGGGGCGGGACGTGCTGCGGGCAGAGCGCGTGGACCTTGGGCAGCAGTTCATGCCCGAGCCAGGCGATGCTGGCCTCGAGGCCGGTCGAGTCGCCGGGCTTGGCGATGTAGTCGTTGGCGCCGGCGGCGAGGGAATCGAGCGTGGCGGACGCGCCCCGCTGAGTGGCGGCGGAGAGCATGATGACGGGCAGCTTCGGCCGGAGGCGGCGGAGTTCGCGCAGCGTCTCGAGTCCGTCCATCTCCGGCATCTCGACGTCGAGCGTCACGAGGTCGGGATTGACCTGCGTGAGCCGTTGGAGCGCGAGGCGGCCGTTGGGCGCGGCGCCGACCACCTCGATGCCGGGATCGCGCTGCAGCACCTCGGTGAGGAGGCGGCGCATCACGACGGCATCGTCGACGATCAGGACGCGGATCCGGCTCATGGCAGCGGTCACTCGATCAGGCCGAGCAGGCGGAGTTTGTCGGTGAACATCTCCTCATCGAGCGGCTTCATGAGGTAGTCGTCGGCGCCGAGCGTGAGCGCCTCGGCGACGCGCGAGGCGGAGCTCTGGGCGGTGACCATCATGGTCTTCATCCCGTCGAACTGCGGGTCGGCGCGGATGGCCTTGAGCAGATCGAGTCCGTTCATGCGGGGCATGTCCCAGTCGATGAGCGCGGCGTCGAACGCGCTGTCGAACTCGAGGCGTTCGAGGGCGGCGCAGCCGTCCTCCGCCTGGGCGCATTCGCAGCCGAGGCGGCTGGCATACGTGGTGAGGATGGACCGCATGGTGGCGGAATCGTCGACGATGAGGAGCCGCATGGGAGTCAGGGTGAGGGTTGGAGTTGCAGGCGCGCGGCTCAGCGGACGTTGGCGGCGTCGACGATCCGTTTCAGGTCGGCGGCGAGCTTCGCGAGTTCCGCGGAGGCGGTGAGGGTGTTGCCGGCGCCTTCCGAGGTGCTGCGGGCGGCCTGGGAGACGGTGGCGATGTTGCGGGTGATCTCGCCGGAGCCGCGGGCGGCTTCGGCGGCGTTGCGCGCGATCTCGTTGGTCGTGGCGGACTGTTCCTCCACGGCGCTGGCGATGGTGTTCTGGATGTCGTTGATGCGCGAGATGACCTTGGAGATCTCGCCGATGGCGGAGACGGCGCCCTTGGTGTCGCTCTGGATCGCTTCGATCTTGGCGGAGATGTCTTCGGTGGCGGCGGCGGTCTGTTTGGCGAGCTCCTTGACCTCGTTGGCGACGACCGCGAAGCCCTTGCCGGCCTCGCCGGCGCGGGCGGCCTCGATGGTGGCGTTGAGGGCGAGAAGGTTCGTCTGCTGGGCGATCGAGGTGATGACCTTGATGACCTGGCCGATCTCGTTGCTGCTCTCGCCGAGTTTGGAGATGGTGGTGTTGGTGTCGTTGGCGACCTTGACGGCGGCGGTGCCGACGCGGGCGGCTTCGGCGGCGTTCTTGGCGATCTCCCTCACGGAGGCGCTCATCTCTTCGGCGCTCGTGGCGACGGTGGCCATGTTCTGGCTGACCTCCTCGGCGGCACTGGCGGCGACGCCGGACTGGGCGGTGGTCTGCTCGGAGTTGCTCGTCATCGTCTGGGCGGTGGCGGAGAGCTCCTCGGACGCGCTGGAGAGGGTGAGGGCGTTTTCGCTGATGGCCTTGATCGTGTGGTTGAGGCGCGACTCGGCGATTTTGCGCGGCGTGATGTCGTTGGCGAACTTCACGACCTTGCAGACCTTGCCGTTGACGTCGAAGACCGGGTTGTAGGTGGCCTGGAGCCACAGTTCGCGGCCGCCCTTGGCGATGCGACGGACCTCGCCGGTTTGGAATTTGCCCTCGTTGAGGTCGCGCCAGAACTGGCGGTATTCCGCGGAGTCGCGGTGGGCGGGATCGACGAGCAGCGAGTGGTGGCGCCCCTTGAGTTCATCGACCGAGTAGCTGCACGCGGCGGTAAAGTTGGCGTTGGCGTCGAGGATCGTGCCGTCGGCGGCGAACTCGATGACGGCCTGGGTGCGGTTGGCCTGCTCGATCTGGCGCGTGTTGTTGAGGGCCGTGACGCGGGCGGCGGTGATGTCGGTCGCGATCGAGACGATCTTGGTGACGCGGCCCTTCTCGTCCTTGACGGGGGCGTAGACGGCCTGGACCCAGAGTTCACGACCCGACTTGGTGACGAACTTGTAGGCGTCGGCGCGGCTCTGGCCGGCGTTGAGGTCCTGCCAGAAGCGGGCGTAGTCGGCGGAGCCGGCGTGCGCGGGATCGACGAAGGCGCGGTGGTGTTTCCCGGCGAGTTCGGCGGCGTCGTAGCCGAGCGCGTCGTTGAAGTTGCGGTTGGCGCTGAGGACGGTGCCGTCGGTGCCGAATTCGGCGAACATGTAGCTGCCGTCGATGGCGGTGATGATGCCCTTGGCGTTCTGGCGCTCGATCTCGCTGGCGGTGATTTCGAAGCGGACGCCGATGTATTTCACGGGCTTGCCGTTGTCGCCGAGGACGGGCGCGACGATCGCGTCGACGTAGTAGGGCGAGCCGTCCTTCTTCCGGTTCTTGATGATGCCGCGGAAGGTCTGGCCGCGACCGATGGTGGACCACATCTCCTTGAACACCTCCTTGGGAGTGTCAGGGTGGCGGACGAGACTGTGTGGTTTGCCGACGAGCTCGGCGCGGGAGTATTGGGAGACCTCGCAGAACTTGTCGTTGCAGGAGACGATATCGCCCTTCAGGTCGGCGACGGAGACGATGCAGGCCTGGTCGAAGATGCCGGCGCGGACGCGGAGTTCGGCGATGGCGATCCAGTCGATCTGGTCGGCCTCGAAAGTCTTGCGCAGGAGCGCGCGGGCGTCCTCGCAGGCCTGGGCCATGACGGCGATCTCGTCCTTGCCGGATACCTTTACGGACACGCCGAGATTGCCCTGGGCGAGGGCGGAGATCGTGGTCTTCACCTGGTCGACGTTTTTGACGATCCGGCGGACGAGGAGGACCATGACGACAATCGCGACGATCAGCGCGATGACCGCGGTGATGAGGAGGGCGCGGTCGAGGGCGCGGGTGGCGGCGAACGCCTCGGCGGGCTCCGCGCGGACGAAGGTGGTGAAGCCGGAGCCGACGTAGCCGAGCGTGGGAATGCTGCGGGCGAAGCCGCCCACCTGGATGAAGTCCTTGCCGGCGGCGCGGGACATGCGGGCGTTGCGGCCGGAGTCCGTGCCGTCGGGTTGGGCGCTCGCGGCGGCCTTTACGGCGATGGATTCGCCGGTGGTGCGGAAGTTCTCCTTGAAGAGATCGTCGAGGCGCGACGTTTCCTTGCCGGTCTCCGTGGGATCGAAGTCGAGGATGAGGACTCCGTTGGCGTCGACGACGTTGATCTCGGAGGTGCCAAGGCCCTGGTTTTTCAGGCCGCGATACACGGAGGAGAGGACTTCCTCCACGGCGGACGCGGTGAAGAAATTGCGCCAGTAGCCGACGAGCTTGCCGTCCGCGGTGCGGATCGGGGCGGAGAAGGTCATCGTCCAGGCGGGGGCGGACTTGCCGTAGAGTTCCGCGACGATGGGTTCACGCGCGGGCGGTTCGACGAGGGTGCCGGAGAGCAGCGGCGTGCCGTTGACCGGGGCGCCGGTGGTGAACTTGCCGGCCGCGAGCTGGCGGAACCACTCGGCGGACGACTCGTCGCGGTCGAGGAGCTTCGTGGTGCCGGGGAGCGGCTGATTGTCGGCCTTGATGGTATTGACCGCGACGATACGGCCGGAGACGTCGGTGACGTAGCTCAGCAGGTAGCAGCCGTAGGCGGTGACGTAGCTGTTGATCGTCCGGGTGATCTCGGCGCGCCCGGCGGCATCAAGGCGGGCGAGGTCGCGGTGGACGACGGTGTTGAGCCCGAAGGCCTGCACGTCGCCGTAGCGCTCGAAGAGATTGCGGTCGATCATCTCCTGCGTGTTGCGCGCAGCGGCCATCATGGCGGCCTCGCGGTCGCGCTCGAGTTTCGCGGCGAGGTATTGCGAGGTGAGATAGACGGAGCCGAGGCTGCCCACGATGAGGAGGGAGACCGGCAGGAGGATCTTCTGGCTTAGGTTCATGACTGCGGAAACGAGGCGGGATCAGGCGGCGAGGTGGGTGGGTGGAGCGCCGGCCGTGGCGGCGTCGAGGATGTGGAGGAGGGCACCCTCGAGTTTGTGGACGCCTTGAATGAGATGGCGGACCTCGGGCCGGACGGTCTCCGGCGGCGGCTCGAAGGAGTCGGCGCCGACGTCGATCACGTCGCCCACGGAGTCGACGATGAGCGCGATCTGGGTCCCGGCGGTGCGCACGATCATGAAATACGATCCGGCGTCGCGTTCGCCGGGCGGAAAGCCGAGGCGGCGGCGGAGGTCGATGGCGGGGACGATCTGGCCGCGGAGATTCAGCAGGCCCTCGATGTCGGCGGGAGCGAGCGGGACGCGGGCGAGTTCGCGGCTGCGCAGGACCTCCTGGAGCGTGAGGACGTCGATGCCGAGGTAGAGGCCGGCGACGTAGAACGTGCAGAATTGGCGGGAGTCGCTCATCGGGATCAGGCGGCGCGCGCGAAGGCGTAGCCGGCGGCGCGCAGGACGGCGGCGACGTCGACGAAATCGGTGATGCTGCCCTGGATGACGGCGGAGCCGAGCAGGGCGCCGCAGGCGGTGCCGGGCTGGAGGGCGACGGCCTCTTCGACGATGTCGTGGATCTCGCCGACCACGAGGCCGACGAGGTGGCCCTGCTGCTGGTAGACGATCACCTGGAGCGACGTGGCGTCGACGGCGGCGGCGTGGGTGCCGGGCAGGTGCTGTGCGAGGCGCACGAGCGGCATGATGTGGCCGCGATACTGCACGGCCTCGCGGGCGCCGGTGAACTCGATCTGCGTGGCCGGGATCTCCTCGAGCCGGGCGGCGCGGTCGAGCGGGAGAGCGAGGCGTTCGCGGCCGCCGAGCGAGAAAAGGATGAGCTGCTGGCGGGCCGAGTCGGCGGCGGTGGCGGCGGATGCCGTGGCGACGGTGCGGCCGCTCTCTTCGCGCAGGACGTGTGCGTGCTGGGCGAGGCCGAACGCATCGAGGATGAGCGCGATGCGGCCGTCACCCATGATGGTGGCGCCCGCATACATGGGCAGGCCCTTGAGGTGCTGGCCGAGCGGCTTGACGACGATTTCCTCGGTGTCGAGGACGTCGTCCACGACGAGGCCGAAGGAGCGTTCGCCGGCCTGGAGGACGACGATGTTGAGCGCGCGGCGCTCGGAGTCGCCGGCCCCGCGCAGGCCGAGCACGGCGTCGAGAAACACGAGGGGGATCAGTGTGCCGCGGAGGCGGAAGACGGGCGCGCCGTAGACGGTCTCGCAACGGGGCTGGCCGGGCGCGCTTTCGTGGCGGACGAGTTCGAGGAGGCTGACCTGCGGGATCGCGAAACGTTCGCCGGCGGTGCGCACGATGAGGGCGGGCACGATGGCGAGCGTGAGCGGGATCTTGATCCGGAGCGTGGTGCCCGCGCCGAAGGTGCTCTGCACATCGACGGCGCCGCCGATCTTTTCGATGTTGGTGCGGACGACATCCATGCCGACGCCGCGGCCGGAGACGTTGGTGACCTTCTCGGCGGTGGAGAAGCCGGGCAGGAAGATGAGCTGCGTGGCCTCGCGGTCCGAGAGCCGGGCGGCTTCCTCGGCGCCGAGCAGGCCGCGCTCGACGGCTTTCTGCTTCACGCGGGCGAGGTTGATGCCGGCGCCGTCGTCGACGATCTCGAGGTTGACCTGGCCGCCCTCGTGATAGGCGCGCATCACGATGCTGCCCCGGGGAGACTTGCCCTTGGCGGTGCGCGCGGCGGGCGTCTCGATGCCGTGGTCGATCGAGTTGCGGATGATATGGGTGAGCGGATCGCGGATGGCCTCGACGACGGTGCGGTCGAGCTCGGTCTCGGCGCCGATGGTCTCGAGGTTCACGTCCTTCCCGAGTTCGCGGGCGATGTCGCGCACGATGCGGGGAAACTTGGACCACACGTTGCCGATCTGCTGCATGCGCGTCTTCATGACGCCCTCCTGCAGCTCGGTGGTGACGAGATTGAGCCGTTGCGAAACCTCCTGCACGGCCTGGGTGCGGACGACGCGGGCCTGCGAGATCTGGGCGAGCTGGTTGCGGGAGAGGACGAGTTCGCCGACGAGGTTCATCAGCCGGTCGAGCAACGCGACGTCGACGCGGACCGTGGAGGTGGCGGCGGAGGCCGCGGCGGGCGCGCCGGCCGCGGGGGGCGGGGAGACTTTGGGTGCGGGGG
>JACCEB010920580.1_pt1 | contig 11040 bp, 10 predicted proteins | sample 7454761 | NCBI WGS metagenome assembly JACCEB01 (sample SAMN15323454, study PRJNA562643) | freshwater metagenome | isolation source: river surface water | place: USA:Blue River Watershed | collected 2017-08-18 | reverse complement strand
CGGGGCCAATGCCACTGGCCACCAAGGCCTCGTCGGTCATCCTGAAATGGGTGGTGCTGGCTGGGTGAATCACCAAGCTGCGGCAGTCGCCCACATTGGCCAAGTGGCTAAACACCTTGAGGGCTTCGATGAACTTTTGCCCCTGTGCGCGGCTGCCCCGAATGTCAAAGCTGAACACCGAGCCCGCCCCGCGTGGCAACAATTTTTGCGCCAAGGCGTGCGAGGGGTGGCTGGCGAGCAGCGGGTGGCCCACGCGGCTCACCAAGGGATGAGCGGCCAAAAACTCGACCACTTTGGCGGTGTTTTCCATGTGGCGGGCCATGCGCAAGGGCAGGGTCTCGATGCCCTGCAAGATGAGCCACGCGGTGTGCGGGCTCATGCAGGCGCCAAAGTCGCGCAGACCCTCACGGCGCGCCCGCAACAAAAATGCCCCCACCGTGCTTTCTTCGGTGAAGACCATGTTGTGAAAGCCCTCGTAGGGTTGGCTGAGCTCTGGAAATCGGCCTGATTTTTCCCAATCAAAACTGCCGCCATCGACCACCACGCCGCCCACCACCGTGCCGTGGCCCGACAAAAATTTGGTGGCCGAGTGGTAGACCAAATCGGCCCCATGGTCGAAGGGCTTGATGAGCCAGGGCGAGGTGAGGGTGGAGTCGACCAACAGGGGCACACCGGCTTGGTGGGCGATGGCGCTGATGGCTTCGATGTCCAACACGTCCAGCCCCGGGTTGCCCACGGTTTCGCCAAAAAAGAGTTTGGTGTTGGGCCGAACGGCGTCTTTCCAGGCCTGCAAATCGCCGGGTTTGACAAAGGTGGTGCTGACGCCAAAACGGCTCAGGGTGTAGTGCAGCAAATTGTGCGAGCCGCCATACAAAGCGGTTGAGGCCACGATGTGCGAGCCCGCTCCCATGAGGGTCGCAATGCTGAGGTGCAAAGCGGCCTGTCCGCTGGCGGTGGCAATCGCGCCAATGCCGCCTTCGAGTGCGGCGACACGTTGCTCCAAAACGGCGTTGGTGGGGTTGCTGATGCGGCTATACACATGGCCGGGGCGCTCGAGGTTGAACAGCGCCGCGGCTTGGTCAGAAGACTCAAACACAAACGAGGTGGTGAGGTGGATGGGCACGGCGCGGGCGCCACTCACCGGGTCGGGTGAGGCCCCCGCGTGCAGGGCCAAAGTGTCAAAACCGGGATCACCATATCCAGCCATGAAAGGACTCCGAAAAAAAAGAAAGTGTCAGGCAAGCTTTGGGCCTTACGCTTGGCGCCCATTGTGGGCTATATTGATACTGAAATTAACCCGTAACGACCCTCAGGAGACACACCATGAAAGTCAGCGACATTCTCCGCGTCAAAGGCGGCACCTTGTTCACCGTGCAGTCGGACGAGCCCCTGGCTCGCGCCATGAACGACATGGCCGAAAAAGACTTAGGTTCCCTGGTGGTCATGAACAAAGGGGCGTTGGCAGGCATGCTGACGTTCCGCGAGGTGATTCGGCAGATTGTGAAAAACGGCGGCCAAGTGGGCGCTTCTTTGGTGCGCGATGCGATGGACGCCCAGCCGATCACCTGCACCGGCGAAACCGACATCGACGATGTGCGCCGCATGATGCTGGAGCACCATGCCCGCTACATGCCCGTGATGGACGGCGCCATGTTGATGGGCGTGATCAGCTTTTACGACGTGGCCAAAGCGGTGGTGGACGGGCAAAACTTTGAGAACAAGATGCTCAAAGCCTACATCCGCGATTGGCCCGATGGCACGTCCAACGAAACGGACGAAGTCAAGCTCTGAAATCCGCCCCGGCCGCTCTGGGATAATCAGCTCCCATGAGCGGCAATACCTTTGGAAATCTCTTTTCGGTCACCAATTTTGGTGAGTCCCACGGCCCGGCCATTGGCTGCGTGATCGATGGTTGCCCGCCGGGCATGCCTTTGTCAGAGGCCGACATCCAGCCCGACCTCGACCGCCGTCGCCCCGGCACCAGCAAATTTGTCACCCAACGCAACGAGCCCGATGCGGTGCAAATCCTCTCTGGCGTGTACCAAGGCCTCACCACCGGCACCCCTATTTGCCTGCTGATTCAAAACACCGACCAGCGCAGCAAAGATTACGGCGACATTCTGCAAACCTTCCGGCCCGGCCACGCCGACTACACCTATTGGCGCAAATATGGCTTGCGTGACCCGCGCGGCGGTGGCCGCTCTTCGGCCCGCCTGACAGCGCCGATGGTCGCAGCCGGCGCGGTGGCCAAAAAATGGCTGAAAGAAAAATGGGGCACAACCTTTGTCGGTTGCATGACACAAATTGGCGATGTGCCCATTGGCTTTGAAAGCTGGGACCATGTGCCCAACAACCCGTTTTTTGCCCCGGTTGCCGATGTCTCGGCGCTAGAGGACTACATGAACGCCTTGCGCAAATCGGGTGACTCGTGCGGGGCCCGTTTGCGCGTGGTGGCGCGCGGGGTGCCGGCAGGCTTGGGCCAGCCTTTGTTTGACAAGATGGATGCCGACATTGCCTTTGCCATGATGGGCATCAACGCCGTCAAAGGCGTAGAGATTGGTGCCGGCTTTGCCTGCGTCACGCAAAAGGGCAGCACCGGCGGCGATGCGCTCACCCCCGAGGGTTTTGTGGGCAACAACGCCGGTGGCGTGTTGGGCGGCATCAGCACGGGGCAAGACATTGAGGTGTCGATTGCCATCAAGCCCACCAGTTCGATTTTGATTGCGCGCGACTCGATTGACGCCAATGGCCAGCCCACCGAAGTGCTGACCAAGGGCCGTCACGACCCGTGCGTGGGCATTCGCGCCACGCCCATTGCCGAGGCCATGTTGGCCTTGGTGGTGATGGAGCATGCCTTGCAGCACCGCGCCCAATGCGGTGACGTGGTGCACGCGGTGCCGCCCATCGCTGCTGGCAAGCCCTGAGGCATGCCGCAGCGCCGCCAGCTGTTGCCGTTTGCCGCCCTGTCGGCCAGCTACTTCGCCCACATCGGGTTTTTTAACCCTTACTTGCCCCTGTGGTTGCAAGACATGGGGTTCAGCCTGCTGACCATCAGCGTGCTCACGGCGGTGCAAGCCACCACCCGTTTGTTTGCGCCCTACGCCTGGGGCGCCCTGAGCGACCGCACCGGTGAGCGTGTGAAGCTGCTGCGCGTGGGTGCGGCGGTGGCTTTTGCCTCGGCTTGTTTGCTGTTTTTAGACTGGGGGCCAGTGGGGCTGGGGCTGGTGCTGTTGGTCATGTTCACTCACACCAGTTCCATGATGCCCATGAGCGAAGCGGCTATGGCCCATTTGGTCAGCCAAGGCGGCGCCTTTGACACCAAGCGCTATGGGCGCGTGCGCTTGTGGGGCTCGATGGGGTTTTTGGTGACGGTGTTTGCGGCCGGGGCTTGGTTCGAGGCTTTTGGCATGCAGCATTTTCCGGGCTGGACGGTCATCAGTCTGGGCATGGTGTTGTTGAGCGTGTGGTGGTTGCCCGACTTGAAGGAGGCCGCGCACACCTTGAGCGTGCATGTGCCTGTGTGGCCGGTGCTGCGGCAAAAAGCCGTGCAGTGGTTTTTTGCCGCCGCGTTTTTTCATGTGCTCTCGCACATTGGCATTTATGTTTTCTTCTCGCTCTACCTCGACTCGTTGGGCTACAGCAAGACCATGATCGGGGTCTTGTGGGCGGTGTCGGTGGCGGTGGAGATTGTTTGGTTTTTTAGCCAGTCGCGTTGGCTGCCGCGCATTCCGCTCACGGCTTGGTTGGTGGTGTGCTCGGCCACCATGCTCTTGCGCATGGGCTTGACGGCCACCTGGGCCGAGGTGCTGTGGGTGTTGTTGTTGGCGCAGACGCTGCATGCCATCACCTTTGCCACGCACCACACGGTGTGCATTGCCTTGCTGTCACACCATTTTCCCGGCCAATTGCGCGGCCGGGGGCAGGCGCTTTACACCGTCATGGCCTATGGTTTTCCGGGGGTCATAGGGGCTTTGTTGGGCGGTGTGATCAGCGAGCGTTTGGGTTTGCAAAGCGTCTTTGTCATCAGTGGCCTGACCAGCGTGGTGGCCACAGCGGCGGCCTACAAGGTGTGGCGCATGCAGCACCCGAAGGGGAGTTCTTGATGAGCAACGCTTTTTCGCAGCACGAGTTTTCACTGCCAGAGTTTTTGCCAGCCGACCTGCGCGTGGCATTGCAAGACGGGCAACGTTTCAGCACCTGCCTGGATGGCGCATGCAGCGTTTGGCACGCTTGGGGCCAGGTGCATCACCCGGCAGTGGTGTTGCTGCATGGCGGCAGTGGCAGTTGGACGCATTGGGTGCGCAACATCGCGCCCTTGGTCGCCGAAGGTTGGCGGGTGTTGGTGCCCGACTTGCCGGGCTTTGGCGACTCTGATTTGCCGGCCGGCTGCACCGATGTCGATGCGCTGCCCCCCCACTTGCACGCGGGTTTGCAGCAGCTGCAGACTGCCGGGGTGTGCGGCACGTCGGTGCGCTTGGCGGGTTTTTCTTTTGGCGGCATGACCGCTGTGCTGTGGTTGGCCGAGTACCCCGATGACGCCAGTCACATCGTGCTGGTGGGGGCGCCGGGCATGGGCCTCACGGTGTCCGAGCGCATTCCGCTGAAGGGCTGGCGCCACTTGGCCACCGCAGAGGCCCAGGCCGAAGTGCACCGCCACAACCTGTTGGCGCTGATGTTTCATGACCCTCTGGCGCTGGATGATTTGGCTTTGTCCTTGCACACCGCCAATGTGCAGCGCGACCGCATGCCCCGCCGGCGCTTGTCGAGCACGCCCATCGTGGCGCAGACCTTGCCCCATCTGCGCACCAGTGTGAGTGCCATTTACGGTGAGCGCGATGCGCTGTACCGCGGCCTTTTACCCGAACTGCAATCGGCCTTGCAATCGGCCTTGCAATCGGGTGCGCCCCGCTGGAGCCGTTGGTACACCGTGCCCGATGCCGGGCATTGGGTGCCCTACGAAGCGGCCGAGCGCTTCAATGCGGTGTTGTTGGCGGCATTGCAGCCTTGAAGTGTTGAAGCCCTGAAGCCCCGCAGCCTTGCAGCTGTTCACAAATCGAGTTGTGGCCGCAGCTGGCGCACCGAAACATAGCGCCAGCGGCCCCAGTGCATGGTGACCGCCGCTGCCAACAAGCCGATGCCCGAGACCTGCAGCCAAGACATCAGCCACTGGCCTTCAAAGGCGCCAAACAGCGAGGCCTTGATGGCGTGGGTGAGCCACGTGATGGGCAGCCAGGGGCTCAGGGTGGCAAAAAAGCTGCCGCTCAGTTCGACCGGCATCAAGCCTCCGGACGAGGTGATTTGGATGGCCAAAAACACCATCGCCAGCGCCTTGCCGGCATCGCCCATGAAATGGGTGAGCGCACTGATGATGAAGAAAAACGACAGCCCCGCGCACAAGAGGGTGCACACAAAGGCCAGCGGGTGCACCACCTCGATCTGCAAGACCACAAACACGGTGAACAAAATCAGCAAGCCCTGCAAGACCACCAGCGCCCCGGGCAAGGCCAATTTGCCGATCAGTTGCGCGGCCGGACGAAACAGCTTGGCGTGCACCGGTTGAGAGCGCAAATTGACAAAAAACACCGCAATGCCCGCGCCCAGCCAAATGGCCGCAGGCAAGACATGGGCCATGAAACCAATGCCGTATTTGCCAACCGAGGCCTCCATCTCAAAGCGCGGCCGCACCGAGTCGGCCAAGCCTTCGGGGCTGCCTTCTTGCAAGGGCTCGGTGGCAGGGATGACTTTGCCCACCCACGCCAAACCCGACTCCAAGCGTCGGCTGCCTTGGCTGAGGGCCTCGTTGCCTTGGGCCAACTGGTGGGCGCCCGAAGCCAAGGCCGCGGCGCCTTTGTCCAGGGCCTCCAGCTTGGCGTCTTCTGGAAATTGCGTGACCATGGCGCGGTTGGCGGCGCTCATTTGGCCCACACCTTGGGTGAGGCCGTTGACCCCATCCTTTAACTGTCGGGTGCCGGTTTCGAGTTTTTTACTGTTGTCGATCGTGGCTTGCAAACCGGTGTCGAGTTTTTGCAGACCCGTCAAGACCTGGGTCACGTTGTCCACCACGCTCGGGCTGATCAGCATGGAGTTGCTGGCTTCTTCTTTGAAGGTGGCCACAGCGCCCAACAGTTGTTCGTTGCCGGTCTTGAGTTTGTAAAGTCCTTGGCCCAATTCGGTCATGCCATTGGCCACGCTGTCGGCACCTTCGTTGAGTTTTCTCAAATCAGAGTTGCGGGGCCGTGAAGCCTCAATTTGTCGCAAGCCGGCACCGAGTTTGATGGAGTTGTCGGTCAACTGCCCCACGTTGTCGCTCAGGTTTTGTGCGCCCAAGTGCACCGACTTGGCGGCCACCATGGCCGTGTTGGCACCTTTGTTCAACTCGATCGCGCCTTGGTGCAACTCCAACAGGCCTTGACGCAAACGCACGACACTTTCTTTTGAGCCCGCGGCGCTCATCAAGACCAGTGACCACCGGCGGGTGTTCAGGCGTTCGTTCATTTTGTGACCCAGCTCGGTCGCAAATTGTTGTGCGATGCGGGCAGACTCGATGTGGTTGCCTTGTGATGCAAACACCACCAGCTGGCCTGCGCCCGCCTGCTCGCCCGGCACCGCGTTGGCACTGAAGTGGGGAGGAATGATCAGGGCAAAAGCCAGCGCGCCTTGTTTCACTTGGGCGCGCGCGGCGGCTTCGTCGTTCATCACTTGGTAGTCAAAGCGGGCTTGCGACTTGAGCAGGTCGCTCAGTTCTTGGCCCACGTTGACCTGTTGGTCTCGGTACACCATGCCTTGGTCCAGATTGACCAAGCCCACTTTGAGCTCGTGGCTGTGGGCCGCAGGGTCCCAAATGCTGGACAAATAAATCAGGCTGTACAAGCAAGGAATAAGGGCCACCACGGCAATGGACACCATCAATTTGGCGCGGCGCAAGAAAAAGCCAGCTTCGATACGGGCAATTGAACGTGCTTGACGGAGGACCTGAAAAAAGAGACGCATGGAGGGGTGTAACGCTTCGCTAGGGGTGTATTTTGCCTGCCCAAGCTATTTATTCCCCTTGGTGTTGGGGTTGGCAGCTTGAAAACGAGGGGCTGAGGGGCGCTGTGGACGGCAAATGGGTGGTTTTTCCTCTGACCATCAGGGTGTTTTGCAGCACCGCCATCGCAAACGCGTGGCCGCAGGGAGAATACAAGCCTCAAAGTGGACAAGCCTAAACCCTGAAGTTGACGCCCCGCTGATGCGAAAGCCCAACATGACCCCCTTGAAAATCGATTTCGTCTCAGACATTGCCTGCCCCTGGTGCGCCGTGGGTTTGGGCGCGCTGGAAAAAGCCCTGTCCCATTTGGAGGGCGAGGTGCAGGCCGAGTTGCATTTCCAGCCCTTTGAGCTCAACCCGCACATGCCCCCGGGCGGACAAGATTTGGGCGAGCACTTGACCGAAAAATACGGCTCTACGCCCGAGCAACAAGCCCAGATTCGCCAAACCATCGCCCAGCGCGGGGCCGAAGTGGGGTTTCAGTTTCACCCCGGTGGGCGTGGCCGCGTGTACAACACCTTCAACGCGCACCGCTTGTTGCATTGGGCCGAAGGGCAAGGCGCGGGCGCACAACATGCCTTGAAAAAAGCCCTGTTGGAGGCCTACCAAGGCCGCGCCGAATGCATGGAAGACCCCAGTGTGTTGCTGGCCTGCGTAAACGCTGCCGGCTTGGACGAGGCGGCTGCGCGCGCCGTCTTGGCCAGCGATGCCCACAGCGCAGAGGTGCGCCAGCGCCAGCAGTTTTACAGCCAAGCGGGCATCCGTTCGGTGCCCGCCATCATCATCAACGACAAGCACCTGATCTCGGGCGGGCAGCCCGTGGCGGTGTTTGAACAAGCCTTGCGCCGCATTGCTGCGGGCGAGGTGTCCTGAAGGCTTTGCACCATGTCCCGCTTGATTTCTCGACGGCGTTGGGTGCTCGGCCTGACCGCGATGGGCACGGCCGCCGGAGGCGTGTTGCTGTCAGGTGCGGCCACCGCCCAATCCCCAAGCGACAAGGTCGTAGAGTGGGGCGGCCGTGAAGGCTTGGCGGTCTTGGCCCGTGAGTGGCGGCGCGAGGGCGGTGTGTTGCTCATTCGGCATGCCGCCACCGAGCCCGGTTTAGGCGATCCGCCCGGTTTTGTGTTGGGGCAATGCCCCACCCAGCGCAATTTGAGTGAGGAGGGGCGGCAAGCCTCGCGCCAATTGGGCTTGGCTTTGCGGCAACTCGGTCTGCAGCCCGATGTGGTGCGCAGCAGCCAGTGGTGCCGTTGCCAAGACACGGCACGGCTGGCCTTTGGGGCATTTGAAGATTGGCCAGCCCTCAACTCGACCTTTGCAGGACAAGGCGATGCCGCCGCGCAGCAAGCGGCTTTGCGTCAGCGCTTGCAGGGCTTGCCCAAAGGCCGCATGGAGGTGTGGGTGACGCACCAAGTCAATATGACGGCACTGACCGGGGCGTACCCGTCTATGGGCGAAGGTTTTTTGGTGAACCGCCAAGGGCGTTTGCTGGCGCGTGGAGGGTTGGCGGTATGAGCGCGCAATGGCCTCTGTTGACGGTTTACTTTGATGGCTCGTGCCCCTTGTGCCGGCGTGAAATTGCCCTCTATCGGCGCTTGCCGCAAGCCCCGTCGATCGAATGGGTGGATGTCAGCGCGGGCGCCGAGTTGGCCCCGGGCCTGACCTGCGCGGCTGCTATGGCGCGCTTTCATGTGCGCGACCCTGAGGGGCGCTTGTTCAGTGGCGCGGCGGCTTTTTCCAAAATGTGGCGCGTTTTTCCGGGCTGGCGCTGGCTGGGCTGGTTGTCGGCGTGGCCGCCGTTGTCGTGGTTATTTGAAGGGGCTTACCGCGTGTTTTTGCCGCTGCGACCGGCCTTGCAAAAAGCCGTGCGCCGGAGTTTGGGGGAGGGGGCACCATGATACGCAAACGGAGTGGGGTGTCCCACCGGGTCTTGGCTTTGGCGGCGCTGGGCGCATGGCTGGTCTTGCTGATGCAAGCTCAAGTTCAAGCGCAGGTGCAAGTGCAGACACAAGTGCAGACACAAGCGCAAACATCCCCGCCCAATAAAACTCAGGGGCCTCTGCGGGATGTGGTGCCCTTGGGGGGATGGTGGTTGGACCGCACCGAGGTCACCATTGGCCAGTTTGAGCGCTATGTGCGCGCCACCCAAACCGTGACCCGCGCTGAAAAAGAAGGCGGCGGCTTTGAATACGGGGCCGGCTGGGAGCGCCGTCGGGGCTGGACATGGCGCCAACCCGATGGCGTGCCGGCCAGCCCAGACCTGCCGGCGGTGCATTTGGACTATGCCGAGGCCCAAGCCTATTGCCAATGGGCGGGAGGCCGTTTGCCCACCGGCGCCGAATGGCAAAAAGCGGGCTTCACCGAAATGCGTCAGAACCCGCCTGCGCCTTGGGTGAATGGCCGCACTTACCCCTGGACTACCGGCGACTCGCCCCAAGGCGCCAACACCAGCGATCCCGACCCATGGCCCCGCGCTGCACCCGCTCGCGCCACCCGAGCCGGCGTGAACGGCCTGTACGACATGGGGGCCAATGTGTGGGAGTGGACCAGCGATGCAAGAGGACAAGAACGCCGCACAGTGGGCGGGTCTTGGTGGTACGGCGCCTTCAACATGAAGGCCGATGTGCAGGCCTACAAGCCCGCCGATTTTTTTGCGGTGTACATCGGCTTTCGTTGTGCCTACGACCGCGCACCCACCGGGGCCGGCGCCTCATCGTCTTGATTGTTCGCCATGATGGATTCCTTGCCTGCCCCTTTTTCTGCCTTGGTGATCGGGGCCAGTGGCACCATTGGTCAAGCGCTGGTGAAACAACTGCAGCAAGACCCGCGCTGCGGCCAGGTGCTGGGGATTTCACGCCAAAGCCAGCCGGGGCTGGATCTGTTGCACGAGCCCAGCATTCAAGCTTGCGCGCAGGCCTTGGCACCGCTCGGCCCGTTTCATTTGGTGCTGGATGCCACGGGCGCACTCACCGTGAACGGGCAGGGGCCGGAAAAAAGATTGGACGAACTCGGTGCCGAGCCCATGCTGGCCAGCTTGCACCTGAACGCGGTGGGCCCGGCATTGCTGCTGAAACATTTTGTGCCTCTGTTGGCCCCGGGCCAGCGGGTCATTTGGGGCAAGTTGTCGGCGCGGGTGGGCAGCATCGAGGACAACCGCAAGGGCGGTTGGTATGGTTACCGCGCAGCCAAAGCGGCGCTCAATATGCTGCTGCAAACCACGGCCATCGAGGTGGCTCGGCGCAGACCCTTGGCGGTGGTGGCGGCCTTGCAGCCGGGCACGGTGCAATCGGCCTTGAGCCGGCCCTTTGTGGGCGAAGAGGCTCTGCCGCCAGAAGTCTCGGCGCAGCGTCTGTTGCAAGCATTGAATGCGCTGCAGCCCACTGGGCGCGCGCAATTTGTCGACCACCAAGGGCAGTCCATTCCTTGGTGAGTGCCTGGTGCGTGCCTGTTGAGTGGAGTGCGCGCGAGGCTTGGGCCCCGCGCTGTCAGCCCAGTGCCTTGGCGATTTTGTGGCGTGGCACCGTGGGTTTGGGGCATTGCCCTTTGGGCAAATCAAACCACTGGCGCACATCGGCCTCGACGCCCACGCCGTGCATGAAGTTGTAGATGGCTTTTTTCAGGCCTTGGCCGAGCAGGTCGTGGTCCACGCCCGGTGGCATGGGCGTGGGGTCGACAAAGCCCACGTCGTTTTTGGCAAAGCGGCCTTCGGGCAAGGGCAACAGCGTGACGCCATAGGCCTCGGGCTGCAGGCCCACAGGCGAATGCACGGTGCACACAAAGCGGTGGAAAAAGCCGCTGTGAATGCAGCCGTTTTCAAACAGCTGGCGCACATATTCCAGCGCGTCCACGGTGTCTTGCACGGTTTGCGTCGGAAAGCCGTACATCAAGTAGGCATGCACCAACACCCCGGCGTCGGCAAACCCTTTGGTGACCTGCGCCACTTGCTCCACCGAAACGCCTTTTTTCATGAGCTGCAGCAGCCGGTCAGAGGCCACCTCTAAGCCGCCTGACAT
>JACCEB010750786.1_pt1 | contig 11043 bp, 9 predicted proteins | sample 7454761 | NCBI WGS metagenome assembly JACCEB01 (sample SAMN15323454, study PRJNA562643) | freshwater metagenome | isolation source: river surface water | place: USA:Blue River Watershed | collected 2017-08-18 | reverse complement strand
TGTCGTCGGATTTCCTGACCCATGCGGTTGGCTTGTTGCTCGGGGAAGTTTTTGAGGCGCACGATCGTTCTCGGGTTGAGACGTTTGGCTTTTGCGTCTCGTCGCGCGAGGACGGGTCGGTGCAGCGTGCACGGTTGATTGCGGGTTTGGAGCACTTTGAGAAGGTGGGCCATTTGACCGATGAAGGGATTGCGCGGCGGATTTTGGATTGTGAAATTGATGTGTTGGTGGATTTGAACGGGATGAGTTTGGGGACGCGGATTGGGGTGCTTTCGTATCGTCCTGCGCCTGTTCAGGCGACGTGGTTGGGGTTTATTGGACCGACCTCGCTTCCGTATGTTGACTACGTGATTGCGGATCGTTTTGCGATTCCGGAGGACTTGACCAAGTTTTACCGTGAAAAGCCGTTATACTTGAGCGGCAGTTTCTTACCGCGGGACAACAAGCGCGAGATTGGTGCGGCTACGACGCGTGTCGCGCATGGGTTGCCTGAGGGGGTCTTCGTTTTTGCCTCGTTCAATAACATCTACAAAATTAATCCAGTGATGTTTGGAACGTGGATGAGGATTTTGAACCGTGTTCCGGGGAGTGTGTTGTGGTTGCTGGACGATAATCGCTGGGCGACGGACAACTTACGGGCGGTTGCGCAATCGTGTGGGGTGGATCCTGCGCGACTGATTTTTGCGGGGCGCGTGATGCCTCCGGACCATTTGGCGCGGCTGCGTTTGGCGGATCTTTTCTTGGATAATCATCCTTACAATGCGGGATCGACGGCGAACGACGTCTTGATGGTGGGATTGCCGCTATTGACGTTGAGCGGGCGCACGTTTGTTTCGCGGATGGGGGGGAGTTTGTTAACGGCGATGGGGTTGCCGGAGTTGATTACGCGGAGCCACGCGGAGTACGAGGAGCGCGCGGTTGCGTTGGCGACTGGGGGCGAGTTGGCGGGATTGCGGGCTCGATTGGGGCGGATAAATCAGGAGTCGCGCGCGACTGCGGCGCGTCGCTTTGCGGGGGATTTGGAAGAGGGTTTAGCTCGGGTTGCTGGATTTTCGTTGAAACGGGCGGTGGCGCTTCCGGTGGTGCCGGTTCCTGCGGCGAGACGCAATCGGAACGGGAAGAGTGTCTTGGTGCGGGGGTGGAGAGATATTAACCACTCGTTCTCATTGGTGAATCAGCAGCAGTTGATTCGAATGATTGACCGGACGGAGTTGAGTGTTTCGCACGAAGACATGCCGTACGCATTTGCGACATGGTCCGCTGCGACGAACGGGGCTGGGTTTGGTCCGGATTTTACGCGACGAATCGCCTCGATTCCGGGGCCGGATGATTCCGAGCCTGATGCGGTGTTGCAGATGGTTTCTCCGTTTGGGTTGTATCAGGGTCCGGCCAAACGTGTTGTGACGTTCATTGTGACCGAGTTTGGTCCTGTTGCGGAAGATTTTGCGAAGGGAAGTCCTGAGCCGTTGGCATTTACAGCGGGTAGGAACTGGGTGGTGACGCCATCAAGCTGGTCGCGCGGCAAACTGATTGAGTCAGGCATGCGAGCTGATCGCGTGGTGGTGGTGCCGCATGGCGTTGATGGGAAGGTGTTTCGGCGGTTGAGCGACGAGGAGCGGCGCGTGGTGCGTGGGCAGTTGGGGTGCGAGCCGGGAGACTTTGTTTTTTTGAATATTGGGGGGGCCTTTTGGAATAAGGGGATTGATTTGGTGATGATGGCGTTTGCGGAGTTGCGGCGGGAGTTTCCGCGGGCGAAGTTGGTTTTGAAGGATAACCGAGCGTTGTATCGTAGGTCGGTTGAGACGATTATGCACGAGGTGGAGCGTTTACGTCCGGGGTTATTTACTGAGGAAGTGATTCGATCGATTGTGACGTTGCCTGGGACGCTGACGATGGATGAGCTTCGATTGGTGTATGGGGCGGCGGATTTGTATGTTTCGCCTTACCGTGCGGAGGGCTTTAACTTGCCGGTGTTGGAGGCGATGGCCTGTGGGACGCGGGTTGTGGTGACGAGAGGTGGGGCGACGGATGATTTCTTTGATGCGGGGATGGGGGTTGCGATTGGGAGTCGGTTTGTGCGGAAGAGTGAATCGAATCAACCGGTCCCCGGAGATTATTTGGAGCCGGACTATGAGGAGTTGAAGGTGCGGATGCGGGAGGAGATGCAGCGTGGGGTGCGGGGGCCGGGGGTGGTTCCGGAGGCGTTCATGCGACGGTGGTCATGGGAATCGGCGACGGAGCGGTTGTTGGGGGTGTGTTTTGCTGCGGGTCATTTGAGTGAAGGATGAGTGATGCGAGACGTAACGCTTGTCATGGTTGAGACGGAGAGTCACGAGCTCGCTCGGGTTGCTCTTCTCCAGTCTATCGCAAAGTACCCGTTCGCTGAGTTGCTTGTTTTTACCGATCGACCTGAGCGGTTCCCTGAGGCGCAGTGCATTCAAATACCCAAGCTCCAGTCGATTTGGCAGTATAACAACCTGATGCTCAAGGTAGTTCCGGATTTTATTCGAACTCCCTTTTTTTTAGTGATTCAGTTTGATGGCTTTATTTTGAACGAATCTGCCTTTGACGAGGTGTTTTTTGATTTCGATTACATTGGCGCTCCGTGGAATGGTGAGCCTGAGCAGTCTTGTGTGGGGAACGGGGGATTCTCGTGGCGTTCGAAGCGATTGGCTGACGCAGTAAAAGCCTGCGTGAGTGATTCGCAGGTTACGGAGGCGGAGGATGTTATGATTGGTCAGAGGTTGCGACCTAGACTTGAACATCAGGAGGGGTTGAAGTTTGCGTCTCGGAGCGTTGCCAGCCGTTTCTCGTTTGAGTTTCCGGCTACCGACATTCCGACGTTCGGCTTTCACGGAGTATTTAATCTTCCTTTGGTTTACAAAGATAATATCGAGTGGCTGGTGGGTCAGTTGCCGAATCGCGTGCTTTTGGAGGGTCCGGGCTTCAACTTATTTGTTCTTACCATGGACGCCTTAGGGCTCGATAAAACGCTTCTGATGCAGAGAGCGCGTTCCGCGAGAAATCTTCACGCATGAAAATTAGCGTCATTATAACAACGCATAAGCGTCCGGTTCTGCTCGAGCGGGCCGTTCGGAGTGTTGCGGCGCAAGTGCTTCCAACGGGCATAACTCTAGAACTTATCATTCATGATGATGATGCCTCGAACGGTGAGGTGCTGACGGGTGGGAGTTCGGTTTTACGGTGTGTGCCGAACTCTATTCAGTTGGTGTGTGTGAGGCGGATGATTGGGGAGGGTGGGGTTGCGCGGGCCCGCAACCGAGCGCTCGCGGTGAGCTCAGGCGAATGGGTTTTATTTCTCGATGATGACGATGCGCTGGTGGCAGGTGCCCTCGACAGATTGTTAACTTTTGCGGTGGAATCTGGAGCCGATTTTTGTGCGGGAGGTTTCAAGGTTTTGTCGGAGGGTACGGATGAAGATTTCGCGCTTCTTCCCGTTACAGTCCCAGAGTGGTCTTATGAATCTCTGATGATTGGGAATCTATTCCCGATTGGTTCGTTCATTATGAAGCGGAGCTGTGTTAGCCAGCTTTTTAATCCATGTTTGGCGACACATGAAGATTGGCTGTTTCTTCTCGATAATCTAGGGTCCTTAAATATTGGAATATTACCGCAGCATGTCCTCAATATATTCCACTGCGATTCTCGGTTGAGTGAGCACCGAAACGAAAGGTTGGGTGCAGCGCAGAAGGCTGGGGACTATTTGCGGATTTATTCTCTTTACCCTTCAGCGCCCCTCCTCATGAAGCGACTCTTGGTCTTGCAGTCAATGGGAGGAGTTTCTTTGGAGAGATTGCTCCTGCCCCCTGAGCATCCTTAGGCGGATGCTATTAAATCAAGATGACCGTTACTGGTATGGGTTAGCGGTAACAGCAGGTAGCTTGAGCTCGGAGTTCCCGACATTAAATGTTCTCATGATAGGTCTTTCCTCCCTCAGTGCTCCCGTGCCGGAGTCGGCAGGCACCCATAGTAAGGGAGTTGGTCGGTTTGGGTCCTTAATCACCCGAAATTGTCAGAGTCGACTAATAGGTTGGCGTGGGTGCTTTGAGGTCTAGAAGCGGCGCTGGGGATTTTCCGCGCAGATTGGGCGCGCTAGAGGGTGGTCTGGCTTGTTTAAGATGTTTGCTTGAAGGTTTTTCTCTCTGAAAAAGCGTTCCTGACGCGATCAAACTCTGCGAGGGCCATGCCGACGACTTGATCCATGTTGTAGTAGCGGTACGTGGCGAGGCGGCCGATGAAGGAGGTATTGGGTTCAGTCTCGGCGAGGGCTTTGTACTGGTGGTAAAGGGCAGCTGTTTGGGGGGTGGGGATGGGGTAAAAGGGTTCTTTCCCTGGCGCGAAGTCATCGGGGTACTCTCGGACGATGGTCGTATTTTCGCACAGTTGGCCTGTGGCGTGTTTGATTTCGACGATGCGAGTGAAGGCCTCTTCGTTGGGGTAGTTCACCTGCATCGCCGGTTGCCAGAACCCGGGTTTTCCGGAAATCGTTTCACGGGGTTTGAGTGCCGCTGGATCGAAGGACTCGTGTTCGAAGCGCAGGGAGCGGTAGGGCAGGTGCCCAAACCGATGGTCATAAAATGCGTCGATGGGGCCGGTGTAGATCATGTGCCGAAAGCGAATGGACGACATCGCCTCTCGATAGTCCGTGTTCAGCAGGAGCGCGACGTTATCGCCACAGGCCTCAAGCATCCGTTCAAACATTCGGGTATAGCCGGCTGCGGGGATTGCCTGAAAATCCTCCACTAAATAACGGTCGTCTCGGTTGGTTCGAATGGGGATTCGGCCGCAGACGCTTGCGTCGAGTTCTGCGGGGTGGCGTCTCCACTGTTTGAGCGTGTAGTTCTTAAAAAACTTTTCGTACAAATCCCAGCCCACTTGCGAGATGACCACTTCTTCCGAGTTGGCGGGATGCTCAATCGGCACACGCTTTTCGGAGAGCCATGCCGTCATTTCCTCCGCCGAGGATGAACGTCCCAAGAACTGTTCGAAGGTGTTGAGGTTGATTGGAAAGTTCCAGTAGCGCCCGTCGGTGTGGGAAAGAATTTTGTATTCGACGGGACGCCATTGGGTGAACTGGCTCAGGTATTCGCGAATGCGCGGAGAGTTGGTGCGGAAATAATGCGGACCGTAGGGGTGGATGAGAACCCCGTGATCGTCGTAGGTGTCGAACGCGTTCCCTCCGATATGGCTGCGGCGGTCGACGATGAGAGAGCGTGCACCGAGTTGAGTGGCCGCGCGTTCGGCAAATGTGAGTCCGGAGAAACCGGCTCCGACGATAAGAAAATCGAAAGTCATGGGGGATTGATCATGCGGCGACCGGTGTTGGAGAGGCACCGGAGAGTGAACCGTATCGCGTGTGGCTTAACGGGATTGCCACTGATGAACAAGCCGCATTCCGCATTCGTGCAGGGATGTGGACGGGAGATAGCAGTGCCGAAGAGTGGAAAGGTTTTCCAGATTCCGCGCGACGTCTTCGAGGGGGCATATTCGTCATGTACCCCGACCCAACGATTGACTGAAACTTCCAAGTGCCATGACGAAGCTCGACATATTGATACCCTGCTATGCCGCGAATGAGAAGCTCACGCGCTGCATCAACTCAATCCTCGCGAACACTTACTATCCTTACAATCTGGTGCTTACCGTTCAAAAGCAGTCGGTAGCAGAGAACAGGAACCACCTGTTGCGGTCGGGGACTTCGCCCTACGTTGCATTTTTGGATGACGATGTGGAGATGCCGCATCACTGGGACAAGCACTTGATTGAGTGTCTTGATCAGTTGCAACTTCCTGATGCGGTGGATGTCATGGGGGTGAAGGTTGAGAAGCCATTTATCGGTGTCGTGGGACCGCGCATTGTTGGGGCGGATGGGTCGCCGCAGAATCTATCGAGTATGGTGGAGCCTGGGACTTTTGCGGTTGGCTACGTCTGCGGGGCGGTGATGGTTTGGCGGCGATCTGATTGGCCGAATCTGTATGCGGATACCAACTTTATTGCGAGTCAGTACGAGGATACGGACTTAGTGATGCAGATGTTGGCGAAGGGCGGGGTTCCTGTGATTGATGGACGCGTCACGGTGACTCATTTCAACGAGATGAAGGAGAACACCCTGCCACGTGGAATCAGAACAAGGCGTATTTCCATGCGAAATGGGCGGGATTCCGTGACTCTGGAATCGTGATGCCGCGCCAGGTTTCATCTTAGGAGTTTCCACGGGAGACCAGAGGCGCTCGGGTTCCGAGGCCATTTGGAGAAGGGCATGGAACGCTGCTTGCGCGCAAACGAAAGGTGATGAAACGCAATCTAGGGATGCTGTTTGGGGTGATTGGTGTCGCGATTCGGGTGTGGGCGGCACCGCCGGAGTTTGGGGATTTTTCGTCGTCTACGCTTACGGCGAAGGCGTGGCAGGCGATGGATCGGCGGGAGTATCGGGATGCAGTGGTTTTTGCAAAAAAGTGTGTGGACCTGTATGGGAAGCAGGCGGTTGAGATGCAGGAGTCGCACAGTGAACCGGTGCCGGGGAATCTGAAAGAGGAGGTTGCGAAGCAGTGGGCTCTTAATGATGCGGGAACGTGCTTGTTCATTCTTGGACAGGCTTACGAGCGTTTAGACAAGGGGACGGAGGCGCTGATTGCGTACCGCAAGCTGCTTGGCGAGATGTCGTTTGCGCATTCGTGGGACACACGTGGCTGGTACTGGATGCCGGCTGATATCGCGAAAATGCGGGTTAAAATGCTGGAATATGATGCGTTGCGATAACTCTGGTAGCTGGTTCGCCGGTCGGTCTATCGGTGAAGATTCGGGTTCCTGCGGCGGAGTTAGTGCGGCTGCCGTTGCTCGTTTGTGTCGAGTTCTTCTAGGGCTCTTTCTCGTGGTGCTTGTGATGGCGCGGAGTGCGCAAGGATCTCAGGTCCGTTTTCAGGAGGTTTCGCCGGGGACTTGGAAACTGTTGAAGGACGGCAAGCCTTTCGTGATTCGTGGGGCAGGCGGAACGGTGCACCTTGATTTATTAAAAGCGCATGGCGGCAATGCGTTGCGAACGTGGGGAATCGAGGACTGGGAGAAGGTGGTCGATGGGAAACGCGTGATTGATCGATGCGCGGAGTTGGGCATTGGACTGGTTGCGGGCATTCATATCGCGCACGAGCGGCACGGATTTGATTATCGTGATTCCGCGCAGACTGCGAAGCAGCGCGAGATGGTTCGCGGCATCATCCGCAAGTACAAAGACCATCCGGCGATTTTGTTGTGGGGGCTCGGCAACGAAATGGAGGGGCCGGAGACGGACGGGAATGTGCCTCACGTGTGGAAAGAGATGAACATTCTTGCGGGGATTGTGAAGGAAGAGGATCCGCATCACCCTGTGATGTCGGTCATTGCGGGGACTTCACCGGTGCGTGTGCGGTCGGTCATCCAGCATTATCCCAATCTCGATATCTTGGGGGTGAATGCTTACGCCGAGGCGGCGGGCGCTGCGACTGCCGTGCGGAACGCGGGTTGGCGCAAACCGTTTGTGCTCGGTGAGTTTGGTCCGCCGGGATATTGGCAGGTACAAAAGACGCCGTGGGGCGCAGCGGTAGAGCCGTCTAGTCGCGAGAAGGCTGCGAGTTACTACGCGATGCAAAAACTGGTAGAGGAAGAATGCGGGGAGTTTTGTCTTGGAAGTTTCTGCTTTTACTGGGGACAGAAACAGGAAACTACGTCCACCTGGTTTGGTATGTTCCTCAAAACAGGTGAGAAACTTCCTCCGGTGGATGCCATGTGCCGAGCGTGGACCGATATGTGGCCATCGAATCGGTGTCCGCGCATCGGCAAGGTTCGCACGGATTTGCGTGAAGCCGTGGTGGAACCTGGGCGTCTAAGTGTTGCACGAGTCGATGTTTCGGATCCTGAGGGGGATGCATTGCACATTGAGTGGGTGGTACACGAAGAGAGTCGTGACATTCGTGTCGGGGGAGACCGCGAGTTGGAGCCGCCGTCGATTCCCGAATCCATCGTGCATTCCGAGGGCACGCAGGCGGTGATTCGGGCTCCGGCGAAAAGCGGGCCTTACCGCTTATTTGTGATTGTTCGAGACGGTAATGGCGCGGCGTGCGTCGAAAACGTTTGTTTTCGGGTCGAGTGAAGGGCCTGATGTGCGGGTTACGGACGGGCAACTTCGCGAGCGACACCGGGTTGTCGTGAAGCGGTCCCCTGCGTTTTAGTGAGGGAGTCGCCGAGTTCGGAGCGGTAACCTTGGGCGAGCTTCAGCAACTCGGTTACCAGTGACGGATGCGACTGCGAGACGTCTCTTGATTCAGAGATGTCAGCGTCGAGGTCGAAGAGCGATTGAGGCAGGCTTTCGACGCGGTAGCCGTGGCGACTGGCGATTCCGGCGATGCCGCTGTTTTCAATGGAAAGCGGGCTCATTTTTCCCCAGTTGGAAGGTTTCCCGTTTTGTCCGGGCTCAGCTGCGACTTCGAGGTAGTCATGCGTCACGTGCAGTTTCCAACGGCCTTTCCTCACTGCGTGGAGGGCTGTCCCATTGAAATACGCGAAGGTGTCGCGCGCCGAGCGGTCGGAGGTTCCGGTGACCAGCGCGGAGACATCGAGGCCGTCGATTTTTTTGTCGGGCTGTTTAGCGTCGCAAATGGAGGCGAGCGTGGGAAGAAGATCGAGCGACGTGACGAGTTCGTTAGTGGTCCGGTTGGGTTTAATCCGCTCTGGCCACTGGATGATGCAGGGCTCGCGAACGCCGCCTTCGAAGCAGGTGAGTTTCCCTCCGCGGAGCGGTCCAGCGCTTCCGGCGTGATTCCCGTAGGAAAGGAACGGGCCGTTGTCGCTCAGGAAGATAAAGAGTGTGCGCCGATCGAGGTCGTTGGATTTCAGCGTATCAAGCAGTGTCCCGACGGCAGCGTCCAGTTCCTCAACGGCATCGCCATACAGGCCCGCGTTGCTGCGTCCGCGAAACTCCTTGGAAGCGGCGATTGGCACGTGCGGCATGATGTGGGGGAGGTACAAGAAGAACGGTTTCGATTTGTTGCGTTCGATAAAATCGACGGCGTGTCGGGTGATCCGTTGCGTGAACTGTGATTGGTCGGGATCGGTTTCTGTCACGGTATCGCCTTCGTACCACGGGAGGGCGGGCATGCCGGGGATGGTGGGGTGTGCGGGGCCGTTATCGTTTGAGTAGGGCAAACCGGCCCATTCGTTGAATCCGTTCCGAGTCGGAAAGAACTCGGTAAGCGTGCCTAGGTGCCATTTTCCGAAACAGGCGGTCACATAGCCTCTTGCCTGGAGGAGTTCGGGGAGCAGTTGTTCGTTGGGATGGATGCCGGTGCGACTCGTGTGGTTCAGCGCGCCGCTCATGCCGATGCGGTTCGCGTAACAGCCTGATAACAAGGAGGCTCGTGAGGCGGTGCAGACGGGTTGGGAAACGAGGAAGTTCGTGAACCGCAGTCCGTTGGCGGCGAGTCCATCAATCCGAGGGGTGCGGATGTTCTTAGCGCCGTAGCATCCCACGTCGCCGTACCCGAGATCATCGGCGAGAACGAGGATCACGTTTGGGGGTGGTTCTGCTGCGATGGCGGGCTCGCGCGCGACGGAAAGCCACGCGCCGAGGCAGATGAGGAGGACTCGGAGTCGGCTCATTTGAGCACCGTTTTGATGGCGGCTGCCGCTGCTTTTCCGAGGAACTCGTTGCCCTCAGGAGTGAAGTGTACGTCGTTGGGGTTCTGAAGCTTGTCGAGGTGCGGCGTGATGGCTTTGAACAGGTCGTCCACGGCGACCTCGTGACGCTTCATCACGTCCGCAGCGAGTTCGTTCTTTTCGACAATCGAGGAAGCCTTTTGTTTTCCGTCGGCCGTATCCGGAATGGGTGTGGTGGTTGCCCACATCAGGCGTGCGCCTGTCTTTTTCATGCGTTCGACGAGTTGTTCGAGACGCGCGGTGTAATCCGCGGGAGCGGTGTTCCGGTCATGGATGCCGAAGTTGAAGTGAATCACGTCCCATTTGCCGTTCCCCAACCAGACCTCGATGTTTTTGATTCCGCTGGCGGTGGGGCCGCAGTTTGCAGGGGCGCGGTGGACGTTTGCGACACCGTCGAGTTCTTTGCGGACGGTCTGTGTGTAGGCTCGTGAGACGGAGTCACCGATGAGAAGCACTCGCGGGAGGCCGGGGCGATCGTCCACAAAATCCCATGCATTTGAGCGGCCTGCGACTTTATCGCGTTTGTGAAGCGGGAGATAGAAGGAGCCCAGTTGCGATTGGAGCACTTTTTCCCATTCCTGCTGCGCGGGAGAGAGTTTTGCGACGACGCTCTGGTAGGCTTCTTCGAGTTTCCGATCTGCCTCCGCTTTTTTCGCAGCCGCCTCAGCGGCGTTGGTGGGCTCTGCAGTGGGAGCGGCGGACTGGCTGTATGCGGCGCTGGCGAGCAAGGTGAACGCCGAGAGGGTGTAAAGGAATCGTTTCATGGAAAGCGAATGCGGGTGAGGCAACGGTTAGTTTGCGGTGAACTGCATGATTCTGATGGCGTTGCCACTGCTGCTGGTGGTGGAAGAAACCTTCAGCGTGAGTCGGTGTTTGCCGGGGGAGAGGTCGTTCCCGAACATGACGGTGCGCGGGTAGTGCAGACCCTTGCTGTGTTCGTGGTAGAGGTTCACGGAGACGGGTTTTGCGTCATCGATGATGGCCTCGACGGTGCCGGCATCTGGGCCAGCAAGAACAAAGGCTCCGATGGCGGTGCCTTCAAAATCAAGCGTGAGTTCGGCTCCTGGTGCCGTAGCGGAAAGAATATCGAGGGTGTTGAACCGCTGACGTTTACCGCCGGGAAGAGATTTCCAATCAGGGACGCCGAGGGTCCAACCCTGCTTCACGGCAGCCGTCGCTGGCGAGAGGAAGCGACCGTTGCGGTAGCTGAGTGGGTCGATGGCGGGCTGGACGGGGTGCGGCTTGACCGAGTCAGCGACGGGTCCTGTCCACGTACGACTGAGCAGATCATCAATCATCCGCGCGCAGATGGCGTTGCCGAAGGGGGCTGGGTGC
>JACCEB011993234.1_pt1 | contig 11046 bp, 6 predicted proteins | sample 7454761 | NCBI WGS metagenome assembly JACCEB01 (sample SAMN15323454, study PRJNA562643) | freshwater metagenome | isolation source: river surface water | place: USA:Blue River Watershed | collected 2017-08-18 | reverse complement strand
TTGTCGTTGGCGGCGACGAAGGTGAAGTTGCGGTTCCAGAACTCGCCCTCGGTGTAGGTGTAGATGCCGGTGAGGGAGAGGACGAGGCTGCGGGTGACCTTCCAGTCGGCGGTGAGGGTCATCGCGTCCTTCAGGATGGTCTTGTTGCCGTCCTTGAAATCGATCTGGCGGATGACCATCGGGCGCGGGTCGGTGGCGTTGGGCGCGCGGTTGTACGCGTTGTTGACGACGTACTGCTCGGTGTAGGAGTGCGCGTGGCTGGCGGAGAAGAGGACGCCGAAGCGCTGGTTGAAGAAGGATTCGGCGTAGTCGAAGGAGTAGTTCGGCTTCCACTTGTAGGAATCGCCGTCGCGCGGGCCGGCGGTTTTCTTCCACGTGAATTCCTCGGCGTTGAAATTGAGCGAGGTGTTGTAGCCGAGGACGCGGCCCTTGCGGTCGAAGGCGCGGCGGGTGCGCATATTGATCGTGCCGGCGGGCGAATCGGCATCGGAGTCCGGCGTGGTGGTGCGGTTGATCTCGATCGATTCGATGGCGGTGATGGAGAAGCCCTCGAAGGAGGTGGCGCGCGAGGCGGCGCCGCCGCCGCGGTTGGCGTCGGCGGAGGCGGAGCGGACGCCGTCGAAGGACACGCCGACGTACTGCGAATCCATGCCGCCGAGGCGGGGGCCGCGGGCTTCGGATTCGACGTAGTCGAGGTCGACGCCGGGGAGGTACTTCAGGAATTCGCCGACGTTGCCGTCGGTGACATCGCCGAAGATGTCGGACGAGACGGACGTCGTGATGTTCATGTCGCGGCGCTGGGCCATGATGGCCTTGGCGTTGCCCTCGCGCTCAGTGGCGACGGTGAAGGCCTGGAGGGTGACGATGCCGTCCTTGGAAGCGGGGGCCGCGGCCGTGCTGGTGAGGTTGATTTCACGGACGGCGGGGGCGCCGGCGGTGACCGTGAAACTCTCGGTCACGGAGTTGTAGCCGGTGAAGTTGACCGTGATCGAGGCCTGGCCGACCGGGACGTTGGCGAACGAGAACGAGCCGTCGTTCTGCGTGTACGCGACCTGCGCGGTGCCGTTGAGGCGGACTTCGGCGTCACGGACATATTCCTGGCGGGACGGATTGAACACGCGGCCCTGGACGGAGCCGGTGGATTGGGCATAGGCCGCGACCAAGGTCGCGAACCAGCCGCAGACGAACGCCATGAGGCGCAAGCCGCGGGAATGCTGGGATTTCAGGGTATTCATGGGTTTAGGTGTCTCGGGCCCGGCCGGCAGAGCGGCGGGCACGAAAAGGCAGGGCAACGGAGGGGTACGGACGGGGTTTGAGAGTCGGCGCGAGACCGACCCGGCAACGGTAGACTTACAAAATTCCTGAAAGTTTCCTCAGGTGCCGCAAGGGAATACTGTGCCGGCCGGGCCCGGAGTCGGCGGCACCGGGTTGCGGGCACAAAAAAACCGGCCGCGATGCACCCACATGCACCGCGGCCGGCCACTATCGGGGTAACACAAGGTATCCGGATCAGAACGCGTGCTCGAGAGCCGCGTAGAACAGGGGTCCCTTGAAGTCGGAGTTGCCGCCGGCGGTCAGGTTGCGGCTGTCGACGTAGCCGACCTTGGCGGAACCGAGCAGCTTGGGCGTGAACTTGTGCTTCACGCCGAAGGAGACGGTGTAGTCGCGGCCGCCGGCGCCGTACGGGTCGCTGGCGACGATGGCCGTGTTGTAGTTGTCGGCCTTGTAGTACGTGGCCTCGATGAGAGCGTCGGTGTTCTTGTCGAGGACGTAGCCGGTGACGACGTTGCCGTTCCAGTAGTTGTTGTCGGCGTTGCGGAGGACGTCGTTGGCGGAGCCGCCGGCGCGGGGATACGCGGTGCTGGTCTTGTCGAAGACGACGTTCACGTTGGCCTGCACGTAGACCAGCTTGCTCGGGTTGAGGTCGAGCGTGGCGGCGATGTTGTGCCGGCGGGAATCGTTGGAGTCGCCCTCGACGTAGCCCGTGCTGGCGATGGCGGCCTTGCCGCGTTGCTGCACGTAGCGGGTCGTGAAGCCGACCTGCGGATTGGGCCGGAAGGAACCGGTGAGCTTCACGCCCGAGATGTCGTAATCGAGGATGTAGAAGTCGGTGCCGGTGATGTAGGCGTTGAAGCGGTTCTCGTGGTTCTTGGTGAAGAACTCGGCGCGGCCGCTGAAGAACGCGTTGGGCGTCCAGGAGCCGCCGAGGCGGACATTGGTGTGGCTCTCCTTCACCTTGTTGTTGAAGAGGCTCAGGGTGCCGACGATGTTGGCGCCGGAGGGGCTGATGCCCGCGTAGGCGAACTTTTCGTCACCCGGGGCGCGGCGATAGTCCCACGTCGCGAAGAGGCTGACCTTCTTGATGCCGGTGTAGCGCAGGCTGATCTCGGGCACGACGGGCTTCTCGTCGACGGAGGAGGAACTCGGCGCGTTCACTAGGATCTGGGTGACGGAGCCGGTGGTCTGGTTGACGAGGTTGTTGACGTAGACGGCGTTGTTGCGGCCGTCGTACTTCAGGTGCTCGAGCTTGAGCGCGACGTCGACGCGGAGGTCTTTGGTCGGCTTGGCGTTGAGGCCGACGCTGCCGACGAGGACATCCATCTCGAGGTCGCCCGTGCTGTTGTGCGAGTACGGCGGGCGGCCGCCGGCGGTGAACGCACCGATCGGGGCGACGGTACCCGCCAGGGTGGCGAGGCTGCCGGCGATCAGGCGGGAAGCGCTGGTGTCGATGGCGGCGTGTTTGAGGTGGGCGTGGACGAAGCCGGTGAGCTTGTCGCTGAACGCCGTCTCGACCTTGCCGATGAAGCCGTAGCCGCTCTCCTCGAAGCCCTGTTGGTCGAAGCCCTTGTTCTGGTTGTTGGCCAGGGCGGGCGGGATGATGGTCGGCGGGTTGGCCGGGATGGCCGGGAAGGGCCGGAGCTCGCCCGGGTAGCGGTCGACGGAGCGCGTATTCAGGTTATCGATGCGGTCGATGACGAGGGTGAGCGAGCCGGTGGTCTTGCCGACGGTGTGCCGGACGGAGGCCTCGATCTGCTCCTGGCGTTCGCCGAGGTCGATGTAGGCGGGAATGATTTTCCGGTTGGCGGAAAAGACATTCTGCGAACTCAGGGAGCTGATGGGCACGCCGGTGAAGTCGGTATCGCCCCAGATCGTCGAGTCCTTGCGGCCGGTGCGGGTCTGGTTCCGGTACTTGAACGTGAAGACCGGGGCCTTGGGCATCGCGATCGTGGCGTTGACGTAGAAGTCGCCGCGGTCGACGTGGAGCGCGCGCTTGTAGATCGGCAGCCAGGCGTTGTTCAGCGGGAAGAAGCCGCCGGCACCGTCGTAGAAGGTGCGGAAGCGCTTGTAGCCGACATCGATGGCGCCGACCTCGTTCTTCACGACCTTGAACTGCAGCCAGTAGTCCTCGCTGCCGGGCAGCACGCGGCCGTCGACCGTGGCGGTCGTGGTCTTGGACATTTCCTTGGTGTAGTTGAAGGCCTCGATCCCGCCGAAGCCGGTCGTGGCGTTGCGGGTGCGGGTCTGGTACGCGGCTTTGCTGCCGGTGACGTTGGGGACCTGGCCGGAAACCTTGATGTAGTTTTCGTCGAAGGTCGGGAAGGCGTCGGCTTCAGCGGCGTAAGCCCCGGCCCCGAGGAGGGCGCCGGTCAGCACGAGGGCCGAGCGGCGGAGAAACATGGACATTGCGTTCATGACGTTGCGGTGGTCGGGGGGTTAGTAACGCAGGGGTTTGCTGGAGTTGGAGCCGTGGACGGCCTCGTGGCAGCCGGCGATCCAGCAGGTGCCGTTCTGGAGGCGGGTCCGGTGGTCCTCGCCGCCGACAAAGATCACGCCGTTGCGGTCGGTGGTCTGCAGGTGGCAGCGGAGGCAGAGATTCGCGTCGCGGGCGACGAGCATCTTCTGGTTCACCGAGCCGTGCGGGCTGTGGCAGGCGACGCAGCCTTCCTTCATCGCGTTGTGCGCGAAGATGAAGGGACCCTTCTGCGCGGTGTGGCACTTGGTGCAGGTCTCGTTCTGGGCCTCGAGGGAGGCGCCGGAGCCGGAGATCGCGTTGCCCTTGTGCGGGTCGTGGCAGTCGTTGCAGCTGACCTTGCCGGCCAGGACGGCGTGGCTGTTGGCCAGGCTGAATTCGCCGCGCTTGTCCAAGTGGCACTGGAAGCAGGTCTCGGGCTTCGCGCCGGCGTTGATGATGGTGGACTTCGTGCCGCCGGATTTCACGTGCAGGCTGCCGGGGCCGTGGCAGGCCTCGCAACCCGTGCTGCCGAGTTTGGCGTCGGCGAGGGTGACGTTGGCGTGCGTGGCGTCGGCGAAACCTTCGACGTGTTCGGCGTGGCACTCGGTGCAGGCTTTGTTGCCGACAAACGTGGCGCCGGGAATCAGGGGTGCCTGGAGCACCGTCCGGTTCACCATGACGCAGGAGATGAGCAGCAGTCCCCAGGCTGCGGCCCCTCCGAAGAGCAGGGCGTTTTTATTGAGGCGTGGTCGAAACTTCATGTTCGGTCAGGGTTGAGTTTGCTTGGGCGATGGGGAACGCGGACTTTTCCAACGCGTTCCTTTATGCCCCAACATCGGCCACGGGGCTGCGCATCACTTGCCAAGCAACGCGCAGGAGTTGGTGATTGCGGTCCCCCGCCCTTTTCCAAACCGCACGGGAAGGCCAAGATCCGCGGGGGAAATACCAGTATCAGCGGAGCTTTCCGCGCCGGCCCGGGCCCCCCCCGGAGCGGAACGCCGCGGCCCTTCGCGGGCCTCCGCCGCCGGGCAAAACAAAACCCGGCCTGGCGGGCCGGGTTTTGGGTTCTGAGTTCTGGGTTTTGGGTTCTGGGTTTTGTGTTCTGTGTTCTGAGTTTTGAGTTGGGGAGGAGTTCGGCGGTTCGATCTCTCAATTCTCAACTTTCGACTCCCAACTGCATTGCCGGGTTCAGTGCAGCACGCGGGTCAGCAGCGCGTAGACCATGAGGCCGAGGATCGCGAGGCCGGTGCCGAGGAAGACGAAGCCCATCGTGCGGTAAAGGGTCTTCCGGGACTCCCAGTCGCTGTGCAGGACGCGGTGCTGTTCCAGTTTCCCGCTCGCGACGAGCCGGTCGTACCAGCGGCGGCGCTCGTGGAGCATTTCCGTTTTCGAGATGTGGCCCGAGAAGATGACCGTATCCATCGGGAACTTATCCAGGCGGAAATGGGTGTTGAAGAAATGGAACGTGAAGATGAAGCCCGCGGCGAGCAGGGCCTCGTCCGAGTGCACCACGACGGCGACGTTGATCAGCCAGCCGGGCAGGAAGAGCGTGAAGAACTTCGGGAACCAGAGCACGAGCCCGGAGAGGCCGATGATGGCGACGCCCCAGAACACGGCGAAGTAGTCGAAGCGCTCCCAGTAGGTCCAGCGGTCCCATTGCGGCCGCGGGCCGCGCCCGAAGAACCACTTCATATGCGCGACGAAATCGCGGCCGTCCTGGAGCGACGGCACCATCGAATCGGGCCCGAAAACCGCGCCCCAGAGTCGGCCCAGGGCAAAGCGGCCCGTCGCGGGATCGCGCAGGGCGGCGCGCTCGCGCCAGCACTTCGTGACGAGACTCCAGACATGGAGGCCGAAGTAGAGGAATGTGACCAGAGCCGCGAGATGGTGCAGGACGCGCGCGGCTTCGGGGCCGCCGATGACGTCGAACATGAACCGCGCCCAGGCGGTGTCGTAGAACTTCAGCGGCATGCCCGTGATCACGAGCGTGAGGAAGCTCGTGACGACGAGCATGTGGAGGAAGCGCTCGAAGGGATCGAAGCGCCGGTAGGTCTCGGCGTCGGCGTGCGCCGCGGCGCGGGCGGCCATGAACGCGGCGGGATCGCGGCGCCAGGCGAGCCCGAAGCGCACGAGCCACAGGAGCGTGTGCACGCCGAAGAAGGCGAACACGGAGACCAGCAGCGACGTCATGAACACATACACGCCGTGGAGCGCCGGGTAGTGTTTGCCGTCGGTCGGATCGGCGTGCGGCTGGTACTGCGTGAACGACGCGTTGACGCCGGCGTGGCACTGCGCGCAGGTGGCGACGAGGTTGCCGGGAGCGAGCCGGGACTTCGGATTCGTGTGCGGCAGCACGTCGTGATGTCCGTGGCAGTCGTAGCAGGCGGCGACGTCGGGCGCGACGTTGGCGCGGCCGAGGGCCATGGCCTTGCCGTGGTAGGTTTCGCGGTAATTCGCGAGGCGGTCTTCGTGGCATTTGCCGCAGCTCCGGTCGCTGGTCGCCTTGAAATGCGCGCTGCTCGGGCGCTCGATGGCGTGGGCGGAATGGCAATCGGTGCAGACCGGGCCCTTCTTGTCGCCCTTGAGCAGCAGCTGCCCGTGCACGCTGGCGAGATAGGTTTTTTCGACGCCGACGTGGCAGGTGCCGCAGGTGCCGGCGAGGGCGGCTTTGCTCGTGTGCGCGGCGGCATCCTTGATCGAGCGGATGTCGTGCACGCCGTGGCAATCGTTGCACGAAGGCGAAACGGTGAGCCCCATCTTGAAAAGGCCCTGGCCGTGGATGCTGTCGCGGAATTTCGCGATCGCCTGCGTGGGCTTGAGGCCGAGTTTCTTCGCGGCGGCCTCGTCCTCGTGGCACTTGGCGCAGGTCTGGAGGAGGTTGAACTTGAAGACGGGCGAATCGAGGTGCTTGACCGGCACCATGGTGTGCGCGTCGCCGTGGCAGGTCGCGCAGGTGGCGGCCGGTTTGCCGTCCGGCCGCACAACGCCGTGGATGCTGTCTTTGAACTGCGCGACGGCCTTCTCGTGGCAGGAGGCGCATTGGGCCGGCGGCAATTTCGAGGCGTGCTCCGCCTCCTTAAGCGTGTGGTGGCAGTCGACGCAGTTGGTATTCCCGTGGACGGATTTCGCGAAGAGCTCGGGCCGGATGCCGATCCACTCGGGCGGTTGGCCGCGCTTCTTCGGTTTGAACTCGGCCTCATGGCACTCGAGGCAGTCTTTGTTCGGCACCGCAGGCGGCGTCGAAATTGCGATCTCGGCTGCGCCCGCCGCCAGCGCCGTCAGCAGCAGCCCTAGGATCTGCGCTTTCATGCGGGGAGCATACGCCGGAACGGACGGGGACTCTGCGCACGCCTTGACCCTTCGTACGCGGTTATTGATCGAACCGGGAGCGACGGCGAAGGGTCGAAATCCGCGCCCCTTCGGCCAAACGCTGCGCACCGCGGCGGCCGCGGCAGGAGTATGTTCCGCCTGCAACCCAACCAGGAGGACCTATGCCCACCGTCAAAATCCAGCTGGAGCAGGCCGAGTTCGACGCCGTCAACCGCTACGCCGAAACGCTGGCCGTGAAACCGGAGGCCGTCGCCTACGCGGCCTTGAACCGCCTGATGCTCGAGGCGCGGCGCCCCGAGGTCGGCACCGACATCGTCGAGACCGCGGCCTGGCGCCGGGACAACCTGCCGCTGTGGAGCGACTCGGCGGGCGGGCCGCACGTGTACGAAGGCAAGGCGGACGACGAGCCCGAGCCGAGCCGCACGCACGGCGTGTGACGCCGCGCCGCCGGCGGTTGGTTCTGGTATCCGAGGGCGAACCCGGTCACGGAGGCCACCGAGCAAAGACGGAGTTCACGGAGAACGAACGGGCGGTTCCGCGGCCGGGCTTCCGGCATCCAACGGCCCGGTGAACGCGAGCGTTCTCGAATTTCCGCGACCCTCCGTGTCCTCCGGTTTGCCTCCGTGGACTCCGTGACCTCCTGCTCTATCCAAGCCTATTTTTGGATGCCGCCGGTGTGGCAATCGACGCAGGAGAGCTCCGCGTCCGGCTCGCCGTCCGGGTGTTTGAACTTCATGCCCTTGGCGCTGAGGAGTTCGAGATCGGCGCCCTTGCCCTGCGAGAGAATCGTGTGGCAGGAATTGCAGTCGCTGGAGCGCACGGGCTGGCCGGCGGCGGACTTGTGCTTGTCGTCGTGGCAGCGGAAGCAGCCGGCCCAGTCCTTGTGGCCGATGTTGTTCGGATAGACGCGCCAGTCGGCCTTGCGCTCGGGAAAGATGCTCGTCGCGAACACCTGCTGCACGGCGGCGATGGCGCCGGGGATCTCCGCGGCGAGCGCGGGATCCTTGTACTTGGAACGGATGAAGTCGGCGATCTTCTGCGGGGCCTCGGCCGTGGTCTCGATCTTGGACTCGGTCATCGCCTGGACGGCGACGCGTTTGATGTTGGGCAATTTGAGGCTGAGCTGTCCGGAGGCCATCGCGCGCTCCACGGCCTCATTGGCGGTGGGGAAATTGTGCGCGGGCCGGTTGTGGCAATCCATGCAGTCCATGGTGCGGATCTGGTCGGCGGGCGGCTCGCCCTTGAAGGCGGCGGTGCGGAAAACCTGCGAGGTGCCGTCCTTGAGATTGGTGACGCGGGTCCAGGGGATGTCCTGGCGTTTGAGGTCGGTGGCGTAGTACTCGACCTTCACGGTATCGCTCGTGTGCCAGTGGATGCCGCCGAGCGGGCTGCCCGGGGAGCTCTTGTTCACGTGCATGAGCATGCGGACCGTGTAGGGCGTGTTCTTCTTGTCGGAGAGGAAGTGCGTGAATTCCATCTCGGTGTTGCCGTGGAATTTCTCGGGCCAGTGGCACTTTTCGCACGTGTCCTTGGCGGGGCGGAGGTTCTTCAGCGGCGTCTCGATGGGGCGCTTGTAGTTGTCGAGGGTGTAGGCGATCAGCTGGTGCGTGCCGTTGATCTTGGCTTTGATGAACCACTCGGCGCCGGAGCCGACGTGGCATTGCACGCAGTCGACGCGGGCATGGGCGCCGCGCTTGTAGGTGACGAATTCGGGATTCATCGCCTGGTGGCAGACCTCGCCGCAGAACGAATTCGACTCGGCGATATGGTAGGTCTGGTAGCTGCCGAAGGCGCTGATCAGGACGAAGCCGAGGGCGCAGCAGCCGAAGAGCGCGAGCCGGACGCGCTGTTTCGGATCGGCGAAGTTGAGGCGCCACTTGTCGGGCTTGGTCTCGGCGTGGACGATCGACCAGCGGCGCTGCGCCCACCAGCCGAAGCCGACGAGCCCGAGGCCCGCGAGGAGGAAGGCCGGGGCGACGATCCAGGTGAAGATCCCGAGGTAGGGATTCTTGTCCCCTTGCGTGAAGTCCATCCACGCGAGGAACCCGAAGGAAAAGATCGCGCCGACCGCGACCACGGCGCCGATGGCGCTGATCCAGTTGTTGAAATGCGAACGGTTCGGCGCGGGCGGGAGCGGAGTCGGCGTAGTCATGGGACGGTCACGGGGCAAAGTTCAGGCGGTTCCGCGGGCGCGACCCGCGGCGAAGGGCGGCGGGATCCGGGGAAGGATCCCGCCGTGCCGGCACGGAAGGTTCAGGATTTGAACTTCCGGATGTAGGCGGTGAGCTCCTTGATTTCCTCGGCGGAGAGCTCGTCCTTGTACGCCTTCATGCGTTCCTTGCCGTTCTTGTCGACGACGCCCTCGGCCGTGGCCTTGATCATGTCGGCATCCTTCATCTCGGCCTGCACCTTGGCGTCGGTGTAGTCCTTCACGTTGAGTTTCTTGCCGGCCTTGGTCTGGCCCTTGCCGTCGGCGCCGTGGCACTTGGCGCAGTGGTTTTCCCAATTTTCCGCGACCGGCGCGGCCAAGGCGAGCGCGGCGCCGGCCATGAGGGCGGAACCGGCGAGGATGAGCTTCACATCGAGTTTCATAGGAGAGGTGGATTTGACGGTTTCCGAACGGCGCCGAATATGCCCCATCCGGCGCCGGCTGGCTGTGCATCGCTTGCGAAGGAAAACGCAGCGGTTGCGAAGCCGGCGGCGCGTTTTTTGGCCCCGGCAGCCGGTCTTCCCCAACCCCTGCGCATCGCTCCGCAAGATCCGCGCAGCGCCGCGGCGGGCCGCTCTGGCACACTCGAGGGATACCCGCCATGACTTCCCACCTCCGCACCCTCCGCGACTTGCTGGTGTCGCTCCGCCTCACGATCGTGCTGCTGGCCCTCAGCCTCGTGCTCGTCTTCGCCGCCACGCTGGACCAGGTGAACCTCGGCATCTGGGCCGTCCAGGCAAAGTTCTTCCGCTCGTTCGTCGTGTACCTCGACTTCGGGGGCCTCGCCCTCCCCGTGTTTCCCGGCGGCTACACGATCGGCGGCCTGCTCCTGGCCAACCTGACCGCCGCCTTTGTCTTCCGGTTCAAATTCACGTGGCGCCGCACCGGCATCGCCCTCTCCCACCTCGGGCTCATCGTGCTGCTGCTCGGCGAACTGCTCACCGGTCTGTGGCAGCGCGACTACCGGCTGCGCCTCGACCAAGGCGAAACGCGCAACTACGCCGAGAGCTTCCGCTCCTACGAATTGGCCCTGACCGATGTCACGGATCCGGCCTTCGACGACGTCGTCGCCGTCCCGGCCTCCCGCCTCGCGCGCCGCGGCGAGATCCAGCACCCGAAACTCCCCTTCCGCGTCCAGGCCCGCGCCTACTATCCGAATGCCCTGCTGCAGATGCGTCCCGCCGGCGCCCCCGCGCCCTCCGGCCCGGGTCCCGTCGCCACCCAGGGCATCGGCCAGCACATCGTCGCCGCGCCCCAACCCCTCGTCGCCGATCCCAACGAACTCGATCTGCCGGCCGCCTTCGTCGAGCTCGTCGGGCCCGACGGCATCCTCGGCACCTGGCTGGTGTCGCCGCAGCTGGCCGCGCCGCAGGAATTCACCGCCGCCGGCCGCACGTGGCGGGTCGCGCTGCGGCCCGAACGGCACTACCTGTCGTTCCGCCTGACGCTGCTGCAATTCAGCCACGACCGCTACCCGGGCACGCAGATCCCGAAGAACTTCTCCAGCCGCGTCCGCCTCCGCAGCGACGACGGCCACCAGGACCGCGAGGTGCTCATCGCGATGAACCAGCCGCTGCGCCACGACGGTCTCGCGTTCTACCAATCCGGTTTCGAAAACAACGACCGCACCACGATCCTGCAGGTCGTGAGCAACCCGTCCTGGCTTTTCCCCTACATCGCGTCGGGGCTGATGACGCTGGGCCTCACGCTGCAGTTCGGCATCCACCTCTTCGGCTTCATCGGCGGCCGCCGCGCCGCCGCCGCCAAGCCCGCC
>JACCEB011020866.1_pt1 | contig 11047 bp, 11 predicted proteins | sample 7454761 | NCBI WGS metagenome assembly JACCEB01 (sample SAMN15323454, study PRJNA562643) | freshwater metagenome | isolation source: river surface water | place: USA:Blue River Watershed | collected 2017-08-18 | reverse complement strand
GCTGGCGGGTTTATTACCCTCATTGTCTCGAGCAGTGTTGTGCTCTTTGATGCGTTGGTCTGGTTCTTCGGTGAGACGGATAGCAATCTTGCGGCGCAACACTTCGGCAAAACTTCAAGTGCGGTGGGAAGTGCGGTCGCTGGTTTTGCAGTCTGGTGGTACCACGCGCGCGTTGTTTCTCGCGCTGAAGAATCAGAGCTCATCAAAGACTCTGGCTCTGAAGTGGGACGTGGAGAAATTCGACGTGTATATGAATACATCATCTCTGGGGTGAGCTTGATTGCAGCAGCTGCAGGACTGATGATGATCTTGGTTGCAATCTTGGAAAGCGTGACCCCAGGAGAAGTCGTTTCCACAACAAGTTCGACGAATACATTACTTGTCGCGATTACCTTGATTCTTGTTGGTTCACCTGTGTGGTGGTTCTTTTGGCAGAGAATTGAGCGCCATATTGCAGTCGATGGACACGAACAAAGTTCGCCAACGCGGCGCATATTTCTTCTCATGCTCTTTGGCGTCGCATCGATTGCAGCTGTTATCTCAGTTCTGACTGGAGTCTTCATCTTCTTGGATGATTTACTCAATAGCCAACTTGGAAATGCAACGTTGCGTGAGATTCGTTTCCCAGTCTCAATTTTGACTGCCAACGCTGCAATTGGTTGGTATCACTGGAGTATTTATCGCCACGAGAGAACGATTAGTGTGCGAAAGCCAAAGAAAGATAAATTCATCGTCTTAGTCGGACCGAAGAATCCCGAACTTGCGCGCTCAATTCAAGATCAATTCGGGGGGTCCGTTCAGATGTGGGACTCACCAGGGGAATCCGGTGACGGCAAACTCGATTGGGAGCCCGAGAAAGTCATGGAGCTCATTAAATCAACTAAGAGTGACGAGATTCTGATTATTAATGAGAAGAAAAAGTTAAAGGCTATTCCGTTTCAGAAGAGCTAGTCCCGAGCCGGTCCGAAGCAATTGCAGTTCCAAGATCTTTATTTTTAGTGGCTAGATTCAGAATTTGCAGGCCAACCTTCTAAGTATTGGCCACGCTCTACAAAGTGGGTTGTGTAGGGATCGAACCTACGACCCGGTGATTAAGAGTCACCTGCTCTACCAACTGAGCTAACAACCCGTTGACCGCTTTCGCGCTCAAGCGGGGCTCACTATAACCATAGGGGCCTTAGATACCAATTCTGGGCAGAGCAAGGGGCAGATGAGTGAGACTGTAAAGAGAATGAAGAGGAGCATTGAAGCCCCAAAAACTAAGCCCCAAAATCCAAGGCCTGAAAACTAAGCCTCAAAAATGGAATTCCTGCGCGAGTGGTTGAGAATTGCCCCATGAGTTCAACATGGCAGAGGGCACTGACGTTGCAGAAGTCAGCTTCATTAGTGGCATTCGTGCTCTCCGTGGCGGTTTCAATTTCTTTGGTGCCAAATCTCCACAACGCATCTCGTGCTGATGAGCCAAATCTCCACAACGCATCTCGTGCTGATGAGCCAAATCTCCACAACGCATCTCGCGCTAATGAGCCAAAGCTCGACGTTGTATCCACTCTTGAAGACCTTGAAGAGCTTGCGGTGAAGGGTCGAGCTCCCAAGACGGGATATTCCAGGAGTGCATTTGGGCCATCATGGTCGGACGTTGATCGAAATGGCTGTGATACCCGAAACGATATTCTGAAGAGAGATTTGCTCAACATAACTTTCCGCGAGAAAACTAGAGAATGTGTTGTTGAGAGGGGAGTGCTCCTCGACTCTTTCTCTGGAGAAACTATTAATTTCATTAGAGGCGAGAAGACGAGCTTCTTAGTGCAGATTGATCATGTAGTTGCTTTATCCAATGCTTGGCAAACTGGGATTTTTCAAGCAAGCGTTAAGACGCGTACAGCCTTTGCAAATGATCCTCTTAATCTCCTGGCCGTCAAAGGTTCTCTCAACTCACAAAAAGGCGATGGCGATGCTGCGACGTGGCTTCCACCAAACAAACCATTTAGGTGTGCATACGTTGCGAGACAAGTGGCCGTTAAGAAGAAATATGGACTCTGGGTGACCAAAGCGGAGAAGGATGCAATCACGAGAGTGTTAAGCAGCAGCATCTGCCAAAACTAAAAACTGCCAGCATTCGAAACAGCGAATGTGAGAAGCGCTAGAAATGAAAACTCCATGAACTTGAAGCCGCTCGCAATAGAAACTGCCCAGACTTATGACCGCGAGAACTAAACGGCCCTGAGTTGAAAAGTGTGGGGTGAGCGACGGGGCTCGAACCCGCGACATCCCGGACCACAACCGGGTGCTCTACAAGCTGAGCTACGCCCACCATGCTGAGAAAGTTTCAGTAGCGGAAGTCTACCGCGAAGGTCAGGCATGGTGAATTCCTGAAAAGTGGAGGCTTACCTAGGGTAGTTCTCGTATCTACAAACTGCGCGCCGGAATCGTAGTTCCACAGAGCCCCTTCCTTGTCACGCACTTTGTCAGTAGGGAGCCTTCTATGAAGACCCAGTGAAGAGTGACATCAGAGGAAGTGAAAGAAAGTTTGAGGTCGATGACCTCACCAATCCGCTTGATCTCGAAAACCCTGCGCAACAAGCGCAATATGGCGCTCTTCAGCCACTACTCGATGATCCAGAGATAGAGGAAATCTGGATTAACTCACCGCAGAGAATATTTGTTGCACGCAAAGGAAAGAGCGAGTTGACCAATGTTGTGCTGACATCCTCTCAGCTTCAGGCAATCATGGATCGAATTCTTATGTGGTGTGGCCGACGAATAGATTTGTCGCATCCTTTTGTTGATGCTCGCTTGCCAGATGGAAGTCGCCTACACATCGCAATTCCAGAGATCACGGCAGAACATTGGGCAATCAATATCCGTAAGCATCTGATGCGTGGAAAGTCCTTACAGGGCCTTCTTGAAATTGGTGTAATGAATGATGAAGTCCTTCAATTTCTGCAATCCCTCGTAATACAACGAAGAAATATTCTAGTAAGTGGTTCAACTCAGGCAGGCAAAACAACGCTACTCAATGCGCTAGCGAGCTCCATTCCTATTGGTGAGCGTGTGGTCACGATTGAAGAAGTCTTCGAGTTGAAACCGAGAGTGCCCGATTGCGTTGCAATGCAGACTCGAACTGCAAGTATTGACGGGGTTGGCGAAGTCAATATCCGACGTCTCATCAAAGAAGCTCTTCGTATGAGGCCATCACGTCTGATTATTGGTGAAATTAGAGAAGCTGAGTCTCTCGATCTACTCATTGCTTTGAATTCGGGAATCCCGGGCATGGCAACAATTCACGCAAATTCAGCCCGAGAAGCAATTAGAAAACTGCAGACTCTTCCATTATTGGCCGGCGAGAATATAACTCAGGATTTTCTGACACCGACCGTCTCATACGCCATTGACTATGTCGTTCATGTTGGAATTGATTCTGCAGGAATTCGGCGAATTCTGCAGATTTGCAAAGTCAATAGTCGCTCAGAGAACTTTCATATAGAGATCGAAGATATTTACTCGTGGGGTGGTGATGCCTATGTTCGGGGGATTTCCATTTAGAACTCTACTTACCAACCCACTTCTCGCCATTTCTTCAATTACCAACCCACTTCTCGCTAGTTCTTCAATTCCCAACCCATTCCTGGCTAAGCCTTTAGTGATTGCTCTTTTAGCTTCAGTCATGTGTTGTGTAGGGGTCTACTTTTTACTGGGTGAATCTACAAACGTCAGAAGTGCAAAAGTAAGGAGCTCAGCGAGCTCAATTAATTTGCGCCAATGTGGAGCAATCTTGCTAACGACACTCAGCGTGTTTCTCGTCGTTTTCATTATTACCAGCTCTAAAACAATTGCTGGAGCAATTAGTTCACTCTCTACAGCAATTCCTTTCATGATCAACAAATACCGATCTCAGGCAAGAGTACGCTCGAAAGAACTCGCTTGGCCGGAAGCGATTGACTCTCTAGTCTCGGCACTGCAGTCAGGTCTATCAATCACAGACTCACTGATTGGTCTAGCTGAGCGTGGTCCGCTAGTACTGAGAGATTCATTCGAGAGAATTCGCGTAGGACTCCAACAAGGAGAAGTCTTTGAAAGCGTTCTCAAAAGGGAGAAAGCCGCTCTTAATTCTGCAATATCTGATCAAGTCTTTGAAACACTCGTTCTTGCTAAAGACTTTGGAGGCCGCGATTCAAATAACTCCTTGCGTTTATTGGCAGAGTTCATTCGAGAGGACCTTGATGTAGTTGAAGAGATTCGAACTAAATTTGGATGGATTAGAAATTCTGCAGCTCTCGCAACCGCAGCGCCTTGGATTCTCTTGATTCTGCTTTCAAGCCAGAGCAGTACTGTTGCAGCCTTTTCAACATCGGCAGGTATCCAAGTTCTATCTATTGGTGTGGTGATGACTGCAGTTGCATACCTCTGGATGGAGCGAGTGGGAACTCTGCCGCAAATGGCTCGAGCACTTCGCTGATGGTTCGAGAATGGCGCTGGCGCTCATGAATCTCAGTACTGAGTGGCTCACACTGCTTGTTGTAGCTCCACTTCTTGTCTGGGGTCTCTGGATTGTGAGCGAGGAGAGTTTCGATGAACTCAATTCGCGCGAGACCGCAATGCTTGGGCACTTCGGAAACCTCAACTCAAGCATTCTTGGAAACTCGGTGAGTTTGAGTCTTCTGAATTCTCGGGCTCGTCGTAAGAGATTTCTTCCACTCTATTTTCTCGGCACACTAGTCTCAAGCATCGCACTGTATTTTGTTGTGGTTGAACAGCCAGCAGCTATAACGCCCTTACTGGTAATCGGATCAGTGCTAGTAGTTGCCTTTCTACAAGTGCGGCAACGTCAAAGAAAGCTTGAAGCGGAAGCGGCCTCATTGCTCGAGCGAGAATTACCAACACAGATTCAGTTGCTCACGATTCTGATTTCTGCAGGTATGACACCAGCAAGAGCGCTGTCAATCTTGGCGCAGAGATCGGATTCATTGAGTTCACAGACTCTGGGAGATTTAGTAACAGACGTTGAAGGGGGACTGACAATCGTTGAGGCGCTTGATAACCTCGCCAATCGATTTGATTCTCTGATCTTGCGTCGATTTGTTACAAGTTTAATCCTGGGAATTGAAAGAGGTTCTGCTCTAGGACCGATTCTCACTTCACAAGTTAAAGATGCCCGAATGGCGAGCAAGAGCCAGATTATGCGACGTGCAGGTAAGGCAGAAATCGGCTTGATGATTCCAGTAGTTTTCTTAATTCTTCCCATTTCTATCCTCTTTGCGTTGTGGCCCTCGTATCAACAACTAGGCACTTTTCTCTGAGGACAAGTGGGGATTTCCACAGGGCAGGCTCTCCACATATTTAAGAATTTGTCAGCACAGATGTCAGTGAGTCTCAATTATTCGTTTAGGGAATCAAGTTAATTGAGTGTTCAAGGAGAGAAGAATCGCTAATGAGAGGAAGAAACAGCATGAAGAGCGTGAATCCAGAGACAGCGAGCGTAAAGACGGTGGATCTAGAAGCAGCGAGTGTGAAGGCGGTGGATCTAGAAGCAGCGAGTGTGAAGGCGGTGCATCTACGAACAGAAAGCGTCAAAGGAATCCAGAGGAAAATAGAGAGTTGGAGTACACAATTTTACTTGCAAGTAGGCGAGATTTACCAGTCTGCATCGAGCCGTGTTAAATCACATCTATTCAATGACGAAAACAAGAGACTATCTGTCGGTGATTGCACGGAAGTAGTGACATCTGTCGGTGACTACACACAACTAGTGATAGGCAACTTTAAGAGACCACAAGTTGGTGAGAGAAGAAGTGAAAAACTCTTTAATGAACGTGGCGACGTACCGGGATGGGTTTTAGTCGTTCTCATGACGACTGGCCTGGTTACTGCAATTTGGACGATTGCCGCTCCAAGACTGAGTACCATCTTGAAGAATTCCCTTGATGCAATGAACGGAATCCGTTGAATTCGATTCGGCTACTAAACAACTTACGTGATGATGAGAGAGGAACTGTTGAGGCGGGAATGGCACTTATCCCAACGACAGCGTTCTTTCTCTTAGTAATGCAACTAGTCATATCAGGAAGCTATCAAGTAGTTGAAACAATTGATTTGCAGAACTTTGCGACTCGAACTGCTTTGGCGGATTCTGGTGAAGTTGCTTTTGCACTCGACAATGAGAGGCAACTCAAAAGTGAGTCGGTACCGCTACCTGGTGGTGGCGAGTTACTTCTTGTGAAATCACGTGTAAAGAGTCCACGAGTGACTCAACTTGCGAATCCACAAACCATGAGCGCCCAGGTTCTTGTCATCCGTGAGTAGGAAGAATTAAGGAAGCCCGAGACAAAAACTCAAGATAAAAACTTGAGAAAACCCGAGACAAAAAACCCGAGATAGAGAAAACCCGAGACAAAAAATCCGAGATAGAGAAAACCCGAGAGAAAAAACCCGAGAGAAAAAACCCGAGAGAAAGAAAACCCGAGAGAAAGTAAAGCCTGAGAAGTTCCTCAACCCGAGAGGTAGCCGAGATTGAAGAGAATAGTAAGAGTTAGGGAGAGAATGCGAGGCCCATTGGCGCCAGTGGTGAATATTTGCAAGGAGTGGGCGATCGCCGTGTTTGAGTGGATGCGGCGTGATGCGCGTTCTGTAACCCGGGGAGAGAGTGGTTCAAATTCGGGCTCACGTGATGAAGAGGGATCTGCGGTCGCTGAGTTTGTGCTTATAGCAACGCCCCTTTTCATACCTGCACTTCTCTTTTTCTTAGCCATGCACAGCACAGCAACGCAGGAAATGAATATTTCACATCTGGCCAGACAGGCAGTTCGTGCTTTTGTTACAGCCGAGAGTCTGCAACTTGGTCATCAGCGCGTCAAATTTATCCTTGATCGTTACAATGAATTGGAATTTGAAAATTCCCAGTCAACTTCAGGGAAAGGCCACTTAAGGTCAGAGTCAGGCCAATCAGCGTCAGAGTCAAGTCAGAGTAAGCGACATTTTGGCTTCACATACAACATCTCCTGTTCCGCAGAGAAATGTCTTACACCTGGAAGCCTCGTTGAGATACAGCTCTATCGAGAATTTCAACCATCCTCAGGAGAAGTAATGACTGGCGAAAGTTCACAGATTGAGAACTTGGAAATATCCACGGTGCGGCAAGAACGAAAAGTTCTTGCAGTTGCGCTTTCTTACGTTGATAAGTGGCGATCAGAGGAGTGAACCAGAGCGAAGATGGCTCAATTGCGCCGCTCATACTTGCCTACTTCTCACTTGTAATGGCAGCAATCTTCCTCATCTCGAACATCGCATCGGTCTATATAGCTCGACGAGATCTCATTAACGTAACTGAGTCCGCTCTTTCCAAGGCTGCGCAGGAGCTCGACGAGTTTGTTTATTACTACCGAATTCCAATTTCAGAAATCTTTGGTGATGAAAATCAACGAGTTCCCATCAACTGCAGTGATGCGGGCATGACGCTGCAGCGCGAGATTGAACTTGCGTCACGGCAGATAGTCTCTGGAATTGAGGAGGATAACTTTGAGAAACTCAGCGATGTAGAAACCCCTAAGGGCGTGAATTATGCCGAGAGTCTTAAGGGCATGACCAGTGCGGAAACTCTTAGCGCTGCTAAGGCTAGAGAGAATGTCAGGAGCGGAAATGAAGCACAAAGTTACGAGGCTTCCAATAGTCAGTACTTCAATAACAACCGAGAGCCCAGAATTACCTACTTTGGATGCAATGGAACAGTGTTACAGGCAAAAGTTAGACAAGAGCATCTGCTCCCATTTGCTCTCAATGTCTTCGGCATTAAATCGTACGTAAATGAGGTAACTGTTTCCGTAGAAGCACGATTCTCGTGAGTCAATATGACCCACTATCCTTCTCACATGGCCGAACGAGATATCACTAGCGAGATTGCTGCAATCAGCGCGACCCTCGCCTCAATTGAAGCGGTCATTGATATAGAGAAACTTAAACGAGATCAAGAAAATCTAGAGACTCAAGCTGGTGTTCCAGATCTTTGGAACAATCCAGAAAATGCGCAGAAAATAACGAGCGCGCTCTCTCGAGTTCAAGGAACAATAAACAAGGTAACTAATTTGAGATCTAGAGTTCAAGATCTCCCCATTATGTTGGAGCTTGCTAGTGCCGAGAGTGATACCAGCGCGAAAACAGAAGTTGAGAAGGAGTTAGATTCGCTTACAGCGGCAATTTCCGATTTGGAAGTGCAGACCCTTTTAAGTGGTGAATACGACCATCGAGATGCCCTGGTAACTATTCGTTCAGAGGCTGGCGGCGTAGATGCTGCCGATTGGGCCGAAATGGTTTCGCGTATGTATCTCAGATACTGCGAACGCCATGCCTATGGAGTGAGCGTTTTGGAAACTTCGTATGCCGAAGAAGCCGGAATCAAGTCAACAACCTTCCGAGTCACAGGGTCCTATGCCTATGGCACTCTCTCGGTAGAACAAGGGACGCATCGCCTGGTTCGGATTTCGCCATTTGATAGCCAGAATCGCCGACATACCTCTTTTGCTGGCGTCGAAGTTGTTCCTGTTGTTGATCAGAGTGATCACATTGATATCGACGAGAAAGATATTCGCGTTGACGTTTATCGCTCTTCGGGTCCAGGTGGCCAAGGTGTTAACACGACTGATTCGGCCGTACGTATTACTCACATTCCTTCGGGAATTGTTGTGTCATGCCAGAACGAGAGATCGCAGATTCAGAACCGTGCCACTGCGATGGCCGTTCTCCAATCGAAACTTCTTGAAAAGAGAAATCAGGAAGAACGGGCCAAGATTGATGCTCTGCGCGGAGACACGAGTGGATCATGGGGAAATCAGATTCGCTCGTATGTTCTTCACCCGTACCAAATGGTGAAGGATCATCGAACAGATTTTGAAACAGGCAACACCCAAGCAGTTCTTGATGGTGACCTCGATGGGTTTATCGCCGCTGGAATTCGCTGGAGGCGAGAGAAGAAGTAGTAGAGAAAGCCAGAGAATAACTCTTCAAATCAAGAGGCGTACTTCCACAAGTAGCCACGCTGCTCACTGCTCACTGCTTGCTGCTCACTGTTCGCTGCTCGCGGCACGTGAGGAAGAATTCACAGGAATTCCCGCGCATGTGAGCGCAAAGTAGGTTTTTTCTCACTGAAAAGGGGCGGGTTTATCCTCGTTTTCACCGCCTCACTACCTAAAATCGCACCGTGATTCGCTTTGAGAACGTAACCAAGGTCTACGCGAAGACCGATCGACCTGCGTTGGATAACGTCAGCATCGATATTGAAAAGGGCGAATTCGTATTCTTGGTGGGACTTTCTGGTTCAGGTAAATCCACATTCTTGCGATTAGTGCTTCGAGAAGAGAAGCCAACCTCGGGCCGCATCCATGTTGCTGGCAAAGATCTCGGCACGCTCTCGAATTGGAAAGTGCCTGAGCTGCGTCGACAGGTAGGAACGGTCTTTCAGGATTTCCGTCTGTTGCCAAATAAGACTGTGGCTGAAAATGTTGCGTTCACTCTCCATGTTCTTGGATTTTCAAAGAAAGAGATTGCTCGCGAGGTACCTGAAGTCTTGGAATTGGTTGGACTAGAAGACAAAGCAGATCGCAAGCCAGGCGAGCTATCGGGTGGAGAGCAACAGAGAGTTGCAATTGCTCGAGCTTATGTAAGTAACCCCGCAATATTGATTGCTGATGAGCCCACCGGAAACCTTGACCCAGCTACCTCGGTAGGGATCATGAAGCTTCTCGACCGCATTAATCGTGAGGGAACTACTGTCGTTATGGCTACCCACGATGCGGGCATTGTCGATCAGATGCGTAAGCGAGTTATTGAGCTAGATAAGGGCCAAGTCATCCGCGATCAGGCTCGCGGAGTTTACGGATACACGGGATAAATATGCGCGCGCGATTCATTATGAGCGAAGTAGGCATTGGCCTCCGTCGAAACCTAACCATGACATTCGCTGTTGTCATTACAGTTGCAATCTCGCTATCACTTTTAGGAATTGGCCTGCTATCAAACTCACAGGTTCGAGTCATGAAGGATTATTGGTACGACAAGATTGAAGTCTCGGTTTATCTCTGTGGCTCCTTGTCCGACTCACCATCATGCGCTGGTGGCGTTGTCACGGCCGAACAGAGACTTGAAATACAGACTGATCTTGAAGAACTTCCTGTTGTCGAGACCGTTTACTACGAATCACAATCAGAGGCTTTTGACCGCTTCCAAGAGCGATTCAAAGATTCTGCGATTTCCCAGAATGTGACAGCAAACCAATTGCCGGAGTCTTTCCGAGTTAAGCTCAAAGATCCAACGCAATTTGCTGTCGTACAAAGTGCATTCTCTGGTCGCCCTGGAGTTGATGTTGTTCAAGATCAACGTTCGATTCTCGAGAAATTCTTCCGCTTGCTCAACGTTTTACGTGATGGAGCGCTGGCGATTGGTTTTGCCAGCGTTTTGACCGCTGCGCTATTGATTAGTAACACGCTTCGCATCGCTGCTTTTAATCGTCGCCGCGAGACAAATGTAATGAAGCTGGTTGGAGCTAGCTCATTTTCAATTCAACTTCCGTTTATTCTTGAAGGCGTTTTCTCAGCAATTCTTGGATGGGGATTCTCTGTCGGACTCTTATCGGGCTTGAAGTACGTTATTGATGATCGAATTGCGCCACTACTCACCTTCACGAACTTCTTCACTTGGAACGATGTTTGGTTGGCTTCGGCTTATCTGTTGGGAACAGGATTGCTTGTTTCAACTCTGGCCTCGATTCTCACATTGCGTAAGTACCTCAAGGTTTAACCGAGCCGCGCGAGTGTTCACCGCGCAGCCGCTCTGCACATCTAGCCACCATCGCGCAGCCGCTCTGCACATATAGCCACCATCGCGCAGCCACCACCGCACAGCCAATCACTGCGCATGTAGCCGCTGCCTCTGCGTAGCACAGAAGCATCTGGGCATTTGAGTTACAAAGCAGGTCTAAGTTACCGTTGTTGCTTCATTGAGTAGCAGGCGATGGCTCTCAGTGGAGAAGAGTCCGAGGACAGGCGTTGGCTCTCAGTGG
>JACCEB010385216.1_pt1 | contig 11049 bp, 13 predicted proteins | sample 7454761 | NCBI WGS metagenome assembly JACCEB01 (sample SAMN15323454, study PRJNA562643) | freshwater metagenome | isolation source: river surface water | place: USA:Blue River Watershed | collected 2017-08-18 | reverse complement strand
CCTCTTGGCATATAATTTCTCCTTAATTGATTGATTAAATTTAGTGCATTTAAAACAAGTTTTAAATGCACTTTTTTGATCAATTTAAGAAAGGAGAAGTTGTACTAAATTTGGGGGACCTTGCCATTCCATTCTTCTGAGATCTTGAAAGAAATCTCCAATTAGATCACGACACTGCCATTGAGCCCATGTTTTTGGGAAACTTCTAACTGAAAAACAACGAACATTCGTTTTCTTTGATTCATCATCAGCAAATAAAGTTAGTTCATCTTGATCTTTTTTAAGGATATTCTCTGGATCAACAATCTGCTTATTTATTGGTTGAAGCGGGTCATAAACTAAATCAGATTTTCTTTGAGAAACCGAAAAATTAACTATCTCATCAAGAAATCTAATTAGATCTTCTGGCCCCATCTCAAAAGAGTTCATGCCAACAGCTCTAAATGAGGTCGCCAATTTTTCTTTTAGAGACTTAATATTACTTATAGCTCCTGCATAATCTGGCTCATCATTATTTGAAGAAATAGTCTTCAATAGTTTCTGAAGAAAGTCATTACCATCATTTTTCTTAACAGAAATTGAAACTGATAAAAAGAGTCTAAAGTCTTTAGTAGTAAAAGGATTGGTGGCAAATAATGACTGGTGATTTGAATTCTGGAAAAATTCTACCCTTTTTTTAGCCAGTTTTAAATATACGCCACCTTGCTTCTCTCTCGCTTGTTTCCAAGTATTAAAAATATGACCGACCTTTGGAGACGCCCAATTTATGAACTGAATTGTGCAACCTTCTGGTATGCCTTCAGTTATCATTCCCGAAAGAGTGTCTATCGTTTCTTCACTAGCACCAACTAGTGGTGAAGCCTCAAGAATAAAGCCCAAGCTCGAATCATTAATAAAAATACCGTTTTTCTCATCAAAAAAACGATATGGCAGAAGTTCATGCAAGAAATGGTGATCAGAGTCTAATTCTGGCTTCTTTTGACCAAGATTTTCATCACCAAAAAGAGAATTTATTTTTTGTGTTAATTTTGCCAAATTAATCATCGCTGCATCACCCATCTTGAAGGTTCATCAATTACCTGAATCACACTTTCAGAATGTTGATTGCCATCTGCATCAATTCGTGGAGCAAACCAGATTCTACCTACTTTTTCTTCAGTTCTATATCTAGTACCTTTTTTTATCTGTGTTTCATCTGCTTCTTTCTTGGTAATTTTTAGTTTCTCCAAATCTTTCAACTTTGGAGCCAATAAATTAATTTCAATTTTTTGATTAGAAGTAAAATATCCGAGATTGTTATTAAGTGGCGCTTTTGATGAATCCACCTTGTCATCAGCCCCTGAAATTGAAACACAATGCCCCTTCCCACCATCTAGCACAGGACAACTCCATTCAGAATTAACAGAGCTTGAACAAGAGACAGAAATTAATAATGAGATTAAAATTAGCTTGGACTTCATTTGGCTTGTCCCCCGTTATTATTTTGTGTGTTATTTGCTACTGAAACATTTTGATTATTATCTAGGTAAAACCCATCCACGAACACCACTTCTACATCTATACCACTTGGAATGCTAACAACTGGTTGGTACTGCTCCGCTCTATTAATGAGATAATCTTGTGTTTTTTGTGATGAAGTAGAAATACCTTCACCTAACCCCTTATTAAGAACATCTCCTGTGCTAAGAGTTCCTTGAGTAGTAAGACCATTTGAAAAATTCAAAGGAGGAGCAACTTTTGATGATAAGCCCTGACCAAATCCGCCAATAAGACCAGCCAAAAAAGACTTGGTAATAAAATCACCTTCTCTGCTAATTACATTTCCACGAATACCAGATTTACCCTGCCCTGCTAAATATCCTTTTACCATTATTTCAGATAACTTGTTACCTGGCTTACCGCAGGTCATCTTAATTAACTGAACATACACCTTTTCACTTGAAAGATCACCACTTGCAGCACCAGTAATTATACAGCCGCTAATATCGGCTTTCTGAACATTTCCTTCATAAATTGATGAAACAGCAGGACCATTAACTCTTAATAAAACTGGACGAGGATCTGATTGAGCACTTATGCCAACTGAAGCATCTACACCAGAAATAATTGTGGCTGGAGCATAAGCACCAGCTGGAACATATTCTTCTGCACTGAAATATCCTTTTGCCTTACGAAATGATGTGCTGTCCTGCAAATTAAACTCTATGCTTTGGACAGATTTAGTTACCGGCAATCCAGGTTGTGAACCATTCGCAAAAGGATCTTGTGAATTTGGATTGGCAACAACAGCTTTTTCAGCTTTTAGTTTATCAATTTCAGATTTTTGCAATTCTAATATTTCTTCCTGTGCCGCAAGGTCTGATTGGTATCTTTCATCTAAACTATTTAGTCTTTCTTCCAAATTTGTCTTTGTGGATTCATAATCTTTGGACAGTTTATCATAGTCTTCTAATTTCTTTTCTGCTTGTTGTAACCACCTATCTTCTGCTTTCAGACCATGATTTGGATCAGAAAGAATAATCTTATTTTTAGATTTATTTATTAGCCCTTTTGCTCCTGACTGCTTCCCTCCGGAAAATACAAAAACTGCGGCAATACCAGTTAAGGCAACTACAGTTATGTAGAAGGTAAGCTTTTGTTTATTTTTAGAATTTTTGTTTTCATTCATCATAGACATAATCAGCTCACAATCAGAATTTCAGTTGATTCGTCTGGTAAGAGATTTGAGTTTTCAATTTTAATTGCCCTAACCCCGTTCTTGAAAAACATCTTCTCTTCCAAACCGAGAACTTGATTTGTGCTGTTCTTGAGAACAAAAATTTCCCCTATAAAATTCTGCCCTTTATACACATGAGTTCTTCGCATCGATAAATCTCCAAGATCAACATATTTACGCTCTTGCTTGATCTGATATCCATCTAGTTTGTTTTTGGTTCTCATCGCTTTCATCAATGAGATTATTTGTTGCTCGTATGGATTCTTGGTTGATTTGGAAACATCAGTATCACTGTTTGAAACAGCAGAATCATTTCTGATAATAATCTGTTCGGCTGGAACAGATTTTGGGATTAATAATGCTTTATAGGTGAAACCTTGTTCTGTGAGAATAAAAAGATTGATCGGCTTTCTTTCAGCTCTGGCAGTGGGTCTAAAATATAATTCACCAAGTTTATTATCTTGAGAATATTCAATTTCGGAGTTGTTGATTTTAATGTCGCGGATTCTGTCGCCAACAAGCTTAATTCTGTTTAGATCGGTTTTGGAAATTTCTGCGGTAAATTCTTCACCATCCTCAATATTTAAATTCTGTGCAGCGTAAGAATCAAAAGAGATGTTAATAACAAATAGAATTACGCTCGATAAACCTAAGATGATCCTTGGAATAAATTTTAAATTATTTTGCTTCATCAACAACCTCCTCTTTTGCTTTTGGATCAACTTCATGAAAATCTACAACTAAAGGCTTAAAGCCTTCATATGCGTAAGTAATAGAGTATGATTTAACCTCTTCGTTCATCATTTCTTTCCCAAGGTATGTCGAGAGATCACCTGTAACTACAACTGTTGTATCACCAGTTACCTGTATTGATTTTGGGAAATAGAATGTCGTAATTTTGCGCTTGATTACATCTTCAGCATTTCTGCTAAGTTCATGTTTTAGCTGACCATAAAAACTTGGATGGGTGATTTTTAATACTGACCTGGTCGCATAATCAGTGTTTGAAGGAGTAATATTTAGCATTAAACCAATTACATCTCTTGTGATTGCCTCAAGATATGCTGGCGACATTTTTTTGTTACTAATAGCAGTCTCTTTATCCAAACCATTCGGAATCAAAATCATCTCTCTGGTTGAGAACAAGCTAGTAACAGCAAGAATTGTGTTAGACACGATCAACAAAGCACAAGTTGCAGCCAAAATGTTTCTTTGTTTTAGAATTAAATTAAGACTCAGCAGTGACTTTTCTTTATTCATATTACCCCAAATAATTTCTTATTGAGGAATCTGGAGTCGATTTAAGACCAAGAACAGAGGCAGGATAATGCCAGTAGGCTAAACATTTAAGTAAGTTGCTGTTTCCAACACCTTTTATTTTTTTCCATCCTTTGAACAAGCCAACAGCAAACATAATACCAATAACACCGTGACTGGTCATAATTCCTACAAACATTGGAATCATGAAAATCATCGCTTCATCAAAAGTCCAAAACAAAATTCTGGCTGGAGCATCAAGATGTTTTGGAATGTAATATTTTTCCATACTCATCAACACCCCACTAAATTAAAGCAGAAATACCACCGGTTAACATACTTGGACCAATTCCAGCGGCAACAGAAACACCTAATGCAGTAAATCCGGCACCATAATTTCCTTTAAAACCAGCAAATAAAGACCCTGCAAATGCAAGTACTGCAATAATTTTAGCATAATAACCACTGACCATACTTTCTGTTGCTTCATATACCTCTTGTAATTGTTCACCTCCTGTTCCAGCAAAAGACATTTCTGGAAAAAGGCATACCAACGAGACTACAACTAGTGATGCAATGACTAAGAATTCGGTATTGTGTTTTGTCATAAAATTAAGATTTAAAGGTTGATGAATTGATTGGGTTAATTTCAGATTTTTCTTCTATATCATCTTCAGGATTACTTTTCGCTCCGATCTGGCTCTCGAACCATTGCTCAACTATGGAAATGGTTAATTTCAACTGTGATACATCATCCACTAATTTGACCTTCTCGCTTTCTGGTAGCTTCTCGAAACAATCAATGTTCTCATTAAGCCAAAATTTGATGTCGGAAATTATTTGTTCTGGAAAAGCATGACCAATTTGCTTTGCATGCTTCATACTTTCCGATAATTTGCTCAATATCTCTTGTTTTGACTCTCTATTTGTCGGACAATAGCCAATATTATTATTTTCGTTACCCATGATGTTATATTCTAAAAACTGACACAACATATTAAAAAGTATGATGCCTAATTAAGAAAAGGTTAATACAATATCCTTTTTAAGATGACAAGATATTTTCCTTTTTGCAAGAAATTTTTTTATATGGGGTGAATCTTTTTGAGAAAAATGACCGAGAAGAGAGAATGGAAATGACTTTACAGATATGAGGAACACGCAGGCAGGAGAAGGCCTAAACAGATAGTGTTAGACCCCCTCAATTTTGGGAAAGATGTATTAGTTAAAAACTAAAGGAAGGAAGTGAGGCTTTTAATACCTCTTATTTTGTGTTGTCGATAATCCACTCTATAGTTTCATCATCGATAGAGTAAGTTAAACCTTTGTTTTTCTTCTTTATGAGCAGTGAGGAAAGATTCTCTACTACCATCATTAATTTTTCTTTACGAATTTCGAGATTTTTTTGACTTAGAAATAATTCTACAGCATCCAGACACTCTTTGAATAATTCTTTATCAACTCTTCTGTTTTCTACTCCCTCAGCCTCTTCTACCAGATCACTAATTGAGCATTCAAAAACTTTTGCCAACTTTTCTAATGTAGTAACCTTCTGGTTATTAGACTTACCATAAATAATGCTCTTAATTGTTGCAGCAGGAACACCAGATCTTTCAGCGGTAGTCACAATTGACCACCCCTTTTCTCTCATGTGTTGGGCAACTTTCTCTTTTACACTTACCATTTTTTAACTTTTTACTATCAATTAACTGTCTCTGAAACTGACAATATAAAATCACTAATCCTGACTTGAGAAGACCTCATTTCTTTAGCGTTAATAATAAATTCAACTCGATTATTTCTTAATCTAAACTGAACAATACCACCACTTTCGGCAAAATTCTTAACATTGCCAAATGTTAAAACTGGTTTACCCTTAACTCTTGCTAACAAACGGCTTAGATAGCCGTCATAATTGTCGTTTACGAATAAAATGTGACAATCTTCTAAATAGTCATTTTCATGCTTGCGTGTGACCATTATATGTTTTTCGTTCTTACTTTCAAGTAAGTTGTGGAGATAAGGAATTACTGGATTATCCTCCATAATACACAAATTCTTTACCTTATTTGTCTCAGACGAAGTTTGCCCCCAACTTACATATTCAATGAAGTTGTAAACTATTTCAGACTGAAGCTCGTAATAAGATTTTTCTTTGGCAAAAGAACTATTTATTGGCGCAAGCGCAACGGTTATCACAAAAATTACTTTTGTGATCTGAGAGAAAATATTTGTTATGTTTCTTAACAAATGATTCACTTCCGTTACTATTGGTTAATCAAAATTTCCATTTTACGTTTCCGTAAACTTGGTTTCCGTAGGTCGCATTATGTGTTCCATAGAATACTCTCGTGGTTTCACGAGTATCTCCGTAGAACAGTTTTTGACCGACTATGCTTAATTCGAGATTTGTAATTGGACGCCATGCAACGCGCAGATCCGTGCGCTTATAAGATTCTATGTTTACTGTATGAAGATCGCCGACATAGTAGAATGTAGCATCGAAATCTATGTTACGGGTGACATTCCAACGAGACTGAACTTGTAATTGATGATGAGGGGAAACTCCGGCATCGTATTGGGAGAGAGTATCTGCGCTATCTTGATTGAACTTAATATCCATATCCAAATAGCTATAACCGAGGACCACATTCCAGTTATTTAGAACGCTGATATTTGCGCTGGCATTAATTCCTTCTGTTCTTGCTGTTGCTCTGTTATACAGCTCATACTGGAGCTTCGCGAGATTTGGTTCGAAGGTGCGAACATTTGTGTAATTGTTGTAAAACGCAGAAATATCCAACTCCACTTTGGAGAAGGATCTGTTACGATAACCCATTTCGTAGGAAACTATTTCTTCAGCTTTGAAATTAGAGTTTCCCTGCCAGTATATTTTATATGGTCCAAGATTCGAGGTTAGGCGGCGAAGATTTGTTTCTAGTTTGCTTGGTTCTCTTACACCCTTCGAAGCTGATGTCCAAACAGTATTTTCATTATCTGGAGTCCATTTTAATTGGGCGCTTGGCATAAAATGGCTGCCCGTGATGTAGTGATGCTCAAATTTACCACCAATAGTAAGATCTAATTTTTCTGGAATTATTGAGTGAGTATCTTGGAAAAAAGCGTTGAAGAGCTGCGTGTTTTGTTTTTGAGGAGTAAAATCATTAACAAGTAAGTTTCCTACCCTGCCATCCTTCATCTCATCCATGGTATATCGATAACCAAAACCTAACTTGAGTTTATTGTTATCAATCGGCTGTAAGTGATATTCCCCATCAAGATTAAAGATATTTCTATCAATACTGTATAATTGAGATTTTCTTGATGTTGTATCGATGTAGAAATGAAGATTCGTATTATCAGTTTTATTTATGGCATGCTTCCATCTCGCATCCAAATTAAGGCCACTAACATGCTCGCTGTCATATACTGGACTGGTTTCTCTGGTTGGAATAAATAGTGTCTGATCTTCTTTGCCTTCATGTGCATCACCCTGAAATGTGATTTCATCGCGTACAGATTTTTGCCAATCTACCCTAAAACCAGCCTTTGACATCCCCCATTCATCACCCGCACCCGCAAACTGATTTCCTCTTAAATAGTCGATACTTTTGGTTTCGTCTCTATGTAACTTTTTTGCCCAAGCTCTATAAAAAACATTTTCTTTAATTTTAGATCCATATCTAACCTCAGCATTTCTCTCTTGATTACCATAAAGCGCGGAAACATATCCACCTTGGGTATACTGCGCTTTTTTAGTGATTATATGAATAACACCATTGAGGGAATTGGCTCCCCAAGTTGTAGTAGAACCCCCGCGAATTACCTCTATTTTATCAATATCTTCTAAAACTAAATCGGCAGTATCCCAGTTCGTTCCGGTAAAAACCGAACTATAAATTTCTCGCCCATCAATCATCACTAAAACTTTGTTGTCATACAAACGACCAAAGCCACGCGATGTAACAGACCACCTACTTGAGCTAGAACGATAAACTTCCAGACCAGGAACTAATCTTAAAACTTCAGGAATATTAGTAGCACCAGACCTTCTTATATCATCTGAGGACAAAACATAAACAGAGGATGCAGCTTTAAAAGCCGGCTCTTTTTCTTTTGATGCAGAAAAGATCTCTACATCTTTCAAATCTAACTTGATTGGAGAATCATCAACTTTGGCGTAGGCGCGCGAAACCGTTAAACAGAAAATGAAACATAATACTGTGATAAATTTCAGTAAATGCTTCATCCGGAGGCTATTTGAGAATAGTATGGATATGAAAAGAAGAAGAAATGGACTAAATTTACCAAAAAATGCAATAAAATCGCAGATTCAATGTATTTGGTTTTTAAATAAACTCCGCCGTAAAGCAGTCCCGAAACAAAAGCTAAAAATGCAAAAGCCCATCCACCAGAAAAATGGAATAATCCAAAAATCATAGAAGTCAGAATAAGACCCCAAATTTCTGCATGCTTAAGTTTCTTGAAGAGGATCGTTAAGTTATTTTGAAGAAAGAATCGGAAAAAAAACTCCTCAGCTATTACCGTGAAGAATAACATTTTTACCATCCAAAGCAGGATTAAGGTAAAAGATGGCAATTTTGGATCAAAAACAACATAGCTAACCGCCGTGCCAAAAATGAACAACGCAATAATCAGAGGCACAAAAAATAGAAAACTTCTGTTAAATATTTCTTTGTACTGTACGATTCTGGATATTGGCTTATACGCGAAAAACAGTAAAAAGAATGCGATTAGTGGTTTATCAAAATTGAACCACATTTCGAAAGTAGCGGAGTTTCTGCTTAATTTTATGTCTTTGACAGCCTGCCAATTATCATATCCGGGCACTTTGTGTAAAAAGGTTAAAACCGTGATGATTAAAATAGAAAAAAATAGAAGTACCTTGATCGGCGCAGAGAAATTCTTCTGATAAAAAAGATATATCAGAAACCCAAAGACTGTTATCGAAGCCAAGGACAGGTAATTAATGCCTCCAGAGATTAGTCCGATAATGACAGAAATAGAAAATAGCACCAACGAAATCCTCTTATCTGTTGAAATCCAGAAAGACGCGAGGGAAATCGTTAATACAAAATAGGTGGTTATTTGCAGCAAAGATTCATGCAAAATATCGATCATGCAACTAATTGATTTATTTAATCATACTAAAACGGCTAAATAATAATCATTTATTAGATATCAGAAGATGCAAATCAACAAATTTTTTAGAAATTTCTCATTTATATCCAAAGAATATAAATTTTTTGCGTTTTTGATCTCTGCCTCTATTTGCTGCGCCTACGGCATTTTTATTCTGATATCCTACCAGAATCATCGAAACACCTATAATCAAAAATATTCCTCACTTGGTCTTGCGGTTGCTAACAGCTACGAGGTTTTTTTAGACAACATCTTTAGACAAGCTGAGTTTGTTGGCCAAAAAATAGAGGAAGCGGACGACAAAAATTCCATCAACAAATTACTAAAACATAGTTTTAGCCTTGATGTTAATCTCGACACATCGCTGTTGAGCAGCTGGATAAAGTTCGAGTGGATAAGTAAAAATAATCCCAAAATTGACGATTATGATCTAATCATGAGCAAAAAAGAGCCGTGGTTAATTCACTTTGGATCTTTGCATTCAAATAGCTTGGATCCTAAAGATCATTTTATACCAGTAAGCTTTGGTGTTACAGATGATAATGGTAGGTTTATTGGTAGTTTGGTTAGCAATATTAGCATTTCAGCCATAACAAAATTTCTCCAGCGCAACCTCCAAGAAGATCATTTAAGCATTTTAATTTTGGACAGAGACCAAAATGTGATTGGACAGTCAATAAATTCTGAAATCGAACTACCTCGTGATTTTTTCAAAAACCAAAAATTTTCTGGTATTGAAGGAAACATCTACCAAAAATTTGATCTGACAAATACGGCTTACATATCTTACAAAAAACTGGATTCCTACCCTTTTACCATAGTTATTGGTGATAACAAAAAAATAATTTTCCAACCTTTACAGAACACTTTGATAAAATATTTTTTTGTGCTGGTTCTTGTTCTGATAGTATTACTGGCGATCCTTCTCCTGTTTTACAGAAAAATCATCACTCCGGTAGTCTCCCTATCGTCTTTTGCAAAAAATATTATCTCATCTGAAGAAAAGGTAATCTACACTCCAGAAAGGCACTCTTTTGTAGAAATATCAAATTTAGAACAAGTTTTAATTAAAATTGATGGATATAAAAAGGAATTGAACGATTCTAACAAAGAGCTGAATCGCAAGACTACTGAACTAGAAATTACGAAGAAAAATCTGGAAGAAGACCTAAAAAAACTATCTGATTCCTACCGTCTCAGAGATAATCTTCTAAGAAAATCTTTGGAAAAAACCGACAAAGTTGCCGCAAAAGATATTGTGGAACAATGCTTATCCGTACTTTACCCCGAAATATACTCGCGACAACTAACCATCATTAAATCTCTCTCCGATACTCCAGAACTGAACATTAAATACTGCGACTTTGTAAAAATTGTTACAGGTTTATTATCAAGATCATTTATGTTTTCGTCAAAAAATAGTCAGATATCCGTTCAAACCAGAGTTAAAACTATGAATGAAACCAAACATTTTTATCTAACGGTAGAAGATAATGGTTTAGGAAACGAAGAATGGCGAATAAAAAACCTAAACAACTGTACCGAATTTAAAGAGATGGAGTTGATGATAAAGGAAAGTGGCGGCATCTTAAAAAGCGTTAATAAACCAAAATCTGGGGTTAAATACTGTGTACTTCTACCTTACGAAGAGAAGGAATCGGATAAGAATTTAAGAAAAAACGATAAAATTATACCATTCCCATCGAATAATTTTAAGAGTTAAACCCAGCTCAAATCAACATCAGCTGAATGTTTAACCATTTGACCTGAAGTTTATCCCAAGAACCTATCGCAATCGTTCATAGTTTTACACCACAACCCTTTAATAACAGCATTCTTAGAGTTATCGTTAGAGACCAATCTACGCATATCTGGGCTCATTTCTACATATGACCACCCTCACCTATCGTAAT
>JACCEB010086336.1_pt1 | contig 11051 bp, 7 predicted proteins | sample 7454761 | NCBI WGS metagenome assembly JACCEB01 (sample SAMN15323454, study PRJNA562643) | freshwater metagenome | isolation source: river surface water | place: USA:Blue River Watershed | collected 2017-08-18 | reverse complement strand
TAAATTATCACCAGAAGATAAAGCAGAAAATCAAAAGTATTGGGAGAAAGATGCATCAAACGCATCCGGAGCAACTGGTGAACCAGGAGAACCTGGTGGATCCGGAGGACCCGGAGGTGATATGGGAGGTGGTGACACTGACTTTGGTGGATCAGGTGATAGTGGCGAAATGCCTGGAGCACAAGCGGCTCCACAAGCGGCTCCACAAGCGGCACCCGAATCCGCACCAGAAGCACCCGAATCCGGAGAATTTGAATTTTAAAACTACAAATAAAAAAATCCTACATAATAGTAGGATTTTTTATTCTGGTAATTTTATATAAAAGTGAATGCTATCACCTGATATTTTCTGAACAATTGTTAATGTATTTAACATATCATACATATTATTTAAAACCCCTCCAAGATAAGTATTTTTTAATATTTTAACATCAACAACTAACTTTGTTATCAAACTATTCACAACGGTTAATGTCATCTTTTCAACCATAAAACAAGAATCCGCTACATCTATAAAATTCTCTTTAACAGTACCTAATATAGACATACCATCCAATACATATGTATTATTTATAGTATCATCCAATAAATCAGATAGCCGAACAGCCCTATTAAGAGCAGTCCAGCTATCATTATTATCAAATAAGTTATAATACTGATCAAGTTTATTACTATCCAATTTAACTTCAAACTCCATTGTTAAAATAATTCAAAATCTATTTGTTTTCTTTCAGCATCAACAGCTCTTACAATAACTTTTACAATATCACCTAGTCTAATTTTAACACCGAGCTTAGTAGTAACTGTATAGTTTTGTATATCAGGTGTATAATTATTATTATACTTAACCATACCCTCACATCTATTTTCTATAATCTCAATATACATACCCCATTCAGTAACACCAGATACAATACCATCAAAAACTTGCCCTACCTTATCTTCAAGATATTGAACTTGTTTGAATTTTATTGATTCTCTTTCAGCTTTTGATGATGTAACCTCTCTACTAGAGATGTGTTTACAAATTTCCTCTAATTTATTTTTATCAACCTTACCTTTACTTTCAAGTGCCATTGTTAAAATTTCGTGTGTTTTTAAATCTGAAAATCTACGAATTGGGCTAGTAAAGTGACTGTAACCATCATTATCATTCTTAATACCTAATCCATCTACACCGAATCCAAGCCCATAATGACCAACATCTCTTGTAGAATATGAAGCTTTCTTCTGAACTCTTGTAACCAATGTGTTTATAATATTTTCCTCAGGTGTTCCACTAACTTCTTTAACTAATTTATTAAATGATTCTTTAGTCTCATTCAAATCACCTATTTCAAACTCATACCCAATTCTATTAACAAAATCTTTAAATTGTATCAACTTATCACCATCAGGAGATTCATGTATTCTATTAACACAAGGAAATCCTTTTGATTTAATAAATTTAGCAACTTCTCTATTTGCCAATAACATATACTCTTCAATAAGTTTATTAGAATCTTTTTGCTCTTTGAAATAAACACCGGTTGGTTTCTTAGTAGTCTCATCTAAGATGAATTTAACTTCAACACTATTCATCTCTAAAGAGTTCTTAATTCTTTTAGCTCTCATTATCTTAGCAATTTTATCCAATTCAAGAACAACATCATCTATTTCATTCTTACTACCATTTTCAATAACATCCTGTGCCATTTCATAAGAATAATCTTGATTAACATTAATTACAGTTCTACCAAACCATCTATCCAAAATATCACCATTATCATCTATTTTAAATATAGCTGAGTATGATAATTTATCAGAACCTGATTTCAAACTACATATACCATTAGATAAAACTTTTGGTAACATAGGAACAACTCTATCAACTAGATAAACAGAGTTACCTCTTAAAAGAGCTTCTTCATATAATGGACTACCCTCTTTTACAAAATGTGAAACGTCCGCTATATTAATAGAAATATATCTATCACCATCTATAAATTCCAACCCAATTGTATCATCAGCATCTTTTGAATCAAATGGATCTATACCAATTGTGATAACATCTCTCATATCTCTTCTTTTTGAAATTTCAGCTTCTGTTATTACATCAGAAATAAGTGATGCTTCTGCTTCAATCATTAATGGAAATTCATTAGGTAAACCATATTCTAACATTATAGAATTTATTTCAGTATTATTATCCCCTGAGTTACCAAGAACCTTAATTATCTTAGCTTTTGGAGATTTCTCACCTGGCTCCCACTTAATAAACTCTACTAAAACTTTTTGATCATTTGTTGCATCATGACTACCTTTTATATAAAAATCAACTGGTATTTTTTGTGATGCCGGTATTACGAATGTATTACCTTTATTTATATGTACTTTACCTATAAATTGAGTTTTATTTCGTTCTAGTACTTGAATTACTTCTGCTTCAACTTTTTTATTATTAATAATAATTTTAACTCTTACTTTATCCCCATTAAGTGAGTTCAGAGTATTCTTTTTAAATATAAAGACAGTTCTATCTTCTATAGTTACTGAGGCATTTCCATTATTAATGAAATCTATGATTGACTCATATTCACTATTTTCTTTTAATTTATTCATTTATTTTCTTTTTTTATTTTCTGGATATTATCCACCCCATAATTTTCAATTAAAGTGTCTTTCATTTTAGTCATGACATTTTTATTTTGTATAGGATAATCAACTCCAAAATGTTTTCTGAGAGTTTTTTTTCTTTTTTTCTCAGAACATTTCCTACAATAATATTCACCCCAAACATTATCATATTTTATGTAATTTTTAAAAATTACCTCCTTTTCAACATCACAATCATCACACATACAAAGTATTTTGATATGAGAACCTTTCGATAGAAGCTCAACAGGAATGGATAATTCCTCTCCTATATATACATCATAACCAAAAAACTCATAGTAAGTGTAATTGGCTTCTGTAATTTTAATATTCACTTCTCTGGTTAGTATCATAGATTAAGTTCAAATTTTATTTTACCACAGTCATAGACTCGAAGTATATTTTTATTTTTCATTGCTTGTGTTTCAGTAATAGACACATTTTCAATTTTTAAGTTAGCCTTCTTATATCTTGACTTATGAACTCTTTTATCAGAAACTATATATTTATAATCAGGCTTACTATCAGAGATATTATCAAATCCAAGTGTATAATATAATTTACCAACAGACCAATCTTTATCAGCATAACTTATTATTCTTGTAGGCTTATATGTTTTAATAAAATTACTTAATAACTTAGAAGCACCACCCACTACATTATAACCTATTTTATTACAAAATCTATTTAAATTATAACCTCCTTCTTCCATCTTCTTTCTACCCTCTGATTGATCAAATGTCATAATACAAACTAACTCTTCATTAGTAACCCCGTTCTGTGCAAGTGAATAATATAATCCTATTTTAATCTTGCTATTAACAAATCCTTGTATGTGATTTCTATCTAAGAAATTTCTTGCTTCTTTAACATCAACTATTTTAAAAAGACATTTTCTTGAAAATATTCTTTCAGATTTTCCTATTAGATTAAGTATCTGCGATTTAATTATATCTTCTTTAAATGTCCAATCATCTTCCCAAATATGTATAATTCGAACACCTCTATCCTTAAAATAATTTGTCTTATCAATATGATAACCTTTCTCTTTAAACTTTTCAGAATGCCAATATAAACCATTGAATTCAAACCCTATCTTTAAATCAGGTAGATAAATATCGATTTCTAATTTGTCTCTATATGATTGGATTATCTCACCAATATAAATAGATTCAATGTAGTTATATAACTCCTTTTCTTTAATGCTTTTAGAATCACCAATCGGATTACAAATTGTACATAAACCAACCAAATCTTTAATCCTATTGTGGTAATTTAATTGATGTATTTCAAAGGTATGTACTTTATCACAATTAAATAACGATATACCTTTTCCAATATATTTAACATAAGCAATATCATTGGCTATTATATAATTATTTTTTCTAAAATACTCATCTTCATTAATAGAATTAACACCATACTTTAAATAGTAACTATTTTTTAGAATATCCTTAAACCCAATATGTTGTGATATATAAGAAACACCAAAGTTTTTAATAGTTGTTTCTATTTTCTTATTCTTTATTATATCTAGTTTTGATATATTATCAACACCATATTTAGATAAATTAGTTTTAACCAATTTATCATATATAGATTTGTTTTTAAGATGATGTGTTTCTCCATATTTTTCTAAACAATTCTTCTGTTTCTTTTCTAATATAGAAGCTGATTGTGATATGAACTCACAACCATATTTTTCCAAATTTGTTTTCTTACTCTTATCTTTCACAGAATCTAATTGAAAGACATTCTCAACACCATACTTCTCTAAATTATTACTCTTTAATTTACATGATCTACAGAAATATACACCATCACAATAACCATACTCTGTATATAATTTATACTTAATTTCCTTTTCACATAAGCATTTATCACACTTCACTACAATCAAAGACTTGCTATATCTACCTAAATTAGTAATATCACTTAAAACCATATTAATTATATATTGAATAGATGATTAGTTTACTAATACACCATAAAAAATCCATACTTATTCAAAGGGTTATAGATTTTCTAATATATACCAGATAAAAAATAATTATTTAAATGAAACCAGTTTTAATAGTAGAAAACTCTGTTAATTCATTAATTAGGGAAAATTCTTCCAATAGTAAGGATTTCGTTTTAAATGGAACTTTCACCGAATTTGGTGTTAAGAACAGAAACGAAAGAATATATACTGCTGAGAAATTTTTACCAGCATTAAGTGAAATGAACGAGAGAATGAATAGCCTAGGTGCTGTTTATGGTGAATTTGACCACCCAGACGTCTTTGATACATCATTATCAAGAGCATCACACATTATCACTAAGGCTGAATATGTTCAAGAGAGCAATTTAGTACAAGGTGAAATCAAATTGTTAAGTACTTATTGGGGAAGAGAAGCTAAGGCATTAGTTAGTGATGGATGTCCAGTTTTCGTTTCTTCAAGAGCCGCAGGTATCACTGAATCAGATGGTTCGGTATCATTAAAAAAACTTTTCACATATGACATCGTTGCCGATCCAGGGTTTGCATCAGCAAAGATGAGTGTTAAGGTATTAAATGAGTCATTAGGGTATTGTACAGATGGACAAATTGAGAAAAACAACTTTAGGATATATGAAATGTCCGATGAGTCCAAAATTAATGAACTATTCAATATGAACAAAAGTGAATTTGTAACAAAACAACAATTAACCGATTACTCAAACTATTTGGTTAATGAAATAGCTTCTACTAAAAAAGTAGTTAATAGCGCAATCACAAAAGGAAATCTAGATCCTAAAAAATTAGAAACTCTTTTGGAGTATTATGAAGAATTGAACGGTGCTAATAGCAAAGTTACTAAGTATTTAGATTATTTAGCTGAAAAAATTCAAGTAGTTGTTAACGAGAATAAATCTTTAAAAGAAACTACTAACAAATTAGCAAAACATAATGACTATTTAGCTGAGAACTTAGAAAAGGCTATTACTTATTCTGAATATCTTGCTGAGAATTTGGATAAAAACATTGAATACTCTGAGTATATCGCTGAGAACTTAGATAAAAATATTAATTACTCTGAGTATATCGCTGAGAACTTAGATAAAAATATTACTTACTCTGAATATTTAGCAGAAAACTTAGATAAAAACATTAATTACTCTGAATATCTTGCTGAGAACTTAGATAAAAATATTAATTACTCTGAATATATCGCTGAGAACTTGGATAAAAATATTGCTTACTCTGAATATATCGCTGAAAATGTTGATAATTCAATTGCATACTCTGAATATTTAGCAGAACACGTTGAAGGTAACATTGCTTACTCTGAATACATTGCTGAACATTTAGATGATAATATCGCTTACTCTGAATACATTGCTGAGAACTTAGATAAATCTATCAATTACCAAGGAATGATCGTTGAGAAATTAAACTCGTCAATTGGTAAAAGAATTAACGAAGGACTTGAAGATGAAGAAGAAGCACAAGCATTCCCATCTTTAGGTGATGCTGGATTCGAAGATGTACAAGGTGAAGATGTACAAGAAGAGAATGATGAATTCACATCAGATGCTGAAGAGTTTGCACAAAAAGCTAAAGCATTTGCTGCAGAAGCAGAAGCATTTGCTAATGCAGAAGGAGCAGAAGGTCACGATGAAGCAGAATTAGAAGATGAAGGTGACGTTCAAGAAATGCCAGAAGGTGTTGAAGACGAAGTAGAAGAAGATGAATTTTCAGGTCAAGATGACTCTGAATTATCTGAATCAATAAATAAATTAATTGAAGAAGCTAAAAAACGTAAAGTTTCTGAAACAAGTGATTTGAATTTCTTGAAATTCTTAAATAAATCACAAGTAGATAGTTATTATTCATTAACAAACGAAGAACAAGAAAATGTGAAACTTCACATAAACGAAAGAAGTTATTTTACACAAAAAGAAGTTCTTACTTTGATTTCTGAGTCACTATCAACTAAAAATGAAACTCTTGAAGAAAGAGTAATCAGATTGATGCCTGATACAATGAAGCCAATCTGGAGTTCATTAAACGAGTCTGTTAAAAAATCAATTTTATCACAAGCGAGATTGTACCCAGAAGAAGTTTTAAGAACTGAAACACAAGTTGATCATTTCTGGTCTACCAGAAATATTAAAACTAATGAATCTACAAAGAAATTAGTATCTCACGAGAATCTTATCCAAGAAGATAGATTGTCTGATTCTGAGGTAACTAGAATAATGGAAAGATTCAAAAACGTATAATACTATAAAAAATCCACACTTGTAAAAAAAGGTACAAAAGTAGGTATATATAGTTATACATAAAAAATAAAAAAAAATAATAATAATTATGTCACAAATTAGAATAGATAATCAAAAAGCCATGAAAAAATGGACTCCAGTGTTGGAAAACATGGGAGTTAGTGCAGAAAGATTAGAATGGATGTCTGAGTACGCTGAGTTCCACTCAATCAACGAGAACGCATATGTAAATGCTTCTAACGTAGCAGGTATGGGTAACATTGTTGCTCCACAACCAGGTTTGTTCCCAGGGAACACTACAACTGCTCAACAAGGTGCTTACGGACCATTAACTGGTTCAGGTGATGTTGGACAAAACTTGTTACCAGTAGCTATGAAAATCGCTGCTCAAACAATAGGTTTAGATTTAGTTGCTGTTAAACCAACTCCAGGTCCTAAATTGGATTTACTTTATATTGATTTTCAATATGATGATACTGCTGGAGAAGAAAGACCACAAGTTTTCAAAGTTGATGCATCTAACAGTGATGCAATAACTAAAGGACTTACTGATGCTTTAGTTGCTAATAACATTAAAGAAACTACTGGTGGTTTATCTAATGGTAGAATGTGGGTTTCAATCGATAGTGCTAACTTAGATGCTGTAGTTGTTGAACCAGTTAACAAACATAACTGGTGTGAATTCTTAGGTTTCTCTCGTATTGATGGACAACCAATGTTAAGAGCTTACAGACAAGCTAATACTGCTGGACAATACAATTACTTTTCATTCGATCAGTCTTTGAATACTTTTACTCCAACAGGATCAATCGCTAGTCAAGTAACTGCTGTTGGAGATGTAGCAACTGTTGCACCTGTAACTATCACTTTAGTTTCTGCTTTAGAAGATCACATCCCTGGATTTTCAGCTAACTGGGCTAACACGCCTGCTGGAACTTCTGCTGGTGCTTATCCAATGGACAGAGCTGCAGATGATGCTTCTTACTCAGGAGTTATCGGACCAAAAATTTCTTCTAAAACTATTGCAGTTGGTACAATTGAAATATCTTCAGCTTTAAGAAGAACTGAAATCGAAGACATCAAAGCTAACACTGGTATGGACATCGTTCAAAAAATGGAATCAATCTTGGTTAACGAATTGTCTCAAACAATTTCTAAACAAATCGTTTCTAAAATCTTTGAAATGGGTTCATTAAACAGACAATCAGCTCCTCTAAGCACTGCTGGAAATGCTGCTGTTACAATCTTTGACTTAGATACAACTTATGCTACTACTGCATTAGGAGGAGAGACTTCTCACGCTGTTCAAAGAAAATTGATCACTAAAATTGCTCATGCTTCTAACTTTATTGCAACTGAAGGACGTGTTGGACCTGCTCAATACTTAATCACAAATGGAGGTTTAGCAGCTGCGTTACAAGATATCGCTGGTTACACAATTAACCCAGTTAAATCTAAATTGAACTCACAAGGTCAACTTTATCCAGTTGGTTCTATTGGAGATATTTCTATCTATGTTGATCCATATATGAAATATAACGATAACAGAATCGTTTTGGGTAGAAAAAATAATCCTGATCAACCAGGTATCATTTTCGTACCTTACTTGATGGCTCAATCAATCAGCATCATCTCTGAGGCTACATTCGCACCAAGAATGTTACTTAGATCAAGATATGCTATCGCAGAAGTGGGATGGTATCCTCAGAAGCAATTTATGACTATTGAAGTTACTGATGCAAAACAATTCTTGAACTAATCACAAAAAGATTAATAAGAAAAAGACTCCTAATTTTAGGAGTCTTTTTTGTTTTTACAAACTTTTATAATTTACAATATACAAGGGGCAAATGTTTCTTAATATATAAAATATGATACGTAGAGATAAGATAATAAAAATTTTAGATGGTTCTGCTACAAAACTAAGAGAAACTTGGTTTATTAAAAATCAAAGTGATTTATATTCATCAATAGTAGAATATTGTATAGATATAAAAGATTTATCATTTAAACAAAAATTATGGCATTGGGTTAATGAACACCCAACATACTATTTATGCACTTGTGGTAATATGATTACATTTAATAAAAATTGGTTAGATGGCTATAGAAAGGGATGTAGTCCAAAATGTGTACAATCAAACCCAGAGACTAAAGAGAAGAGAAAAGCAACTACAATTGAGAAATATGGTGTTGATAATGTTGCCAAGAGTAATGAATTTAAGAAGAAACAAGAAAATACAAATTTAGATAGATATGGTTCAAAATCATCTTTTCAAAATGAAGATGTTAAAAACAAATGGAAAAATAATATTATTGAAAAATATGGTGTTGATCACATTTCCAAATCAGACGTTATAAAGTCTAAAATAAAAGAAAGTAATATTGAAAAATATGGCGTGGATAGTTATACCAAGACAAAAGAATATATTAAAAAAACAAGGGAAACTAATTTGGGAAAATTTGGCGTTGATCATTATTCAAAAACTAATGAATATAAGAACCGTGTAAAGATAACAAACATTGAAAAATATGGCGTTGATCACTACTTTAAGAGTGATGAACATAAAAATAATATTAAACTAATTAATAATGAAAAATATGGCGTAGATTGGTTCTGTCAAACAGATGAGTTTAAGAATAAAACTAAGGAAACCAATTTAGAAAAAAGAGGAGTGGAACATCACACTAAAGACAATGCCTTCAAAGAGGGTATTAAACTAATTAATAATGAGAAATATGGCGTAGATTGGTTCTATCAAACAGATGAGTTTAAGAATAAAACTAAGGAAACATGTTTATTTAGATATAATACCGAACATTATTCAAAAACTGATGACTATAAAGAAAAAGTTATTAAAACCAGTATGAATAAGTATGGTGTCAATAATTTTATGAAATATGATTTATATAGAACTAATAATTTCAAATTAGCAATTAATAAAAATTATATAAATTATATAAATAACAGATATAGTTTATTCAATTGTGAAAATGGACATACTTTTGAAATTCTAAGCTATAATTATATACAAAGAATTAAAAATAATATACCACTTTGCACGGTGTGTAATCCAATAGGTGATTCTAAAAGTATTAAAGAAAAATTATTATTAAAATATATTGAATCTATTTCAGATGCTGAAATTATATCAAGTTACCGAGATGTATTAGAGATAGATATTTATCTACCAGAATTGAAAATAGGATTCGAATTTAATGGTTTATACTGGCACTCTGAAAAGTTTAAGGAAATGAATTATCATATAGACAAAACCAATTATTTTAGAGATAAAGGTATTAGAATTATACATATTTGGGAAGATGATTGGACATTCTCATCAGATATTATCAAAAGTCAAATTAATAACTTACTTAACTTAAATAGTCAGAGAATTTTCGCAAGAAAATGTGTTGTTAAGGAAGTTGCTGTTAAAACAGCACGTAGATTTTTAGATAATAATCATATTCAAGGACACGTTAATAGCTCAATTAAGCTAGGATTGTATCATGATGAAGAGTTGGTATCTATTATGACTTTTGATTCATTTGAAGGTCGTAAAAAAATGGAAAAAGGTGGCTATAATTTAAATCGATTTTGTAATAAATTAAACACAAATGTAGTGGGTGGTGCATCTAAATTACTCAATAATTTTATTAGAGAATATGATGCTAAGAGAATAGTAAGTTATGCTGATAAAGATTGGTCAATTGGACAACTATACTATACATTAGGATTCAATAATATATCAGAATCTAAGCCAGATTATAAATATATTATTGATAATAAAAGGGTTCATAAATCAAGATATAAAAAATCTAATTTAAAAACGGTTTTAACAGAATCTGAGCAGATGAAATTAAACAATATTAATAAAATTTATGATTGTGGTAAAATAAAATTTGAGATTAAATTATAATATGATAAAAGAATTTTTAGGATCTTTATAAACCTCCATTTCTTGTTCTTTCTTCTTTTTGAAGATGTCCAAAATTCCTTCATTATATCTTTTAATATATCTCATAATTTATATTAATTTGGTTATCTCATTAATTGTGTGTATATTTGTGTTGTTTTTAATTTAATATATAATATATGATAAAAAAATATAAGTTATTTACAGAAGCTAAGAAAAAGTTTCCAAATATTAAAAAAATGGATATTGACG